>Ga0209456_10000048_pt1 | contig 56983 bp, 57 predicted proteins | sample COG_11_FD_184755 | JGI IMG/M metagenome (GOLD analysis project Ga0209456, IMG submission 184755) | Pelagic marine sediment microbial communities from the LTER site Helgoland, North Sea, for post-phytoplankton bloom and carbon turnover... | ecosystem: Environmental > Aquatic > Marine > Neritic...
GGCGACAAAGTCGATGTACGGACTGTTGAAGTAGCCGATGCTCGCATCGTGCGTGGAGAAACCGCCGATAGCGACGGTGGAGAAAGCATGGCAGAGCGCATCGAACCAGCCCATGCCTGCGATGCGGTAACAGACCATGCACGAGATCGTAAATGCGAGGTACACGTACCAGAGCGCCTTCGCGGTCTCGGTAATGCGCGGCGTCAGCTTCGTGTCCTTGACCGGCCCCGGCGCTTCGGCGCGATACAGCTGCATGCCGCCAACGCCCAGCATGGGTAACACGGCGACGGCCAAAACGATGATGCCCATGCCGCCGAGCCACTGCAGCTGCTGGCGGTAATAGAGTATCGAGACCGGGAGGTTGTCGAGCCCGGTCAGCACCGTGGCGCCGGTCGTCGTCAATCCCGACATCGACTCGAATACGGCGTCGGTGAACGTCAGCGACAGGGCATCGGCGAAGTAGAGTGGTGCCGCGCCAGCGGTACCCAGTACTGTCCAGAACGACGCGACGACGAGGAATCCGTCGCGTAATCGAAGGTCTTTCTTGGAGCGATGCACGGGCAGCCAGAACAACAGGCCGGCAGTCAGCGTGATGCCGAAGCCCTGAACAAACGGCAGCCAGGACTGGTCGTTGTAGTAAACACTGAAGAAGATCGGCGGCAGCATCGTCAGGCTGAAGATCATCAGCAGTAGGCCAAGGATGCGTTGTACGACCGTCCAGTTCATAACATTCGTGTCGAACTCATACGAAGGAGACGCCGACCTGGAACAGGCTCTCGAGCCGTTCGATCTTGCGGCGATCGGTCATGAACAGGATGACGTGATCGTCAGCCTCGATGACCGTGTCGTGATGCGCGATGAGCACCTCGTCACCGCGGACAATGGCAACGATGGCCGTCCCTTTGGGCAACTCGATGTCCTCGATGGCGCGGCCGACGACCTGCGAGGTCTCCTGGGTGCCGTGGGCGATGGCCTCCATGGCCTCGGCGGCGCCGCGGCGCAGCGAATGGACCTTGACGACATCGCCGCGGCGTACGTGCGCAAGCAGAGAACCAATCGTGACCTGTTGCGGCGAAATTGCGATGTCGATACTGCCTGCCTCCACGAGGTCTACGTAGGCGGCTCGGTTGATCAGCGCCATGACCTTGTGTGCGCCGAGACGCTTCGCGAGCATCGAGCTCAGGATATTTGCCTCCTCGGAGTTGGTGAGGGCGCAGAACACGTCGACGTTATCGATATTCTCTTCGAGCAGAAGCTCCTCGTCCGCGGCATCGCCGACCAGCACGATCGCCTTGTTCAGTTGTTCCGAGATGAACCGTGCGCGTTTCGGATTACGCTCGATGATCTTGACCTGGTTGGTCTGTTCGAGCGCCAGCGCGAGGCGCACGCCGATGTTGCCGCCGCCGGCGATAACGACGCGCCGCACGGGATCCTCGAGGCGTCGCATCTCGCTCATGAAAACGCGAATGTCTTTGCGGTCCGCGATGAAGAAGATCTCGTCGTCTTCCTGGATGACGGTATCGCCATCGGGGAGCGTTGCCTTGCCCCGGCGGTAAATGGCCGCTATGCGGCTCTCGGTGTTCGGGATGTGATCCTTCAGCGTTGCGATGCGCTGGCCGACAAGCAGGCCATCACGATCGGCCTTGACGCCGACCAGCCGCGCACGCCCGTTCGCAAAATCGAGCACCTGCGTCGACCCCGGGTAGAGAATCAATTGCTCTACAAACGTGCACACGAGTTGTTCGGGACTGATGCGAACATCAATCGGGATCGCGTCCTGCGTAAACAGCTTGTTCGCATTCATGTATTCTGCGGAGCGAATGCGCGCAATCTTGGTTGGTGTGCGGAATTGGGTATACGCGATCTGGCAGGCGACCATGTTGGTCTCATCAGAGTCGGTCAGGGCGACGACGATGTCGGCGTCGCTTGCACCCGCGCGTTCGAGCACCTCGGGATGGGCCGCATGTCCGACAACTGTACGAATATCGAGACGATCCTGCAGTTCGCGGAGAATTTCCGGCCGCTTGTCAACGACGGTGACTTCGTTGGCCTCTTCACGCGACAGGTGATACGCCGCGGACGAGCCAACCTGACCTGCGCCGAGTATGAGTATTTTCATCGCCGTAATTCTACATCAAGTTGTTTACATCAAGTCGAGATTCGCATAGCTCAACACCAGCCATTTTGTGCCGGCCGACTCGAAATTTACCTCGACGCGTGCGTGCGGCCCCTGGCCCTCGCAATTGAGAATAACGCCATCGCCGAACTTCTTGTGGCGGACGCGCTGGCCGAGTCGGATACCGAGTTCGTTCCCGGGCGAAATGGAAGCCGATTTGCGCCTGGGTGTATACGACGTGTGCACCGGGCGCGTGACCTGCACTCGCGGCCGCACTTCCTCGATGTGTTCATCCGGAATTTCGGCAATAAAACGGGACGGTTGCGAGAAATTATCCATGCCGTGCAGGCGGCGCTGCTCGGCGTGCGTTATGTAGAGGGTTTCCTTGGCGCGCGTAATGCCGACGTAGCACAGGCGTCGCTCCTCTTCGAGACCGTTAGGATCGGCAATCGACCGTTGATGCGGGAACAGGCCGTCTTCCATGCCGCAGATAAAAACCAGCGGAAACTCCAGGCCCTTGGCGGAGTGCATGGTCATGAGTTGCACACAGTCTTCCCAGGCATCGGCCTGTCCTTCACCGGCCTCCAGCGCGGCATGCGAAAGAAACTCGTCGAGTGGAGACATCTCTTCAGCGGGATCCGGCGTAAAACTCTTCGCGGCGCTGACGAGTTCGAGCAGGTTCTCGACGCGGGTCTCACCTTTCTCGCCCTTTTCTTTCTTGAAGAAGTCGATAAGGCCACTCAGGTGGATGACATGATCGACCTTGTCCTGCAGGTCGAGTCCCTGGGTCTCGCGCGCCATGCGCTCGATCAATGACATGAAGGCGTTGACGGCATTCGCCGCACGTCCGTTCAGGTCATCGCTGGCGATCGCCCCGCCGGCGCGCCACAGTGAACAGGCATTGGCACGCGCGTAAGAGCGCATCATGTCGAGCGTACGGGCGCCGATGCCGCGCGTCGGTTTATTGACGATGCGCTCGAAGGAGCTGTCGTCGTCGCGATTGGCGATCAGACGCAGGTAGGCCAGTGCGTCCTTGATTTCCATGCGTTCGAAGAAGCGCAGGCCGCCGTATACGCGATAAGGTATGCCCGCATTGATAAGGCTCTCCTCGAGAACGCGGGACTGGGCATTCGAGCGATAAAGCACGGCGGAGTCCGCGCGCAGGTTGCCGTGGTCGATCCAGTCGCGAAGCCGGGCGATGACAAAGTCGGCCTCGTCACGCTCGTTATACGCTGAGTAGACTTTGATCGCTTCGCCCTCGGCTCCCTCGGTCCAGAGATTCTTGCCGAGGCGCGAGGCGTTATTGGCAATAACTGCGTTGGCTGCGTTCAGGATGGTCGCCGTCGAGCGATAATTTTGCTCGAGCTTGACGACACGTGTGCCCGGAAAGTCCTTCTGGAACTGGTGAATGTGCTCAACGCGAGCGCCGCGCCAGCGATAAATCGACTGGTCGTCATCGCCCACCACAAACGGCACGCCATCTGCACCAGCGAGAAGTCGCAGCCAAGCGTACTGGATGGCGTTGGTGTCCTGGAACTCATCGACGAGCAAGTGCTGGAAGCGTCGCCGGTAGTGCGCGAGCAATTCTGCGTTGTCGCGTAGTAGTTCGTGGGCGCGTAGCAGGAGTTCGGCAAAGTCGACAAGGCCGCCGCGCTGGCAGACTTCCTCGTAGGAGGCATACAGGGATATCTTTTGCCGCAGGTCCGGGTCGCCGCCGTCATCGATATTCTGAGGCCGGCGGCCCTCGTCTTTCTGCGCGTTGATGAACCATTGAATTTCCTTCGGCGGCCAGCGGCCGTCGTCGACCTCGAGGTTCTTCAGCAGGCGCTTGAGCAGCCGTAGCTGGTCCTCGGAATCGATAATCTGGAAGTTCTGGGGAAGATCGGCTTCGCGCCAGTGACGCCGCAGCATGCGGTGTGCCAGGCCATGAAATGTGCCGATCCAGAGATGTTGCACTGGCAGGTTCAACAATGCCTCGATGCGGTGGCGCATCTCGGCCGCGGCCTTGTTCGTGAACGTCACGGCCAACAGGCTGTGCGGGGAAACGCCCTCGACGTCGATCAACCAGGCTGCCCGGTGGACGAGCACGCGCGTCTTGCCGCTGCCCGCGCCCGCAATAACGAGCGTAGGTTCCGCAGGTGCGGTTACCGCCTGACGCTGAGCGTCATTGAGGCTGTCGAGGATGGGTGTGACGTCCATAACGCGCTTTTGAAAGCGCGCAAGTGTATCAACTTACTGGTCCCACCGTACGCCAATCATGTACCGGGAACGGTCGTATTGGATACGGATGTCGTTGGACACTGTTTCCTTGTGCCGCACCTCCAGGAAGAGGCTCAGGTGGCGCTTCAGACGGTACGACGCAAGCACCCTGGCGCGCAGCGTCTCCTGGGTCCTCGCACCCTGGGTGGGCTCGTGGAACGCGAATGCGTTCGGATAATCGTAGAGATCATAGATACCGCCGATTTCCAGGTCGAATCGATAGCCCGGGTTCCAGTGGTACTCGAAGCCAAAGCTGTCGCGCGTGTAGTCGAAGTAGCCAAGATATTTGTCGGTGCGTACCGTTCGCTGAACATCAAAACCAATCCACATGTCATCGGTTATGCGTTGCCTGGCGCGCAGGCCGGCGGCGACGTAGTCATAGCGAATATTGGGATTACCGATGCGTTGCTGGCCATCCAGGTCGTACGACGGCCGGTCACTGAAGCGGCGGGTGTAGTACTCGGCCCGGAGACGCAGCAACGATGTACTCGTGAAGTTGTACTGGGCAAAAACGCGGGTGCGGAAGTACTCGTGGTCGTACTGTGAAGCCGCGGTTTCCTCGTAGTCCCACAGCTCGCCCTTGATACCAATACCCATCGAGAATTTCTCGCCGGACTGGCGGGCCAGGAATTGCGGTCCATAGCGGATGTAGTTCATGCGATCATCGATGTTCTCGCCGTTGATGGTGCGCGAGCCGCCATTGTCCGGGTCGTAGTAGACCTCGTTGCGCTGCGCAATCCTGAACGCACTATGGACACGGCGCTCTCGGCCTTCCTCCTCGCGATAGTAGTCATTGCCAAAGCTCAACTGGTGCAGGTACTCGTTGCCATTCTCGAGTTCCTTGTCGATGTAGTACCGCCCGCCGAGTATGTACTGGCCGAAGAAGCCCTCGAACGGCAGCGTGTTGATCAGGTACTTCGCATCGAGCATGATCGGAATGAAGGCGCCGCTTTGCACCACCGGTATGACGAGCGGCTGATTCGGGTCCGAGTAATCAATGTACGGTTGATCCGGCGAACGAAACACGTTCGTATCATTGCCATAACCGATGGATGCCCGGAGTTCGAGGTTGGTGAATTCCCGCTCCCTCTCGCGTATGACGACGCGCTCTTCATACACGGTCGGCTGTTCCTGTTCTACCCGTATGCGCGAGAGGGCGACTACCGCAAAATACTGCAGCGTCTGGTTCTCGTTCTGGTCGCGAACCAGGCGGAACCAGCGCAGCGCCTCGTTGGTTTCGCCGAGTGCGTACGCATTCAGGCCGAGATTGTATTGCGCGGATATCCGCAGTTCCGGGTCGTCGAGAGCCTTAAGCAGTGACGCGCGAGCGCGGATGTGCTGGTTCGCCTGGTAGTGTGCGATACCCGCGTTGTAGTGCAGCAGAGGTGTGTCGAGCCCTTCCTCGCTTGCCTGCTGATAGCGCAGCAGTGCCGCCCAGTAGAGGTCATCCCGGAACAGGCGATTGCCATCCGCGAAATATTGCTCGGCGGTCATGGCGTGCGCAGGGTGCACCGGCGCCAACGCGACGAAGGCGGCAATTGCGGCGACGAGCGCGCTGATAAAGATCCTGTTCTGCATTTGGTCCGAGCTTGTGGGTTATGTCAGATAGGTAATTATGGGCGTTCTGGGAATCGAAACTATGACGTGGCGCAAAAAAATCCCCCCGAATGCGTCACAAACGGGGGGATTTGGCTGATTTCGGCCCCGGTTACCCTCAAACCGGGGCCAAGACCTTTATTCGACCTCTTCTTCTTCCTCTTCCTCGTCGTCGTCCATCTCGTCGTCGTCGTCCTCATCGTCCTCGTCGAACTCATCGTCATCGATGTCTTCGCCGTCTTCGAAGTCGTCTTCGTGTTCCATTTCATCTTCTTCGTCGGCGTCATCGTGCTCGAATTCGTCCTCGTGCTCGTCTTCCATTTCGTCTTCATACTCGTCCGAGAACTCTTCTTCCTCTTCCTCTGACTCGTCGTCGCGCCTTTCGTCGGACTCTTCCTCTGACTCGTCGTCGGACTCATCGCCGCGCCCTTCGTCAGATTCTTCGTATTCTTCGTCGCTTTCCCAGTCTTCGTCTCTGACTTCATCGTCATTGGGACCGTCCATCTCGGCGAACTTGCCGTCGAGCTGTACTACATCATCGAGCACTTCCATCGTGACCTCGAGATCGTCCATATCATCGGCACGCACTACCGCAGGTGCGAAGGCCATTACGGTCAGCACCAGGGTGGCGATAAATATATTTAGCTGTTTCATTGACCTACTCCGTTAGCTCACTTCTATACGTAACCGGAACGTCCTGTCACGATTGTCATGTTCAAGGCGCGCGAGCACTTCGCCACCAGCGGGTGTCAGGGCGATGAGTTCGAGCGGTAAGTAATTCTTGCCTTCGACGAGGCTTGTTTCCCAGGCGATCTCGCGCTGTCCCGGAAAGCCGGCCAGTTCGATGCCGTCAGGAAGTGTCACCGTCAGGGTTGCCCCCTCCAGTGGCGTTTCCGAGGCAAACATCAGGTTGATTGTGCGCGGCTCTTCGAGCGTCATCGCGATGCCCGGAATGCTGGCATCAGGTTGTGGCAGATTGGGCGTGGTCAGGAAAAAGCCGCCGACCAGCCACAGGACGAGGCCCGCGGCGATTGCAGATCCGAAACCGGTCATGACCCAGCGATTGCGCTGGCGGCGCGTCCCTTCGTGGGTAGCGCGGGCCAGTGCCTGATCATAGAAACCTGTGGATGCTTCAGCCATCGGGTAATCCTTTAACAGCTCCAGGACCTCCTGGTCCCGCTCGTCCGAATAGTCGGCATTGTCACTTGTGTGCATAGTCTTGTCCTGCCTGATCCCTACACGAATGGGCTCAGGAAAAGGTTCCACCTTCAGTGAGAATTTCGCGCAGTCGAGCGCGGGCGCGGTGCAGGCGGGATTTGACAGTACCCACCGGAATATCCATAAGCTCTTGTATTTCCGTCAGTTTATAGCCTTCTGTGTCGTGCAAAAGCACGATTACGCGATGCTCGTCACTGAGCTGTGCGAGGGCATCGTCCAACTTCCTGAGTTTTTCATAACGTCGCTGGTCTGCCTCGGGATTGTCGGTGCCAGCCAAGCCCTCCAGGCCGTCGCCAGGCAGGTAGCCTTCCTCCACAGTATGCATGCGGCGCCGGGCAAAACGGCGTTGCTCATCGATGAACAGGTTATACATTACTCTGGATAACCAGGAGCCGGGCTCGTCAATGGCGACGAGCTCGTCGAGCTTGCCGTAGGCCTTGATAAGGAGTTCCTGGAACAGGTCCTCGGCCTCGGCTTTGCGGCCGGTCAGCCGAAACGCGAGACGCCATAGCCGGTCGAAGTGCGGCTGCACCAGTTTCTCAAACGCCAGGTTATTGGCCTCGAAGCTCATAGTCTCTCCGAGTGTAGTACGTCAGCCGCCACGCAGCGCCGATGCGGTTGGCATTTTTACCGCGACGCGCGCACTTGCGAAATGGTCGTCAAAACCAAAGGTGCCATCAGCAATACGCCGAAGATGATCAGCGGTACCGAAAGCGCCTTGAGGTCCACCGTCTCCGAGAACAGGAGCTCGTCCCCGCCGAACAGGCCATAGAGCCCGAGCGCGAGCAGCAACGTTCCGACGACGTCGAGGATCAATACCCAGGCGGGCCACTTTATTGAACTCATACTTGCCCCTGATCTTGTTGTGGTTTACCAGACCTCAAAGGCTGATCTGAAATAGCAGGTAGTGATCGACGAGCAACGCGGCGAACAGGAAGCCGAGATAGCTGATGGAGAACTTGAAGGTCTTCATCGGTAGTTCCATGTCGTCGGGTACCCGATACATCTGGATTGCGTAGTACATAAAGTACGCGTCGAGGACGATCGCGGTCAGCAGGTAAATGATGCCGCTCATGCCGATCAGGTACGGCAGGATAGTGACGAGTACCAGCAGGATCGTATACAGCAGAATGTTGAGTCGTGTATAGGCTTCGCCATGCGTGACGGGCAACATCGGAATATCGACCTTGGCGTATTCTTCCTTGCGCGCAATGGCCAGCGCCCAGAAGTGCGGCGGTGTCCAGACGAAGACGATCAGGAACATCAGCAACGCGCCGGCCTCGACCTGGCCGGTCACGGCGGTCCAGCCGAGTACGGGTGGCGCCGCGCCAGCAGCCCCGCCGATCACGATATTCTGCGGCGTCGCTCGCTTCAGCCAGGCCGTGTAGACGACCGCGTAGCCGATCAATGAAAAGAAGGTTAGGATCGCGGTCAGAGGGTTCACGAGGAACCAGAGAATCAGCATCGAAATGATGCACAGCACGGTCGCAAAAGTGAGTGCGGACTTTTGGGTCAGCTTGCCTTGCGGTAATGGGCGTCCCCGCGTGCGCATCATCTGTATGTCGATGCGGGCATCGAGCACGTGGTTGTACACTGCGGCCGAGGACGCCGCCAGCCCGATGCCCAACGTGCCGAAGAGCAGCGGCATGACGCCTGGCCAGCCTGGTACGGACACGAACATGCCGACGATCGCCGTGAATACGATCAACATGACAACGCGCGGCTTGGTCAGCTCGTAGTAGTCGCGCCAGTCCGTGTAGGTTTCTACTCTCGTACTCAATGCGTCGTCCGTTCAGCCGATGCGCGATAGCTCGAGAAGATGCTTGATGTCTTCGACCATGGCGCTCGGATCGATATCCGGGCGGAAATACATAACCAGGTTTCCGAGCGGGTCGATGAGGTAATAGCCGCCAGCCTCGAGGCCCCCGGGTTTCTTTTTATCCAGCAGTGCTTTGAGCGCACTGTCATTTAATGTCACCAGGCCCTTGTGCTCGTCGGCAAGCAGCACTGTATCCGGCGCCGTATCTCCGTGCAAGAAGACCCGGACCAGCCGGTCCATTTCCTTACCAAGCATGAGCCGCGACTGGCGCAGCGTATATAGGGAGTGTGCGCAAGCCTCGCCACACGGAGCATCGTTGGCGTACAGGAGCACCCAGTGTCCATCGTTGTGAACGTAAAGTGGTGACGCCGGCACAACGTCCTGCAGGTTTGTAATGGGTTGCAGCAGCGCCCCGTGGTTGGTACGGCCCGACGGCGTAAGATCCTGGCCGGCAAAGTACAGCCACGCGGCGAGTACCAGGGGGCCCAGGAATACGGCGGCGATCAGCAGGAACTGAACACGGCCCTTGCCTGTCTTTTGCGCGGTCATTATTTAAAGCGCTTCTTGCGGTAGTTCCAGGCCAGCAGCCCGGAGAGGACGGCCGCCATGGCAAACCACTGCAGTGCGTAGCCGAAGTGCTTGCCGGGGCCGAACTCGGTGGGTACCCAGTGACGGAAGAAGCCATGGTCTTCCTCGTGGTCCATGAGTAGAACGAAAGGCTGGACGTCGGAGCCTATCGCTGCCGCTACTTCCTCCGTCGATGGGTAGACAGCGCTTTTCGGCCAATCCTGCCCAGGCCGGAAGGCCTCGCCCATCTTCATGCCGGCTCTCGGCAACGAGCCCGCGCGGCCACGCACGGTCACGCGCCCGGTCGGCGCTTCCAGCTGCGACATATCGAGCGCTTCGCCGGTCTTCTCGACCCAGCCGCGATTGACGAGCAGGACAGGCTCACCGTCGAGTCCGAGTAACGGCGTTAGCACGTAATAACCGTAGCGGCTGTTAACAATGATGTTCTCGAGCAGGACCTGGCGGCTGCCGTCATACCTGCCAGTTGCCTTTAGTCGCTGGTACGGGCGAATTTCCATGCCGTCGTGCCAGGAGGCGAACCCGGTTTCATCGCGGAACATCTGTTGATCAGCCCGTTTCTCGAGACCACGGCTGATTTGCCAGGCACCAAGCCCGGCAAATTGTGCGACGAGCAGTGCGCCGACGACGAACGGCAGCCAGCTTGGCAACGGCTTCTTCGCTTTGGTGTTCACGTTATACTGCCCACCCTCGTTCAATATGATCCGACTATGAAAGCCATCGTTCTCATTCTACTGGCCGCAATCCTGATCAGCCTCGGTTCGGGATTGTTTTACCTGTCCAGCAAGAATCACGATTCGGAAAAGATTCAACGCGCGTTGCGTATCCGCGTGGCGCTGTCGGTCATTCTCGTTCTGTTCCTGGTCATATCCTACCTAATGGGGTGGATACAGGCTTAGCGCAGAACGAAACGGGCGCCGCAGCGCCCGTCCCAATCAATTGGTGTCAGTCACCTTATTTCCAGTCTAAGGTGACTGGCACCTTTAGACTGGAAATAAGGTGACTGACACCCTTTTTCTACATCCAGTAGACGAAGACGTACAGGCCGATCCAGACCACGTCAACAAAGTGCCAATACCAGGCGACCGCCTCAAACGCGAAGTGCTTTTCGGGAGTGAAGTGCCCTTTCAACACACGGAAGAAAATAATCGTCAGCATGATGGCGCCGATCGTCACGTGCATACCGTGGAAACCGGTCAGCATGAAGAACGTCGAGCCATAGATGCCTGTCGTCAGTCTCAGGTTCAGGTCCTCGTAGGCGTGCACATATTCCCAGGCCTGCAGGCCGACGAAGATGAAGCCGAGGATGAAAGTCGCGGCCAGGCCCAGCTTGAGCTGGGTGCGCTTGTTCGCGATCAGCGCGTGGTGCGCAATCGTCACGGTAATCGAGGATGTGAGCAGCAGCGCCGTATTGATCAGCGGCAAGCCGAATGGCGGCATTGCTTCGTACTCGCCGCCAACGTTGCCCGGGCCGTTGGTCGGCCAGGTGCTCTCGTAGCCCTCCCACAGCAACAGGTTGGTGAAGAAATTATTGCTTTCGCCACCGAGCCAGGGAATCGACATATTGCGGGCATAGAAAAGCGCGCCGAAAAACGCCGCGAAGAACATGACTTCCGAGAAGATGAACCAGAACATTCCCTGGCGGAAAGACTTATCGACCTGGGCGTTGTACAGACCGCTCTGACTTTCGCCGATGACCTCGCCGAACCAGCCCGTAATCATAAAGATAAGAACCGCCAACCCGAGCAGCATTACGTAGAAGCCAAAATCTGCGCCGTTCAACCAGCTTGATACGCCGGTCATCAGGAACAGCAGGCCGAGCGAGCCGACGACGGGCCAATGGCTGCCGTGTGGGACGTAATAATGTTCGTCTGTGTGAGTCGTCATGATGTTTCTCAGGTACTTGTCAGTATTTTAATTCGACGCCACGCGAGCAGTGTCAAAGAATGTGTATTGCAGTGTGATTGTGTCCACGTAGTCCGGCAGGTCCGGCTTAACGATGAACTGCAGTGGCATGGCCCGTTCCTCGTTCGCCAGGAACGTCTGCTGGTCGAAGCAGAAACACTCGATCTTGACGAAGTGCGCCGCGGCCGTGCCTGGCGCAACACTGGGGACGGCCTGCGCGACCTTGTCCTTGTCTGTCAGGTTCTTCGCGGTAAACGTCGCGAAGTACATCTTGCCCGGGTTGACGGTCATGCTGTCTGCGTCAGCACCAAACTCGAATGGTGCGTAGGAGTTCACGGTCGTTACAAACTCGATACGAATCTCGCGGGACAGGTCTGGCGCCTCGACCACGGCGACAGCCTCTGCGTTGGTGCGGCCGCCAAAGCCCGTGATCTCGCAGAACACGTCGTACAGCGGCACGAGCGCGTAGCCGAAAGCAAATGCTCCGACGACGACGACCAGCAACGATGTTACGAGATTACGATGCATATCAGGCCCGCAGTACGCCCATCATGATGAAGCCAACGTAGAACGCGACTGCAATCGCCACGACAATCATCGTCGTGCGACGAATGTTCTTTTTGCGTTCCTGTTCGTCCATGCCTTACTCGAAGGACTCGTTGGCGATGCGCGCTTTCGGCGGTGTCGTAAACGTGTGCCACGGAGCCGGTGACGGCACCGTCCATTCGAGACCGTGCGAACCTTCCCAAACACGATCCGTCGCCCTGGCGCCCTTCTTCGCGGTCAGCAGCACGAGCACGAACAGGAGCTGCGACAGGCCGAAGCCAATGGCGCCGATACTGGCGATCGTGTTGAAGTCGGTGAACTGCGTCGAGTAGTCCGGGATGCGGCGCGGCATACCGGCCAGGCCCAGGAAGTGCATCGGGAAGAACGTGAGGTTCACGAAAATCGTCGAGGCCCAGAAGTGCAGCTTGCCCAGCTTCTCGTTGTACATAAAGCCGGTCCACTTGGGCAGCCAGTAGTAAGCACCAGCCATGATGGCGAAGACCGATCCCGGGACCAGTACGTAATGGAAGTGTGCTACGACGAAGTAAGTGTCGTGGTACTGAACGTCAGCCGGCTGGATCGCGAGCATCAGGCCCGAGAAACCACCAATTGTGAACAGGAAGACGAAGGCGAGCGAGAACAGCATCGGCGTTTCGAACGTCATCGCGCCGCGCCACATCGTTGCCACCCAGTTGAAGATCTTCACGCCTGTCGGGACCGCAATCAGCATTGTTGCGAACATGAAGAACAGCTGGCCCGTCAGCGGCATGCCCACGGTGAACATGTGGTGTGCCCAGACGATGAATGACAGGAACGCGATACAGGACGCCGCGTAAACCATCGAGTCGTGACCGAACAGCTTCTTGCGAGAGAACGTCGGGATGATCTCTGACACGACACCGAATGCCGGCAGAATCATGATGTAGACCTCGGGGTGTCCGAAGAACCAGAAAATATGCTGGAACATGACGGGGTCGCCACCGCCCGCCGCGAGGAAGAAGCTCGTGCCAAAGAACTGGTCAGTCAGCAGCATGGTTACTGCGCCAGCCAGGACCGGCATGACGGCGATCAGCAGGTACGCCGTGATCAGCCACGTCCACACGAACATCGGCATCTTGAGCAGCGTCATGTCAGGCGCGCGCATGTTGATGATCGTTACGATCACGTTGATGGAGCCCATGATCGAAGAGATGCCCATCAGGTGGACCGAGAAAATCAGAAACGGAAACGCATCGCCGGTCTGCAGGATGAGCGGCGGGTACATCGTCCAGCCGCCTGCCGGGGCACCGCCTGGCATGAGCAGCGTCGATAACAGGATGCCGAAGGCAACCGGCAGGATCCAGAAGGACCAGTTGTTCATGCGTGGTAGCGCCATGTCGGGCGCACCGATCATGAGCGGGATCATCCAGTTGGCGAGACCAACGAACGCGGGCATTACCGCACCGAATACCATGATGAGCGCGTGCATTGTCGTCATCGAGTTGAAGAACTCGGGATGCACGAACTGCAGGCCGGGTACGGCGAGCTCGGAACGAATGACCATCGCCATCGCCCCGCCGATGAAGAACATGACGAGGCTGAAGATAAGGTACATCGTGCCGATGTCCTTATGGTTCGTCGAGAACAGCCAGCGCTTGATGCCCTTGGTCGGGCCGTGATCCTCGTGGTCTGCGGCGTGTGTGTCTGCAACTGCAGTAGTCATACCTTAATACTCCGAATCAATTCTGTGATGCGCTGGCGAGCTTCGCTTCGCCTTTGGTTCGAGTGTCTACCCAGGCCTGGTAGGCATCGGGTTCGACAACTTCGACAACGACCGGCATGTAGCCATGATCCTTGCCGCACAATTCGGCGCACTGGCCGCGATACGTGCCTGTTTCGTTGGCGCGGAACCAGGTCTCATTGACGATGCCCGGGATAGCGTCTTTCTTGATCGCAAGTTCCGGCACCCACCACGAGTGGATGACGTCGTTCGATGTCAACAGCAGGCGAACTTTCGCGCCCTTCGGCACGACGACGGGGTTATCAACTTCGAGCAGGTAGTTCTCGACACTATTCACGTCGACGCCGGCCTGCTTGCGACGGGCAGCAAGGCTCGGACGTGCGAGGCTGGAGTAAAACTCGACACCCTGGTCCTGGTACTTGTAGTGCCACTTCCACTGGTAAGCAGTGACGACGATGGAAATGTCGGGGTCGCGAGTGTCTTCCAGTTTGACCATCGTCTCCGCGGCAGGCACTGCCATGATCAGCAGAATGACGACAGGAATAGCGGTCCAGATGACCTCAGCGGCCGTGCTGTGCGAGAACGATGCGGGTTCGGCGCCCTGCGACTTACGATGCCTGAACAGCGAGATGATCATCACGCCAAAGACGACGATGCCGATCGCAACACACCACCAGAACACCATCATGTGCAGGTTGTACGTCTCCAGGCTGAGGTCAGTTACGCCCTTGGGCATGTTGAGCGCCCATTCGGCATTCGCTGTGCTGGCTAAAACCAGGCCAAGCAGGCTCAGGAACGATTTTCGTATCATTAGTTGTCCACCTTGCGATCGCCGCAACGATCGCAATCATTTTAAATTCCGGATGTGACGAATACTGGAATGCCAGTGAGCGCTGGCCCGGTGACCCCGGGAAATTCGTCGATCGGCCGGTCTGACCGCCGTGCCAGTCAAAAAAGCTCGCGCAGTTTACTGAAATCGCGACAGCCATGCAACGCCGGGGCCTGGATTCTTGTTGAGATTAATTCTTGTTTAACAATGGCTTAGCGGCGCCTCGGAATATGGCTTGCATCAATTCGGTAGCTCCCCGGGTCATTTTTTGGCCCGGCGCCCCAGCAATGGCCGTAAACAAGCTCCAGGTCGAGGGTAATTTTCCCGCCGCCGTCGGCCAGCGCGGCGGTCATGGCCGCAAACGATGCCCGTCCTGCCAGCCCTCGCGCGCGGTCAGCGAGGGCATTGCGCGCTCCCGCCCGGGTCAGGTCTGCGAACAGCTTGTCCGCGCTTTCATAGCGGATAGTCAGGCGATCGACATCGAGTACCGGGTCACGCAGTCCGGCCCCGACGAGACCGTCACCGATGTCATGCATGTCCGCGAAGGGGGTGACGTGAATACCGCTGTCGACGCTCGCCCATGCGCGCGCGATTTCTCGCAGGCTGTCAGGTCCGAGGGTGGCGAAAGCAAAGACTCCGCCCGGGACCAGGACGCGAGCGATTTCCTCAAAGACAGGCCGCGGCTTCGGCGCAAAGGGCAGCAGCTGGTTGGCAACAACCATGTCGAACGCTGCGTCGGCGAACGGCAGACGATTCGCGTCGCCCTGGATAAACGAGGCGCGCGAAAGCCACGACTTCTTTTTCTGACCCTGCCTGAGCATCCGCTGACTGAGGTCGAGAGAGACGATGTGGGCGCGCTTGAAGCGTTTGCGCAGCAGGCGCCCGGTGGCACTCGTCGCTGACCCGAGGTCGAGAATGGTCTGCGGCTCCAGCAGCAGCGGTTCCAGGCGTGCCGCCAACCCCTGCCGCGTCACCTCGTGCACGAAGTCACTGTCATCAAAGCTCGGGGCGGCACGATCGAAGCGGCGCTGAATGTCTCGCAGTCGAAGCATGCGCGAAAGGTAGCATGCTTTTCTGAGCAAACCCTGGCGATAAGACGGCTGCTGCCCGGCGACAACAGGCAGATACTGGCCACATGCTGTTGCGCGCTTTCGAGAATGCAATCATGCCGCTGCGCTGTGTTTTTTGCGGCATACGAACCGAGCCTCCGGAGCAGCACATCTGCACGGGCTGCGACGGGGATCTGCCGAGGATCAACTCGTCGCCACCACCCGTGACGTCGCTGCTTGAGTACGACCTGGCCCCGCTGGCCTACGAGTTTCCCGTGGATGCGGCGATCAAGGCGCTGAAATTCCAGCGCAGGTTGTTCTATGGGCCGGCGCTGGCTGAATTAATCTGCCGGGAATGCCGGCATCTTCCCGACGACGTCGATGCTGTGCTTCCCGTGCCACTCCATTGGCGAAGGAGATGGTTTCGTGGCTTCAACCAGGCAGACGAAATAGCCGCACCGGTGGCGAAGTACCTGGGGGTGCCGCTGCTGCGCAACGTGAGGAGGATTCGTGCGACGCCATTTCAATCGGGCCTGAGCGCTCGCGAACGCACTCGTAACCTGCGTGGCGCTTTCGCTGTGAGGGGCTCAATGTCCACGGAGCACATACTGATCGTCGACGATGTCATCACGACCGGTGCGACCGCGCGCCAGCTTGCCAGGGTATTGCGGCGGGCCGGCGCGGGCAGCGTTAGCGTGCTTGCCGTAGCCAGGGCATGAACGTAGGTAATAGCCGCAATACTGTCTTGATCTAGATCATGGATGCTGGGCACCAGAGGGGGACAATTCCGGTATTCGATTGTCCCGCCCATGGGAAGGAACATGCCAAACCACGCCATTCTGCCTGCCGCGGCTGCCGCGGCTGCCGCGCTGGCCATTGTGGCCCTGCCCGCCACGTCGATCGCTGCGGACTCCGAAGCTGAGGAGCCGATGGAGCCGATTGAGCAGATCGTCGTCGTGGCCAACAAGGATGAGCGCTCGATTCGCGAAGTGGCGGCGAACGTCACGGTTCTGTCCCGTGCAGACCTCAACAACCAGCTCGCGACATCGGTCAGCGACGTGTTTCGCTACGTTCCGGGCGTCGATTACGAAGGGGCAGGCACCCGGTTTGGCACCGAAGGCATCAATATTCGCGGTATCGGCGGCAATCGTGTGGCCATCCAGGTCGACGGAATCCCGTTAACGGACCAGTTCGACACAGGTAGCTTCTCCAACGCCACCCGCGACTTCATCGATGCGGGCATGATCCATGACATCGAAGTCCTGCACGGCCCGGCCTCCGCCCTTTACGGCAGTTCCGCTATTGGCGGAGTCGTTGCTGTACGCACGCCCGATCCTGCAGATATCGCGAACCAGGGCGGCTTCGGTGGTGACGTCCTGGCGACGTGGCGAGGTGCAGATAACAGTACCCACGGCCAGGCAATGATGGCTGTGGGCGATAACTCGCTGGGCTTCATGGCTGGCTACAGCTGGCGCGACGGCGAGGCAACGGAGTCGGCTGCGGCGCCTGACGATCTCGATACGCGAGACTACAACCGCGAAACCGTACTACTGAAGTTCGTGGCGGATAATCGCTGGGGACAGACGTTCCGCGCGAGCATCATTCACCAGGACGCGCACACATTGTCGAGCCAGGAATCGGTGCTGGGCACCGGGCGCTATCGCTCGACCACGGCGCTGGAAGGTGATGATTCCTACCAGATGGACGTCGTCAACCTGGCCTACGAATTTGGCTCGCCGGAAAGCTGGATCGACTCGGGTGTCGTACGAGCGTTCTGGGAAACGGCCGAAATCGACCAGTACACGCTGGACGAACGCGCGGCGGCACGCACACCCGTGTCCATTGATCGCTATTTTTCCTTCGACCAGGAGATCCAGGGTTTCGAGATTAACCTGTGGAAGGACTTCGCGGGCGACGTCATCTCGCAGCGGCTTGGCATCGGCGCCCAGTACCGGGACCGCAGCACGGAAGAGTATCGTGACGGCCTGTCGACCAATCTCGAAACGGGCGAACAGACCAATGTCTTGCTCGGTGAAGTCTTTCCATTACGCGACTTCCCGATCAGCGGGACCAGGGAAACCGCCGCCTACATAGAAGACACGATCTCGATTGGCGAGCGTTGGACCGTAATTGCCGCGTTGCGTGCTGATCGTTTCGAACTGGATCCGGCCGTCGACGCCATCTACCTGGCGGACTATCCCGACTACGAAATTGTCAGTCTCGACGAGTCGGACGTGTCGCCGAAACTGGGCGTTATCTACAGCTTCGGCCCGTCGATGGACGTGTATATGCAGTACTCGCATGGTTTTCGGGCACCGCCGTATTCGGACGCCAATGTGAGTCTCGACCTGCCACTGTTCCAGTATCGCGCCGTGCCGAACCCGGATCTGCGATCCGAGTCGTCTGACGGATTCGATATCGGTCTGCGCTGGCGCGGTATCCGCTCGACTGCATACGTATCGGCGTTTCGTACTGACTACGTCGACTTTATTGAGACCAAAGTGAATATCGGCGTCGATCCGGTCAGCGGCTACACCGAGTTCCAGTCGCTGAATATCGAAGACACGACGATCGAGGGAGTCGAGGCGGGGTGGCAAACACGTTTCGGCACCTACGAGTCGTTCGGCTTTGACGGTTCGGCTTTTTATGCGCGCGGCGACAACAAGGTCACGGGCCAGCCGATCAACTCGGTAGGACCGGCCCAGGGTGTCCTCGGGTTGAGCTGGTTCTCGCGCGACGAATCGCGGCAGCTGCGATTCAAGGGGACGTTTACTGACGCCTATGATCGCCTCGACGAGTCGAACGGCGAGCTGTTCAAACCAGCCGGCTACGTCGTATTCGATCTCTTTCTCACGCAGAAGCTGGGCAACAACACCATTGTGCGCGCCGGCCTGCACAACCTGACAGACCGCACCTATTGGAACTGGTCCGATGTGCGCGGTTTGCAGCCCGACAATCCCGTTATTCCATACCTCGCCCAGGCAGGACGCAGCGCGTCCGTCAGCCTGAACGTGGTCTGGTGATTCTGATTTACACACATAGTGACAGGGGAGTACATGTCATGACACGCAAGATAATCAGCCTGCTTTTCGCAGTACCGTTTTTGGGACTCGCGTTGGGAGCATGCTCACAAGACTCGGCTGATTCTCCAGCCGCAACCGACGACACAGCGGTCCATACTGCCGAAGTTGCCGTCGCATCCGCCGATGAGCTGATGACGAAGGGCCAGGGCGTCTACAATGCCAACTGCGCCGCATGTCACCAGCCAGACGGTTCAGGCCTGGCCGGAGCATTTCCTCCGCTCGCCGGCTCCGATTACCTGCAGGGTGATCGCAAGGCGGTCATGGGTGCGGCCCTGTTCGGCCTGTCCGGTCCGATCACGGTCAACGGCGTTGAGTACAACAGCATCATGCCGAGTCTCGGCTACCTGTCGGACGAAGATCTCGCCGCGGCACTGACCTACGTATTCGGCTCCTGGGACAATAATCTCGCCGCCGTGAGCGTCGCAGAAGTTGCGGCACTTCGTGCTGAGCTCGGCGCGGAAGACCGCGCTGCAGGTGAGCGCCACCAGGGCGCAACCGAAGGCGAGCTCAAGTACCAGGGCGCGCCGTCGGCCATCTCGCCGGATGACACCCGCCAGATCATGACCGCCGGTGGCCCGGTGTTGAGTGAAGCCGAGTTTGCCACCGCAACGCAGCTGTACTTTGAACGCTGCGCGGGTTGCCACGGGGTACTCCGCAAGGGCGCTACCGGTAAGGCACTGACGCCGGATATTACGACCGAGAAGGGTACGGAATACCTGAAAGCCCTGATCACTTACGGCTCGCCGGCCGGTATGCCCAATTGGGGCACGTCGGGCGAAATGACGCCGGAACAGATCGACATCATGGCTCGCTTCCTGCAACAGGAACCGCCCGCACCGCCTGAGTTCGGCATGCCCGAAATGAAGGATACGTGGCAGGTTCTCGTCGCGCCGGAAGATCGGCCGTCAGCACCGCAGCACGACCGTAATATCGACAACTTCTTCTCCGTCACACTGCGTGACTCGGGACAGGTTGCGATCATCGATGGCGACACCAAAGAAATCGTCACGATTGTTGAGACTGGCTACGCCGTGCATATCTCGCGTGTATCTGCTTCGGGTCGCTACGTATTTACAATTGGTCGCGACGCACTGATCAACATGGTTGACCTGTACATGGATCCGCCGGCAACCGTCGCGCAGATCAAGGTCGGCCTGGAAGCCCGTTCGGTCGAGACCTCGAAGTACAAAGGCTATGAAGACAAGTACGCGATCGCCGGCTCCTACTGGCCGCCGCAGTACGTCATCATGGACGGCGATACGCTCGAGCCGCTCAAGATCGTCTCGACGCGAGGCATGACTGTCGACACGCAGGAATACCATCCGGAACCGCGCGTAGCGGCCATCGTGGCGTCACATGAACATCCTGACTTCATCGTCAACGTTAAGGAAACAGGTCATATCCTGCTGGTCGATTACAGCGATATCGAAAACATCGCCGTTACCGACATCGGCGCGGCCAAGTTCCTCCACGACGGTGGCTGGGATCGCACCAAACGCTACTTCCTGACGGCGGCGAACCAGTCCGACAAGATTGCCGTGGTCGATTCGAAAGAACGCAAGCTGGTGGCGCTCGCTGATGTTACGAAGACGCCTCACCCGGGCCGCGGTGCCAACCTCGATGATCCGGAGTACGGACCCGTCTGGGTGACGAGCGCACTGGGTAATGCCAACGTGACATTCCTCGGCACAGACCCCGAGGGTCATCCCGACAACGCCTGGAAGACGGTTCGTATCGTTGCTGGCATGGGTGGCGGTTCGCTGTTCGTGAAATCGCATCCGAACTCTTCGAACCTCTGGGTCGATGCGCCATTGAATCCTGACACCGGATTCAGCCAGAGCATTGCTGTATTCGACGTCAACAGCATCGAAGCCGGCTTCGAGACGCTGCCGATTGCCGAATGGGCAGACTTGGGCGAAGGACCGAAACGCGTTGTGCAGCCCGAGTACAACAAGGCCGGTGACGAAGTCTGGTTCTCCGTCTGGAGTGGCAAGGAACAGGAATCTGCGATTGTTGTAGTTGACGACAAGACGCGTGAACTCAAGGCCGTCATCAAGGGTCCGGAGATGGTTACGCCGACCGGCAAGTTCAACATCTACAACACTTTGCACGACATCTACTAAAGGAAAGGGACCATGAAACGCAACATGATTGGTCTTCTGTCAGCCGCGACGGTGCTGCTTGCAGCACCGTTCGCCCTGGCTGAGGAGGCTGGTTCAATTGGTGAAGCATTTACTGCGGGTAAGGCGGGAGCGAACATTCGAGCTCGCTACGAGCATGTAGATTCTGACCTCGCCGACGAAGACGCCAATGCTCTGACCGCGCGCCTGCGGCTCAACTTCAAGACGGCTCAGTGGAAACGCATGACCGCGTTTGCCGAGTATGACTACGTCTTTTATCTCGTGAGTGACTTCAACAGTGGGTTTGGCACGAGCCCGGACAAGACGGATTATCCGTTGGTCGCTGACCCGAAGGGAGCGGATCTCAACCAGTTGTACCTTGACTACCAGTTCGACGATGAATGGAAAGGTCGTCTCGGTCGCCAGCGTATCCTTCTTGATAACCAACGATTCGTTGGTGGCGTAGGCTGGCGTCAGAACGAGCAGACCTACGATGCGCTGACGCTTACGACCAAGGCCATTCCGCGGACAGACTTCTTCTACAGTTACGTAGGATACGTCCGGCGGATCTTTGGCGAGAGAGCGGGGACTCCGGCGGGTAAGAACAACGTCGACACGCACTTGTTGAATGCCAAGGTCGCATTGAATGACAGTTGGTCCGTCACGCCGTACTACTACTACATCAACAATAAGGACATTGCCGGGTTCTCCACATCGACAGCTGGCATCCGACTCACAGGCGGCCTGAAAGCCGGAGAGGGCAAAGTTAACCTGGTTGCCGAGTTCGCTACGCAGTCTGATGTTGCGGACAACCCGGTGAGCTACGACGCGAGCTACTACAACCTCGGTGCTACCTGGGCTATGGCAAACGGCTTGTCGCTGGGCCTCGCGTACGAGTCGCTGGGCGGCGACGCATCAATAGCGGGCGCACAGTTCAGGACGCCGCTGGCAACGCTGCACGCCTTCCAGGGCTGGGCCGACCTATTCCTCGTCACGCCTCCCGAGGGTGTCAACGATCTGTTTGCCACCATCAAGTACAAGGCGGGCAACTGGAACCTGACGGGTGTCTACCACGACTTCTCGTCAGAGGCTGGAAGTAGTGACTACGGTACGGAATTCGATTTATCCGCGGGTACGAAGTTATCCGAAAGGTACGGCATCCTGTTCAAGGGCGCCTTCTTCTCATCGGATTCAAGCTATCCCGACGTGACCAAGTACTGGATCATGTTTACGGCTTCGTACTAAGAGGCACCGTTCGGACCGCTTCCGTTCAGCCGAGCTCGTGATGCAACTTCGCGTCGTGCGTTCGGAAGTGGTCCGAAAACCAGAGGTCGAGACTCCTCGACAAGTCCGCACGATCGTAGCGGCCCTCTTCGTCAACGCTATCAATCACATCGAGCAGTTCATCGAGTAGCTGCTCATGATCCTGCTTGTGCTCGGCCAGGTGGGTGTAGCGCGCATCACGCATCGTCTTTTCCTCGAGCGCGAAGTGCGCGGAGATCCGGGTATAGATTTCGCCAAGCGCCTGCACGACGGCTATCTGGCTGGCGTCATCCTGCATCGCTTTGTCGAGCTCATTGATCAGCGTAATCATCTCGCGATGCTCATGGTCGACAGCATCAACACCGACGCTGAACTCGTCTCTCCAGGCTATTAAGGTCATCGGTACCTGAAACCTCCCGTCTCGGCCCGGAATGTGATCGTGAAATAGTGTCCGGGCGAGAGCATCACTTCATCACTGTGCGTGTAATCCCAGCCGTCCTCGCGCGCGGTATCGCGGAGCCTGGCTGTAATAATGTGCGGGCCGGGCGCGATGTCGAAGCGCTCGTAGACAGACGATGGGCCGTCGCCCCACAAACCTGACGGTAGCGGCTCATCGCGGAACACGACAACCCCGTCTATCTCCAGCTCGATCGTCAGCGGCAGGCGCTCGCGGCCGCACTCGGATATCGGCTCGCCCGCCAGGGCGCGCTCATTGATTTCGTTGGGTGTCAGCTTGACGCACTCCTCGACCCGGTCCGCTGCGTGGCTGAGCGACAGCTTGATCGATGCCATCTCCTCATCCGCGTACTGGTACGCCGGTGACAGGGAGAAGTACCCGATTCCCACCGCAAATGCGGCATAAAGAACGGCCTGTACGAGTCTATTCATCGTCCGGCTCCTTCAGGTCGATCTCCGCCAGCGCCGAGTGGAACGCGTCAAGCGCTTTTCTGCGGCGACGTCCCGCGTTACGGGGCAGCCAGTTCAATAACAGACGACGCGTGTCGACGCGCTTGCGCAGGTAGGGATCTCGTTCGCCCGCCATGCGGGCCATGGTCCATTCATTGCCCAGGCGGTGGAAGCAGTCACCCTCGGCGCAGCCGGCGATCATGACGCCGTCCGCGAAGCGGCGCGCCAGCGCGAAGTCGACGAAAGACGGCGGCAGCATGCCGACGCAGGGGAGCTTGATCACGCGCGTGCCATTCCCCTGTAACTCATCCACGTTGCTCGTATCGCAGCCGAAGACGAGCACGCGCGGCCCTGCAGTCCCTGCGTCCTGTTCGGCAGTGAGCTCGTCTCGTAAAGCGCCGATCGTACGATCGGGCAACTCGATACCGGGCTGGATCGGGACGGCGCGCCGGAATGGCGTGGACGTCGGGCAGGAACCGGCACATATGCCGCAACTGGTGCAGTTAGCTGCGTTGACAATCGGCTCGGAATCATAGGCCCGCCCGTCGCGGCGCGGCACCATGGAAATGGCGCCGAACGGGCAGTCGTCGAAGCACCGCGTACAGCCGTTGCAGTTGTCGAGATCGACCGTAGCTGGTTCGGCGGGCTTCGCCGGGGGTACCCAGGGAAGCAGTGCCAGCAGCACAAGGCCACCGACGATATACAGCCAGAGCTGCCCGCCTGGCACGATGTCGAGCAATGGATACGCAGCCAGGTAGAACCAGTCGAGTCCGACGTCCGTCGGCACCAGGTCCAGGTCGGCCGGCCCCTGGCTGACAGCCGGGTACGCAAATGACAGCACCACGAGCATGGCAAGTGTGCCGATCGCCAGCTCTTTGGGCGGGTTCACCCGCGCACCGGAATGACGCTGGATGTGTACCCACATCAACAGCAGCATGAACAGCGGCCCAAAGATATGGATGAACACCATCAGCGTGAAGAAGCGACCACCAAGCGTGGTGCTGTTGAGGAAATTGTTCGCAATGGGCTCGCCAAACATGGGCAAGGTGTCAAGCCACTCGGTGGTCGCTATCGCGATGTACTGTGCCAGCTGGTCCCATACCAGCCAGTAGCCACTGATACCGCAGATATAAATGAACGCGAGCAGCGGAACGCCGGTCAGCCAGGCAAAGAAGCGCCGGCCACGCAGGCGATCATGGGCGAACTCGCGGAAGATGTGCAGGACGACAACCACGACCAGTGCATCGGACGCGTAGCGGTGCAGGCTGCGCATCAACCCGGCCGCGTACCACTGGTCGTTGGTGATGTACTCGACCGACGCGTAGGCATCGGTGACGCCGGTGTCAAAGAAGATATACAGGTAGACGCCCGTAGCTGCGACGATCCAGTAGAAATACCAGCCGAGCGCCCCCAGCCAGGCGAACGGGTTATTTCGCTGGCCGAACGCGTACTCGAAAACCTTCTCACAGTTGGTGAACGCGCGTGCCAGGGCACGTTTGATCAATGCCATATTGTTCCTATCGCGCGTGCCGCCATTCCCTGACGATGAATATGGCAACCAGGCCGAGACACAGGACGCCGACGATGATTGCCATGAAGATGGAGTAGTCGAAACGATACCGATCGCTGTTGGGGTCGTAAACCGTACAGAACAGTCTGAAGGTGCTCATCCAGTGCTCAATGAACCCGGCGCTTCGTGGTGTGTTGTACACGAGTTCCTTGAGCGGCTCGACGAGCGCCGTGGTTTCGACATCGACGCCGTATACCTGCCGATAGATCTTGCCGTCAGCATCGATGACAGTCGCTTGCGCCAGGTGATCGAAGCCCTTGGCGCTCGGATAGAACAGGAAGCCGAGATTCTCGCTCAGCTTGTCGACGACACCTGCTTCGGTCGCAAGGAAATGCCAGTTCGGGACGTCATCCATGCCGAGACCCGCGGCAAAACTACGCATGCGCTCCGGCGTGTCTACTTTCCAGTCAAAGCCAACCGTGATCACGGAGAACGAGGCCTCCCCCAGCGCTTCCTGGGCGACGTCTATGGTGTCGCCCAGGTTGCGGGTGATCGTTGGGCAGATGTGATGACAGCTCGTGTAGATCATGCTGATGACCAGGGGCTTGCCACGTAGCTGAGCCAGGTCAAATGGTTGGCCGTCGACGTCGCGAAGCGAGTAGTCGTCGAGCAGGCGACCGATGGCGCCCTGGCTGATCTCGAGCGCATCGTCGCGTTCGTAAGGCCGGGCTCCAGTCGCAGCGTGGCCGGCGGAAACGCCGGCCACAATACAAACAACCACAAGCAAACGGAAATAGGCCATTACCTGTCTAGCTCAGAGGCCAGATTTCGGACAGGTATTTCCAGTTGACGAAGTAGTAGAGCACGAAGGCGATGAAGAAGATCGCAACGAGCATCGTCGTGCCTGGGATCTTCAGGGACTCGGAGCTGCCGTGCTGGGCGACCACCGCGGATTGCGGCGGCACTTCCGGATAGCTGGGCTTCTCGTCCTTCTCCAGTTTGCGGCCGAAGAACACGGAACCGACAACTACGACGACAAACATGATGCCGCCGAGCGCCGCGAGTATTGCCGACATACCGTTGAGACCCATCATAAGGAATGCGGCGGACGGGTAGTCGAACGGCAGGACCGCATCGGCAAACTGCATGTCCCAGTGACGGCGGGAAACGCCGAGCGTGCCGGCACCCATCATGAACACTGAGATACCGGCAACACCGATACCGAACACGTATGGCTGCAGTTTCGCCACCGCCATGAACTTGAGTTCGCGGCGGAAGATCAGCGGCACGAGGTAATACGTGATCGCCATAAACGCGAGCGTCGTGCCTGCAACAACGGTGCCGTGGAAGTGACCCGGAACGTAGAGCGTGTTGTGCATGATCAGGTTGATCTGCTCGGTTCCCATGACCACACCGGAGATACCGCCGATGAAGCCGAAGAACACGAGCGACATGAACATGCCGGCAAACGCCGGGTTGCCCCAGGGTGCTTTGCGCAGCCACTCGAACATGCCCTTGGTCAGGCCGCGCGAACGCTGGGCAACTTCGATCGAACCAGGAACGGTCATGCCGTGGATCATGCTGCCGAGGACGGCCAGGTACATCGCGTAACTCGTATTGAAGATCTTCCACTCCGAGCTGAACCCGGGTTCGACCAGCATGTGGTGCGCGCTGGCGAGCTGCAGGAACAGGATGTACATGAGAAACGCCATGCGGCTGACTTTCTCGGACAGCGGTTTTGCGCCGAAGGTCATGGCAGCAATCGCGTACCAGATGGACACGTGCGCAGCGACGTTGATTTGCTGCGACGAGTGTCCCATGGCCCACCAGATGGTCTTGTACAGAATCGGGTCAATGTTACTCACGTAGCCCAGGGACCAGAGCAGCGTCGGGATCAGGATGATTGCGCCCGATGCGATGGTAAAGACGGCGATGATGGCGGCCGTCATGGCACCAAACGTCACGAGCGGAATCGACCCCTGGTAGGTGCGTTCCTGGCGCGCCACAACCAGCGTGGCAAAGAAGACGAAGCAGCCGATCAAAGCACCGACGGCGAACAGGATGATGCCGAGATAGAAGCCGGGTTCGGCCTTCAATGGCACATAGGACGTAAACATTACGCTCGAGCCACCCTGCAGGACGACGACATTCGTAATTAATGCTCCGACGAGCATCAGCACGAAACCCGCCCATGCAAATTTAGGGGCGGCGAGGCGACTGCCCAGTAGAACGGCCGACGCGAAATAAAGCACGGCCATCTCGAAGAAGATGATCCAGACCAGCAATACGTCCAGACCGTGTGCGGTCAGGGCCAGGTAGAAGAAATCGGCTGGCAGCAGGTGGACCTCAGGCCAGCGAGTTAGTGCGACGAGCAGGCCGAAAAGCCCGCCGATAGCGAGGAACACAACAGCGGCGACCGCATTGACCTTGATCAGTTTCTCAGCTGCAAGGTCAACTTTGAGGCCGGTCGTCGGGCAAGTGCGAAATTCTGTGCTATTTGACATGTCCGTACTCCCCTATTCGACCACGTAGATCTTGCCCACCATCAGGTGGTGGCCGACCCCGCAGAATTCGTTACAGACGATGCCGTACTCGCCCGCCCTGTCCGGCCTAATCGTGAAGACCAGGTCGTAGCCCGGGTGTACCTGCACGTTGATGTTCACAGGCTGCAATGAGAAGCCATGTTGTACATCGGTTGACGACAGGTGCAGGCGGTAGGACTGGTCTTTCTCAAGCTCGAGAATGGGCCACCAGTTATATAGTCGGCCCGTCAGGTAGATGTCTTCGCCTGCCGGTGGATGCACGACGGGAAAACCACTTTCGTTACGCACCGTGTAGGCGTCAATCATGTCCTGGGTGTGTTCGGCGAAGCGCTCGGGCTTGATCTTGTACGCCTCGTTGGAGAGGTTCTGTTCGCCAGCCCCGTGCCAGTAAATCATCATGAAGAACATGATGAGGCCCCAGGTGAAGGCGATGATGATCCAGTAGAGCTCAATCTTGGCGATCGGTTCCTTCCACCAGATCCGTTCACTCGGTGGTGTTATAGCCATGGTTCAGTCCCCTTGATGTTCAGTCGGCGATCGGAATCTGGGTAATTTCGATGATGCCCCAGATGAGATAGAAGACCGTCGGCACCGCTATACCCAGGAACAGCAGGAGGAACGGGTTGTCCAGCACCCGTTGCATCAGCGGAATCGGTTCGTTGTCCGGAGTGTTATCGTCGACTTGATCGTGTTGGTCAGACATTTCTTTTCCTCCCCTTTTCCTAATCTCTAGGTGCTGCCGGTGATGTTGCCGAGCAGCGAAAAACTCGTGAGCGCGAGCGTCAGCAGGATGGCGAAAAAGATGAGCGACCGGTGTTCGAAGCGCCGCCCAACGGCGACCTCGACACGTTGCAGTACCCAGTCCGAAAAAAGGTACAAAAGGGCTGCGACCAGCGTGAAATATACGATGCTCATAAGCGATCTGCTGTAGCGACGCACAATACGGCTTATACAAGACCATCCTGAACTGGCAGGCCCGCAGTCTCCATGACCTAGGTCAAGGCGGGTGTTCAGTCGTAGGGGCGCAGTCTCGCGAGGCTGTGGACAAAGATGAGGCGATCGTCGACTGTCAGGATGCCTTCCTTGGACATCACGCGGAGTAGGCGCGACAGGGTTTCAGGCGTGATTGACAGACGCGATGCGATGACGTGCTTTGGCAGGTCGAGGCGTATGGTCGCCTCGTCGTCATCAATCTCAGCGGCATGATCGATCAGGTAGCTGGACAGTCTGCTTCTGGCGTTCTGGATGGTCAGTTGCTCGATTTCCTGCACGCGCTGGTGCAGGTGACGGCAAACGTCACTGAGCAGGCGCATGCAGGCATCGCTGTTGTCATTCAGCAGGTTCCGGTACGGGTCATTCGGAATACGATAAACGACGGCGTCGGTCAGTGCTTCCGCTGTCACCGGAAACTTGCCTGAGTGCATGAACACCATGGCTTCGGCGAAGGTACGGTCGTGGCCGATGACCTCGACGATTTTTTTCTGGCCGTCCGGCGAAATCAGGCTCAGCTCAACGTGGCCGGCCTCGATGAAGAAGAAGTCCTGCGCTGGATCGCCGCGATGAAACAGGACCTCGCCCTTGTCATAGGCCTCGACCGTGATGACGTTGGCGAGCGCATCGAAAACGTCTTCGTCGAGACCTGAAAACAGGTAGTGACGACGAATCGCTTCGTACTGTGCCGTGTCCTTCTCCATGCTGGGGAAGTCTAGCACCTTGGGGTTTGATCGGATCATCGTGCACAGTTTAGTCCCGACCCCGTTTCGTGCATTGACTCAGGTCAATTTACGGCTAGTCTTGATCGGAATCGCCGCCCGCCGCACCGAGTCCGTCTCTGCGCTTGTCCATGTGCGCGGCTATCGCGTCTCTAATCTTCCTGGTCTCTTCCGGACCGATGCGATCGACGGCCTTGCCGAGCGAGTCGTACGTCGCCATTAGGAGTTTTCGTAACTTTTCAAAACCAATCTTATTCTTGCGGCCGCAGACCGACATGTCGCCTTTCATGATGCGCTCAACGACACCTGGCTTTCGCAGCCGAACATCGCAGGCGACCGCCAGGTGGAGCAGCTCATCGGCGATACCCTCAAGGTGTCGTGTCCATTGCGGGTTTGCTTTGTTTGTCATTTCAGTCATCCGCCTTGGGTCGGGGGTTCGTCAGTCTACCCCAGGTTTCTCGCTTCCTGATCTTCTTCCTTAACAAACCTCGGTATCTACATAGTTCGATACGTCGACGGCAGGCCTATAATTGGAAGGTGTTCTTGAAGGCCGCGCCACTGCCGACCGGCCGCTACATCTCGTGCAGCCCAAAGGAACTTGTCCCGCAGGTACTTAGGGGAGGCTAATGACAGAATTACCATTGATTCAGGTCATTGCTGCGATCGCGATGATAGGTGCCGCTGCTGCCATCGTTTTCGGGTTCAGGCGATATTTAATCGCCAACTCGGAACGACGAATGCTGTCAATGATCCAGTCGGTCGGGCTAGATCCTGAGATCGCCACGAGCGGCGAGATCCCAGCCATTATGAAAGAGGTGCGGCAACGCTGTCGGAGCTGTGCAACCGAGGCTGTTTGTGAGCGATGGTTGCAAAGCAATGAAGAAGGCGATAACTCATTTTGCCCCAACGCGAAGGTTTTTGAAGCCTTGAAAAAGTACAGTCGCGCCGCCTGACAGAAAGCGCTACGACAGAAACTGGCAACACCGGCCCAATGTCCGCTTTGGGTCGCGGCATAGATGTAGCCGCAGAGTTCGGTGATCTCGTCACCGAGTTTCTCGCTGTCAGACTTCCAGGGAAAGTGTGGCCGCCGCGGCGTCGTAGCCCAGGGTAATCATCTCGTCGGCGCGATCGAACTCCAGCGTGCCACAAGCGTTGCGGGCGATCTCTATGGTGTGGTCGGGCGGATAGGTGGCCAGCTTCTGTCTCGCGATCGTTCCCTGCATGGCATCGAAGGTCTGATCGGCGATATCGAGCATGGTCCAACCATCGGTTTCGCCGCTCGAGCTGCGGTTCATTCGCTCATCAATGAACTTGTTGATCTTCTCCTGCAAACGACCAACGGCAGAGTCATTGGTGTCCTCCACCGTCTTTGCCGCGGGCGGAGAAGATTTTTTTGGTGCAGCACCGAGGTTGACCGCGACAGTCATGTCGGTGTGGTCCTCGAATGTGGGCGCGATCGGCACCGGGTTCAGGATGCCGCCATCGAGCAATTTCACGCCGTTGAAATCAAAGGGCGTAAAGAACAAGGGCAATGATATCGACGCGCGAATCGCGTCAAACAAGGACCCGGACTTGAGCCAGATTTCCTTCTCTCGCCGGACGTCCGCGGCGATGGCGGTGTACTTGATCGGCAGGTCTTCAATCTTGCGATCGCCAATCAGCTCCTTGAGCGTATCGATAATCCGGTCGCCCTCGACCAGGCCCTGCTTGCCCCACGACATATCGAGCAGCTTTACGATCTGGATCTTCGTGATTGCTCGTACCCATTTTTCGTAGACGTCGAGTTCACCGCACGCATAGATGCCGCCTATCAGGGCGCCCATCGAGGCACCGCTGATCGACTGAATCTCGTAGCCGTTTTCTTCGAGCCAGTGAATGACACCGATGTGCGCGAGGCCGCGAGCGCCCCCGCTACCGAGTACGAGCGAGACAGTCGTCTTGGACATTCTGTTCAGACCACGGGGTTGAACGTGTAATGAAGCGCGATGCCGATGAAGATCACCATCCCGATCTGGTGATTTTTCAGGAAGGCCTGGAAACAGCCGGCAGGTTGACGATCGCGTGCGAGCCACAAGTGCCACGCCATCATGCCGGCGGCGATTACGACGGAAAAGTAGTACCAGAATCCGAGTTCAGCACGATAGCCGATAAGCGTCAGCGCGAGGAGCATGAGCAGCTGCAGCCCGGCAATCACGAACAGGTCCACCTCCCCGAAAAGGACAGCCGTGGATTTGATGCCGATCTTCAGATCGTCCTCGCGGTCGACCATCGCATAGAACGTGTCGTAGATGACGGCCCAGATCAGCGCAGTGCCGAAGACCAGCCAGGCAAGTTCCGGCGTTTCACCCGTTTGCGCCGCGAACGCCATGGGCGCCGCCCAGCCGAAAGCCGCGCCGAGCACAAATTGCGGAATGGAAACGTAGCGCTTGATGAACGGGTAGGCGATCGTCAGAGTCGCAGCGACGACGGCAAGCAACTGTGCCTGTGCGTTGAGCATCGACGCGAGACCGACGGCTATCAGGCCGAGTGCCGTGAACAGCGTCAGGGCCTCAAGCGGGGCTACGGCGCCGGTTGCGAGCGGGCGAGTGCGCGTGCGCTCCACATAGGGATCGATCTTCCGGTCAACGAAGTCGTTCAGCACGCACCCGGCGGACCGCATGATGAATACGCCGAGGACGAAGATAACGAACAGTCCCTGGTCGGGCGTCCCCTCGCCGGCCAGCCATAACGCCCACAAGGTCGGCCATAGCAACAGCCAGGTGCCGATCGGCTTGTCGACACGCATCAGCTTGCCGTAGTTGCGGAGCTGGCTGGCGATCTCCGGCGCGAAGTTGGCGACAATAGAGCTCTTCATGTGCGCGATTCTACACTTTGCCGTAGCGTCCGGCATCGCCGAGCCAGCGCCGGACTATTGCCGCCGCACGCCTGGTCGACGCCTTGCGAATTTCCTCCGCAGTTATCTGTACCTGCGGCATGAGTTCGGCATCGCGTACGAGGTTCGCAACGCGATAATCGGGCAACCCCGTCTGGCGCGTACCCAGCAACTCGCCGGGACCCCTGAGCTCGAGATCACGTTGTGCCACGACGAAGCCATCATTGGTGTCCCGCAACACGGCAAGCCGCTCCTTTGCGATGCGTCCCAGCGGCGGTTTGTATAAAAGTACGCAGTGGCTTTGTGCCGCGCCACGGCCGACTCGGCCACGAAGCTGGTGGAGCTGCGACAAACCCATGCGCTCGGCGTTCTCGATAATCATCAGGCTCGCGTTCGGTACATCGACGCCCACTTCGATGACCGTCGTGGCCACCAGCACCTGGATCACCCCTTCCTTAAACGCCTGCATGCCGCGTTCCTTTTCGGCCGGTCGCATCCGGCCGTGCACGAGCCCGACGCGAAGCTCGGGTAAGGCTTCGGTCAGCATTTCGTAGCTCGCTTCGGCAGCCTGGTAATCCAGGATCTCCGACTCTTCGATCAGCGGGCAAACCCAGTAGGCCTGCTGGCCGGACGCGCAGGCTGCACGCACTCGTTCGACGATCTCGCCGCGGCGCGAATCAGGTACGGCTATCGTCGATACGGGCTGCCGACCTGGCGGCAGTTCATCGATGACGGATGTGTCGAGGTCGGCGTAAGCGGCCATCGCCAACGTGCGTGGTATCGGTGTTGCTGTCATCACGAGTTGATGCGGATGGCCCGCAGCGCCTACGCCCTTGTCGCGCAATGCCATGCGCTGATGCACACCAAAGCGGTGTTGCTCGTCGATAACAACGAGGGCGAGTCGATCAAACTCTACACCTTCCTGGAACAATGCGTGCGTGCCGACGACGAGTTGGGCGCTGCCATCGGCGATCGCTGCGAGTGATTCGCGCCGCGCTGCCGCTTTCTGGCTGCCACTCAACCAGGCCGGCTCGATGCCCAGCGGTTGGAACCAGTTGGAGAAGTTGCGCCAGTGTTGCTCGGCGAGAATTTCCGTTGGCGCCATGATCGCAGTCTGCACGCCGCAGGCGATCGCCTTGAGACAGGCGATTGCCGCGACAACTGTCTTGCCCGAGCCAACATCACCCTGGATCAGGCGCATCATCGGGTGCGGTTGCGACAAGTCTGACAGGATCTCATCGACAACCCGCGATTGCGCACCGGTTAGTTCGAACGGCAGGTCGCGAACAAAGTCATTGACCGGGTCCTGCCCTTTGCTTAGGGCAATCGCATTCTCTGTCTCGGCTAACGCACGCAGGCTGCGCAGGCTCAGGTAGTGTGCGAGCAATTCTTCGAACGCCAGCCGCTGCTGGCAGGGGTGTTTGCCATCGAGCATCACCTGGACATCTGCATCTGGCGGGGGTCGGTGCAGGTACCGAATGGCATCGGCCAGCGATGGCATGCCCAGCTTTTCAGTCACAGATGGTGGCAGCAGCTCCGCAGGGGGCGCTTCGTCCATCGCCAGTAGCACCTGGTCGGTCAGGTTGCGCAAGCGCCCCTGCTGGACGCCCTGTGTTGTTGGGTAGATCGGCGTCAGTGAATCGCTCATCGCTGCGCCCTGCTCTTCGCGCAGGATTCGGTACTCCGGGTGGATCATCTCGAAACCGGACGAACCGCGGCGCACCTCGCCGAAGCACGTAACGTGCCTGCCCGCTTCGAATTGTGCCTGCTGTTGCCGCGAGAAATGAAAGAAGCGCAATGTCAGCTGACCGCTGCCATCGCCGATGCGCACAAGCAGGTTGCGTCGACCCCGAAACGCAACTTCTGACAGCAGGATCTCACCCGTCACGAGGCAGCGTGCTCCCGCCACCAGCGAGCCGATTTTTACGAGCTGCGTGCGATCCTCGTAGCGCAGCGGCAGCAGGAATAGCAGATCCTCGACGCTACTGAGACCGAGTTTCTCGAGCCTGGTTGCGAGCGCCGGGCCGACGCCTTTGAGGGACGTTAATGCGTCAGAGAGCAAGGATCGCGTCAGCCTCGATGTCGACACCTTTCGGCAGCGCCGCGACCTGTACGGCCGCGCGTGCCGGAAAAGGCTCGTCGCAGTACTCGGCCATGACCTCGTTTACAGTCGCGAAGTCATCGAGGTCGGTCAGGAAGATAGTGATCTTGACGGCGTCATTGAGGCCGCCTCCTGTCGCCTCCGCGATCGCCTTCAGGTTCTCAAAAACCTGTCGAGCTCGCGCGGCAAAGTCACCTTCGACAACCTCCATGGTCTCCGGCACAAACGGGATCTGGCCGGACAGGAATACGAACTGGCCGACTTTGGTGGCCTGGGAATACGTGCCGATAGCCGCGGGCGCGCGGTCAGTGTGAATCGTCTCTTTGCTCATTGAATAGATTCCGAAAAAGAAAAAGCCTATGCGCAGTCTCGGGACACGCGGATGACGTTGGGCATCTTGCGGACGTTGCGCATGATCTGCGCGAGGTGAATGCGGTCGTGAACCTGCAGCAGGAAAGTCAGAACCGACACGTCTTCATTTCGTGATATCACCTCGACCTGTTCGATATTCGAGCCACTATCGGCGATTGTCGCCGCAACCTCGGCGAGAACGCCTGTGCGGTTGCGGGTCTCGCACTGGATCTGGCAGTGGAAGTCGCGGTCCAGGTCTTTCTCCCAACTTACTGCGATCCACTTTTCAGGCTGCTTACGGAAGTTCGAGAGGTTGCCGCAGGAATTGCGATGAATGACCACGCCGCGTCCCGCCGTCAGGTAACCCATCACGTCGTCACCGGGCAACGGGTAACAACACTTGGCGTAACTCACGACCATACCTTCGGTGCCAGCGATCACGAGACTGGCGACCTGCTCATCGGTCTCGCCTTCTTCGCTCGCCCCAACGAGATAGCGCGCGGTTAGCGGCGCGAGGCGTTCGCCGAGTCCAAGTTGCTCATACAGTTCTTCCGCGTTGTTCAGGCCGAGCTCGTCGAGCGCTTCACCCATGCGCACCTTGCCAACTTTTCGCACCGACGATTCGATGTCCTTAAGCGACCTGTCGAGCAGGCGCTTGCCAAGATCAACGGATTCTGTCGATCGCAGGTTCTTCATGTGATTGCGAATCGCCGTTCGGGCCTTGGCCGAGCGCACAAATGTCAGCCAGGTCGGATTCGGTTTGGCGCCTCGCGACGTGACGATCTCCACGGTCTGCCCGTTCTGCAGAGGCGTTCGCAAGGGCACGAGCCCACGATTAATCTTTGCTGCCACCGTACGATCGCCAATATCCGTGTGCACGGCGTAAGCGAAGTCGATTGTCGTTGCACCCTTCGGCAGCGGCATGATGTCGCCCTTAGGTGTGAACACGTAGATCTTGTCCGGGAAAAGGTCGACCCGGACGCTTTCGAGAAACTCTTCCGATGTTCCGGATTGTTGCAGTTCAGCAAGATTTGATAGCCACTCTCGGGCACGTCGCTGCGGTGTGGCATCAGACTTTTCGTCGGCCTTGTAAATCCAATGCGAGGCAACGCCCGACTCGGCGACGCGGTCCATATCGCGTGTACGAATCTGCACTTCGAGCGGCAGGCCTTTCGGTCCGAACAGTGTCGTATGCAGGGACTGGTAACCGTTGATACGCGGGATGGCGATGTAGTCTTTGAAACGGCCGGGCATGGGTTTGTAAAGTTGGTGCACGAGACCCAGCGTCTGGTAACAAGTGCTGACGTCATCAACGATAATGCGGAAACCGTACACATCGACGACGTCGGAGAGCAGCCGTTTTTTCTCTGCCATCTTCCTGTAGATGCTGTACAGGTGCTTCTCGCGGCCGATTACTTCGCCCTCGATGCCGTCCTCCGCCATCGCCTTGCTGAACTGGTCGGAGATGCGTTTGACGATTTGTTTCTGGCTGCCCTTGCTCTTGCGCAACGCATTCTGGAGAACGCGGTAACGGAATGGGTGCAGGTGCTTGAAGCCGAGATCTTCGAGTTGGACCTTGAGTCGGTTGATACCGAGGCGGTTCGCGATAGGCGCGTAAATATCGAGCGTCTCGCGCGCGATGCGCTTTTTCTTGCTCGTCGGCATGGCGCCGAGGGTCTGCATGTTGTGCAAACGGTCGGACAACTTCACGAGGATGACGCGAATGTCCTCGATCATCGCGAGCATCATCTTGCGAAAACTCTCGGCCTGGGCTTCGGCGCGGCTGCGGAACTGGATCTGGTCCAGCTTGCTGACACCGTCGACAATCAGTGCAACATCTTCGCCAAACTTTTCCTGGATCTCGCCAAGTGTCGCGGACGTATCCTCAACGACGTCGTGCAGGATGGCCGCACAGATCGCTTCGGAGTCGAGATGCATCTCGGCCAGCTCCTGGGCGACGGCAACCGGATGCGTGATATACGGTTCGCCCGATTTGCGGGTCTGGCCTTTGTGAGCCGCTTCACCGAATTCGTAGGCTTCCAGGACCCGCGCGACCTGGTCGTCCGGCAGGTAGGACTCAAGCGTCTCGACCAGTTGGCGCACGCCATGATCCCTGCGCGAAGCGCCAGGAAGTCTGGACAATATGGAAGCCGCGTAATCCATGCCCCCATAGTAACGGGGTCGCGCGACTTTTTGGACTAGTCGCTTAGGCTAGTCTCCAATGGAGATGCCGCGCACGGGCAGGATTTCGTCGGTCGCCTCTGGCTGCAGTAATTCTTCGGCAGCCGGCTGGTCGATTTCTTCGAGAATTGATGAGGTCACGAGGCCGTCGGCAATCTCGCGAAGAGCGATCACCGTGGGCTTGTCGTTCTCGAGCTCGACCATCGGGTCAGCACCATGGGCGATGCGACGCGCGCGTTTCGCGGCGACAAGCACCATCTCGAAAATATTTTCGACGTTGTCGAGGCAGTCTTCGACGGTAATACGGGCCATGATGTGTTCCTTAAAGAGTGGGCCGGGAGTGGCGTTTGACGAGGCGGGCATTGTAGGCGACGCGGCCGGTCCCGGGTCAGCCCATATAATCAAACGTTATAAGACCCTAGCCGATGATTCCCTCAACGGCGCGGCGCAGAGCCTCGTTCGTGGTCGCCGTGGCCTCGCCTTCGCCGGCCAGGACATCCTCGAGATCCGAAATTGCCCGGTTGAGATCGTCGTTGATGATGACGTGGTCGAACTCGTCCCAGTGCGACATATCTGAAAGGGCATCGCGCAGCCGCCGCTCGATTACCTCCGGCGCATCGGTGCGCCGGTCGCGCAGCCGCCGCTCGAGTTCCGCGACCGAAGGTGGAAGGATAAAGATCGTAACGCACTCGGGCATGGACTCACGTACTTGCTGCGCGCCCTGCCAGTCGATTTCCAGGATCACATTGCGATCATCGGCCAAGTGCTTCTCCACCTGGCTGCGGCTCGACGCGTAATGATTATCGAAGACCTCCGCGTACTCGAGCATCTCGCCCTCGTCGCGCAGCCGCATGAACTCCTCCTCGCTGACGAAGAGGTAGTCGGCTCCATGCGCTTCGTTCTTGCGCGGCTTGCGCGTCGTGTACGAAATCGAGAACCTGAGTTCCGGATGCTTCGCAACGACCGCATGGACCAATGTGGTTTTGCCGGCGCCGGAGGGCGCTGCGAACACGAAGAGCTTCCCTTTTCCTTCCTGCACGTTCGCTTACTCGACGTTCTGAATCTGTTCGCGCATTTGCTCGATCAACACCTTGAGATCGACGGCGGCCTTCGTGGTTTCCGTGTCCGCCGATTTCGATCCGAGCGTGTTCGCTTCCCTGTTGAGTTCCTGCATCAGGAAGTCGAGGCGCCGGCCGACGGGCTTCTTCGACTTGAGGGCGTCGCGAATCTCGACCAGGTGGCTGTCGAGTCGGTCGAGTTCTTCGTCCACATCGATCTTGGTTGCCAGGAGTGCCAGCTCGACTTCGAGGCGCGCCGGGTCCGCCTCGACATCGAGGTTCGCAAGCCGCTCTTTTTGCTTGGCGCGAGCAGCGTCGAGTACTTCGGGCATACGCGCCCTGACCGACTTCGCGATCGCTTCGATTTCTGCACCGCGCGCTTTGAGCATTTCCTCGATGCGCTCACCTTCGCTCAATCGCATTTCACCAATCGAGGCCAGCGCTGTGTCGAGAAGTCGCCCTGCTTCCGCGAACAGCGGTTCGACGTCGAGGTCGGATTGTTGCACGACGCCGGGCCAGCGCAGGATCTCAATCGGGTTAACGGCTGCCACGTTAGGCAGCTTCGCGGTCAGATCCGAGATGCGATGGCCGATGAGCTCAACCAGATTGGTGTTGATCTGCATCTCGCTGTCCTGGTCAAACGCCCGGCGAAAATAGAGCGCACACTCGACCTTGCCGCGCCCCAGCGAGGAACTCGCCTGCTGCCGAAAAACCTGCTCCTTTGGCCGCAGATCCTCCGGCAGTTTGAACTGCACATCGAGGTAACGGTGGTTAACCGCACGGATCTCCCACGTAAGAGTGCCGATTGCGGATTCCGCAGACTCTCTCGCGAAGCCTGTCATACTGTGTAACATCTGTTGCCCACGTCACGTTTTTCCAGGGACGCACATTCTAAGCTGTGGCCGCTGTTGATAGCCATACACCACCGAAGTCAATGCAAATCGAATACGCAAAAGTTTCCGCACTCGGCGATCGCCAGGACAACCAGGATCGCGCGGCTATCGTTGTTTCCGAAGAGGCGGCACTGCTCATCGTGTTTGATGGCATGGGCGGACACTCGGACGGGGCCAAGGCCGCCGAAACGGGCCTCAGGGTGGTGCAGGAAGCATTCATGGAAGCGGTACAGCCGATCTTCGACCCACAGGGTTTCCTCTACATGGCGCTGGCGAAAGCGCACGACGAAGTGGTGGGCCTGGGCGCCGAGGTGGCCGTCGATTTTCGACCGCGCGCGACCTGCGCGATCTGCCTGGTGCAGGAAGGCGGCTCGTTTTGGGCGCACATTGGCGACAGTCGTATCTACCAGGTGCGTGATCAGGAAGTACTGGTCCGCTCGCGCGACCACAGTCATGTGGAGGTCCTGATCCAGGAAGGCGCGATCTCAGAGGAGGAGGCGCAGGACCATCCGATGCGCAATTTTGTTGAGTGCTGTATTGGCGGCGATGCCCCGGTGCCGGATATGAGCATTACGAGTCGCCAGGCGCTCGAGCCCGGCGACGTCCTCCTGGCTTGCTCTGACGGCTTATGGTCCGGGCTCGGCGATGCGGATATGGCCGAGATTGGCATGCCGGGCAACGACAATCTCGTCGAGAATCTCAAAGCGCTCAGCATGAAAGCGTTGAACGTTAACTCTCCCTACAGCGACAATACGACCGGTACGGCATTACGCTGGCTCGGCGCCTAGCCGCGCCGGCCCCCATCAGTTTCTCTTCTGGGAGAGTAAGAATGCGCCCAAGCGGCCGCGAAGCATCACAGATGCGCGAATTATGCTTCACCCCCGATTTCACGATCCATGCCGAAGGCAGCGTGCTGGCCGAGTTTGGTGATACACGCGTGCTATGCACGGCAAGTATCGAAGAGCGCGTCCCGGGCTGGATGCGAAATACGGGCCGCGGCTGGGTCACGGCCGAATACGGCATGTTGCCGCGCTCGACACACACACGCTCGGGTCGTGAAGCATCCCGCGGGAAGCAGGGCGGGCGCACGCTCGAGATCCAGCGCTTGATCGGTCGTTCCCTGCGCGCCGTCACCGATCTCGAGGCGCTCGGCGAGCGCTCGGTGACACTCGACTGCGATGTCATCCAGGCAGACGGCGGTACGCGAACCGCGTCGATCAGCGGTGCATATGTCGCCCTGGCTATCGCCATACAGCGTATGCATGCCGCCGGCAAGCTAAAGAAAAATCCATTGCACGGACAAGTGGCCGCTGTTTCGGTTGGGATCTATCGCGGTACGCCCGTTCTCGATCTCGACTACCCCGAGGACTCGGAGGCGGAGACGGATATGAATATCGTGATGAACGATGCGGGCCGATTCATCGAGGTGCAGGGTACGGCCGAGGGGCATGCGTTCACCGATGACGAATTCACCGCCATGATCGGTCTTGCACGCGCGGGCATCGCGGACATCATCACCGTGCAGAACGAGGCCATCAAAGCCGCGACCTCGTGAACGAGCGCACAGCCAAAATCGTCATGGCCACAGGCAATCCGGGCAAGATTCGGGAGATCGCACGCCTGCTCGACGACCTGGGAATCGACGTCGTCGCGCAGTCCGAGTTCGGCGTTACCGATGCTGACGAAACGGGCACGACATTCGCAAAGAATTCACTGATCAAGGCGCAGCACGCGGCCGACGCGACCGGGCTGCCCGCGATTGCAGACGATTCCGGGCTGTCGGTTGATGCGCTTGGCGGCGTACCCGGTGTTTACTCTGCACGGTATGCGGGGCCCGAATGCGACGATGAGGCTAACAACGACAAACTGCTTGCTGAGCTCAAAGGCGTCGAGGATCGCGGTGCCGCGTTTCACTGCGTAGCGACTTTCGTCGAGCCGGGCGGTGCTGAGCCGCTTGTCGCTCACGGCGAGTGGCGGGGTTCGATTCTGCATGCCCGCCAGGGCGAGGGCGGATTTGGGTACGACCCCCTCTTCTTCGTACCTGACTGCGACTGCAGTTCTGCAGAACTTGCGGCGGACGAGAAGAACGCGCGCAGCCACCGGGGACAAGCACTCAGGAAGCTCGTCAGACTGCTGCAGCAAAAGTACGCGTGAACGAACCGCCACTGTCTCTTTACGTGCACCTGCCGTGGTGCGTGCGCAAGTGTCCGTACTGTGATTTCAATTCGCATACGGCCGGCGACGCCCCCCCGAAAGAACGCTACGTTAATGCGCTGCTCGCAGACCTCGATCGGGAAACCGGGAGGGCCGGGTCGCGAAGCATCGAGAGCATCTTTCTCGGCGGTGGCACGCCAAGCCTCTTCTCGCCCGGCGAGATCGCGAGGCTGCTTGACGGGGTGGCCGGACGATTCTCGGTTGCTGCCGATGTCGAGGTCACAATGGAGGCGAACCCGGGTACCGTGGAATTCGGTACGCCGGCGGCGTATCGCGAGGCCGGCGTCACTCGATTGTCGATCGGCGGCCAGAGTTTTAACGATGCTGCACTCAGGCGCCTTGGGCGCATTCACAGCAGCGATGACATCCGCCGTACGGTGGACGATCTGGCGGCGGCCGGATTCGAGAACTTTAACATCGACCTGATGCACGGCCTCCCCGACCAGACTATCGAATCAGCCATCGCCGATATCGAGTCGGCCGCGGGGCTCGGCCCGACGCACATTTCCTGGTACCAGCTGACGCTCGAGCCAAACACGGTCTTCTTTGCGCGTCCGCCCGAAGGCTTGCCTGAAGAGGAGGGTGCCTGGGAGATCCAGGATGCGGGTGCGGAAAAGCTGCAAGCGCTCGGTTACCAGCAATACGAAGTGTCGGCATGGGCAATCGACGAGCAACGGCGCTGCCGGCATAACCTCAACTACTGGCAGTTTGGCGACTACCTTGCAGCTGGTGCGGGCGCACATGGCAAAGTAACAGGCGCTGGCGGCGTCGTGCGCTACCGCAAGCCCGCCAATCCGCTGCAATATATGCTGGCGATAGAGGGGGGTGACGATGTTGCCCAGTCCGAAACGCTCTCAGACGAGGATCTTTTGTTTGAATTCATGCTTAATGCGTTGCGTCTCGTGGACGGCTTCGAGGAACGCCTGTTTACGGGTCGAACGGGCCTTTCAGCGGAGCAGCTGAGTTCCGCAATGCGCGATCCACTCGAGAAAGGCCTCGTCGAGCGCGATACGGACCAGATGTGGAGGCCAACAGCTCTCGGTCGACGGTTTCTGAACGACCTGCAGACCGAATTTTTGCGCAATTCTTGAGCAGGTTGGGGCGAAAATCACGTCCACGGCACGTCGCCCGGACTTGTTCAATTATGCACAAGACAACGGCTGGCACTGTATTTTCAGCACTTGAAGGCCCTCATCTCATTTTGAGTATCGCGAAAGCGCTATAACTTATTGTTTTTATTAGACTAACGAAAATGGACACAAAATAGTCATATTGACGACGCTGCTTGAAAATCCGCACCTTACGGCACTCGTTCAATTTTCTTCCACAGTCTTATCCACAGGTTCTGTGGATAAAAAATGGGGGCTTGCGGAGATGGCGCCTTCGCTATATCCTACGCGACCTTTTTCGCATAGAAGCGTGCTCCGGAGAGCCAAGATGAAAGCCGATATCCACCCCAATTACGAACCCATCAAGGTTATCTGTAGTTGTGGCAACGAGTTTGAAACCCGCTCGACGCTCGGTGAGGAACTCCATATTGAAGTGTGCTCCTCATGTCACCCGTTTTACACCGGCAAGCAGAAGATCGTCGACACCGGCGGTCGCGTTGATAAATTCCGTAAGAAGTACGGAATGGGCTCCGCAAAGGCGGAATAAGCCAGGGCCAGACCTGCCCCCGCACGCAGTGCGCGGGCCCCGCCTGGTCCTCAAATAGTGTTCTTCCACTACTCCGCAGCGCGGAGCGCTCTGCTATGCTCGTCTGGTTTGATAGAAGGGAAATAAGAGGAGAGACATGAGCCAGGATGCATTTCGGCTAATCAGCCCCAAAGGTACCGAGTCCGACTTGCCCGTACGCACTGGTACGGTGGGTCCGGATGTCATCGACATAGCGCGACTCTATAAGGAGCAGGGTGTATTCACCTACGATCCCGGCTTTGTCGCGACTGGTAGTTGTGAGTCCGACATAACCTTTATCGATGGCGAAAAAGGCATTCTGATGTACCGGGGATACCCGGTCGAGCAGCTTGCTGATAAATCCAATTTCATAGAAGTGTGCTACTTGCTGCTGCATGGGCACCTGCCCGACACGTCGGAACTGGAAGCGTTCGATACGACAATTCGTACGCACACCATGCTCAACGAAGGCATGTTGAACTTCTTCAAGGGTTTTCGATACGACGCACACCCGATGGCGATGTTGTCGGCGGTTGTAGGCTCCATGTCGGCGTATTACCACGGCGAGATGGATGCCTCGAATCCCGACCATCGCGATATTTTCGCGCATCGAATCGTGGCCAAGTTGCCGACCATTGCGGCCGCCGCGTACAAGCTGAATATCGGCCAGCCGTTCATTTATCCGCGTAACGACCTGAACTACGCAGAGAACCTGTTGCACATGTTGTTTGCCGTTCCCGCGGAACCCTATGAGATTGACCCGGTGGCGGCGCAAGCACTCGATCTGTTGTTCATCCTGCACGCGGATCATGAGCAGAACTGCTCGACATCTACGGTTCGCATGGCAGGCAGTTCGGGCGCCAACCCGTATTCAGCCATCGCCGCGGGAATCTCGGCCTTGTGGGGGCCGGCGCACGGCGGCGCCAATGAAGCCGTACTCCAGATGCTCGACGAGATCGGTGATGTCAGCCAGATCAGCAAGTTCGTCGACAAGGCGAAGGACAAGAACGACCCGTTCCGCCTGATGGGCTTTGGCCATCGTGTCTACAAGAACTTCGATCCGCGTGCGACGATCATTCGCGAGATGTGCCACAAGGTACTCGACGCGCTCGACCGGGAAGATACGCCGTTGTTCGATCTCGCTCGCGAACTGGAGCAGGTCGCACTCAGTGACGACTATTTCAAGGAAAGAAATCTCTACCCGAACGTCGACTTCTATTCGGGCATCATCTACAAGGCGCTGGGAATTCCGACCCCGATGTTTACGGTAATGTTTGCACTTGGTCGCTCAGTTGGCTGGGCGGCGCACTGGCGCGAGATGATCTCGGATCCGAAAGGCAAGATCGCGCGACCGCGTCAGTTGTATATTGGGCCGGCCGCCCGCGACTACGTCGATATCGCTGATCGGTGACAAGTAGAAGAGGGGACATGCTATTGCGTGTCCCCTTCTGGTCGGGAGACACACTGCGCTCCAGCAGTACTTGTCAAATATGTTCCAGCAGTGCCTGGACTGCCTCCGAGTCGACGCGCTTCATCGGCTTGCCGTCGATCGGGCTCATGGGCGCCTGGCGAATTCCATCGACCGGAAACACCGTCGCCTGGATGGTCTCGTTGCAGTGACTGAATTCGAAGCCCGGGTACATCTCGACCTGTCCACGGCGACTCTTCAATCGACGCTCATACGGTCGAAATTGAATCCCCATGTCGCCGATCTCCATCGCAATCATTTCGGCACTGTCCGCGAACAGGTGCAGGTTGACCGCCGAATTGTCATCCGCGGTACCGAGCAGCACCGGGCCAACGAGTCGCGGTGAGAATTCGCCAAGCAGTTCCATGGCCGAGAGCGCCGCTGTCCGCATCAGTCGCAGCAAATCCGCATGCGAGGCGCCACCGAAAATCTGCAGGTGATCGACGACCGCCGCTTCGATCTCCGCGTTGCCGGGCAGTGAGCCGCGAGAACCAACGCCCAGTCGTTCGGCGGCCTTTTGCTTGGCGACGCGGTAGTCGCGAATGCCGTGATCGACAATGATGCGCGCAGCTTCCTGTGCAAGCACCTGGCGCTCGCGCTCCGTACCGTTATTACGTTTTCTGGCCATCGTTCAGAACAAGGACTCGGCGTCTTCCTCGGGCTCTTCTTCAGGATCAGGATCGGGATCGATGCCAGATGCATCGTTGAAAATATTCGGGGTGTCGTCGACAACCTCGCACTCCGGCAGCTGGCCCTCCCGGAATACTTCGAATACCGCATTGCCCTGCCCGGCACGAGCGGGGCATCCGGTCTCGCGGTCGATACGGACCGAAACAATTCCCTCAGGCATGGGCATCTGGTTCTCGGGCACACCCGCAAGCGCAATTCGGGCGAACTCAATCCAGATCGGTAACGCTGTTCGAGACCCTTCTTCGCCCGGGCCGAGCGGCAGGTCGTCGTCATAGCCGACCCAGACGATGGCAGCGATGTCGCCATTGAAGCCGCCGAACCACGCGTCGCGCCGGTCGTTCGACGTGCCCGTCTTGCCCGAGAGATCCCTGCGGCCCAGCACCATGGCGCGCCGGCCCGTGCCGGCTCGCACGACGTCGCGCATCATATCCTGCACAAGAAAGATGTTCTGCGGCGAAATGACTTGCGGCGCGAGTACCACGTCTTCGAATAACTCCGGCGCCACTGTTGCGTCCGGCCGGTACACGGTAGCGATCTCGGCCATTTCATCGAGCGTCAGCTCGTCGACCAGTTCGTCGTCGAAAGCGGGCTCGGGCCCGTCCAACGGTACGCATTCCTCGCAGACGATCGCCGGCTCGGCGCGGTACAAGGTCTCTCCCTCGGGCCCGTAAATGGCATCGATCGCGTAGGGCTTAACCGCGTGGCCGCCATTGGCGAGCATGGCGTAGCCCTGTGACATATCGAGTGGGGATGCCGCGCCGCCGCCCAATGCGAGCGAACCGTTGTGGGGCAGGGCCGCACCGCCGAATCCGAACTTCGCGATGTGACGCACGGCATTACCGACACCGGTCTCAAACAGGAGGAGGCGAACCGACACGAGGTTCATCGAGCGCTTCAGGGCCTCACGCATACGTGTCGGCCCGTAGAAACGACCGCTGTAATTGATCGGGCGCCAGACCGCCTCGAGTTCTGACGAATTAATCACAACGGGCGCGTCGAGAATGACGGTGGCCGGGGTATTGCCGTGCTCAAGCGCAGCCGAGTATATAAAGGGTTTGAACGACGAGCCTGGCTGCCGGAAGGCTTGCCGTGCACGATTGAACTTGCTGGTCGTGAAATCGAAACCACCCGTCAATGCGCTGATCGCACCGTCGAATGGGTCGATCGATACGACGGCGCCCTGTGCTTCCGGTACCTGGGCGAGCGCCCATGATCCCTTCGTCGTCGGCATTACATAGACAAGGTCACCAACAGTCAGGACGTCGGCCGCAGCTTCCGGTTCCGGTCCTGTCGTCGAGCGATCAACAAATGGTTTCGCCCACCTGATTCCCGACCACGGCAATATGTCAGTCACACCTCTCCGCATCAGCAGCGATGCGCTGTTGTTCTCATAGATTGCTGTAACCAGCGCGACGGAAAGACCGCCGGGCGCGTACTGCTCAAGCAGCTCGCGAATGTCGAACGGCCATTCCTCGAACGGAGTTGCCCGCAACTCGTCGGTGACTTCGACGTTCTGGATCGGCCCCTTGTAGCCGCGTCGCCGCGTGAACTCGAGCAGGCCGTTGCGCAGCGCGTAGTTCGCAGCCTTCTGCATCCGTGAATCCAAAGAAGTCACAACCTGGTAGCCGTCGGTATAGGTACCTACGCCGTAGCGCTTCAGCATCTCGCTGCGGACCATCTCCGCGATGTAGGGCGCGCTGAGCTCCACAGCAGCACCGTGCAGGCGAGATTCCATGGGCCAGGCCATGGCCTCCTCGTAGTTGGGCTCATCGATGTAGCCGAGATCAAGCATCCTCCCGAGCACATACCCGCGACGTACCTCGGCGTTCGCTGTGCTGTACACCGGGTTGTAGCGTGACGGCGCGGGCAATACGCCGGCTAAGGTCGCCGCCTCTGCCGGATTGATGTCGCCGAGATTCTTATTGAAATAGACTTGCGACGCAGCCGCGACGCCGTATGCGCGCTGCCCGAAGAACATCTTGTTCAGGAACAGCGACATGATCTGTTCCTTCGTGAACTCCTGCTCGATCTTGTAGGCGAGAAAAGCCTCGCGGAGCTTGCGCGTGAACGTCTGATCGCGCGTCAGGAAATAATCACGCGCCAGTTGCTGGGTAAGCGTACTACCACCGCTTGAAATATCACCCGTCGCGGCCAGTTGGGCGAACGCGCGCAGGATGCCCCGGTAGTCGATGCCCGGATGGACAAAGAATCGCTGGTCCTCGGCGGCAACAAACGCGTCAACAACATGCCGGGGGAGATCCTCGTAAGTAACGAGAATTCGTCGGCGTTCACCGATTTCGGAGATCAGGTAACCATCGCGGCTGAATATTCGCAGCGGAATCTGCAGCGGAATATCGCGAATCGTCTCGGCGGCCGGCAGTTCCGGCTGCACGTAGTAATAAGCGCCAACCACGCCGGCAACCGCGCTAATAGTGCCGATGGTGCCCAATCCGAGCAGGACGATCAGCGCCCGAATCATCTTATGTCGCCTAATGTGACGTGGGTTGGATTTTTTTTTCGTTGGATTATGCATAGTTACAATCGTTTTCGGCTGTACACCCCGAATTCTAAAGACCTAGCAAGGCCTTATTAAAGAGTAACGTGGTGCGCGACCGGTGACGAGAATGTGGTTTTCTTGGGGCAAAGGCTCAGCAAAGCAGGATATGGCGGCGATGATAGTCATACCTGGCCGAAGCCTGCAATAACGAGTCTCGGATTGTCGCGTCGACTGGTTCACGGAAAGCATCTGGTCAGCCGCTTAGCATAGGGATTGTCGGATCGTGAACACAGTCACGTTTTATTTAACATTTTATTGATATATAGTTAAATCGCTTTGCTAAGTTCCGACTTACATTTGACTCGCAACTTACCGACTTAGAAGGAAAAATACGTGCTTTTTGGCAAAAAATCACAGCCACTGCTGGGCCTCGATATCACGACGTCGTCGGTGAAGCTGATAGAGCTCTCGCAGAGCGGGAAGCGCTATCGGGTCGAGTCCTATTCAGCAGAGCCTACTCCCCCGAGTTCGGTGAGCGAAAAAGCCATCGTCGACGCCAAGGCTGTCGGTGAGGCAATTCGCCGCGCCGTCAAGCGTGCGGGAGCCAAGGCAACCGACGTGGCCGTCGCCATTAGTGGTGATGCGGCCATTACCAAAGTTATCCAGATGCCTTCGAGCCTTTCCGAGAGAGACCTCGAGGGCCAGGTCGAGATCCAGGCGGACCAGTACATCCCCTTCCCGATGGAAGAGGTGAGCTTCGACTACGAAGTGATCGGTCCGAATGACAAGGATCCCGAGCTCATGGACGTGTTGCTCGTCGCATCTCGTACAGAGAACGTCGAACAGCGCCAGGGTGCGGTTGATGCCGCGGGCCTGGCCACGCAAATCGTCGACGTCGAAGCATTCGCGCTTGAGAATGCCTGCCGCCTCCTGAGTCACCAGATTCCAGACGGCGGCATGGGTCAAGCGGTAGCCGTTGTCGACATCGGCGCATCCAGCACGACCTTCAGTGTTCTGGCGGACCTCAAAGTGGTCTACACACGCGACTTCAACTTCGGCGGCCAGCAGCTGACCGAAGAAATCATGCGCACATACGGGCTGTCGATGGAAGACGCCGGTCGTGCGAAGAAGCAGGGTGGCCTGCCGTCGAACTACCAGCCGGAAGTACTGGAACCGTTCATCGACGACATGACTCAACAGGTCAGCCGTTCGCTGCAGTTCTACCTTGCCTCAGGCGGTGGACGCGAGCAGCCAGACATGATCCTGGTATGTGGCGGTTGCGCCAACATTCCGGGAATTGCCGACGTCATCTCAAGCCGCGTAGGTATCCCGACCGAGGTCGGAGATCCGCTCGGGCAGATGAAAATCTCTTCCAAGGCCAAGTCACAAGGTGTGCATAAAGATGCAACGGCGCTACTCACGGCCTGCGGCCTCGCACTCAGGAGTTTTGACTGATGCCAAGTATTAATCTACTCCCATGGCGCGAGGCGGAACGCAAGAAACGCCAACGAGACTTCGGAGTCGCGTTGGGCGGTTCTGTTATCGCGGGTGTTGCCGTTATCATGCTGACGCTTCTCGCGTTCTCGCAGATGATCGATGGCCAGCAGAGGCGCAACGATCGCCTGACAGAAGAGATCGTCGAGCTCGAGAAGACTATCGCCAAGATCGACGGCCTTGAGCGCGAAAAGGAACGTCGCCTGGCGCGCATGGAAATTATTGAAGAACTGCAGAAGAGCCGTCCGGAGATCGTGCACCTGTTTGACGAGATTGTCCGGCAGCTGCCCGAAGGTGTTTACCTGACCGGAGCGAAGCAGACAGGCAGTCGCGTCGAGATTCGCGGTATAGCGCAGTCGAGTACGCGTGTATCTGCGCTGATGAGACAGATTGACTCATCGGAGTGGATGGGCGATCCGGAAGTCGAGAGGGTTGAAACCACACAATCCGGCTCATCGCGGCAGTCCGAATTTGTGGTCTACCTGAAGCAGATGCGCTCGAATTCTGATGCGGAGGATATGGAATGAACCTCGTTGAAGAACTTCAGAGTCTGGACGCGAATGATGTCGGCCGTTGGCCGCTGCCCTTCCGCGTCGCGGTCATAGTCATTGTATTCATGCTTGTTACGGGTCTTGGGATCTACTTTTTCATTATCAAAGACAAGGCACCGCAACTTGATCGCAAGCGCGCGGAAGAGACAGATCTGCGGCTTACCTTCGAGAATAAGCAAGACAAGGCGGCGAACTACCAGGCCTACGAAGATCAGCTGGAAGAGATTAAAGAGTCGTTCGGCACGATGCTGCGTCAGCTTCCAGGTGAGACAGAAATCCCGAGCCTGATCGTCGACATCTCGCAAACCGGCCTTGCTGCTGGTCTGCAGGAAAAGCTGTTCGTACCGCAGCCCGAAATCCCCAGGGATTTCTACGCTGAGAAGCCGATCAATATTCGCCTGACCGGCAGTTATCACGAGATCGGAAACTTCGTGAGCGGCATTGCTGCACTTCCCCGAATCGTGACCTTGCATGACATCAACATCACGCCGGAAGGAAGAGACAGTTACGACAACCTGAGCATGGAAGTTACAGCGAAAACCTACCGCTACATTGATGAGGAGGCAGAGTAATGCGCGCTTCCCGAAACATAGAACACGTCATCAAGTGCGGAATGGTCCTGGTCCTTGTTGCTTTAGGTCTCACGGCCTGTGGCGGCGATATGGACGAGCTGGACACGTACATCAACGAAGTGAAGGCCAGGCCGGGTGATGGCATTGCTGATTTGCCTGAAGTTACGCCGTACGAAGCATTTACGTATGTAGCGGATGTACAGGGACTGCGTTCACCGTTTGTTCCGGATACACCGCAGGCGTCCGGCGGCGGCGTTGGTGGTACGCGCCCCGATCCTGATCGAAGCCGGGAATTCCTCGAGAGCTTTCCGCTGGATACGCTCGGCATGGTTGGAACGCTCTACATCGGTGAAACGATGTATGGCCTCGTGCAAACCGCAGACGGTCTGATTCACCGCGTCGTTCCCGGCAACTACATGGGACAAAACGACGGACGAATTACGGATATTTCTGAATCAGAAATCGCACTGGTAGAAATTATTTCTGACGGTATTGGCGGTTACGTCGAAAGAGACGCCGCGGTTGGTCTTTCGGACTGACACCTGAGTGGAACTGGGAGTAATGGGAATGATGCTCAAAACTAAACCGACGGCTGGACATCGCATAGCGAAGTTTGCCGCATTGGCACAGGCAGCATTGCTGCTCTTCTGGGGTGCTTTCGCAAGCGCTCAGGAAGGCAACAGGCTGCAGGACATTCAGGTGCAGAGTCTGCCCGGCGATCGCATCGAGTTGAAACTCATCATGAGTGGCACGGCTCCGGAGCCGTTGGACTTCACGATCGAGGATCCTGCTCGGATCGCACTTGACCTGCCGGATACGGCACTCGGCCTCACGTCACGTCGTCGTGACGTGAACATGGGCCCACTGGATACGGTGCTGACCGCAGAGGCCAATGGCCGTACGCGTGTCGTACTGAATCTTGACACCATGGTCGCGTACGAAACCCGCCGCAGCGGAAATACGGTGATCGTCACTTTAGGTGACGGAGATGACTACAGCGCAGGTACCACCCAGTTCGCCAGCGCGCCGGCATCCGATTCCCGTTCCTATGCAGCACCAGGCGCCCGAGCCATTTCCAGTGTAGATTTCCGCCGCACCCGCGATGGTGGCGGCCGTGTCGTGGTCAACCTGACCGATCCGTCCACCCCTGTTGACATTCGCCAGGAAGGTGGTCGCGTAGTTGCTGTCTTCAAGGACACGAGCCTGCCTGCTGAGTTGATGCGTCGCCTCGACGTGAACGACTTTGCAACGCCGGTAACGACCGTCGATACGCTGCGCACGAACATGGATACGCGCATAGTAATTTCGGCCAGTGGCAAGTATGAGCAGCTTGCGTACCAGTCGGACAATGAATTCACGATCGAAATAAATCCTGCGCCCGAAGAAGGCCAGGCTGAATCGAGCCTGTTCTCCGAGACGAAGGAGTACGAGGGTCAGCGCCTGACGCTGAACTTCCAGGACATCGAGACGCGCGCTGTATTGCAGCTCCTGGCCGAGACTTCCGGCAAGAACATCGTTGTGTCGGACACGGTACAGGGCAACGTCACATTGCGTCTGCGCAATGTCCCCTGGGATCAGGCCCTCGATATCGTCATGACGACGAAGGGTCTCGACATGCGCCAGAATGGCAACGTCATCATGGTTGCGCCTGCCGAAGAAATTGCGGCACGCGAGACCGCCGATCTGGAGTCACAGCTGGCAATCGCTGAGCTGGAACCCGTGTACTCGGAGTTCCTCCAGGTCAACTACGCGAAAGCGTCTGATCTCCAGGACCTGATTAAGGGAACGGATGCCGGCTCGATGCTTTCAGAGCGTGGCAGCATTGCCGTCGACGATCGCACCAACACATTGCTCGTACAGGACACTGCCGAACGTTTGCAGGACATCCGCCGTATGGTTCGTACGCTTGATATTCCTATCAAGCAGGTATTGATCGAGTCGCGCATCGTTGTCGTTAACGATGACTTTAGCCGCGACCTTGGTGTACGTCTTGGTGTTACCGGTTTTAATCTTACGAACGACAACCTGTCAACGTGGTCCGGAACGGGCTCCGGTACGGACAACATGATCGGCTCGTTCCTGGACAGCCTCCAGGAGACGCCTCCGGACCCGTCAATCGAGTTCCCGGCACTGAACGATCGCTACAACGTTAACGTCCCGATCGCAGATGCGGCCGGCCGCTTCTCACTGGCGGTACTCGGAAGCGATTACCTGGTCGACCTCGAGCTGACGGCGCTCGAAGCTGAAGGCCGTGGTGAGATCGTATCGACACCACGCGTCATTACGGCAAACCAGAAGGAAGCCAGGATCGAACAGGGCGTTGAGATTCCGTACCAGCAGTCAGCATCCTCTGGCGCCACGACGATTCAGTTCAAGAAGGCGGTACTGAGCCTGACGGTTACACCGCAGATCACGCCGGACAACAACATCATCATGGACCTCCGGGTTCACAAGGATAATGTTGGTGAGATCATTTCGACGGGTGGCCTGGGCGGAACGGTACCCAGTATCGATACTCGTGCAGTAGAAACGCAGGTTCTCGTTGCTGATGGCCAGACGGTTGTACTGGGTGGTATCTATGAGACCGAGCGCCGCGAGACGATCAAGAAAGTACCGATCCTCGGCGACATCCCTGTCATCGGATACGCGTTCAAGAGCAAGCAGCGGGTAGATAACAAGGCCGAGCTGTTGATCTTTGTTACGCCGCGTATTCTTGAGGAAGGTTCCAGTATTTACTAAGCTGGCCATTCTCGATAGAACCAGGAAAGCCAACCCTCGGGTTGGCTTTCGTTTATGAAGCATCCAAAGAACATATTTCTCGTAGGCCCCATGGGGGCGGGTAAGTCGGCTGTCGGCCGGCAGCTCGCGCGCACACTGCACCTGACGTTCGTCGATAGCGACGACGAGGTGGAGTCGCGCACGGGCGTTGATATCCCGTTCATCTTCGAGAAAGAGGGTGAAGAGGGTTTTCGTAAGCGGGAGTCTGCGGCGATCGACGACCTGACGAGAATGGACGGTGTGGTGCTCGCGACCGGTGGTGGTGCAGTCATGAGCCCCGAGAATCGCAGCTACCTCGGCGGGCGCGGATTCGTGGTGTACCTCTACACAACGGTCGACCAGCAGGTGGCTCGTACCGAGAAAGGCCGGCAGCGACCGCTGCTCGAGAGCGGCGATCCGCGCGGCATTCTCGAGGACCTGCTAAAGCAGCGTGATCCACTGTATCGCGAAGTCGCCGATCTCGTTGTAGAGACAGACGGCCGCAGAGTTCATGCGGTAGCCAAAGAAATTGTTGATACTATCTCCTGATGGTCGACACGCTCCACGTAGAGTTAGGTGACCGCAGCTACCCGATAGTCATCGGCAGGGACTTGCTCGGCGGTGGCTTCGATTTATCTGAATTCGTTCGCGGCTCCGACTGCATGATCGTAAGCAACGAAACGGTCGCGCCGCTCTACTACGAAAAACTGCTGCCGAATCTTGCGGGTCGCAATGTCGCAAGCGTGAATCTGCCGGACGGCGAAGAGTTCAAGACCGTGCCGACGATGCAGACGATCATCAATAGTCTCGTGGAGACAGGCGCCAATCGCGATACAACGATTATTGCGCTGGGCGGTGGTGTCGTCGGCGACATTGCCGGATTCGCGGCCGCCTGCTACTTGCGCGGCGTCGACTTCATCCAGGTTCCCACTACGCTACTCGCCCAGGTCGACTCGTCGGTCGGCGGGAAGACCGGCGTCAACCACGAGAAGGGTAAGAACCTGATCGGTGCGTTTCACCAGCCGCAGGTTGTGCTGATCGATACCGCGACACTCGAGACACTTCCGGATCGCGAACTCAAGGCCGGGCTGGCCGAAGTGATCAAGCATGGGGCGATCTGCGACGCCGAGTTCTTCAGCTGGCTCGAAGCCAACATGGGGGCTCTGCTACGGCGCGACCCGGAGGCGCTGGAGCATGCGATCCGGCGCTCCTGTGAAATCAAGGCAGAAGTCGTTGCCGCCGACGAACGCGAGGCCGGCCGCAGGGCCGTTCTTAACTTTGGCCATACCTTCGGTCATGCAATAGAGCATTGCCAGGGCTATGGGGAGTGGCTGCATGGTGAGGCCGTTGCGGCTGGGATGGTGATGGCCGCGAAACTCAGCGGCCTGCCCGACGACGATATCGCACGCCTCGCCGATCTTATCGGAAGCGCCGGATTGCCTGTTGAACCGCCGCCGATCGCCGCAGAGGACTGGATTGGCGCCATGGGTCTCGACAAGAAAGTGCAGGACAAGAAACTGCGTTTCGTTCTGCTTGGCGCTATTGGAGACAGTCACGTAACGGCGGACTACGACCAGGGCCGGTTCGATGAAGCCATACGCCGCTAACGAATCGCAAAGCCGAGGCCGGCGCTACTCTGAACCACGCCCGACGTATCGTGGTGAATACCAGCGCGACCGCGACCGAATTATTCACTCGACAGCCTTTCGACGCCTCGTCTACAAGACGCAGGTCTTCGTTAACCATGAAGGGGACCTCTATCGTACGCGGCTGACGCACTCGCTTGAGGTATCGCAGGTTGGACGCTCGGTGGCCATCGCCCTGGGCCTCAATGAGCCGCTGACCGAAGCCATTTGCCTCGCCCATGACCTCGGCCACACGCCATTCGGGCACGCCGGGCAGGACACGCTTAATGCCTGTATGCGTGACTATGGGGGCTTCGAACACAACCTGCAGTCGCTGCGCGTCGTCGATGAGCTCGAGGCGAAGTACGCAGACTTTCCGGGTCTCAACCTGATGTTCGAGACAAGAGAAGGCATCCTCAAGCACTGTTCGACCCGCAACGCGCGCGAACTCGGGGATGTCGGTGAGCGCTTCCTGGCCCGAAAACAGCCCGGGCTCGAGGGGCAGATTGCCAACCTGGCTGATGCGATCGCCTACAACAATCACGATGTCGACGACGGCTTCCGCGCCGGCCTGCTGAGCCTTGAACAGCTGCGCGAACAGCCGTTGTTCGAAACACAGTACCAGGACGTGCGGACTCACCACCCGAACCTCGAGGATCGACGGCTAATCTATGAAATCATCCGTCGCATGATCGGGACCGTCGTAACGGACCTGATCGAGGAGTCACAGCGGCAGATCGAGAAATCGGGCGTTACGTCGATTGACGATGTCCGCGACGCGGGCGCGCCACTGATTCAAATGTCCCCGGAAATCTATGAACAACATGTGTCCCTGAAGCGCTTTCTGAACAGCCACTTGTACCGTCACGAGCAGAAACTCGAGATGACGCGGCGCGCGCAGGCCATCGTGCACGAGCTGTTTGAAGCCTACTCCGGCGACCCGTCCCTGATGCCGCGGGAGTTCGCCGACAAGGCGACCAGCCTTGAGGGTGCGCACCGGGCGCGAGTAATTGCCGATTACATAGCGGGCATGACGGATCGGTACGCGATCGCGGCCCACGAAGGGCTCGCAGACTGATAGAATTCGCACCCCGTAGGAGCGGCGTCCCGCCGCGAATTGAGGAACGACAGTGCAACACAAAGATATCCCAGCCAAAGACCGGCTGATCTTCGCCATGGACGTCCCGACCTGTGATCGAGCAAGGGAACTTGCTGACGAGCTCGGCGATTCCGTGACCTTTTACAAGATTGGTCTCGAGCTCATGATGAGTGGCGAATACTTTGACTTGCTCGACTGGATGCTGGCCCGCGACAAGAAGATCTTCTGCGACCTCAAGTTCTTCGACATTCCGGCCACCGTCGGATCCGCTGTTCGTTCGCTCAAGGATCGCGGTGCGACGTTCGTGACAGTTCACGGCAATCGCTCGATCATGGAGGCGGCGGCCGCGAACAAGGGTGACAGCCTCAAGGTATTGGGTGTTACGGTACTGACAAGCCTGGATCGCGGCGACCTCGACGATCTCGGTTTCGACTGCAATATTGGCGACCTGGTCCTGTCACGCGCGAAACAGTGCCTGGAATCGGGCTGCGACGGCGTCATCTCTTCCGGCCTCGAAGTTCCTGCCCTGCGCGAACATGTGGATGACAAGCTGCTGGTTGTTTCACCGGGGATTCGTCCTGTCGACAACAAGCCGGTCGGTGACCAGAAGCGTGTCGTCACGGTCGAAACCGCCTTTCAAAACGGCTGTGACTATATCGTTGTTGGCCGTCCCATTCGCGACGCGGAGAGCCCTCGAGCTGCGGCCGAAGCCATGCAGGCGTCAATAGCCGAACAGGTTGGAGCCTGATGAGCGAACTCAAGAACGACTTGTTGCTGCGCGCATTGCTGCGGGAGCCCGTATCCCGTACACCGCTGTGGATCATGCGCCAGGCGGGGCGCTACCTGCCCGAGTATCGAGAGACGCGCGCGCAGGCCGGCGATTTCATGAGCCTGTGCCGCAACCCCGAACTGGCCTGCGAGGTTACGATGCAGCCGCTGCGTCGCTATGCGCTTGATGCGGCGATCCTGTTCTCCGACATCCTGACGGTTCCAGACGCGATGGGACTCGATCTGTATTTCGTAACCGGGGAGGGACCGAAGTTCAGGAACCCTGTCCAGACGGTGGACGCAATTCGTCAGCTGAAAGTACCCGACGTCGAAAACGAACTCGGTTACGTATTCGATGCGGTACGAACGATCCGGCGCGAGCTGGACGGCAAGGTGCCGCTCATCGGTTTTGCCGGTAGCCCGTTTACTTGTGGGACCTACATGGTCGAAGGCGGTTCGAGCCGGGAGTTCCCGACAATCAAGGGACTCGCCAAAGAAGCACCCGAGGCGCTCGACGAACTCATGAACAAGGTCGCCGAGACAACCACTGAATACCTCAACGCACAAATCGAGGCCGGTGCGCAGGCCGTGCAGATTTTCGATACCTGGGGTGCTGCGCTGGAGCCTGACGATTTTCGCCGTTTCTCGCTTGCAAGCATGCAGAAAATCGTCGACGGACTGACGCGCGAGAAGGATGGCCGCAAGATCCCCGTCATCCTGTTTACGAAGGGTGCCGGACCGCTACTCAAGGACCTGGCCGATACGGGCTGCGACGCCCTTGGTGTGGACTGGACGACCGACCTGGCGCAGGCACGCGAATACGTGGGCGACAGAGTCGCCCTGCAGGGCAACCTGGACCCGGCGACGCTGAGGGAAAGCCCCGAGGTGATTCGCGAAGGGGTTGCAAGGACGCTGGCCAGTTACGGCAACGGTCCGGGCCACGTGTTCAACCTCGGGCACGGCATTACGCCGGACATCGATCCTGACAATCTTGGCGTACTCGTTGACGCGGTGCACGAGATGAGCCCGCAGTACCACGACTGATTCCGTCCCGAAATTCGATTGCTTTCAATCGAAGGTCAACTTGGTTAGCCGGTCGCGGGGTATCGCGTTGGACTTAACCTCGCTCGGCTTCCTGCCTCGCTCGGATCGGGCTCCGCTTGCTCGGGCGTCCATGCTTCGCTGCGCTGCGCACGACGTCCAACGCGATACCCCACGCCCGACATTCCACGACTCACCACCGATGGTGATCATTGGAATGCGGAGTGCGGGTGATGTCGTATTGCGTCGTGTCGAGCGAAGTGACGCAGGACGCCAAAACGAGCGAGACCCGAGCCGA
>Ga0209456_10000049_pt1 | contig 56524 bp, 53 predicted proteins | sample COG_11_FD_184755 | JGI IMG/M metagenome (GOLD analysis project Ga0209456, IMG submission 184755) | Pelagic marine sediment microbial communities from the LTER site Helgoland, North Sea, for post-phytoplankton bloom and carbon turnover... | ecosystem: Environmental > Aquatic > Marine > Neritic...
TCTCCTTTCTGATTGCACGTGAAGTGCGTGAACGAATCTGTGGGACGAGCATCAGCTTAAGCCCGATGTGAGGAGGCGGCCTTCTCATCCCATCTCGCTCCGCCGCGCCCCTCCATACGTAGACATGGGTGGAGAAAGGCCAGACGGGGGACTGGCCACGATACGACCTCCCGCGAGTCGACTTCTACATAGGAGAACGGCTCGGGATGGGCAGCACAGCGATTGGGGGGGAGGCTAGACGTGCGGTGCCGTACGGTGACGGCCGAGCGGGTCCCAATCGCGAGCACGCCCGTCCCTAGCCGTTCTCCGGTGGCGGTGTTGGTGTCCGCAGGGTTCCCGTGTCGCGTTCCGCCGTGCCCCGGTTATTGCGACTAGTGTGTTGCGACGTGCTTTTCCATCAGCTCTTGTAACTCCGATGGCTTGTCGTCGGGGTCTCTGCCGTTTCGGCTCTTGTCGATGTCTTCGAGGAGCTCTCGGCACTCTGGCTTGTCGCGCAGGTGATCGAGAAGGAGGCTCGAGGCGATGCCGAACGCGTTTTCGTAGGTGAGCGCTTCTCGCACGCGGTTGGCGATTCGCTCCCGGCCCGTTTGAAGGTCGTTTTCGAGCGCTTCGCTGTAGCGCTTGAGTTGAGCGCGGAGGTCTTCAATCTGTTTGCGTCGTTCGGCGGCGACGTCTTCCTTGGTGCGTGCGCGGCGTTCGTAGTCGCGTGCCACGCTCTTGAGGACCTCGCACTCGGCCCGTGTGGCCCCGAGCGCTTCGTAGCCGCGTCGGATACGCTCGATGTTGTTGCCTGCGGCTTGCACCTCGGCCTCGGCCGCTTGGTGTGCGCGCTTGGCCCGCTTCCGCTTCAGGATCAACTGGCTCAGAAGGTCGCGCTCTGCTGACGCATCACGTAGTGCGCGAGACTCTTCACCGGCGAGGTCTTCGACCTTACGACCGATTTCGGCGCGAAGCGCTCGGCCGCGCTTTTCGATCGACTCGAGCTTCTTCGAATGGCTTTCGAGCTCGCCTTCGAGCCTCGACGCCCGCGACGCCAGCTCCCAAATCTGGTCCGACGCACCTTGCACCTCGGTCGGCGCGTTCCCGTCAGGATAGGCCCGCGCAACAGCCCGCAGGAAGTTCGCTGCGGTCCGGCTCCACTCGACCACGCCCGGGGTCTGCGCCGGTGGCGGTGGTGGTGGCAACACGGGGGCGACATCGGTCGGCGTATCCCACTCCCGCGAGGGAAGGGCGCGCTGCATTGCCTTGAGCTCTTCTTTGAGATGGTGCCCGTCGCGGAAACGGTCTTCCGGCTTCTTCTCGAGGAGCTTCAGGATGATCTGCTCTGCCTGCTCCGGAATTTCCGGCCGGTACTTGCGCGGGCTCGGAGCGGTGGCCTTGCGCTGCATCTCGAGCAGCTCGTCCCGATCGCCAGAACGGAACGGAAGCCGACCCGTCAGCATCTCGAAAAACAAGACACCGAGTGCATACAGATCACTCGAGGAGATCGCGTCCTCGCCGCGCGCTTGCTCCGGCGACATGTACTCGGGCGTTCCGAAGACAGCGCCCTTGGGTGCAAGTCGCGGGTCGCGCGTGAGCGCGGCGAGACCAAAATCCAAGATCTTCACGAAGTCTTTTCGGCCACCGCGCGCGGTGATCATGATGTTGTCGCTCTTGAGGTCGCGGTGAACGACGCCGAGGTCGTGCGCACGCGCAAGTGCCGCGGTCATCTGCTCGAGGATGTCGACCGCACGCGCCAACGGCATTGGACCTTTTGCGATTTGCGACGAGAGCGAATCGCCAATCAGGTACTCCATCACCAGATAGAGCTCGCCATCTTCGGTTTCGCCGACATCATGAATGTCGACGATGTGTGCATGGTCGACGCGGTTCGCGGCGCGGGCCTCGCGCACCATCCAAGCCCGCAAATGTGTTTCACCCCGCAGGTCGGGCCGAATCAGTTTCAGCGCGACGACGCGATCGATGAGCACGTGCCTCGCTCTATAGACGACACCCATTCCGCCTTCGCCGAGCTGTGATTCCAGTCGATATCGTCCGGCGACTACCTTGCCGAGAAGCGGATCCTTGGATTTTTTGGAGCGCGATGTCTTGCGGACAATCCCCATGGTTCCCCCGTGCCCAGTGGACAAATCCATCATAAACAGGAACGAAGCGAAGCCCCAAGTGTTCCGCTCTGGCTGAAACATGGGCTAAGCTGACAGTTGGTGCCCAACGCGCCTATCATGGGGGCGTCGGTCACTAACGGAGGGATGTGTGAGCGAAGAACGGCCGCTGCTCGGGCCGTACCACATCGAGCGTCGCCTGGCGGCGGGGGGAATGGCCGAGGTTTTCGTTGCGCGTCGTGAAGGTCTTCACGGCTTTCAGAAGCGCGTCGCCCTCAAGCGCATTCTTCCACAGTTTTCGAGCGATCCGGACTTCGTGTGGATGTTTATTGATGAAGCGCGCCTCGCTGCGCTACTCGAGCACCCCAACATTGTTCAGGTGTTCGACTTCGGCACGATGGGCGATGACCTCGTGCTCGTCATGGAGCTCGTCGACGGCTCGAACGTGAGCCGTCTATTGCGCACCGCGCCACTCGACGCGCCAATTCCCTGGGACGTAGCCCTGCACATCGCCTATCAAACGGCGCAGGCTCTCGACTACGCCCACCATGCAGTCGACGACAAAGGTCAGTCGCTGGAGTTCGTTCATCGTGACGTGAGCCCAGCCAACATCCTTCTCAGCCGCAGCGGACACGTGAAGCTGACCGACTTCGGCATTGCGACGGTTCGAAGCCGCGCGCCTACCACCGAAGATGGCCAGGTTCGCGGCAAGCTCGGGTACATGTCTCCTGAACAAGTGCTCGGGAAGGAGCTCAGCGGGAAGAGCGACGTGTTCACGCTCTCGACGGTCTTGGCTGAGATGCTGATCGGTGAGCCGCTGTTTCAAGGTGAGAGCGAGCTGAATGTCCTCCTGCAGATTCGAGACGCCGACCTTCGCGTGTTGGCCCGGTGCGAGCGGCGCATTCCTCAAGATCTTCGTGCCCTGGTGCTTCGGGGGCTCCAGCGCGATCCGAGCGAGCGGCCGACCGCTGGTGCGTTTGCCGAAGCCTGCGCCGAAGTGATGCGGCGTCGGGGAATGGGACATGGACCCGACCGGGTGGCCCGCCTCCTGGCGCAACTGAACCTGGTCGAAGGAGACGCCCCCGAGATCCATTTTCCGGGTACGGAGGTGCCGTCGCTGGTGGATAGCGACCTCATGCACCACGCTGGCCAGGAGCTCATCGGACCGCAGGCCGTCACCTCGCCCACCATCTATCGAGTGCAACTTCCCGATGGCAGCGTGATGGGGCCGATGAGCTATCCACGCCTGATTCAGCTCTTAACCACAGGCGTCATCGACAGCCGCAGCAGCAAGATCTCGAAGGCCGACGGCACCTACCTCGATCCGTCGCGCATCCCCGAGCTGACGCGATTCGTCACCTCGCCGGGGCTTCAGTGGAAGCTCGAGGAGCTTGCGCAAGCGGAGAAGCAGGGGCAGCTTCGCGCGGCGACCCTGCTGCCGGTTTTCTACGACATCGTTGCGAGGCAACAGACGGGCGTTTTGCACCTCTGGCAACGAAACCGGCGCAAGAAGATCTACTTCGTCGAAGGCAGACCGGAGTTCGTTGCGTCGACCGACAAGTCCGAGCTTCTCGGTGAGTATCTCGTCGCGACCGGTCAATGCTTGCGCATGGAGATCGAGATGGCGTTGGCGCTCCTGCCAAAACACGGCGGGCGCCTCGGGGATGCGCTCGTTGGTCTAGGGATCCTGCGCCCCGTCGAGCTATTCCGGGCGATCGGCGATCAGGTGCGGGGTCGCCTGATGGAATCGTTCCGATGGCGGCGGGGCGAATGGGCGTTCGTCCGCGGCGCTCGCAGTCATGAGGAAACCTTCCCCATGGGCATGGACCCCTATGAGCTGCTTCGCGATGCAGCGAGCCAGGCCCACCTCGAGGAGATCGAGTCGGTCCTCGATCCGCTTCGTGAGAAGGTGCTCGAGCGATGTGACGACGGGCCGCCGCTTCAGACGTTCCGCTTGGATCGCCTCTGGGTCAGCGTGCTGGACTCGGTTTCGGGGGATACGACGCTCGGCGGGGTCTTGGCACGACAGAGCGCATCGGGGCAGGACCTGGAGCCGGCCTACCGAGCGCTCTATCTGGGGCTTGCGTGCGGGCTAGTTCGGACCAAGGTGACTCCTTCCGAGATGCCATTCCGAGAATCGTTTAGCGCCTGAGCCCCGACTGTGATTTACGTCGAACTGACCCGTCCACACACCACTCCGAGCCCCGTGCTCGTCGAGGTGCCGCACTCCGGCTTGCAGGTTCCGCCTGAAGTCGAGCCCGAAATCGAGGCAACGCCCTTGGCGGTGTTGCGCGATTCCGACCTCTACGTCGACCAGCTATACCAGCGCGCACCTGAAAACGGCGCCACCCTCTTGGTCTCTCGCGTGTCGCGCTACGTCGTTGATCTCAATCGCGGTCCCGATGACGTCGACTCGGCGGCTGTGCCGAGGCATCCGAGAGCGCGTCACATTCCCGCGCGTGGTGTCGTGTGGCGTGCCAGGACCGATGGGACGCCTCTCCTGCGAGCGCCGCTCACGATCGAGCAGTTCAGAAAAAGGCTCGAGCTTTTCTACGATCCGTACCACCAGGCCCTGCGCGACGTCGCAGCGCAGATACGCGAGCACCATGGTCGGGTGATGATCCTGGCTGCACACTCGATGCCTTCAGCAGGGCGTCGAATGGTCGGCGGAGGACAGGTTCGCCGGGCCGATGTCGTGCCTGGCACGCGCGGACGCTCAACGGCCGATGGTCGTATTATCGATCTCATCGATTCACACTTCCGCGAAGCGGGCTTGAGCGTCAAGCACGACGATCCGTATCGCGGCGGCTGGACGACCTCCAGCTACGGCGCGCCCAAGCGAGGGCAGCACGCCGTACAGATCGAGCTCAACCGAGCGCTATACGTCGATGAGCGGACGAGCGAGATCAAGAAGAAGGACTTCGCACAGCTCCAAACCGTGCTTGACCAGCTTGTTGGCAAGCTCGGCGATCTAGTGGTTGGCTCGGCTCAGTTCGCGACCGGGTGATCGACCACGCCCGATTCGCTCGAACGAACCTCGAGGCGGTAGCGGCTATTTGCGGTCTGCAAGTAATAGGTATCCTGCCCGCAAAGCTGAAGCACGCGCTTCACCGGAGTGGTCACATACTCATGGAGGCCATCGGCAAACTCGATGACCACGACGGAGCCCTTCCGAGGCGGCCGGAGTAGACGCCCAACCACAGCTCGACCCGACTTCCGGCCTACTTTGCGAAGGACGACTTCCACGACCCGAAACTAGCATAATTGATGCTTTGGGCAAAGCTGACACCGAAAAATCCAGCGTTTTTGCACCTCCGCGGGATTTGCGCGGCAGGCGCCGACCTTGCGCGGGTTGCCGCGGCGAAGAGGCCGCCGCACGTGGCAAAACGCCACGGCAAGGGAGGTATCCGTAGGGATTTTCCCCACGTTTTGGACCTGCGGTCGTCCGGCACGGTTACTGCATCGGGCGCCCGGGCATGGCGACTGTCCCTACGGCAACGGCACTGGACCGATACCGCGCTTCACTCAAGCGGGTCGAGATCCTGGATGCTGAAACCGAGCGCGAGCTTGCGCAGAGTTGGGCGGAAGGCAACGAATCGGCGGGGGCTCGTTTGATCGAATCGAGCTTGCCCTTCGTGATCTCCATCGCGCGCGAGTATCGACGATGGGGAGTTCCGCTCGAAGATCTGGTTCAGCAGGGCAACCTCGGGCTGCTGAAAGCCGCATCGAAGTTTGATCCAGACAAGAAATGCCGGCTGATCACCTATGGCGCGTATTGGATCCGTGCGGAAATTCGCGACTACGTCGTCCGTTCTTATCGGATCGTCCGCTTGGGAACGACGCGCACGGAGCGTCGCGCCATGCGCGCGTTTCGACGAAAAGCCGTCGAGTCGCCGCAGGCGCTCGCCGAAGAAAGCGGGATGCCACTCACGCGTGCAAAGCAGCTTTGGCCTTTGCTGGCGCGGGGCGACCTCTCTCTCGACGCGAGCGTGACCGATGCGCCCACCGCGATGGAGCGGATGAGCTACAAGCAGCCGACACCCGAAGAGTCCGTTGCGCGTTCCGAGGCGGTACACCATGTGCGGGCCGCGCTTGAGTCTGCGATGCAGAGCCTGACGGACCGCGAGCAGCGCATCGTCGAAGCGCGCATTCTCTCCGACGAGCCATGCACGCTCGAGGCACTCGGCCGGGAGATGGGCGTCAGCAAAGAGAGGGTCCGTCAGCTCGAGGTCCGGGCCCGACAGAAGCTCCGCGATCGCCTGGAGCACCTGCGACCAGCAGCCTGAGCGCCCTCGCGCCTCTTCCTTGACTCCACGGGGCATCAGAAGCAATTTGCGCGCTCAGATGCCCAACGGCTGCGCGCTTGCTTGCTCTCTTCTAGTTCTCGCCACGATCGCGACGAGCGTTCTCGGCTGCAAGCGCGACCTCGGCGAGTGCAACCTCGATGGGCAGACACCGGATGGGCGACCGATCGACGGGCCTGCGGCGTTCGACATCGCGTATCGTGTGACCGACGGCCTGCCGATGTACGAAGGACAGGCGCTGGTTCAATCGACCTGCGGTGACGGCGCGTTCTGTCACGCGCCAGCTGCGGTCGGCGGTGACCGGATCGGCGTCCCCGCCGGGCTGAACTTCGACGTGGATCTCGCCTGCACCGACGGGTCGCAGGATCCCAGTTGTCTGCAACCGATTGCAAGTTGCGATGGCGGTCAAACCGACACCCCATACTGCGATCGCCTGACGAATCTCCACAACAATCAGAACCAGGTCAATCGCTGGGCAGAAGGGATGATCCAGGAGATGCGGGCCGGTGCGATGCCACCTGGTGAAGCCGGACGACGCGTTCGAGACAACACGCCGTGGCTTCGCAAGCTCGACCCCGATCGTCCCGAGCGGTCCGAGGAGCTGCCGTCCATCGAATCCCATGAGGGGCAAGAGATCGTCCGGAACTGGCTTGCCTGTCAGGCGCCGGTGATCGCGCGCACCGAGTTGACGCCCAACGCTTCGCTCGAGCTCGAGTCCTGCCCAAGCGTCGATGACGAAATCTGTATCTACAACGGGCCCCAAGGCGTGCTGCCCGATCCGGAGTGGAGCCAAATCTACTGGAGCATCATATTCACTCAGTGCGTGATTTGTCACGGGCCGCCGAATGCCACCACCGACGACCCAAACCCGGATAACCCTCTCGGTGGTGAGATTCCGGGCGGAGGCAGTGCGGATGGCGTCGCGGCGTTGAATCTGACCGGCTCGGACACCACCGACACGACGAATTGGCCGACCGAATCCTGGTCTGCGGTCGTCGATGTGCTTGCTGCTGACCCCGGAGAGTGCGCCGGCGCCGGTACGCTCGTCATTCCCAACGACTCCGCTGGCTCGATCATGATTCAGAAAATGCGCAACGTGCAAACCTGCGGCGAGCGGATGCCGACGGTTGGCAACCCCGTCAGCGAAGCTCGGATCCAAGTCGTCGAGGAATGGATCGACCTTGGAGCGGAAAACAACTAGTGACGCGGCTGTCTTTCCGCGCGTTGCTCCTCGTGTCGTTGGCCGCCACCGGATGCAAGTCGGCCCCCGCCTGTCCGCTCCAGATGCGAACCGATGCAGGGAAAGCCCTAGACGATCACGCCGAGTGGCAAGCCGGGTGGCAGTCGATCAAAGCTGAAGCCCGCGTAACGCAATGGGGCCGAAACGGGCGGGTTCGTGGCACCGTCTTGATGTTCTTGCAGCGGCCGAGCCGCGTCCGCTTCGACGTGATGACCCAAGTCGGTCCGGCTGCGGTGCTGACGAGCGATGGGGAGAGCTTCCAGCTGGCCGACCTGCGCGAAGGCGCATTCCTACATGGACCGACCTGTCCGGAAAACATCGCGCGCCTTCTGGGAATCTCTGTCGATGCCGAGAACGTCCTTCGGCTTCTCACGGGCGACACGCCGATGATCGACGCGACCGAACAGTCGATGGAATGCCGTGGCGGGCGCTACGTCGTCACCCTCGTCGCCGCGGACGGAACGACTCAAGAGGTTGCGTTCTCCGTACACGAAGCCGACGCGGCCAAGGCGCCCACGGAGCAGAGACTCAGGCTTCGACGATCCACCGAACGCGCGCCGGGCGGCCAGACACGCTGGGAAGCGACGTATGACGACTACATCGAGGTGGATGGCCAGTCATTTCCGACCAACGTGCGGTTCGTCGACCAGGTCAACGATGCCGACACCTCGGTTCGCGTGAAGTCGATCTCGGTGAATCCAGAGGTTCCCGAGGAGGCGTTTCAGCAAACGCCGGGATCTGGCATGTCGATCGAATTCGCATCGTGCCCATGAAAAGCCGGTCATTTCCTCACTGGTGCTAAGGTAGCGCCGCATGACGGAACCGTTGCTCAGCCTGCGCCACTTGGTCACGGCGTTCGAGACCGATGAAGGGTACCTGAGGGCCGTCGATGACGTGTCGTTCGACGTGTTTCCGGGACGCACGTTCGGCATAGTCGGGGAGAGCGGCTGCGGAAAGAGCGTGACCGCCCTGTCGATCATGCGCCTGATCCCGAGCCCACCTGGTTTCATCGAAGGCGGCGAGGTCCTGTTCGAAGGGCGCGACATCTTGCAGCTTCGCGAACCGGAGATGCGGAGCCTTCGAGGTAACGAGATCTCGATGATCTTTCAGGAACCGATGACCTCACTCAATCCGGTCTATACGGTCGGCTCCCAGATCGTGGAGGCGATTCGGCTCCACCAGAACGTGAGCCGCCGCGCCGCCAAGGCCCGCGCGATCGAGCTCCTGGATTTGGTGGGGATTCCGGCGCCTTCGGAGCGTATCGACTCCTATCCCCACACGCTTTCGGGCGGCATGCGACAGCGCGCGATGATTGCGATGGCGCTCGCCTGCGAGCCTCGCCTCTTGATTGCGGACGAGCCAACGACCGCCCTCGACGTGACGATTCAGGCGCAGATTCTAGATCTGCTTCGCTCACTTCAAGAAGAGCTCGGCATGAGTATCATCTTCATCAGTCACGACCTCGGCGTGATGGCGGAGTTCGCACACGAGATCGCGGTCATGTATGCAGGTAAGATCGTCGAGCATGCGGAAACCAAGGTCTTGTTTCAGACGCCCCACCACCCGTACACACGAGGGCTACTCCGTAGCTTGCCGAGTGCCCGTAATCGTGGGGAACGCTTGCCAACCATCCGAGGGATCGTTCCAGACCTGCGGCAGCTGCCGGCCGGCTGCCGTTTTCAAGACCGCTGCGACTTGGTCACCGACATTTGCCGCGGCGACGAACCTGCCTTGCAGCAGCTCGACCAATCCGAGGTCGCCTGTTTTCACGCCGAGGTGTCGGTATGAGCGAGCAAGCACTCGTACGCGCCGAATCGCTGCGAAAATCGTTCCGTGGCCCATCTCGAGGCATCGGGCGTGGGCATGCGGAGTTGCGCGCCGTCGACGGCGTTAGCTTGCATGTGATGCCCGGCGAAACCCTGGGGCTCGTCGGCGAATCCGGTTGCGGCAAGAGCACCCTGGGGCGCTTGTTGTTGCGGCTCCACGAGCCGACGAGCGGACGCATCTATTTCGGCGGACAGGAGATCACTGGCTTGTCGCAGTCCGCATTGCGGCCATTTCGAAGAAATATGCAGATCATCTTTCAGGACCCGTACAGCTCGCTAAACCCCCGCATGACCGTGCGGGCTGCCTTGTCCGAAGCGCTGCGCGTGCACGGGATGGTCGGCTCGGCGTTGGAAGAAGAGCAACGCGTCGCCGCCTTGCTCGAGCGGGTGGGGCTGCGGCCGGAGCACATGCGCCGCTACCCGCACGAGTTCTCCGGCGGACAGCGTCAACGCATCGGCATTGCGCGCGCGTTGGCGGTTTCTCCCAGCTTCATCGTGGCGGACGAGCCAGTCAGCGCACTCGACGTTTCCATTCAAGCGCAGATTGTGAACCTTCTTGGCGATCTTCAACAAGAGCTCGGACTGAGTTATCTGTTCATCGCTCATGACCTTCACGTGGTGGAGCACGTCAGTCGCCGCGTCGCGGTCATGTACCTCGGGCGCGTGGTCGAGCTTGCGACCTCGGAGCAAATCTACACGCGCCCCCGGCATCCCTACACGGAGGCCCTCCTCAGCGCGGCTCCTGATCCCGACCCTACGGCGCGCAAGCGGCGTCTCCTGTTGGAAGGCGACGTGCCGAGCCCCCTCGATCCGCCTAGCGGCTGTGCGTTTCATCCGCGCTGCCCGATCGCCAAGAAAGGCCTGTGCGATCGAGAGGTTCCCGGGCTTCGGACCCTCGAGCCCGGGCACGAGGTCGCCTGCCACCTCGCCCAATAGCGGTTGCGGCCCCCACCGCAGCTGAGGTAACTAAAACGGATGGCGGAATCGGGCAATGAGACCGAAATCGATGGGTACTTCCGGCGCTTCTCTCCAGGCACTACCCTTTACTACGCGGGAGCGCCTGCCGCCGAGCTCTACCTGATCCGCGAAGGTCGGGTGCAACTGCTCAAACGGGCGCGCGGGGTCGAGCGCAGTATTGGCCTCTACGGTCCCGAGGAGATCGTTGGGGAGGAGGCTCTCCTGCCAGCGGCGCATCGCACGGCCACCGCTCAGGCGATCGAGCCAGTGAGCGCGCTGGCTATCGAAAGCGACACCTTTCGTGCTCTGGTGCGTCGCCGGCCTGAATTGGGCGAACGTATCATGCGGCAACTCGTCCGCCGTCTACAACGCGCCGAGGAGCAAATCGAGAACTTTTTGCTGTCGGATCCGACAATTCGGGTCCTCAACACGCTTCTTCGCGAGGTCGATGAGCTCGAAGGGGGGCCGCTCGAGCTATCGCCGCTCGAATTATCCAACCGAACTGCACTGGACCTCGATCAGGTCAAAGCCGTAGTCGGTCAGCTGCGCGAGCGCGGTTATCTCTCGGTAGGTGATCAAACGATCACCATCAGCAACCCCTCCGCCCTGCGACAGCTCCAGGGCGTGCTGATCCTCAAGGAAGACGTGCGGCATGGCCTGAGCTGTCGGTAATCCGACACCCCGTCTTGACCGACCTGCCCACACTAAGTAAACACCTTTTGGTGTTTCGAATCTGGGGATTTGTTTGGCTGGCCTGCCTAGCCATGGGGTGTGCGACCACATCGGCGGCGGGTACGCCTGATGACGAGCGCTCGGACCGAGAGTTTGAGCTTGCAGCCGCGCTTCGAGATGAAGGTCAGACGGCCAGCGCAATTGAACATTTGCGCAAGGCTCTCGACCTAAATCCAGACAACGCCGAGGCTCACCTGCTTCTGGGCTTCGTGCAAATGGAACGTCGGGACTACCAAAATGCGGAGCAACATTTGAGCACGGCAATTAAGCTTCTGCAGAAGCAAAAGCGGGGCGGTTCGACGCTTGCGGAGGCTCGCAACATCTACGGGCTCTGCCTGATGGAGCTTGGCCGTTACGACGACGCGATCGTCGCGCTCCGAGAGTCCGCAACCGATGAACTGAACACAGCTCCACATCTTGCATGGGGCAATCTCGGGCTGGCACAATTTCACCTAGGGGAATATCAAGAGACGGTGAAGTCCACGATGGAGGCGGTCCGATTGGAACCACGATTTTGCGTTGGCTACTACACGATGGCTCAGGCCCTTTGGCATTTGCAGCAAATGCAAGATGCCGAGCGCGCACTCGTGAGCGCCATAGACGCCGATCCGTCGTGCTCGAATGATCGCCGTCTCCAGGGTGCATGGCGGCTGCGCGGAGAGGTGCGCGCCCGCTTGGGGCACCGTCGAGATGCGGTTGCTGACTTGGAGCGTTGTGTAGAGCTCGACCCCAACTCGAATGACGGACGCATGTGTCAAACGCTGCTCGAGGAATCGCGGTGAGGCGCGATTCGATCGGCGACTACTTGAAGACCGAGCGCGAAACGCGCCGTCTTTCGATCGAAGAGGTTTCGAGCACAACGCGCATCCCGCGAAGGACTCTCGAATCACTCGAAGAAGATCGCTTCGAGGATCTGCCGAGCGGCGTTTTCGTGCGCGGCTTCATCAAAGCCTACGCATCGGCGGTCGACATCGATGCCAATGAAGTTCTTGCACGTTTCGACTCAGAGCGTCCGGAAGCCCTTCCTCCGGCGCCGTTGGCGACGGTCCATAGCCGCCGAGGCTACGGGGCGCTGGTGCTGGCCATCACGACTGCGGCGCTTTTCGCGATCATCGTGGCCACCTTTGCCCTGGTGCGGCGCGCGCCTGCACAGGACGATCCGATTGAGCTATCCTCTGCGGTGCCGTGCCAAGTCGAAGCCGCCAAAGCCGAGCGCTCCTCCTGCGCTCCGTCGACTATCGCGACTCCGACCGAATCGTCACTCTCCTGACCGAGGACTACGGCAAGATCTCCGCGCTCGCCCGGGGCGCGCGAAAGAGTCAGCGCCGGTTTGGGGGCGCGTTGCAACCCTACGTCCTGATGAACGCGCACTTCCGCCCCGGCCGCGGTGAGCTTGCGCATTTGGAGCGGGTGTCAGTCGATCGCTCGTTCCACGAGATCCTTCGAAGCCTCGAGGCAATTGGGGCGGCGGGTGCAGCCTTGGCGGTCATTCGCGAGCGCGTGCCCGATCATGAGCCCGAGCCCGCCGTCTTCGACGCGACGGTTCGCTTCCTGAAGGCGCTCAACGATGGCGCACCCCCTGAAGAGGCCCTGCTTTCGCTCCAGATTCGCGCGCTTGCGGTGCTCGGCTTTGCGCCGACGCTAGATCGCTGCGTTCACTGCGGCAAGACGCCAGCCCCGGGCCGTTCGGCCTCGTTCGATGCGGCGCGGGGCGGAATCGTGTGCAGAGCTTGTGGCGGCGGTCGGTTGGTATTGTCCGCGACGGCACTTCGGCGCTGGGTTACGGTGCAGGCAAACTCCGAGCTTCCCGAGCAGCCTTGGCCAGACCGGGAGCGCCAAGAGATTCGAGATGCGCTGGATCAGCTCGACGCGAACCATGCCACGGTCACCGTTCGGGAACCCACAGCTGCGGCCTCGGGCAGGTGGGAGGGCCGCATCTCGTGAGCGATAGCCCCGAGCCGATAGAGTTGCGCGCGCCGCGCGGAGCTCGCGTGATGGAAATCGATTGGGCTGACGGGCACCAAAGTGTTTACCCGCACGAGCTATTGCGCGGCTTCTGCCCCTGTGCGAACTGCCAAGGTCACGAGGGTCCCATCGCGTTCGTGCCGGGTGGCGACCTCGACCTCAGCGACATCCAATCCGTCGGAAACTACGCGCTCCGGCTCGTGTGGGGCGACGGTCACCAGACAGGGATCTACAGCCATCGCTTCCTGCGGAGCCTGTGCGCATGTTCATCTTGCGCCGGCAAGGAGCCCAAATCCCGTTCGTTTTGGCGTGAATAGGGCGGGTCTCCCCCTTATTGTCTCTGTTACCCTGTACCTGGGGATTTCGGGTGGCATTTCACATTCTCATCGTCGATGACAGTAGCGCCGTACGCGCATTCGTCCGCGCGACTCTGGAGGACGCGGATTTCGCCAGGGTGGAAGAGGCCGAAACCGGCTTCGAAGCGCTACAGTTGCTCGCGTCCAACGCGTTTGACGTCGTCATCGTCGACGTGAACATGCCGGACATCAATGGGCTCGAGCTCCTCGCCTTCATGAAGAAGAGCCCGCGGCAACAAGGGGCTCGCAAGATCCTGATCAGCACGCAGGTCGACGGTTCGGATGCCGAGCGCGGCGCTGACCTCGGCGCCGATGCCTTCCTCGAGAAACCGTTCGAGGTCGACGAGCTTCGGACCCTCATTCGAAGCTCGCTCACTCCTGTCGAAGAGGTCTCCCGGTGAGTGATCCGCGCGACAACGTGCAGCAGGAGTTCTTGGCCGAGGCCCAGGAGCTCGTCGAGGCGTTGTCCCGCGACCTCTTGTTGCTCGACGAGGCCCATCAGCGGGGCGAGCGCGCCGACTCGGCCTTGATCAACGAGATCTTTCGGAGTGTTCATACGCTCAAGGGCATTGCTGGCATGTTTGGGTACAAGCACGTTGGCACGATCGCGCATGCGCTCGAGGACTTGCTGGACGACCTGCGACTCGGCCGCACCTCCATCGGCGACCCGCTTCTCGATGTGCTCTTCGATTCGATCGAGCGGTTTCAGCGGCTCTTGGCGCTCGAAGATCCACAAGCTCCGGAAGAAGGGCCAGGGGTAGAGGCCTACGTTGCGGCCGTTCGTTCGATCGGAACGTCGCCCGCCGAAGAGGAGGGCGATCCACTCGACCAGTACGCCATCGGCGCGGCTGTTCTTTCGGTCCTTACCGAGTACGAAGAACATCGGCTTCGGGCGTGCATCCGGGAAGGAATGCAGCTTTATCGACTCCGCGCAACGTTCGACCTGACGGCGATCGATGATTCCATCGAGACGCTCCGCGATCTGGTGCAGGATGACGCCGAGATCATCACCTACCTGCCAAGCCTCGAAGGAGGAGATGACGAAAGTATCGAGCTCGTCGTGTTGCTTGCCAGTCGGGTACCGGAGCCCGAGCTCAAGACGCATTTCGAAGGGCAGTATGGATCCGTCGAAGCGATTGAAGAGCAAACGCACCTGCCGACGCTTCAACCGTCGCTCACATCTATCCCCGCAGATGCGCAGAGCACGTCGCCTCAGCCCGACGGGGACCCGGGCCATGCATCGCTTCGCTCTGTGGCGGAGTCGGTCCGGGTGGACATTCGGAAGTTGGATGACCTGATGAACGTCGTCGGTGAGCTTGCCCTGGTGCGGAGCGCCATCGGCCGTGTGACCGAGCGCTTCAGCGGTGACCCCAAGCACCGGCAATCGCTCAGGGAGCTCGATCGCGTAGGCCACGGTTTTGAGCGCCAGCTCGCCGAGCTTCGCACCAGGATACTCGACGTTCGCATGGTGCCACTGGGCCAGGTGTTCGGCAAGTTCGCCCGTATCGTCCGACAGGCTGCGCGGGAGCGCGACAAACAAGTTCGGCTGGTGGTTACCGGCGCCAATACCGAGATGGACAAACTCATCGTCGAGGAGCTGGCCGATCCCCTGATGCACCTGGTCAGGAACGCCATCGATCATGGCATCGAACCTGTGAGCATGCGTGAGAGCCTCGCCAAGCCGGCAGAGGGTACGTTGGCGCTCAACGCGTATCACAAGGGTAGCAACGTCGTCATCGAAATCGAGGACGACGGAGGTGGCATGGACGCGCACAAGCTCCGCCAGGCCGCTGTTTCGCAGGGCTTGTTGACTGCCGAAGCCAGTCACGAGCTCACGCGCCAAGAGATGTTGAACCTGGTCTTTGTTCCGGGGCTGAGCACGCGTTCTGAGGTCACGGACATGTCCGGGCGAGGCGTTGGCATGGACGTCGTGAAAACCAACATCCTCAGGATGGGTGGGATGCTCTCGATTGCAAGCGAGCGGGGCATTGGCACCAAGATCACCGTCACACTCCCGATCACCCTTGCCATCATTCGCGCGCTGATCGTCACGATTGGCTCGCGCACGTTCGCACTTCCGATCACGGCAGTTCGCGAAGCGATTCCGTACGTGCCGAAAGATGTCCGCACCATCGAGGGCCGCGAAGTGATCACGATGCGCGGAGAGACGCTGCCGATCTGCGATCTCGCCCGACTGTTTGGTTTCCGGCGTGCCACGCCAGACGACAGTCGATTCGTCGTCGTCGGCTCGATGGGAAATCGCGACCTCGGATTCGTTGTCGACGAGCTCGTTGGCCAGGAGGACGTGATCACCAAATCGCTCGGCCAGAGCCTTTCTTCGGTTCGAGGTTTTGCCGGCGCCGCAGATTTGGGTGACCAGAACCTGGCGTTGGTGCTCGATGCTCCTGCGCTCTTCACAGAGTACTTCGAAGGTCCGGACGGTTTGTCCGCAGTGGAGAGACGACCGTGACCGTCGGCGCACAGAGAGCAACCCTGAGTCCCGATCCGGACCTCGAGACTGGAGCGGTTGCGGTGCTTGCGGTCCTGACGGGCGATGAAGTCTACGGCTTTCCTCTGTCGTCGGTCCGCGAGATTCTGATGCCGCCTCCGCTCACGGAGGTCCCTCGCGCGCCTGCGCATTTTCTCGGCGTCATCGCCGTGAGAGGCCAAATCATCACGCTGGTCGACCTGCCGAGACTATTGAATCTCGCGGGGGCCGAAGGGCAACCACCGGGACGCGTTCTGTTGGTCGACGATGGTGAGGAGCTCATCGGAGTTGCGGTCGACCGCGTCGTCCAAGTGTATGCATTGCAACCTGACCAAATCGAGTACGCGAGCGCCATGAACCCAGACGTATCCGAGCATGTCGTAGGAGTCGCTCGTGTTTCTTTGAACTCATCAACCGACACGGAGGAAATGTTGATTCTGCTCGACCCCGGGGCGTTGTTGGGGGGATTGAAGTGAGCGAGAGCAGGGCCTACGGTCTATCGCTGACGAGAGATCTCATTCGAGTCGAGGTGGACGCGGTCATGTATGCGCTCGAGATCGCGCGCATCCGTGAAATCGTCAATCCACTTCCGATCATCGAGCTGCCCCGCGAGCGTGCTTCTGTCCTGGGTGTTTCGGACTACCGCGAAGAGGTCATCGCCATCGTGGATTTGCGACGCCTTTTCGGGTTGCCGTCAAGGGAGCCGACCCGACGCACAAAATGGATCATCCTCGAAAGCCCTCGAGGGCCGGTCGGAGTCGTCGTAGATGCCGTGCACGACGTCTTTTCCTCCGCGAACAACCAGCTGCGCGCCGTGCCGATCTTGGATGAGCGCCACCACGAACGGGGAATCCGGTCGGCCTACCGGCATGACGACCGGCTCGTGTTCCTCCTCGATGCCGATCGGCTCGCCGAGCCCGCGATGGATGTTCGACTGAGCGACATGCCCTCCTTGCTGCCGGAGTCGTCGTGACCGGCGATCGTTTGGAACAAGAGCTTAGTTCGGCCGACCCTGATGTCCGGCGTCAGGCCGTTTATCGGATGAGCCTTCGCCCTCAGGGTACGCCGCTGTCGCAGATTCTCGATGCGCTATCGGATACGGACTGGCGCGTCCGAAGAGAAGCGATTCCGCTGGCCGCTCAAACGGACGAAAAAGACGCGTTGGTCGATGCGCTGCTTGCGCGACTGGTCGAGACCGACAACATCGGCCTGCGCAACGCGGCGATCGAAGTCCTCGGGATGGTCGCCCAGGGCAAAGCGGAAAAGTTCGTTAGAGCTTCGGAAGGGGTGTGCGACGGCGCACAGAAGTTCCTCGTCGAGGCGATGGGAAAGACGCGCGACCCTCAGATGATCGACCATCTCGAATCCCTCGTTCAAGGCCCCGATGCCAACGTGGCAGCGGCGGCAGTGGAGGCTCTGGTTCGCATCGGAGGCGCCCGCGCCGAAAGCATTCTCAAAGAGCGGCTCTCTACGCCGCACCTCTTTCTCCGCATTTCAATCTTGGAGGGGCTCACGCGTATGGGTACGCGGGTGCCCTGGAGCGAGCTCGAGCCGGCGGTCGAAGACGCCATTGTTCGCAGGATTTCGGCCGAGCTTCTCGGGAGGACTGGAGATCCGCAGGCGTTGGAGTTTCTCCTCGACCTTGCCACCGATGCCTCGCCGCAAACTTCTTCCGCGGCCCTGCGCGCAATTGCAGAGCTTGCCGACGACGTCGAGGTTGACCGCGGCGATTTGGTCGACCGATTGAGTGCATCGAACGATTCGTTCCGGCGCGCACTTCACGAGGCGCTCCTGCACGGCGACACCGCAACGCGCCAGGGCGCGGGCTATCTTGCGGTGCTGTGCAGAGATGAAAACTCGCTCGAAGCGGTCCTCCAAGCCATCGCCGACGATGTCGTCCATCCGGATACGGTTGACGCCCTCCGGCGCTGGAGCAGCAGCCTCATCGAGCCGCTCTTGATGCTGCGCCGCGGTGAGTCGCGCGTATGGGCCATTGCTCTCGAGCTGGCGGCCGAACTGAGCTACCGGCATCTCGAACAGGTGCCACCCGGCACGCGAGATCGCATTCGCAGCCTGATCGAGCGAGATCTGACCGACGGAACGGACGCCGTGCGAGCTGCAGCTGCTGAAAGCCTTCGTTGGTGGGGTGACCGCCGCGATTGCCGAGCGCTCGTCGAATGCTTGAGCAGCACCTCGCATCACGTTCGCGCCGCTGCAACCAGTGCGCTCGAGGCGCTCACAAAGCGAGTGCCCGCTGCCGTCGAAGAAGCCCTCAAAGAGGCTGATCTCGATGGTCCAGGGGGCGCCGATATCGCACACGTTCTGTCGCGGCTGAATTCCGACGGCGCCGTAGAGCTGCTCAAGCGTGGCCTGCACAGCAGTGATCCGCGGACTCGCAGAGCGGTGGTGCAAGCCCTTGCGATGGCGAACGCAAGCGACTTGGCACAGCTGGTCGGCTACGCCGTCGCGGACGAAGACATCGACGTTCAAATCGCGGCAGTCCGGACGCTCGGCCAGATGAGCGCGACGCAGGCCAATGCGCCGCTTCGTACCGCCCTCGATTCTCCATTTCCTTCCATTCGCGCCGAAGCTGCGCTTGCGCTCGGCCGGCGTAACGCCAGTGATGCCATTGTCCGAATCCGAGCCTTGCTCGAAGACAAAGAGCCGGTCGTGATCTCTGCCGCACTGGATGCCCTTGCTTGTTTGGGAGATTCGGAAGTTGCCGCGGCCGTGGATCGCGCACTTTCTCACTCCAACGATGAAGTATTTCAGGCAGGGCTACGCGCTGCCGGCACTCTGCCCGCCCGCGACGCCGAGCGGTTCGTGAGTCGAGGCCTCGAACATCCCGCCTGGAACGTTCGCATGCTGGCGATCAAGCTTTTGCTCGAGCTCGACACCGAGCACACCCGTGCGCTCTTGGTCCAAGCGCTCGCCAATGAGAGCGACTCAATGGTCAGGCACACTATCGAAAGCGGCCTTCAGCCCGAGGACTAACGTGACCTTGCTGCACGATGTGGGTCCGATACTGAACCTAGAGGCGTTCCGTCTGCTTCGGGATTTCGTCAACAAGTTCTGCGGCATCTACTTCGCCGACGACTCGGTGTACATCGTTGAACGGCGTCTTCGGGAGCGCCTGCGCGACCTAGGCATCGAGGACTTCTCCGAGTACTACCGATACCTGCAGTATCACCCGCGAGCGGAGAAGGAGCTCGAGGCTGCCGCCGAGGTTTTGACGACCAACGAAACGTACTTCTTTCGAGAGGCTTACCAACTTCGAGCCTTCACCGACGAGATTCTTCCGATCCTTCGGGCGCGGTCGCTTGCGCGAGGTTCGAAGCGGCTCGACGTGTGGAGCGCCGGATGCTCGAGCGGAGAAGAGGTCTACACGATCGCGATGCTGATCGACGCTACTGGCCTTTTCGAGGGATGGGACGTCCGCGTGTTCGGTAATGACATCTCACGTCGTGTCTTGAGCAAGGCACGAGCAGCCACGTATCGCTCGGCGAGCTTCAGGGCGATGATTCCCGACTACGACCGGTACTTCATCGATACTGACGAGGGCAAACAGGTGCATCCGCGCATCAGGTCGATGTGTCACTTTGGTCATCTCAATCTGATGAACCAGAGGCGGGCCGCCATCGTCGGGCGCGTAGATGTGACGTTTTGCCGAAACGTCCTCATCTATTTCGATGATGCGTCACGCAGCCACGTCCTCGAGACGATCTATCAGCGGCTGAACCGCGGCGGGTACTTGCTCCTTGGCCACAGTGAGTCGCTACTCCGTTCGAGCACCGCGTTCGAGATCACACAGCTCACCACGGACATCGTCTACCGCCGGCCGCTGCCGTTCACCGACCTGCCACCAAGGAGAACTTAGGTGAGAGAACTTCGCGCACTTGTCGTGGACGACTCTTCGCTGAACCGCCGCACAATCGCCGCGATCCTCAAAGCCATTCCTGGGGTCTCGAGCGTCGACCTAGCAAATGACGGCGCGGATGCTCTGCGGATCGTCGAATCGAGCCCGCCCGACTTCATCACCTTGGACTTGGATATGCCTCGCTTGGATGGATTCGAGTTTCTTCAATTGTTGATGGACCGGCATCCGCTCCCCGTCGTCGTGGTGTCCGGGCTCTCGGCGAAAGAGAACATATTCCGCGCACTCGAGCTCGGAGCGATCGATTTCATCGAGAAGCCGCACGGCGTGGACGCGCCGCTGGCGGGCTTGCGGAGCCAGCTCGTCGAGAAGGTTCAGGTCGTTCAGCAACTGTCGCCGCTGGCGCTTCGGAAGGACACCTCGGGCGGCTTCTCGCTCGATGAAGACGCTTGCGTTTCGGCAAGCAAGATGCGGGAGCCCGCGGTGCTAAAGAGGGTACCAAGCAAGGTCATCGTGATCGGCGCGTCGACCGGGGGGCCCCGCGCCTTGGCCAGCTTGTTTCGCCACCTGCATGACGATCTGGACGCAGCCCTGGTCGTCGCGCAGCACATGCCCCCACGTTTCACGCGTACGTTCGCGACCCGACTCGACAAGACCGGCGTCGCAATGGTTTCGGAGGCCCGGTCATACGAGCGATTGGCGCGTGGGTATGCGTACGTTTGCCCGGGAGGCAAGTGTATCGAAATCGTTCCCTCGGACCGTGGACCTGCGATACGCGTCGTGGAACCGGATCGGCGGTCTCACTACGTCCCTTCGGTCGATCAGTTGTTCGGCTCTGCCGCTCGGGTGCTCGGCGACAGAGCAATCGCCGTCGTGCTCACCGGGATGGGGGATGACGGCGCTCAAGGAGTTTGCGAGGTCTCCGCGCGAGGAGGCACGATTCTGGTCGAGGCACCGGAAACAGCAACCGTTTCAGGCATGCCCATGGCCGCGCAGCGGACCGGGGTACGACATCATTCACTCGGGATTTGGGCCCTCGGCGACATGCTTGCCGCGCTCACCCGGCCAACCCAGCGATGAGGCTCGAACTTTGAGCACGTCGCGTCCTATCGTACGATTGAGCTAGCTATGCGACGGTACCACTGCCTCGTGGTCGAGGACTCCAAAACGATGCGTAACATGTTGACCGAGTCTCTCTTGCGAATCCCTGGAATGGAGGTCGTCGAAGCCGACAATGGCCTGGGCGGCATTCGCGCGCTGGCCGCCCAACAGTTCGACCTCGTGGTGACGGACGTCAACATGCCGGTGATGGATGGGCTGAAGCTGGTGCGGCACGTTCGCGGCGACCCACGACACGAAAAGACGCCCATCGTGATCATCACGACGGAAAACGCACCGAACGATCGAGACCGCGCGATGGCGCTGGGCGCAAACGCCTACATCGAAAAGCCCATTCAGGCGCCACGCGTCATTCGCGCCGTGAAGAAACTACTCGAGGTTTGACTACCATGAGCAACGACGACTCTCAGCCACCGGCAAGAGGTATCCTGCACCCCGAAGGCATGCAGGCGACGAGAGCTCTCGCTGCCGGGGTGGTGCACGAAATCAACAACATCCTCGGGGTGATCATCGGTCACGCCCATCTCGCGAAGAAGAACGTCTCGGACCCCGTTGCGGTCGAACGGTACATTGGGGAAGTGCGGCACGCAGCGGAAGAGGGGCGCGAGCTCATGCGGGACCTTGCGGCCCTTGCTGGTGGCGATTCGCGTCCGACGCGGGTCTTTTCCCTCAATGACCTGGTGAGCAACGGCGTCACGGGGCTCGAAGTGTCGGCCACCCTCGACCTGAGCAGCGAGGATCCGGTGGCACGGCTCAATCTCTGGCTGGCCCAGGACGCGCTTGCCGGCGTGCTTCAGTTTATGGCAGCGACGAAAACCGTCGCCGCTATTCGACTCGCCACCCGCGTGGTCGGGTCTGCCGCTGCGCTTACGATCGAAGACGATGGCGTGAGCCCGAGCGATGAGGAGCTCCAAGTGATGTTTACCCCGTTTGCGAAGCTCGACCGCCGCCCGAACGTGAAGCTCGGGCTCACCAAGCTGGCGGATTTGGCGTCGCGCTCGGGCGGCTATGTCACCGCCGGCGTGCGTGACCCGCATGGCCTGCGCATCGTACTGACCTTGCCGGTCGCTGTGGACGCGCCCTCAGGAGACGGTCCAGGTGTGCCCCTGGCGAAGCAGGGCATGTAGGTCCGGTTCGCCAAAGCGCTCTTGGGCGAGCCCGCGTTGCGTTTCGACGCTCTCATCGTAGACGGGTCCCGCTTGACGGTAGAGAACGCCGAGCGCCACGACTCCCGGCAAATCCGTAAGCATCCACGCTAGCTGAGGATTGGTTTCGTCGTGAACGACGATGTCTTCCTCCGTGACGCCGTCCTCGCCAATCGTCACGACATCAAGGCTGAGTGTTTGCTGATTCAACCGGAGCCCCTTGTCGCCGTTCGCCCCGAACTTCATCGCTTGTCCGTGTTCGAGCCAGAGCTGGTGAGCAGGTCCAGTCTTTCGATCGGTGATCAAATCGAAGACGCCGTCGTTGAACACAGGGCAGTTTTGGAGGATTTCGATGAACGCCGCGCCCCTGTGCTCGCGCGCCGCCGTCAACGACTCGGGCAGCTTCTTCGAGGTGTCGAAGGACCGCGCCACGAAGGTCGCGCGTGCGCCCAGGGCAAAGCGCGCAGGCACGACCGGCTGATCGATCGAGCCGAGCGGGCTCGAAGGCGTAACCTGGCCAACTTCCGACGTAGGAGAGTACTGCCCCTTCGTGAGGCCGTAGATCTGGTTGTTGAACAACATGATCTGCAAATTGATGTTGCGGCGCAGCACGTGGAGCAGATGGTTTCCGCCGATGCTGAGACCGTCTCCGTCGCCGGTGATCACCCAGACGTCGAGGTCGGGGTTAGCGAGCTTGACGCCGGTTGCGATCGCAGGCGCGCGACCGTGAATCGTGTGAAACCCGTAGGTGTTCATGTAGTAGGGGAAGCGGCTCGAGCATCCGATGCCCGAAATGAAGACGGTGTTCTCCGGGGTCGATCCGAGGCTCGGAAGGATGCGCTGCACCGCTGCGAGGATCGCGTAGTCACCGCAGCCAGGACACCAGCGCACTTCCTGGTCGGAGGTGAAGTCCTTGCGGGTGTATTCTTTCTTGGGCGGGTTGGGACTCATCTCGTGCTCCGTTGCAGCCGCTCTTCTACCGCTTCGACGAGGCCGCCGACTCGGAAAGGCTGTCCTGTAACTCGGGTGAGGCTCTCGGCAGGAACCAGGAATTCGGCGCGAAGCAGCATCACGAGCTGCCCGTAGTTGAGCTCGGGGACGAGCACGCTGTTGAACGAGTGAAGCAGATCGCGAAGCCCTTCTGGAAGTGGCCAGATGTTGCGAAGGTGCAGGTGGGAAACCTCATAGCCCTTTTCGCGCAGCACGCGCACCGCCTGGCTGATCGCGCCGTACGTCGAGCCCCAGCCGACCACCAGCAAGTCGCCTTCGCCGTCACCTTGGTCGACTTTGGCTCGCTCGATGTCCCTTGCGATGCCAGCCACCTTCTCGTGCCGGACCTTGGTCATCAGGTGGTGGTTGTGGGGGTCGTATGAAATGTGGCCGGTGTTCCGGTGCCGTTCGAGGCCGCCGATGCGGTGCTCGAGGCCGGGCGTTCCCGGAACCGCCCAAACGCGAGCCAGGGTCTGCTCATCTCGCAGGAATGGATGAAAACCCTCCGGGTCGCTATGGAACTCGACCGGGAATGGTTGCAACGCATCGAGGTCGGGGAGCGGCCAGGGCTCCGCGCTGGTGGCGAGGTAACCATCCGTCAGCAAGATGACCGGCGTCATGTATTTCACGGCCATGCGAACCGCTTCGATAGCCATATAGTAACAGTCACCCGGCGTTGCAGCTGCCAATACCACGAGCGGAGCGTCGCCATTGCGTCCGACGACTGCCTGAAAGAGATCGGACTGTTCGGTCTTCGTGGGAAGTCCCGTCGACGGCCCACCTCGCTGTACATCGACAACCACCAGCGGAAGCTCCGCCGCAATCGCCAAACCGATCGCTTCCGACTTCAACGCGACGCCCGGTCCGGAGGTTCCAGTGACTCCAAGCGAGCCGCCGAAGCTCGATCCGACCGCCGCCGTGACCGCTGCGATTTCGTCTTCTGCCTGAAATGTCGTCACGCCAAAGTGCTTCAGGCGCGCCAACTGGTGCAAGAGATTCGACGCGGGCGTGATGGGGTAGGAGCCATACACCATCTTCAGGCCCGCGAGCTGCACGCCCGTGACCAGGCCCCAGGCGGTGGCTTCGCTGCCGTTGATGTTTCGGTATTCCCCTGGCGTCAGATCGGCGGCCGGGACCTCGTAGGCATTGATTCCGTGCGGCAATTCCGCGTTCTCGCCGTAGATGTGACCTGCGTTGAGCGCGGCGATGTTCGCCTCGGCAACCTTGGGAAGCTTGGCAAACTTGTTCTTCAGCCAGGCGATGGTCTGATCGCGCTCGCGGCCGAACAGCCAATACATGAGGCCCAGCGTCCACATGTTCTTGCAGCGATTTGCGTCTTTCGAACCGAGGCCGACGTCTTTGACCGCGTCGAGCGTCATCCTCGTGACGTCGACTGCCAAGACGCGGAACCGATCCACCGAGCCGTCCTCGAGCGGATTGCTTTCGTAGCCGGCTTTCTTGAGATTGTTCGGCGTGAACGCCCCTGTGTTGACGACCAGCAAGCCGCCCGGCTTGAGCACCTCGCGGTTGACCATGAGCGCCGCGGGGTTCATCGCCACCAGGACGTCGGGGGTGTCACCCGGAGTAAGGACGTCGTGGGCCGCGAATTGGATTTGGTAGCCCGACACGCCATACGTTGTTCCGGCGGGCGCCCGAATCTCAGCCGGAAAATCCGGAAACGTGGCAAGATCGTTTCCCGCGTCTGCCGTGGCCGTCGTGAACTGGCTACCGGTGAGTTGCATTCCATCGCCGGAGTCGCCGGCGAATCGAATGACAACGGAGTCTAGGGTTTCACGCGTACTGGGCTGAACGCGCGCAGCGGCAGATGTTTCCATGCTCGATTGTCGATTCTAGTCCCGCAGGCACCTTTGCGCCCGTCCTTCCGGGCCAAACTGAAACGCGTTCTAGAGCCGGGTTCCCCGAGCCGCAAGCGGTCATGTGAAGGTTGGACGATGAGACACGGTCGGCCCATCCTCGGGACATGACCGAGGTCAAGATCTGCGGCCTGACCACCCCGTACGACGCACTGCGTTGTATCGAGGCAGGCGCCGACGCGATCGGTCTCAACTTCTGGCCAGGCTCGCCGAGGCGCGTCGACATCCCAACGGCGCGTTCAATCGTCGAGCTCGCCGGGGACCATGCCCAAATGGTCGGGGTATTCGTCGACTTCACCCTGGAGCAGGTCCGCGAGATTCTCCGCGAAACCGGTATCGACTGGGCGCAGCTGCATGGTGATGAGCCACCTGAGTTTCTGACCGAGCTCTTGCCGACGGCATACAAGGCGATCGGCGTCAAGGACGGCTCCGCGATCGCACTCGCACGAAGCTACCCCGGCGAGCATCTTCTTCTCGACGCGAGCGTTCCCGGGATGCCCGGCGGTACCGGCAGAACCTTCGACTGGGCGATTGCCGCGGAGGTCGCCGAGGAGCGGAAGCTCACCCTGGCCGGCGGGCTAACGCCGGACAATGTGGCCGAGGCGGTCCGCGCGGTAGGGCCGTTTCGAGTGGATGTCGCCTCGGGAGTGGAATCGGCGCCGGGGAGGAAGGATGCGGAGCTGGTGAGGCGGTTTGTTGCGGCGGCGAAGGCCGCGTAGACGCTTGGCGGCGGCAGTGTCAGTGGCAGTGTCAGTGGCAGTGCCAGTGCCAGTGCCAGTGTCCGATCCGGTTTCCCGTGCTAACCTGGGCGGCTCAACTTCTAGGAGGATTCATGCGTTCTGTGTTTCTAGCTTCTGCTCTCACTGCCGGCGTGATTTGGCTCGCGTTCGCAGTTGCCCCCGCCCAATCGCAGACCGATGGGAAAGCCGTGTCTTGTCAGACTTGCGGACAGAGCACAGCGTGTCCCCACTGCGCGGCCGGCAAAGACTGTCCGCATTGCACCGAGGGTAAGACCTGCCCGCACTGCAAGCAGGGCAAGGCATGTGCTCACTGTGGTAAGGGGCACCCTCACCACGGCAAGTGGGGTTCTCACAAGTGGGACTACAAATGCGTTCGCCCGGGCAAGAAGCCCGAGGCGATAACCAAGCAGTTCGTGGGGCTCGGCGAAGAAGGCTGGAGGCTGGTGGAAGCCGACGGCGGCATCTGGTGCTTCAGCCGGATCCGGCGCACCGAGTAACCGGCGGCTATTGTAGACCGCTAACCGCGCGCCAGAATCTGTGCCGAAATGTAGCTCGCCATCGTGTACACGGTGATCTGCGGGTTCACCAAGAGCGATGAAGGAAACAGGCTCGCGTCCGGCACGTAGACGTTGTCGAGGTCGTGGCAAAGTCCGTCGGGCCCCACGACGCTCTTCGCAGGGTCTGCGCCCATCCGCATCGTCCCTTGCGGGTGATATGAAGTGAGACGGTACATGTGCTTGCCGTTTTTTAGGCTGTTGATCACGGAGTCGACCTGGTCCGCGGTTTCGATCGTGGTCCGCCGGGTCGTCGGCAGATACACACGGCGTGCGCCAGCCGCGAAGTAGATTCGAGCTGTACCGCGCAGCGCCTCGCGCATCGACTCGAAGTCGCGATCGTCGAGGTCGTATTCGATGCGCTTGCGGTCGCCGTCGAGGTAGACCCGGCCCACATTATGGTCGTGAATCAACGTGACAGCGGATTGGAACTTCTTGCTGTTCTCCATGAACTCGACGAAGTCGCTGCCCAGACCTCCGTCGAGCCCGACGCTCGTGCTGACTGGGCCGATCATGCCGGCCTCCAACAAGTAGCCCCCTTTGAGCGGGTTTTCGAAGTCCCCTGCACATGAGGTCATCGTAGCGCCGACCCAGGCGTAGATGTCCTTGTCGTGCTCTCCGTAGACGGCGAGAGAAGGGTGGCACGCGAAGTTGAGGCCAACCTGGCCACTGCTGTTCCCGATCTTGTTTCGCTGAAATAGGAGCGGGGTCTGCACCGCACCGGCAGCGACGACGACCAGACCCGCTCGAACTCGGACGGGCTTCTGTCGCCCGCTAGCATCGGTAGCCACGGCGACCACGGCGGTGACCCGGCGATTGCTGACCTCGAGCTTTTCTGCTCTGGTGCCGCTCAGAATCGTCGCTCCGAGCTCGCTCGCCCAGGGCAGATAGGTCACCAACATCGATTGCTTGCGATCGGTTTTGCAGCCCGAGAGGCAATGCGCGGTGAGCGCGCAGTCCTTGATGTTCCGAGAGACTGGAGCCGCCGGAATACCGACCTTCTTGGCGCCTTCGATGAGCAGGCGCCCGTTGTAGTTGACCTCGTGCGGCTCGTTCTGATGAACGGAGAGATTCCGTTCGACTCGTTCGAAATACGGACCCAGTGCCTCAGGGGATAGATTCTCGAGACTATGCTCCTCGGCCCAGTTTCGGAGAACCTGGTTCGGCACCCGGAAACAGGCTGCTGCATTGACCACCGTCGAGCCCCCGACGCAGCGGCCTTGAAAGATAGCCATGTCGCCGGTGGTATTCACCTGATTCCCATGGTCCTGGTACAAGGTTTCGAACGCCGTCGGCGTGTGTTCTCGAAACTCAGCGGACGGGATATGTGGTCCTGCCTCCAGCACGACGACCTTCGCTCCGGAACGCGACAGCTCGTAGGCGGTCACCGCGCCGGCGGCGCCCGAACCGATGATCACGACGTCTGCTTCGAGCTGGAGGCCTGTGTCGGGGATCTGCTCCGGCGGGGTCACCTTCAACACGGGGAGCCCCTGAATCTTGGCTTTGGGTTCGTCTGCCATGGCCGTCACCCGCTCGTGTGGGGCATCGGCGCGTTGCCGAGGCTCACGACGCCAGCCGGCTCGGACACCGGTCCTTGGTAACCGATCGCGCGGCCCGCTTCGACGTCTTTCCAGTAGCCGTAGCACACCAGCTTCTTCAGAACCGTGGAGATCCCACGCTGCATCTCGATGCCGTCTTCCCATCGCCTGATGTAAGCGAGTCGATTTTCCCGGGAGAGGCCGACGAAGCGCACGAAGTGAAGCCCGATCAAGATCGAGCCGTAATTGAACAGCTTGAGGCCGATGCGGACCTGATCGCGGGTCGGAGCGTCCATGAGCGAGAGCGCGTGCTCGATGTTGTCGACTACGGGAACCTCCCCCCGCGGCTTGAGCGAGGTGCCATCGGTCGGCAAGTACACGTCCGCGAAGCGCTCTAGAAGCTCGCGTTCATCGGATGTGAGGGTGACCGATCCCGTGGGCGCAACGGAATCATCGCTGGCGCACGCCGGGAGAACCAGGACGCTAGCGCCGCTGAGCACGCTGAGCTTCGTAAACGTTCTTCGGTAGAGCTTGTACTTCACCCTGCGCCCCGCGGCAGACTGTATCACGTCGAGGCGCGACTAGCAGCGCCAGTGTCAGTGTCAGTGTCAGCGTTGGCGTCAGCGTTCCGGCGTTCGTCCAAGCCCTTGTAGATCAGCTGCTGCGTCGTCTCGGTCACCTGCTCGTGCAGCTTCACGACAATCTCCGGATCGTCGGCGGCTTCGGGGCCGTACGGGAGATGGATCGGCTTGCCGACGATGTAGTGGAGCTCGGTCGGGAAGGGGAGCACGCCGAGGCCCATGTAGATCGGCATGACGTATTTATCGCCGAGCAGTTGCGAAATGAAACGGCCGACGCCGCTTTGTCGGACGCGGTCCTGGGAAACGACCTGGACGTAGAGCTCTTCATTGCCTAGGCCGGCGACAGGAATGATCGGCTTTCCTGCGCGCAAGGCCGCGCGAATGAAGCCCCGGCTCTTGTCCCATTGGAGCCGGTATGCATCTTCCGGGTCGCTGAGGGCTTCCTTTGCTCCGCCCGGATAGACCAGGACCAGTTGATCATCCTGTAGCAGTTGAACGGTCGCGTGCGGTTCTCCTTCAATCGCCCCCATGTTGTGGGCGAGGTCGCGGAATAGCGGCATCGCGAAAACCACCCGATCACCGAGTGATCGAACGGCCCGGCCGCTCCCTTCGAGGATCAGCCGCAGAAGAACGGGAAGGTCGATGCCGAAGTGACCGTGATTGGTCACGATGAGCCCGCCTCCATCGGACGGGATGTTTTCGATGCCTTCGATGGTCGGTTGAAACCACTGATGCAGGAACGAAACGCGCTGCAACAAGCGCTCGTAGGCCTCACGGTCGAGTGGGTGCGGCCTTGTCTGGGTCGGCTCTTTCATATGCATGCGCCCGGCTCTCCTATGCGCTACGTTCCGCGCCTCATGCAACCCCCCGAACCGGCTTCCGGGCGCTACGGACCCTATGGGGGACGTTATGTCGCCGAGACCCTGATGCCCGCGCTCGACGAGCTGACGCAGGCTTACCAAGATTCCCAGCGCGATGCGGCTTTTCAAGCCGAGCTCGATTCTCTCCTCCACCACTACGCTGGGCGCGCGACGCCGACGTACTTTGCATCCCGCCTCAGCGAGGAGATCGGGGCCCGGATCTGGCTCAAACGCGAGGATCTGTGTCACACCGGCGCCCACAAGGTGAACAACACGATCGGCCAGATTTTACTGGCCAAGCGGATGGGCAAGACCCGCATCATCGCGGAAACAGGCGCCGGGCAGCACGGCGTAGCGACGGCGACCTCCTGCTCGCTGATGGGGCTGCCCTGCGAGGTGTACATGGGCGCCGAGGATGTGCGCCGCCAAGCGCCCAATGTCCGGCGGATGGAGCTGCTCGGCGCGCAGGTGCATTCGGTGACCTCCGGGTCTGCAACTCTGAAAGACGCGATGAACGAGGCGTTGCGCGACTGGGTCACGAACGTGCGGACCACGCACTACTGTGTGGGATCGGTCGCCGGCCCGCATCCTTATCCGGTGATCGTGCGGGACTTCCAGGCGGTCATCGGCAAGGAGGCGCGGGCGCAGATGCTAGAACAAGCCGGCAAGCTTCCCGATGCGGTCGTTGCCTGCGTGGGGGGTGGCTCGAACGCGATGGGCATTTTTGCCGGGTTCATCGAGGACGAGTCGGTTCGCTTGATCGGGGTCGAAGCCGCGGGCTCAGGGATCGAAACCGGTCGCCATGCTGCACCCTTGTGCGCGGGCAGCGTTGGCGTCTTGCACGGCGCGAAGAGCTACGTCCTTCAAGACTCGGACGGGCAAATCGTCGAAGCGCATTCGATCAGCGCCGGCCTCGACTACCCGGGAGTCGGCCCCGAGCACGCCTGGCTCAAGGACATCGGACGCGCGACCTATGCGGCCGTCACCGATGACGCAGCGCTCGACGCATTCCAGCAGCTTTGCCGCACCGAGGGCATCATTCCGGCACTCGAAACCAGCCATGCGTTTGCGTATCTGCCAACCGTTGCCAAGGAGCTCGGCCCAAACGCCGACATCTTGGTGTGTCTGTCCGGGCGTGGCGACAAGGATCTCGAGACCGTGCTCGAAAAGCTCGAGGAAAGGGGCTGACCGAGGTGGGCCGTATTGCCGACGCGTTTCAAAACGCACGAAACGAGAACCGCGCTGCGCTGGTGATCTACCTGTGCGCTGGCGACCCCGATCTGAACGCCACGACCGACCTCGTGGTGGCCGCCGCCGAAACCGGTGCAGACGTGATCGAGCTTGGCGTGCCCTTCAGTGATCCCACCGCGGATGGACCGGCGATTCAGCGGGCTGCCGAGAGGTCGCTGCGAGGTGGGACGACGCTTGCCAAGGTGCTCGATACAGTGCGCGCGATTCGCGACCGCACCGATGTGCCGATCTTGCTATTTGGCTACTACAATCCGATCCTCTCGTACGGCGAACAGAAGCTGGTCGATGATGCAGCGGCCAGCGGTGCCGACGGGTTCCTCGTCGTCAATCTCCCGCCGGAAGAGAGCGCCGGGCTACGAGAGCCGGCGATCGCTAAGGGCCTCGACTACGTTCCCCTCGTGGCGCCGACCAGCAACGCAGCGCGCATCAGGCAAGCAGCCGACGCTGCGACGTCCTTCATCTACTATGTCTCGATGACCGGTGTGACAGGTTCGAAAGCGACGGATCTGGCGAGCGCGTCGGAGCGAGCCGGTGCATTGCAGCGCGAGCTCGGGTGCCCGGTTGCCATTGGCTTTGGAGTGAAGACCAGAGAAGATGTCGGCACCGTTTCGCCCCAGGTCGACGGTGTCGTGGTGGGAAGCGCGGTGGTCCAAGCGATCGAAGACGCAGCGAGCATGGATGAAGCGGTTGCCTCGGTCCGCGCGCTGGTTTCCAAGCTGACCCAGGGCCTGAGTCGGCAATAGCGGCCTTGTTTCGGCTCATGGCGGACGATATTGTCTGGCCATGGGGACCATCGATGTCATTTCCGCTAACCTGCCGATTCTTCGGGAGCTCCGCGACCGTATCGGTCAGCTCGAGCTCGCCGATCGGGTAGGCGTCTCCCGGCGCACCATCGCCCGCCTCGAAAACGCCGAGGTCGCCGACCCCGGAGTTGACTTGATGAGACGCATCGGAAGGGAGTTGGGGGTAACGCTCTCGGTGCTCACGGAGGGCAAGCTACACGCGGTGACCATCGCGCTGCCGGAAGATGTGTGCGAGCAGCTTGAATCGAAAGACGGGCCGGAGATCCTCGAGGCAATGATCCGCGCCGCAAGGCACCCTCGCCGACACTGACGCTGCTGGTCAGTCCTTTGGCTTCCTCGTCCTGGCCAAGCTCGTCGTCGCCGCCTCGGTGATCGCCTTCCTCAGCGCATCATCCTCGACCCGGCTCAGCGCCCGTCCCAGCTCCTCCGGCAACGAAGCCAAGCGAACGGGCTCGGGTGGTGGCGGTGCGGCTTTGCGGCGTTCGGGGATGTCGGGAAGAGGGCCAACCTGAAAACGGATCTTTTCGATTCCACTCGCCGGTGCTGCTTCACGAAGGCGTGCGAGCAGATCGTCGGTGAGGTAATGGAGCTCGTTGGCCCAAACCGAAGAGCTGGCGTGTACGATGAGAACGCCACGCGAAAGCCGGACGGGGCGTGCGTGCTCTAGGATGCGCGGGGGCACCGAGCGGCTCCACCAGGAAAACACCTTGGCGGCTTCGAGCTGATCGGGTGCAGGGTAGACGCCCTTGAGCAACTTGGCGACCGACTCGAGCTTGCCTTTCTTGCGCTTAGCCATCATCGAGGCTCGCCTTGTAGAGGGCGAGGAGATCATCTTCGGTGCAGCGGCGTGGGTTGAGCTCATGGCAGGAGTCCGCAAATGCCAACGAGGCCAGCAGTGGCAGCTGGCTTTCTTCGATCCCCTGCGAGCGCAGGTCCGGGGGCAATCCGATCGACTTCCGCAGGGCTCGCACGGCGCCGGCGCATTCGAACGCCAGCGTGCTTTCATCGCTGCCGCGCACGCCAAGTTGGCGGGCGATTTCTGCGATGCGTTCAGGCACTGTTGCGCGGTTGAAGTCGAGCACGGCCGGTAGGCAAATCGCGTTCGCCAGCCCATGGTGCATTCCGAGCTCGGCCGAAAGCGGATGCGCCAGGGAGTGGCAGGCGCCGAGCCCCTTTTGAAATGCAACCGCCCCCATCATGGCTGCTTTGAGCATGTCGCCGCGCGCTCTCAGATCGTTGCCATCGTCGGTCGCGGCCCTGAGCGAGCGGTGGCAGAGTCGAACACCGCCGAGCGCGATCGCGTCGGCCATCGGGTGATCGCCGAGCGAGGCGTACGCCTCGACGCAGTGGGTGAGGGCATCCATGCCCGTTGCCGCCGTCATGCTCGGGGGCATGGTTTGCGTCATGGTCGGATCGAGAATTGCGACCTCCGGCAACAAAAGTGGCGAGAAGATCACCGTCTTGCGGTTCGTGGCTTGGATCGTCACCACACCGCTGCGGCCAACTTCGCTTCCTGTCCCCGCCGTCGTCGGAATCGCGATCATGGGCGGGAGAGGCGCGCTGATCTTCGCGCTGCCGCCGATGGCGTCGTCGTACTCGGCGAGCGGCCCAGGGTGCGTCACGGCGAGCCGCACCAACTTGGCGACATCGAGCACGCTTCCTCCACCGACGCCCAGCACGAGGTTTGCATCGAAATCATCGTAGACGCGTGCTGCGCCGAGCACTTCGGATTCGAGCGGATTGGACGAGATGTCGAGCGCAGACTCGTGGGGGAGCCCGGCAGCTTCGAGTGCAGCTCGAACCGGTTCGAGCAAGCCCGCGTGCTCGATGCCATGATCGGAAACCAGCAGCACGCGCTCGGCTCCGAGTCGACGCGCTTCGTTCCCGCACTGTGCGACAGCGCGTTCACCGAGCACCACCCGGGTCGGGAAGCTCCAGAAAACCAAGTCCTGAGTGTCGGTCATTCTTTGCCTACGCGCCTCTCCATGAGCGCCTGAATAGCATCATCGGAGCTCATGCGACCCTCGGAGAGGGCAACAAAGGTGGACGAAATCGGTGTCTCCAGCCCGAGCCGCCGCGCGTGCTCCATCATGTGGGCCGCGACCTCGATGCCTTCGATGTAGGCGCCCGCTTCGCCGACCGCATTGCTGAGCTTGGCGCCCTTCGCCAGAGCCCGGCCAAGCCTGAATTCCGGGCGTTCATCGCCGGCAACGGCAGCGATCAGGTCGCCGAGCCCCGCAAGGCCCATGAACGTCGATTCCTTGGCTCCAAGGGTTTGCCCGATGCGGGACACCTCGACCATACCTCGGGTCGCGAGCACCGCGAGCGTGCTCGGTCCTGCGCCGACCTCTTGGGCGTAGGCGAGGACGACGGTCAGGAAGCCAACGGTGGCGCTCGCGAGCTCCACGCCAACCACGTCCGGGGTGTCATAGACCCGAAGCTCCGAGCCCCCCATGGCCTCCCGAACCATCTTGGTGAGCTCGGGGAAGCGGGTCCCTAGAATCGCGCCGCTCGGGCGTCCCTCGGCCAACGCGTCTGCAACGAGCGGACCGGCGAGCGCACCGAGCCGTCGGCACACGGTCTTTTCTCGAATGACTCTACTGATGGTCTTGAGCTCCGGGCCGATCAGACCTCGACTGATGTGAACGATCAGGTGACGTCCATCGACGACTTCGCCGAGTTGCTCCGCGACCTCTGCGGCGTGGCGCGCGGGCACCGCCATGAAAATCAGATCGCAATCACGGACAGACGTGATGTCGGTCGAGCTGCGGATCGGATGGGGAACCTCGCGATGCTTCCGGCTCCAGAGGACGACCTCGTGCCCATGCCTGGCCGATGCCTGTGCGATGGCGCGGCCAAAGCCACCGGCGCCGACCACTCCGATTCGAAGGCTCATCGGAGAACCCCCAGGTTTTCGATTTCGCATGCTGCTTGCAGCTGATCGGGGCTTGCGATGTCCTCGGCGAACGACACGAGGCGATTCTGGTAGTAGAGCAGAAGCGACGGGTCGGCGATGATGATGCGATCCCCTTCGCGCCTGGCGGCCGTCGAGTCGTGATAACCGTTCCAGAAGCTTAGAGCGCGTTCGAGCAGTTCGTCCGGGGTGTCTTCCTTGACGACCTCGCTCGTTCGGACCCGGCCCTTGCCTTCGAGAACCAGGAGACGATCGCGGGCTTCACCGAGCTCCCGGCGCAGGGCTTCGGAGTCGACACCGACCTCTCCGCGCAGGCGCAGTCGCGCGAAAAGATCCATGCCTGGGGTCGACTGCACCAGGTCTCGAAACAGGACGTGCGCGACGACCTGGGTGCTCATCAAGACCGTGTCCTCTTCGTAACGCTGTCCAAGTACCTCACCGAGCTCCCGGGTGTACGCTGCATCCCGAGCTGGGTCGGTGACCGCCTTTCCTTGCCGCTCGACATAGCCGCCGGCGTCGATCGATCGTCCGGCCGGCGTTAGCGATTGGCCCTGGGGGTCGATACGGTTGCCAAACGGATCGATGGGATCGCCAAATCGAATGATGCAGGCGCCGCGCATCCCGACCATCTTTCGGAAGAACGCAAACCAGCGATCGATTTGCGAGAACTCGTCGTCCTCGATGATATAGCGCCCCTGCCCTTCTTCGGTGAGCCAGTCCTTGATTAGGGTTTCAGCCTCGAGCACCAACGCATAGTTGATCGTCGTCGGGACGAACCAGACCGGCCGGTCGACCCGGCGCACTCTGTTGGTCGTGAACGCTTCAACGGCGGAGCCGAGCAGGCCCAGCTTGAGCCGGCGTTCGATCATGCCGGAGCGGCTTCGCGTGCCTCCTGGGAAGAAGAGCGAGTGATAACCGCGCTCGATCATCACCTGCGAGTACAACTTCAATACGTCCTTATATAAGCTAACCCGAATCCGCCGATCGACGCGATAGGCCCCCAGGTTGTGCATGAAGAAGCTGATGATCGGGTTCGTGAAGAGGTTCTTGCCTGCGCCGTAGACGACGGGGGGCAAGCCGGAGATCTCGAGCGCCTGGGAGAGCACGATCGAATCGAGATTCGAAGAGTGGGTCGGGACGAAGACCAGGCTTCCCTGGTTTTGCAGGTGGCGAAGGTGTTCGAGGTCGCCCTGGACTCTGAGGACCCGTTCGAGAGAGTCCGACGAACCCGCCATCAGGTCTTGGGTGAGTCTACGAGGCTCCATGACGCCGCCGATCAAGCGAGGCACGGCCCGACGCGCGAAGCGATAAACGCGCGGATCGAAGTTGCCGGCGACGTCGCGGGTCATGTTGGTCACGATGGTGTGCAGGACGCGCCGTTGCTCGGGGTCGTCCATCTTACCGATGCGGCGAATCATCGACCGCCAGTAGCCGAGGCGCTCGCGCGCCTCGTCGTCGCGCTGCTTTTCGAGGCGTCGGATTTCGTGGAAGGCAGCGTCGTTGAGCGCCATCTCCAACCTCGCGCGGTCGGACTCGTGAGCCGTGCAGATCCGGTTCACCACGTCCGACACGACGTCGTCGCGCTCACTGTTGAACCAGAAGATAGACGGATCGCTCGGCCGAGGCACGTACGGCTTGAGGTGCGGCAGACGAAGAGGGTGTTCCGATAAGAAGCGTTTCAGCATCGGGAAACCCTAAACCGCCTCGAAGTATCGACGGAGCTCCCAGTCGCTCACCGCCTTGCGGTACTCACGGCACTCCCAGTCTCGGGTACGGATGAAGTGATCGACGAAGTCGTCGCCGAGGGCCTTCCGCGCTGCCGTGCTAGCGCGAAGGCCTTCTACCGCGGCTTCCAGCGTGAGAGGAAGGGCCAGTGCCGAGTCGCTGTCGCCGGTCGCATCGCCCGAGGTCATTGCCGGCGGCTCGATCTTCTCGGCGATTCCATAGAGGCCCGAGCCTAGGCATGCGGCCATGGCGATGTAAGGATTGATGTCGGCAGCGGTCTGCCGGAATTCGATTCGTGTGGCGTGATCGCTTGGCCCGAGGATGATGCGCGAGCCACAGGTGCGGTTTTCGATCCCCCAGGACGCATTCAAGGGAGCCCAGACGCCGGGAACGTAGCGCTTGTAGCTGTTGACGAACGGCGAATACAAAGCGGTGAGCTCTGGCGCCAGCGCGACCAGGCCGCCCAGGTAGTGAAGCCCGGTTTCGCTCAGGCTATCGCTTCCGGCTGCGGCGAAGAGGTTGATCTGCTCGCCGACATCCCAGAGGCTCTGATGAATGTGGCCGCTCGAGCCCGGGAGGTCGGCGTTCCACTTCGCCATGAACGTGACCGAAAGGTCGTGGCGCGCGCAGATTTGCTTGAGCGTCGTCTTGAACAGCGCGGCCTTGTCCGCTGCGACGAGCACGTCGTCGTAGACGAGCGCCGCTTCCCAGGCACCGGGCCCCGTCTCCGTGTGGATCCCTTCGATCTCGATGTCGTACTCGGCACAGGTGTCCAGGATGTCATCGACCAGCGCCTGATGTTGGCCCTGGCGCACCCAGGAGTAGCCAAACATCCCGGGGCTGAGTGGATCGAGGCCGCGGAAATCCTTTTCGTGAAGCGATTGTGGTGTCTCTTGAAAGACCCAGAACTCGAACTCCGCGGAGAACTTTGCTTTGAAGCCGGCGTCGTTCGCCTGCTCGCTCACCTTCTTGAGCAGATTGCGCGGGCATGCGGGGTGGGGCTCACCGTCCTGCGTATAGAAATCGACGATGAAGTTGGCGGTGTCAGGCGCGTCGGGGAGGACCCGAAAAGTAGACGCATCGATTCGAGCTAAGGCATCGGGGTACCCCGTCTCCCAACCGGTCACCTTCGCGTTGTCATAGAGCTGGTCGTTCACGTCCCAGCCAAAGACGACATCGCAGAAGCCGAAGCCCTTATCGAGGGCAGACCAGAATTTGTCGAGGCTGATGTACTTGCCACGGAGCAGCCCATCGACGTCGAAACCTCCGACCTTGACCTTCCGGATTCCCTTTTCGTTGAAGTCGCGACGCAGCTCTTCGCTCACAGATCCTCCTCGGCGGCCGGAAGCATACCCCTTTTTTCGTGCTTTTGGGGGGCGTTCCTACGGGGCGTTTTGAGCCGCGTTTCGTATCGCGAGCAGCCGGATCTCTTTCATTTCCTCGATGGCGAAACGGATTCCTTCGCGGCCGATGCCGCTGTCCTTGACGCCGCCGTACGGCATGTGATCGACGCGCCAGGAAGGCACATCACCGATGATGACACCTCCGACTTCGAGCTCATCCCATGCCTTTTGAATCTTACGGATGTCGCGCACGAAGAGACCGGCCTGCAGGCCGAACCGACTGTCGTTGACGACCCGAATCGCATCGTCGAAATCGGCGAAAGGCTCCAGCATCGCGACCGGGCCAAACACCTCGGCCGCGTACAGCGGGGCATCTTTGGGAACGGACTCGAGCAGCGTGGGCTCGACCATCTTTCCGTTTCGGCCGCCGCCGCACAAGAGCCTCGCTCCTGCCGAGACCGCGCTTTGGATCCACTCTTCGATGCGCCCAGCCTCGGTTTCGGAAATGATCGGTCCGATGAAGGTGCTTTCTTCGCGCGGGTTGCCCATGCGCAAGCCGCGTGCGTCATTGACGAGCCTCGTCTTCAGCTGTTCGTAGATCGACTCGTGGATCACGATGCGTTGCACGCTGATGCAGCTTTGGCCGGACTGGTAGAACGCGCCGATCCGAATGCGTTCCACGACATCGTCGAGATCGGCATCGTGGTCGACGACGACCGCCGCGTTGCCACCGAGCTCGAGTGCCACTCGCTTCTTTCCGGCCTTGGCTTTGAGCTCCCAGCCTACTTTGGGTGAGCCGGTGAAGCTGAGGATCCCCAGCCGCTCGTCCGTCGAAAACGGGCCGGCGTCGGATAGGCGGCAGGGTAGAATCGAGAAGGCACCTTCAGGCAGGTCGGTTTCGCCGAGAACCTCGCCGATGATCAGCGCGCCGATTGGAGTGAGGCTCGATGGCTTGAGCACGAAGGGACATCCGGCAGCGATGGCTGGCGCGACCTTGTGCGCCACAAGATTGAGCGGAAAGTTGAAGGGCGTGATAAACGAGCAAGCGCCGATCGGCACGCGTTTCCACATGCCCGTATACGCTACGGCCCGCGCGCTGAGGTCCATGGGGAGCACCTCGCCGTAAGAACGGCCGGCTTCCTCCGACGAGATCCGAAACGTGTCGATGAGACGCGCAACTTCGCCCCGCGAATCGCGGATCGGCTTCCCCGCTTCCATGCACAGAGCCTCCGCAAGCTCGTCCGCGCGTTCGGCGAAGCGCGAAGCACAATGGGCTAGAGCTTCGCGACGCGCATGGGCGGGAAATCGAGCCATCGCGCCTTTGGCGTGTTCGGCAGCGTCGATCGCCCGCTCGATTGCGTCCGGGTCCGCGAGCGAAACCCGAGCCACAACCTCGTCGGTGTACTTGTCGGTAACGGCGAGCAGGTCGCTCGAGTGTTCAGGAAGGCCGGCGAGATAGTAGGGATATCGCTCAGCGAGCATCACCACCTATTTAGACGGAATCCAGCGATGCACCAAGCCCAGACCCACGACGAACACCAGCGCGACCGAAGCGTGCCCCAGGAGCTCGTGCGAGGTGCCCGGAACCGAACAGTGGGCCTTGAGCACAAAATTTCCTGCGAGGCCAGCCGCCGCCGCTGCGACGAGGCTCCCGAGCGCGTTGCCGCGATCGACCAGCCGCAACAACGCATAGACGGGGATGCCGAGCAGCAGTCCGACACCCATGCAGGCGCCGGCCATGACGCTGCCGCCGGGATCATGCGTCGCGGCTTGTGCGGCAGGGTACGGCCAGAAGGCCGCCAAGACAGTTGCTCCGAGGGCAATGCAAATCAAACACACCGACTGCCAACGCGGAAGAGCGGGAAGGTGCACCGGGCGAGTTACCATGAACATCGCCAGAACCAAGAGGACGCAGAAGGTCACCAAGCTGGTCGTCCACGGCACGGTACGCGCGTGATCGCCCACCAAAGGGAACGCGAACCAACCGACGAAGGCTAGCGCGGAGAACACGCTGAGGACGATAAAGCGTCTCGCCATCGTCGAGCGGCTTCTAAGAAAGCCGGGAATCGTCCGGTCGCTCTTGTCGCACTTGGCTTTCATGTCGGCGAACATCCGATTCATCCGCGCGCCATTTCCCGATGCGTCGGGCGCATCGAGCTCGCGCAGTCGCTCGCCGAGACCTGCGTCCGGTCTGTCGCTGCCACTAGTCATTCATCACCACGTATTTCCGAGACCAACAATTGTTTCAAAGTAGCGTACGCACGATGTGCGCGAACACGCACAGCACCCTCGGAAGTACCCACAATTTGGGCTACTTCGGCGTATGGGCGCTCCTGGAACCAATGAAGCTCCACGACTTCGCGCTGGCTCGAGGGAAGCTTTTCCAGGGCCACGTGGAGAAGCTCGGAGCGCTGGCGAAGCTCGAGGGGCATGAAGTCCGCCTCCGGTGCAGCTTGGGTCTCGACTTCGAGGTTGGTCATCTTGCGTCGCTTCGTTCGTCGCCAATGCTCACGGACCAGATTCATCGCAATCGTCATGACCCAGGGGCGTAGCTTCGAGCCGCGCCGGAAGTCGTTCCGCGCGCCGTGAAGCCGGAAGAACGTTTGCTGCACGATTTCCTCCGCGAGCTCGTCATTGCGAAGATGCCGTCGCGTCAGGCGAAGAAGAATGGGTGCGTACCGCTCGAACAAGAACCGGAACGCAGCTTCGTTACCGTCTACGTACGCATCCATCAGCTCTTCGTCAGTGGCTGCGGGCGTGGGTGGACTATTCGCCATTTTGGATGCCAGAGTCGAGGGTCGAGGGAGTAGTTGCTTCGTTCGGGCTGAGTTGCGCTTGCCACCAGTACCCAGAGAAGATGAGGGTGCCTAGCAGCATCAGCAACAAGGTGATCTGTAGCATGCGACGCTTGCTCTCCGAGCTGAGGTCGTCGACGACGATCGGCTCGATGGGTATCGGTCGCGCGCCCGACGTGCTGAGGATTTTCCCGGCGGGGTGGCTACTCGTCACCTGTGGCGGTGGGCGGCTCGACGCGAGTGAGGGGACAGGAATGGAGCCGATGTGCGAAGTTTCCATCCAGGGCGCGATGTCTTGTGTCTGCGGGTTTTGCTGGGCGGATTCGACTTCGACCCATTCGAGCGCAGCGCGCATGGCCGCTGCATCAGGGTATCGGTCCTCGGGGCGTCTCGCCATGGCGCGCCTAATCACATCGGGCAGACCGGGTATGTCGTCAAACCCCTCGTCGTTTTCCCAGCCGACCGGTGGAGAACCCATCACCATGTGGTGGAGCAAGGCGCCCACCGAATATAGATCGGCGGACGGAGTGAAGGTTCCTCCGCCGAAGAGCTCGGGCGCCATGTAGGCCACCGCGTGTTGTCCCGAGCCGGTGTGCGCCACGTGAGGGCTCGCCTCGGGAATGGCTCGGATCAGAGGAAGGACGCCCATGCCGATCACCTGCGCTCCGAGCTGGCCGTCTCGCCTGCGGGCGACGATGATGTTCTGCGGGGTGAGATCACCGTGTACCAGGCCTGGGATCTGCCCTGCCACGAGAGCATCGAGGACGTCCGACGCCAGCCGAAGCACCGTGAGCGAGCGCAAGGGGTGGTCACGCAAGATGTCGGCGAGCAGAGTGCCGCGCGTGTCCTGAAAGGCCAGGTAGGGAACCCCATCGATGATGCCTGCGTCGAGGACGCGCGGAACCGCGCTCGAGCGAACCAGGCCGAGACCGTGCGCCAGATGGGAAAACGCGGCTTCGGCTCGTGCGGAGCGGTTCACGTCGATCGGCATGACGCCGAGGATCAGCGGCGTGCCCTCGGACGCGGCGCGATAGTACGAAGCCGGCCCGCCCCATGGCAAGGGACCGTCGACCGCATATCGCCCGGCAAAAAGCTCTTCGGGCGGAGGATGCGCGCCACCGCGCGAGGGAAACATCGGGTCGGAGAATAAACCCATTGACCTGGCGACGCGAGACTTTAGCGTTTTGCTTGAACCACCTGGCCGCGAGAGAGGACCTCGCCGTTCGGCTGGCGAGTGAGCTCGTAGGCGCGCCTTCGGTCGCTGATGACCCAGGTTTCCATCGGAACCTGCATAGCGGGCCTGATTCCAACCGGGAGACCGAGCCCGCGGCGTCGAGCTCGATTCCTCGAATCGTGTAGTGAATCTCGGTGACCTTTTGAGGCGAAGCGATCATGAGCGGCCCGGAGTCCCTTTGTCTCCAATGCGACCGGCAATGTACGCGCGGCCCACGATCAGCGCTTCCGGATCCTTCAGCGACGAGAGCAGGGCATTTGCGTCTTCGCACGCGTTGAATCGGTCGCCGCGAATCGCGAGAATTTGCTGCTTGGTGACCCGAAGCACGGTCTTGGGTTTTCGCGCGATGGTCAGCACTAGTGTGGCGAGCTCCTCTTCGAGCTGGTCCGCCGAAACGACGCGACTGATCAACCCCCCTTGAAGCGCCTCGTCCGCTCCGAAAGGCCGGCAGCTCAATACCAGGTCGGCCGCCAGCGTTTCTCCAACGAGTCGAATGAGATGCTCCATGCCACCCCAGGCGAGCGGGATGCCCGCGTCGAGCTCCGGGATCATGAAGCGGGCATCATCTGCGGCAATCCGGATGTCGCAGGCGCCCGCGAGGACCAATGCGCCGCCCACGCAGTGGCCACGGATCCCTGCAACTGTGATTTGCGGGAGCGCGGCGATCGCGTTGGTCGCGAGGCGGCCAAGGTCTGCAGTGGCTTGTCCGTCAGGGCCGCGCAGCGACTGAAGGAAGGCGGGTAGGTCGGCACCTGCGGAAAAACAGCCCCCTGCGCCCGTGAACACCACGACCCGCACGGCGTCGCTGTTCTCGAGGTCCCTGCAGACTTCGATCAGCTGGCTCAAGAGACTCGGCGAGAGCGCGTTGAGAACTTTGGGCCGATCGAAAACGACCCTTGCCACCCCTACTTCAATCGACAGGTTCAAGTCAGACATCGGCGCTCTCACTAGGAGAAGTTGGCGGGGCGCTCCACACAGTAGATGCCGCCCGGTGCTTCGATCAAAGTTGCGCACTGGTTGCAGTGGTTGCAGCCGTTCTTGTAGGCTGGGCGTGCCTGCGCCTGCTTCGGCAAGTCGGGATCGAAGATCAGAGCGCGGCCGAGTTGAATGAAGTCGAAGCCCGCGTCCATCAGCGTCCGGATGCTGTCATTCGTGCAAACTCCGCCAATGTAACAGACGCCACATTGCACTCGGTCGCGAATCCGCTGCGCGTGCTGGAGGAAGTACATCTCCTCGTATGGGTAGTCTTTGAACATGAGGGGCGCGGCCAGACGAATGCCGATCTTCATCAGTCGGCTCTTCTCGTGCTTGATCAGGCCCGGGACCATGCTGTCCCCGCGGAACAGAAGCATCGGGTTCATGCTGCTCGTGCCGCCGCTGCAGATGATCACGTCGAGTCCACCGGCCTCGAGCATCGCCGCGATTTCCACCGAGTCGTCATAACTGACCCCGCCCGGCACGCCGTCGGTCATGCTGATCTTGCCGAGCAGCGGATAGTCGTCGCCAACGTTCTTCCGGACTTCGGCCAGCACTTCCAGCGCAAACCGCATACGGTTTTGGAGGCTGCCACCGTACTCGTCTTTGCGCTTGTTGGTTCTTGGGCTGATGAATTGGCTGATCCCGTAGCCGTGGCCGAAGTGGATCTCGATCGCATCAAAGCCGACTGATTTCATGAACGCAGCCGCACTGCCGATGACTTGCACCCGCTCGCGGATCTGCACCTTGGTCATCTCTGCAATTCGAGAGAGCCCATGGGTGAGCCCGAGCGCGTTCGTCCCCTTCGAAGGGCCGAGCGGGCGCTTGCCGCTGAACTCGAGGTTCTTGGTGAAGGCGCCACAATGACCGAGTTGCCCGGACACCCTTGCGCCGGTGGTCTGCACGGTGCGGATGAAGTGCTCGAGCTCGGGCCGAATCCCCTCGTGCATGTACATCATGTCCGCGTGGATGCGTCCGTCCGACTCGGCGGCGCAGTACGCGATCGTCGTCATGCCGATGCCGCCCTGGCCGGTGCGTTCGTGGAATTCGATCAGGGCTTGGCTGGGGACTCCGCCAGGCGATTTGCCCTCGAAGGTGGCGGCCTTGATGAGGCGGTTGCGCAGAGTGAGGCGGTTGATTCTGGCCTCGGAAAAACACTTCTGCAGCGAGTCAGTCATGCGCGCGGGGAGCGTAGTGGAGGGAGACGGGCGGCGCCAGCGCCAGCGCCAGTGCCAGCGTCAGTGCCGTTGCCAGTGCCAGTGTCGGTGACTGCGCCAGTGCTCAGGGGCGGTTTCCCAGGTAGGCTCGCACTGCTCGTGGGATGGGCTGTCGTCCGAGTGCTTGGCTCAGCGCCCAGCGTTGGTCGGCGGGCTCTTCCAAGAAGTGTGTCTCGCTCCCCTCGCGGAAGGCGATCGGGATGCCGTCGCGAAACAGGATCCGATTCTTGGGCGTTGCAGGCACGCCGTGGCCGGGGGTGAGAATGCCCACCAGGTTGAGTGGGTCGGCAGCGCTGATCGAGACCAGCTCGCCGGACTTGGCTTGGCGGCGGGCTTTTCGAAGCGCCGTTACCGCTTCGGGTAGAGCGTATTGCTCTCCTGCAAAACCAGCGACGAATCGGCCGCCTCGGATCCGGCCCTGAGCTTCCAGTCGACGGTAGACACGCAAGAGCGAATACCAGGGAGGCAAGTCACCTTCGCGATCGAGAAGGCGGCGAAAGACCACACCCCAGCGGCGAAGGAGAGTCCAGGCGACGGTTTCGATGTCGTGCTCCTCGGGCGCATTCGGCAACACGGTCCATCGCCCCGCGGCTTCCATGCTGTACGCCGCGACTGCGCGCCGGCCCGGCCGAGGTCGCCTGGGATCGGGCGCCAGCAATGCGCGCAAGCCGGTGAAACCGTCCGCGGTCACCAAGCCTAGCGAGACGAGCTCACCGAGGGCTGCCTCGGTCCGCGTCGGGAGGAGGCCGGTTTCACGAACGACGTCGTCGAAGAAGCTTGCGCCCGATCGCTGGAGCATCTCCAACGCGAGTGCCGCGTCGCCGGACGCCGGCTCGTCGGACAAAGAGCGGAAGCGCCAGGTGCGCGCGTGCTCACGGCGGGAAAACGCGATTGGGCTCGTCCGAATCGGGCTCGATGCGCGACCGGTCGGCGGCGTACGCCGGCTCCAGGTGACTCTGCCGGAGATACAGAGCTGGTCGAGCCAGGTCGGGTCGTACCCTTGCATGCGGACAGGCAAGAGGTCGGCTTCCCAGGCGGCCGCACCGGCTTCCATGCCTTCGAGCTGCTCGATGATTGCGGCCAAGCCTTCCGGGCCCTCCATCCGGGCGCTCGGAGCAGCGTGTTGCCAGCTCAGCAGGAATCGCAAGTAGTCCGAAGCGTTGACCGCTTCGATTTCTTTTCGTAGCCGGTTGAGGGTGTACCGGTGAATGCGAGCGAGCAGGCCGCGCTCGCACCACTCCACGTCGGTCGAGCCCGGTGTGAAGCTTCCACGGAGGACGAATCCTTCTCCTTCTAGCGCGCCGAGGGCGGCATCGACGGAGCCCGGCTCCAGACCGAGCGGCTCTACGACTTGACTCACCGTCGTCGGACCCGACGCTTGCAAGCGACCCCGCACGATCTCTGTGGCCGCGTCTTCGGCGGACCAGTCTGCACGTCGATGCCGCTCCGGCACTTCGACGTTCGTTTCCGCCCGCCCCTCCGGCCAGGCGGCCGCGAGCAGGGGAAGGCGCTCGGCTGCTGTCCAGAGCATCGTGCCTTCGGCTCGGAAGCGCGTTGCTCGGCCGGTTTCGGTGAGCTCTAGCAACCAGCTCAGCCATTCGCCGCGTGCGGCTTCCTGTTCGGTGACGCAGTTGTGCAGCAGAAGCGCGTCGTGCATTTCCTCGGCATCGCGGGGATCGGGCCATGCCTCGCTTCGAACCCGATCGATCGCCGTCTGGTCCAGGGCGCCAAGGTCGGATGCCCGGCTGGGATCAAGCCATCTGCGCGACATGACTGCCTGTGTTCGGCGCTCTTCGAGAGGCGCATCGTCGAGGAACGCGTAGGGCTTCGCGTTGAGGATCTCCTGGGCGAGCGGCGACGGCTCGGTGAGGTCTCGGGCCAGAAGCTTCAGACCGCCGGCCTGCAGGCGTTGAAGAAGCGATTCGAGTCCTTCGATGTCCATTGCCTCGTGCAGGCAGTCCTCGATTGTCTGGCGCACGAGGGGGTGGTTGGGGATCTCTCGATCGCCGGCCACGTTTTCGAGACAGGCCACCTGATCGGGGAAGCAAAGACCGAGCAGGTCATCGGCCTGCATGCGCTGAAACGGAGGTGGCACCTTCTTGCCACCACGGAATCGTGCGACGGCAAGCGCCCGTGTCGCGTTCCATCGCCATCGGGTTTGAAACATCGGAGCATCCAGCAAGGCCTGAACCAATACTTCGCGAACGTTCTCGGCGCGCAGGAAACGGAAAACATCTTCCAACGGGAAGCTATGCGTCGGCCCGAGCGATAGAACGATCGCATCTTCGGTCGCGGCCGCCTGGAGCTCGACGTTGAAACTTCGGCAAAAACGCTTGCGGAGCGATAGGCCCCAGGCGCGGTTGACTCGGCTGCCGAACGGCGCGTGCACGACCAGATGCATGGCACCGGTTTCGTCGAAGAAGCGTTCGAGGACGACCGTTTCGCGCGTTGGCATTGCGCTCAAAGCGATTCGGGACGCGACCAGGTATTCGGCGACCTGCTGCGCTGCGGGCTCGCCGATCCCGGTTTCGGCTTGGAGCCAAGTGTTGACCGATTCGAGATCCCGATGGCGCTCTTCGATGCCCTCGCGAATCGCATTCACCGAGGTCGACAGCAGGTTCGCACGCGACGGCGCTTCTCCAAACCAGAACGGAAGGCTCGGGGGCTTGCCCCTCGCGTCCGCAACTCGAACGACGCCCGGTTCAACTCGGAGGATCTCGTAGGAAACGTTGCCGAGCTGAAAGATATCGCCGGCCATGCTTTCGATCGCGAAATCCTCGTTGAGCGAGCCTACCCGCAAACCCTCGGGCTCGAGGCGCACCTCGTAGTCGAAGTTATCGGGAATGGCGCCGCCGTTGGTGATGGCGGTTAGACGCGCGCTTCGCCGCGGGCGAATATGCCGATTGACCTCGTCGTGATGGAGATAGGCGCCCCGCCGGCCACGGCTCGTGGCGAAGCCCTCGGACAGCACCTGCAGGACCTGAGCGAATGCTTCTTGGCGGAGCTCGCGATAGGGCCAGGCGCGCGTTACGATCGCGTAGAGGTCGTCGTCCGTCCATTCTTCCCTCGCGGCGGTCGATGCGACGATCTGCTGCGCCAAGATGTCCAACGGGCCCTCGGGGATTTCGATGCAGTCGAGCTCGTGGCGCTGCACGCAACGCATGAGAGCCGCGCATTCGACGAGATCATCGCGGCTCATCGGAAAGAGCCGGCCCTTGGGGGTGCCACCATGCCAGTGACCGGAGCGCCCGACCCGCTGAAGGAACGTTGCGACCGAATGCGGCGAGCCAAGCTGGCACACGAGGTCGACCTCGCCCACGTCGATTCCGAGCTCGAGCGATGCCGTCGCGACCACTGCGCGGAGCTCGCCCGACTTCAAGCGGCGTTCGGCGTCGAGGCGGTGCGCTCGTGCAAGGCTGCCATGGTGCGAGGTGATCGCTTCGTCACCAATCAGCTCGCTCAGGTGCCGGGTGACTCGCTCGGCAAGACGGCGCGTGTTCACGAAAATCAAGGTGGTCCGGTGCGCCGCGATGAGCGCCGCCAGCTTTGCGTAGATTTCTTCCCAGACTTCGAGGGACATCACCGTTTCGAGGGGGGAGCCGGGCAGCTCGACGCCGAGGTCCATTTCGCGCTGATGCCCGACATCGACGATCCGGCAGTCCGGAGTGGCGTCGGCGTCTCTTCGAGAGCCACGAGCCCCGACTAGGAAGCGAGCGACGTCATCGATCGGGTTCTGCGTGGCGGACAGGCCTATTCGCGTGATCTCACGGCCAACCAACGTTTCGAGCCGTTCCAGCGACAGCGCGAGATGCGCGCCCCGCTTGTTGGTCACCACAGCATGAATCTCGTCGACGATGACGGTGCGCACATTCGACAGCATCCGCCTGCCGCCTTCGCTAGTGAGCAGAATGTAGAGCGACTCCGGGGTGGTCACGAAGATATGAGGCGGCTTCTTCACCATCTTCGTTCGCATGTGCGACGGGGTGTCCCCGGTTCGCACGGCCGTTCGGATGTCGACGTCCCCGTAGCCAAGCTCTTTGAGCGTCCCCCTGATTCCTTCGAGCGGTGCCTGAAGGTTCTTCTCGATGTCGTTGCTGAGGGCCTTTAGCGGCGAGACGTAAAGGACGCTGACCCGATCCTCCAAGCCGTCGCTCAACCCGCGTTTCACCAGGTCATCGATCGCGCAGAGAAACGCAGCGAGAGTTTTGCCCGATCCGGTCGGCGACGCGATCAGCGTGTGCCTTCCATCTTGAATAGCGGGCCAGCCTTCGACCTGCGGCGGCGTAGGCTCGCCGAACGTTCGTTCGAACCAGGCGGCCACGGCGGGGTGAAAGCCGGGGAGGGGCATTTTGGGGATCTAGCACCGGGGGGGCTCGATTGACAGGGGGGGCTGGTGGCCGTGGCAGTGTCAGTGGCAGTGTCAGTGTCAGTGTCAGCGTCAGTGTCAGTGTCAGTGTCAGTGTCAGCGTCAGTGTCAGTGTCGTTGAAACGTGACTGGGACGTCAGCGCCAGCGGGGGCGTGTGTACGGTGTCAGCGCCGCGCCGAGGATGATGGCCTCTTCGATCGCGTCGGGGTGTCTCAATGACGCGACCAACTCCTCACCGATCGTGCCGGCTCGCCGTCGGGCTCTCTTCGAAACGGCTTCTGCTTTCTCAAAACCAATCCCTGCGATCGACCCCCTTGCCGTCTGCAGAATCTGATCGTGCAATGCCGGCTGCGCGGCTGCAGCGAGCACGGCGGCCGCCATGATCCAGCGAATGTCGGCGTCTACCGATTGCCCCCGCGCTAGCACGTCGGTGATTCGTTCGACCTCGGCGTGTTCGGCATGCAGGTAGGCGAGGCCAGGGATGCTGAGGAGGTGGAAGCCTTCGAGCTCGGGCCAGGGGCGCTGTACGAGCGTGTCGATAATCGAGTCTGCGATCGAGTGCAGCGCGTCGTCCGCAAGCCCGACCCATTGTCCACCGAGCGGCAGGTAGTACAGGCGAACATCGGGGTGGTCGCGTTCCCACTGCTCGAAGAGCGCATCGGCTTCCTCGTGGCGGCCCAGGTGATGTAAGACGCGGCTCGCCATGTACAACCGCAATCGCGCAGGGGGGTGCTCGTCGATCAGGCTGCCGTCCTGGAGGATTGCCGCTGTTTGCTGAGGCGAGCCGGAGCTGCGGAACGCGCGGCGCATCGTCTCCACGTACGCGGGCCCCAAGCTGACCGTGCCGACAACGTCCGCGAAAATCTCCGAGAGCCATGCGCCAAAGAGCCCCCGGACCCAAGCTCCGTCGACCTCGGCCGAAGACATGGGCAGCTCGACTTCCTGGGGGAGACCGAGTCGCGTGTGCAGGTCCGGTTCCAGTCGGTCGAGGCTGTAGTAGAAGTCATGGGCGACCTCGTGTGCAATCGCCGGCCACCGCCAAACGCTATGCTCGAAGCCCACGGGCAGGCGAAGCGGGGCGACCCGCGTCGATGCAAAGCGCGGGACGATCGATAGATCCCAGTCGCCGATCACCGCGACCGGCTGACTGGTCTTCAGGTCGAGACCTTGAGCACGCGCCAGCTCGAGAATCGGCGCGTAGCAGGCGTCGGCCATCTTGTCTGCGTCGGCGAGAAACGAAGAGCCGCCGTACATCCGTTGCTGCGCCATGGTCTTCAAGTGCCGAAGAAGCGATTCGAGCCCCCGAAGAACCGTTGCTTCCTGAACGATGGTCGAAAGTGTCGGCCCGCTCTGCAGAGAACGACCAATGAGCTCGAGACGGCCCAGCAAGTCTTCTCGCACCGCCGGAACGAGGCGCGCCAAGCGCGGGTTGCCTTCCGCAAGTGTGAGCAAGCGCGAGGCCTCTTTCTTCAGACGCTCGAGGTGCGTCTGCGCGGACGCCAGGAAATCTGCTTGGGCGGGGCGCTTGGCGACAGCTGGCTCGGGGCGGGGTTGCCTGTCCGGTTTGCGCCCGGGCCGACGTCGTTTCTGCTTTGCCGTGGGTTTTTCGACGGGCTTCTCGGCCGGCTTGCCCGCGTCCCCTTTCTGCTGCTTCCCTCGGTTCCACAGCCGCTTGAGCAACGGGTACAGGATGTAGATCAGGAGCGCGATCTCTGCGAAGTACTCTTTGAGCAGCTCCACGATCGTCCCTCAGCGCTTTCGCCGCTGGTAGACGAGCATCTTCCGCTGAAGCGGCCCGTCTCCGCGTTTCGAGATCAGGTCCGCAAGAATCAGCCGCGCGACAAATGTTTGCGGGTGGGCGATCAACGCGCCCATCGGCACAGTCTTACGCTTGGTCGTCATCGTCCGACCCGCCCGTTGATTTGCTGATCGAATCGCGCATCTCAGTGTCGGCCGCCACGTTGCGGAGGTTGTAGTAGTCCATCACGCCGAGGTTGCCCTCCTTGAGCGCGTGGGCCATGGCCTCGGGAATCTTGGCTTCGGCCTCGACGAGATGTGCACGCATCTCCTCGACCTTGGCGCGCATCTCCTGCTCTTGGGCAACCGCGAGCGCACGCCTTCCTTCGGCGCGGGCCTGTGCAACCTGTTTGTCGGCCTCGGCTTGCTCGGTCATCAACTTGGCGCCGATGTTGGTGCCGACATCGACATCGGCGATATCGATCGAAAGAATGTTGAACGCCGTACCGCTATCGAGGCCGCGCGCGAGCACGTTCTTGGAAATCGTGTCCGGGTTTTCGAGGACCTCGGCGTAGTTTGCTGACGAGCCAATCGTGGAGACGATGCCCTCGCCGACACGGGCGACGACGGTTTCCTCGGTCGCGCCACCCACCAGCCGATCGATGTTGGATCGCACGGTGATTCGTGTGACGACCAGGAGCTGAATGCCGTCCTTGGCCACTGCCGTGATTTTCGGTGTCGTGATGACCCTGGGATTGACGCTGGTCTGCACCGCTTCGAGAACGTCACGGCCCGCGAGGTCGATCGCGGCTGCCTGTGAAAATCCGAGATCAATTCCAGCCTTATCCGCGCTTATCAGCGCGTTAACCACCCGTTCGACGTTGCCCCCGGCGAGGTAGTGGGACTCGAGAGTGTTGGTAGGTGTGTCGATGCCAGCTTTTACGCCAGCGATGCGCGGATTGACGACCGCGCCCGGAGACACGCGTCGCAATCGCATGCCGATCAGCTCGCCGAAGCCGACCCGCGCGCCGCTCGACCAGGCCGCTATCCAGAGCCGGACCGGGATCAGCCAGACGAGCAGGACGAAGACGACGATGACAAGGAGAAAAATTAGGGCGACTGGTGCGAACTGCATTGGACTTCCTTCCTAGGTTGCATCGGGGATGCGCACGACGACGCGTGGCCCTTCCACCGTCATGACTTCGACTTCCTGATTGCTATCGATGTACTCCCCTTCGGTCATCGCATCGACTTCGTCTGATCCAAAACGGACGCGTCCGATCGGCCGGAGCGGCGTGACGGTGATTCCCCGACGCCCGATCAATCCGGTCCGGTCCTCCTGAGAGACCGCTTCCGCTTGGCTGTGCTCGAGGACCATTTGTCGCCCGACGCGGCTCTTGGGCAGCCAAAACAGCATGAACCCCGCGGCTACGACTGAAAATCCGCCCGTGAGCGCTCCCCAAAACGGGCCGAGCTCGGTCCAAGCGGCGATTGCCCCTCCTGCGAGCGCCAGCAAGCCGAGGGCGCCAGCCACGCCAAAGCCCGGGATCACGGCGATCTCGGTGAAGATCAACAGCAGACCGATCACCAGGACGACGACGATGACGACAGTGGTCACGATTGCTCCTCGGCGCGGACGACCAGGGCCGGCCCGTCTTTGCCAATTACCCGAACACGCTCGCCGCGGGCGATGAATTCACGCTCGCTGGTGGCTTCGTGACGTTCTCCGTCGATGATGATTTTTCCAGCTGGCCTCAGGTCGGTCAGCGCCTCTCCGATTTGTCCGGCGAGGTCCGACGCGCTCGGTGCGGAGAGGTAACCCGTCTCCGCATCTTCCAACACGAACGCCCGACCCATCGCGGTGCGCGAGAGCAGGCGCATGACGACCAGGGCCAGGACGAATGCTCCGAGCAGAGAGAGAAGAACGCGGGTCATCGCGTCCGCGAGCACGCCGGTCTCGAACGAGACGTCGATTGGAATGCCGATCAATGCGAGCACCAGCGCAGCGATCACGAAGATCAAACCAAGCACGCCGGGCACCCCGAGGCCGGGGACGAAAAAGATCTCGACGATGACGAGAATGATGCCCGCCACGAACATCAGAGCTTCCTCCCAGCCGACGAGATGAACGACCGCGTGGCCGCCGAAGAACAGGACGAGAGCAACGAAGCCAACGGCCGTAAACACGCCGACGGTTCGCGTGTAGAACGCGACCATTAGGCCGAGCATCCCCACTGAGAGCAACAGGCCGCTCACCGTGGGCTCGGTCAGCCAGCGCGCGATCTCTTCACCCCAGTTGAGCTCCCCCTCGATGATCTCCGGGTTTTGGAGCGTGAGCGTGCTCATCACCTCCTCGAGATTTGCGGCCTTGCCGTCCGCCATGCCCATCTTGAGGGCCTGATCTGTGTCGAGGGTCAGCAGCTTTCCTGCTTCGACGATGCCTTTGATCACCACTTCCTTGTCGACCATCGCCTCGGCGATATCGCCGCGCCTGCCATTGGCTTCGGCCGTCGCGCGCATCTCGGCGCGCATGTACGAGACCATCTTTTCGCCCACCGCTTCGGCCTGCCCGCCAGGGGCAGCCTGAATGGGCGTAGCGGCGCCGATGGTCGCGCCTTCGGTCATGAGCACGTTGTCGCAGGCGAGGCTGATCAAAGCGCCGGCGCTAATCGCGCGAGGGTGGATGAATGCCACCGTGCGCGGCTTGGCTTCGAGCAGGGCGTCGCGAATTTGAATCGCAGCGTCGACGCGACCGCCGAGGGTGTTGACGTCGAGGACGATCGCGGCGGCGTCGGGGTTGGTTTCAACCGCGCGGCGAACGAACGCGGCAAGGCCGAGCTCGACGGTACGGTCGATCGCGATGACCACGACTTTGCTCCCGGCGGGTGCATCGATCGGAAGGGCTTGCACGTCGCTTGGGACGTTGGCGCTCGGCGCGGGCCGATAGCCAGAATCGTCATCGTCCTTGTCGGGCTTCTGCCCGAGGGTCACCTGCGCGGTGCACAGAAGAACACTGGCGACCAGAAAGCCACGGAAGCTCAAGCGCGGATACTGTGCCCACCTCACGCGATGCAACCTAGCTCCCTTGGGACTCTAGCTCAATGCGCTACGTTCGATGGCTCCGGACCCGGCCGACCGTGATAAGCTCCCGCCTTCCGAAAGCGAGGAACTATGCCGCCGGTGCCCCCAAGAAACGCTGGACCCGTTCGAGAGGCCCACCGCTTTGATGAAGCGCGGCTCGACGCCTGGATGGCCGAGAATGTCGATGGCTACACGGGGGCACTCCAGGTCTGTCAGTTCAAGGGCGGGCAATCCAATCCGACCTATTGGCTTGCCGATCGCGAGCGCCAGTATGCCCTGCGCAAAAAGCCGCCAGGCAAGCTCTTGCAGTCGGCGCACGCGGTCGACCGCGAATTCCGCGTGATGCGCGCGCTCGGCGATACCGACGTGCCAAGCGCGACCATGTATGCACTATGCGAAGACGATTCGGTGATCGGCACAGCCTTCTTCGTGATGGAGTACGTTCAGGGACGGATCTTCTGGAACGTGCAGCTTCCGGATCTCGGGCACGAAGAGCGGCAGGCGATCTACGAGGAGCTCGCCCGCGTCTTGGCCGCGATTCACAGTGTCGATCTCGAAGCGGTGGGTCTATCGAATTACGGCCGGCCTGACGCCTACGTTGCGCGACAAGTGAAACGCTGGACCAAGCAGTATCTTGCGTCTCAGACCGCGGACATCGAGCCGATGAACACCCTCATCGAATGGTTGCCCGCGAACATACCCGACGACGAGGCCACCACGCTGGTGCACGGCGACTATCGGCTCGACAACATCATCTTTCATCCGACCGAGCCGCGGGCTCTTGCGGTGATCGACTGGGAGCTCTCGACGCTCGGCCATCCGCTTTCAGACCTGGCGTACACCTGCATGTTGTACGACGTGATGCTTCCAAAGATAGGAGGCCTTGCAGGAGTGGACTTCGACAAGACCGGCATCCCCGCCGAGAAGGCATTCGTTGCGCGCTACTGCGAGCTGGTTGGTCGCGATGGTGTACCGGACTTGAACTACTACAAAGCCTTTTCGATTTTCCGCCTCGCTGCCATTGCGCAAGGCGTGTACAAGCGCAGCCTCGACGGGAATGCCAGCTCCACGGAGGCCGCGATGTTTGGCGCCGCCGTGCCGCATCTGGCTGGCATCGGCTGTGGCCTTGCAGGGATTGGGTAGGGCGACGAGCGAATGGATCGTTCAAGTCGCACCGGGGCGACGGGTCTGCTAGCTTCGCCGCGCACCAATGATTCCACGCTATACCCCCGCTGAATTTCAAGATCTCTGGTCCCAAAAACGCAAGTACCAGGCCTGGTTTGATGTCGAGCTCGCCGCCTGCCGTGCGATGGAAGGCGCAGGCATCGTTCCAGCGGGAACCGCCGACGCGGTAGCGCCGTTTAGGGCACGGCTCGACCCCGACGCCGTCGATGAAATCGAGAAGGTAACGCGCCACGACGTGATCGCGTTTCTGACGCACGTCGAAGGACTTGCCGGGGAGCCCGCTCGCTGGCTGCACAGGGGCATGACTTCCTCGGACGTGCTCGACTCGTCGCTGGCGCTGCTTTTGGTCGAGGCCACCGACATGCTGCTGCTCCGATTGGACGCGGTGCTCGAAGCATTGCGAGGCCGTATCGAGGAGCATCGCCGTACGCCGGCGATCGGCCGCTCGCATGGCATTCACGCCGAGCCAGTCACCTTTGGATTAATTCTGGCCGGGCACTACGCCGAGCTTGCCCGCGGGCGGAAGCGACTCCTGGTGGCGCGCGAGGAAATCGCCGTCGGGAAGATCGCCGGCGCGGTCGGGACCTACGCGCACCTCACGCCGGCTATCGAGGCCGAGGCGCTCGGCTCACTCGGGCTCCAAGCCGAAACCGCGTCGACCCAGGTGGTCGCGCGCGATCGTCACGCAGCTTACGTTTCGGCGCTTGGCGTCGTCGCGGCGGGCATCGAGCGGTTCTCGACCAACGTTCGTCATTGGCAGCGCACTGAGGTCGGGGAGGCCGAAGAGCACTTCAAGAAGGGCCAAAAGGGCTCGAGCGCGATGCCGCACAAGCGAAACCCCGTGCTAACCGAGAACCTCTGCGGTCTCGGGCGCGTCGTGCGCGCAGCGGTGGCCCCGGGCCTCGAGAACGTGGCACTCTGGCACGAGCGCGACATCAGCCACTCGTCGGCGGAACGGATGATGCTGCCCGACGCCACCGCGACCCTTGCTTTCATGCTGGAGCGCGTTCGTTCGGTGATCGCCGATTTGGTCGTCTATCCCGAGTTGCTCCGAAAGAACCTCGACCAGACGGGCGGGCTCTGGGCGAGCGAGGGCATTTTGCTCGCGCTGATTGGACAGGGTCTCGGCCGGCAGGATGCATACGTGCTGGTCCAGCGCAATGCGATGAAAGCCTTTGAAGGGCAGGGCGAGTTCCGGGCGCTCCTACAAGAGGACGCGGACATTCGGAACCGGCTCTCCACCGACGAAATCGACCGCGAGTTCGATTTGAACCACGCGCTTGCCTACGTAGACACGATCATCGATCGCGTGCTGGAAGGAGCTTGAGATGACGGTCTCAGCGGAGACGCTTCAGCGGGGACTCACCCGGACCCTCGACGGAACCAACTTCGAATCGCTCGGACGCAAGTACGAGGGCAAGGTTCGCGACTGCTACATCGCAGATGGCAAGCGCTACATCGTCGTTACCGACCGCATCAGCGCATTCGACCGCGTCCTCGGCACGCTTCCCTACAAAGGACAGGTGCTCAACGGCCTAGCGGCATGGTGGTTCGAGAAAACGAAGAATGTGGTGCCCAACCATGTGATCGACGTGCCCGACCCGAACGTCATGGTCGGCACCGAGTGCGAGCCCCTGCCGGTCGAGATGGTCGTTCGCGCCTACATCACCGGTGTCACCTCCACCAGCGTTTGGACCCACTACGAAGACGGCACGCGCGTATTTTGCGGTCACGAGCTTCCGGACGGCCTGAAGAAGCATCAAAAGCTTCCAGACCCAATCCTGACGCCCAGCACGAAAGCGGAAAAAGGGGATCACGACGTATCGGTGTCACGCGACGAGATTCTGGCGATGGGCCGCATCAGCGCCGAGGACTTCGACGAGGCCGCTCGCTACGCGATGGCGCTGTTCACGCATGGGCAGAAAGTCTGCGCCGACCGCGGCTTGATTCTCGTCGACACCAAGTACGAGTTCGGCAAAACGCCGGATGGAAAGATCGTCGTCATCGACGAAATCCACACCCCTGATTCATCGCGATTCTGGTACACAAACAGCTACTTGGAGCGGTTCGAAGCAGGCCAGGATCCGGAGAGCTTCGACAAGGAGTACGTGCGGCGCTGGCTTGCAAGCAATGGCTACAAGGGCGATGGCCCCGTGCCGACAATTCCCGATGACGTGCGCGTCGAGGCGTCCCGACGCTACATTCAGGCCTGCGACGAGATTCGCGGCACTTCGTTCGCACCGGACACGACGGACCCGTTGCCTCGCATCGCAAAGAACCTAGGGTTGGAGGGATCATGAAAGCGAACATCTTCGTCACGTTGAAGCGCGAAGTTCTGGACCCGCAAGGCGATGCAGTCCGCCGCTCGCTCGGCTCTCTCGGCTTCGAAGAAGTGAAGTCCGCGCGCGTCGGCAAGCTCATCGAGCTCGAGCTCGACGGCAACGACAAAGCCTCTGCCGAATCCCACATCCAATCCATGTGCGAGAAGCTCCTGGCCAATCCCGTCATCGAGGACTTCCGCTACGAAATTGTCGACTAAAAAAAGGGACTAAAAAAAGGGGACAGTCCCTGAGGGCTCCCCACGAATCGGCGAGGTGAAGCCAATTATTTCAAACAGTTAGGGGCGAAGTCGTGAAGGTAGCGACGCGCAGG
>Ga0209456_10000050_pt1 | contig 56354 bp, 60 predicted proteins | sample COG_11_FD_184755 | JGI IMG/M metagenome (GOLD analysis project Ga0209456, IMG submission 184755) | Pelagic marine sediment microbial communities from the LTER site Helgoland, North Sea, for post-phytoplankton bloom and carbon turnover... | ecosystem: Environmental > Aquatic > Marine > Neritic...
GATCAAGGAGGAAGAACGGTCAGCAGACGATGACGACAGTGCGCTGGCCGGCGTCGCCAAAGCGCTGCCATCCCTGAAACGAGCCGAAAAGCTGGGCAAGCGCGCAGGTCGCGTGGGGTTCGACTGGCCCGACACCCGGGGGGTCAAGGAGAAGATCCACGAGGAGCTGGGCGAGCTGGAGACCGCCGTCGGCAGCCGGAATGCGGCTCAAATCGAGGAGGAACTCGGTGATTTGCTGTTTGCCGTCGTGAACCTGTCGCGGCACCTCGACGTCGACCCTGAAAATGCGCTAAGGGGCGCTAATACCAAGTTTGAGCACCGGTTTCGGGCCATGGAGGCCGATATCGCGGCGGAAGGCCTCGAATTGCGGAAAATGAGCCTGGAATCGCTTGATCAGCGCTGGCGCAAGGCCAAGCACCGCGTCGGCTGATATTCAGGCCCGGTTCATTGCCGGGGGCCTAACCTTGTCCCCAAGCTGGATAAGACCAGCGGATTTTGACAAGGAGCAGGACCATGAACGCAAAGACACGTATCGCCACGCTGGCCCTTGGCGCGATGCTGTTTGGCAGCACCGCCTGGGCAGACCACCGGCCCCAGTATGACTACGCCAAGGTCATCTCGGCCGACCCGATTATCAACTACGTCAACGTGAGAACTCCGGTGCGCGAGTGCTGGGAAGAGGTCGAGTACTACACTGTTGATCACAATCGCCATAACCGGCGCGCAGGCACATTTCTTGGCGCCGTGATCGGTGGTGTCATTGGCCACCAGGTCGGCAGCGGCAGAGGCAATGATGCGGCCACGGTGGCCGGTACCCTGATCGGTGCGGCCATTGGTAATGACGCGGCCAGCGACCGCTATGGTGTTGAGACCCGTTCACGCCCGGTGCAGCGCTGCGAGACCCGTTATCGGCAGCACCAGGAGGAACGCATCGACGGTTATCGCGTTCTCTATCGGTATAACGGCCAGAAATACCTGACCGAGATGCCATACGATCCGGGCAAGCGCCTGCGTGTTCGTGTGGATATTCGGCCGGCCGGGTAATACGGAGACCGGATGTGACGCGCTTCATTGCAATCAGGCCGCGCAGGTACGACACTTGGCGCATGCGATTCGCACTGATACTCATGTTGCTTGGGGCCGCGGCCTTGCTGCCGTTGCGCGCCGCTGCTTTCGATCTGGAAACGAATCTGAAAGCCCAGCACGTGCAGTACCAGGGCGAGCCGCTGCTCCAGGTTGCCCAGAGCGGCTGCGTGTCGCTTTCCGAGGCGATCCAGTCGGTGCGCAGCCGCACCGGCGGTCGTGTCGTCAGCGCAGAGACGAAGGTCTCAAATGGCCGCGAAGTGCACTACATCAAGGTTCTCACCCAGGACGGCAAGGTCAAGACTCACAAGGTCAACGGCTGCCGACGCTAGACTTTCTTAACGCGGGTCAGGAGCAGGGAACATGCGATTGCTGGTCATCGAAGACGACTCAACTTTACGCGAGTCACTCGTCCGGAAACTGACGGAGAGTGGTTTCGCTGTCGAGCAGGCCGCTGACGGCAAGGAAGGCCTTTACTTCGCCAGCGAATACCCGATCGATCTCGCGATCATCGATTTGGGATTGCCCGAACTGTCGGGTCTCGAGATCATCGAGAAAGTACGTGCCGATGGGCATACCTACCCAATACTGATTCTCACCGCGCGCGACCGGTGGGAAGACAAGGTCGACGGGCTTAGCGCCGGCGCGGATGACTACGTCGTCAAGCCATTTCATTTCGAAGAGGTCAGCGCGCGTGTTAACGCACTGCTGCGTCGCAGCGGTGGTTGGGCCTCTTCTGTGCTGCAAGCAGGACCCGTGACGCTCGACATGTCGAGGCAGGACGTCATGGTCAACGAGACGTCGATCGATCTGACGAGTTTCGAGTACAAGATCCTGGAGTACCTCATGGTGCGCGCCGGCCAGGTGATTTCGAAAGCCGAATTGACCGATCGCCTGTACGACCAGGACTTCGAGCGCGACAGCAATGTCATCGAGGTATTCATAGGCCGCCTGCGCAAGAAGCTCGATCCCGAGAATTCCATCAAGCCTATCGAGACGCTACGGGGACGCGGTTACCGCTTCGCGCTGGAGCGGAACCAGGTCGACTGACCCCGCATGAGGTCTCTTAGCAGTCGACTCCTGATCTCAGTCAGTGTGCTGCTGCTGTTCTTCTTTGGTGCGACCATCGCGGTACTGGACCGCGCCTTCACGGAGGCCGGCGAGCAGGCGCGCCAGGACATTCTCGATGGGCATCTCGTCGGTTTGCTGGCGGCTGCCGAGCCCGACGACACCGGCAAGCTCGTGATGCCGGCTCGGCTCAGGGAGCCCCGTCTCGAGCGCATTGGCTCGGGCCTGTATGCCGAGCTGCGCGATTTCGACGGCGACGTGCTCTGGCGATCGCGCTCGGCCCTGGGGCTGGAAATCCCGATCGGTACTGTGCCCGACCTGGGAAATCACCTGTTCGGGCGTGAAGAACTTGATGACGGGACGCCGCTTCTTACGCTCAGTCTTACGGTCGACTGGGAACTCGATAATGGTGAGTCGCAGTTGTACGTGTTCAAGGTCGCGGAGAGTCTCGACGGCTTCAATGCGCAGGTCGCTGGTTTCAGGCGCCAGTTATTCGGCTGGTTTGCCGTGGTCGCGCTGGCAATGGTACTGGCGTTCTCGATGCTGTTGCGGGGACTTCTAAAACCGCTTCGCCAGATCGAGACCGAAATTACGGAAATCGAAGAGGGCGACCGAGTCTCGCTCTCGGGCAAGTTCCCGACCGAGCTGACTGGCGTCGCGCGCAACATGAACCTGCTGATCGACAGCGAGCGTGCGCGTTCCGACCGCTACCGTTATACGCTCGACAACCTGGCGCACAGCCTGAAGACGCCGCTCGCCGCGATGCGCGCGTTGCTCCACGATCGTCACAGCGAAGGCTTCGGTAACCGCTTCAATGAACAGATCGATCGTATGGACGAAATCGTGCGTTATCAGCTACGCAAACCCGCAGCATCGGTCGCTGACAATCTCGTGCTGGCGCCGGTCCACGTGGAAAAAGAAGTCACGCGCCTTGTCGATGGACTGCGCAAGGTCTATCACGACAAACATCCGGAGTTTGATGTGCGCGTCGAAAAGGGCCTGCAATTTCGCGGCGATACAGGGGATTTCCTGGAACTCGCTGGCAACCTTCTCGACAACGCGTGCAAATGGTGTGAGAGCAAGGTACGCATTAGCGTCGTGCCGTCGGTAGGTGCACGTGCGATCGCGAGTGGCATGGTGCTGACCGTGGCGGATGACGGGCCGGGCATTCCGCCGGATGCTGCGGACGCATTGCTGCAGCGTGGCATGAGACTGGACGAGTCGACGCCGGGACATGGCATCGGCTTGGCTGTCGTCAAAGACATCGCGCATTCGTACTCCGGGCGACTGTCAATAGGCGCGTCCGACCTGGGCGGCGCCGAATTCATGGTATCGATACCGCCCGTGTCTACGGCGAAATCCGACTGATCTTCTTTAGCTACCTGCGCCCGCGGATTTCGACAATTTCACCAGCGGTTCTATGAGATCCAGCGGCAATGGGAAGACAATCGTGTTCGTTTTCTCGCTGGAAATCTCCTTAAGCGTTTGCAGGTAACGGAGCTGCAGTGCCAGCTCTTCCTTAGCGAGCATATGGGCGGCCTCCGCCAGCGTTGCGGCGGCCTGTTTCTCACCTTCGGCATTGATGATCTTCGCGCGCCTTGCGCGTTCCGCCTCCGCTTGCTGGGCGATAGCCCGGATCATGCTCTCGTCGAGGTCGACGTGCTTGATCTCGACGTTGGCAACCTTGATGCCCCAGTTGTCAGTACGCTGGTCGAGCAGGGCCTGGATATCGTCGTTCAGCTTGTCCCGTTCGGCGAGCATATCGTCGAGTTCGTGCTGGCCGAGCACGGATCGCAGCGTGGTCTGGGACAACTGGCTGGTTGCCTCGAAGAAGTTTTCGACGCGGATGATTGCTTTCTCCGGGTCGACGACGCGGAAATAGATGACGGCGTTGACCTTTACGGACACGTTGTCGCGGGAAATAACATCCTGCGTCGGTACGTCGAGGACCAGGACCCGCAAGTCAACCCGGGTCATCTTTTGGATGCCCGGGATCAGGATGATCAAGCCCGGACCCTTGACCGTCTGGAAACGGCCGAGGAGGAACACGACTCCGCGCTCGTATTCTTTGAGAATCTTGATCGTCTGCGAGAGCAGCAGAATGATCAGAAAGCCGATGATCGGGTAGGAAATAAAGGACATCGGAAACTCCTTTTGTAGATCTGTTAGGGGCCGCTGCTTTCCTTTGCACCGGGAACGGGCTCGACGACGAGCACCAGGCCATCCATGGTCCGAACGACGACCCGTTGGTTTTTCGTAAGTGGCAGCGCGCTACGGGCTTGCCAGGCCTCGCCCTCGAGCCAGACTTTGCCGTCGCCGGTGAAGTCCTCGACCGCCGTGGCGATGCCGCCGACGATTGATTCAGCACCGGAGACTGCGCCGCGCCGGCGAAGCTTGAGCAGATATCCCAGCAGCCAGACGACGAGTACCGCGAATACCAGCGCTATCCCGATCACGAAGGCATACGAGATACCGAATCCGGGAACGTCTGTATCGAACATGATGATGGCACCGAAAACGAAGGCGGCGATACCGCCGAGACCGAGGGCGCCGAAGCTCGGCGCAAAGGCTTCGGCGGCCATGAGGGCCACACCGACCAGGATCAACGCGAGACCGGCATAGTTGACCGGGATAATCTGCAATGCGTAAGCGGCCAGGAGCAGGCAAATGGCGCCGACGACACCGGGAACAATCGCGCCCGGATTCCAGCCCTCGTACATGAGTCCGTAAAGACCGATCAGCCCGAGTAGCAACACGATCTCAGGGTTTGAGATGACAGCGAGCAGGCGAATGCGCCAATCGGGTTCGAACGCCACTACCTCGACAGCCTCTGTCGATAGTGTCTGCGATTCGCCTGCTACTTCGATTTCGTGGCCATCGAGCATTCCCAGGAGTTCATCCCGGTCCTCGGCTACAAAATCGATGACGTTCTGTTCCAGCGCTTCGGTGGCCGTCAGTGTTGCGGCCTCCGTTACAGCTTTCTCAGCCCAGTCCGCATTGCGGCCATGACGTTCGGCGAGGCCACGGATGTAGGACACCGAGTCGTTCATTATCTTCATGTCCATCGCCGGGGCTGACTCGGACTCGTCAGTTTCTTCGTCCTGGTCGCCGCTGATCAGCGGCACGGGAGTCGCCGCACCAAGATGTGTCGTTGGGGTCATCGCGGCTATGTGTGCAGAGAGCAGGATATAGGTCCCGGCGCTGTCGGCGCGGGCTCCGGCTGGTGTTACGTAGATGGCGATCGGCACCGGCGAATTCAATATGTCCTGGACGATCTCGCGCATCGGCTTCATCAGGCCGCCAGGCGTGTCCATGTTGATGATGACGAGGTCGGCGCCAATGTCGATGGCGTGTTCGATGCCACTGTGCACGTAGTCGGCCGTTGCGACGCCGATGCCATTCTCGACCTCGAGTTCGACGACAGTAAACGTGTTTGCCGATGTCGGCGCGCCCCAGAAGAACACGAGGAGCAGGGGCATTATGGCCGAATGCAGAATAGCCCGGCCCAAAGATCGGTCGCAGACTCTCATACACCGATTATATCAGCCCCGAGACTTCCTCTTCGTTTCGGTTTGCCGTAGCTTACTATCGTTTACAGGAAGGTCCGCGGGGCCCGCGAGTCTCATGCATATTCGATTTATCACGACCGGCGGCACGATTGACAAGATCTACTTCGATGAACTGAGTCAGTTCGAGGTGGGCGAGTCGCAGATGGAACACATACTCCGGGAAGGGCTCGTGCAGGTCGATTACGACATCGTAACGCTGATGAAAAAGGACAGTCTCGAGATCGCAGACGTCGATCGAACGGTTTTGCGGGATTTCATCGCGGCCGACGATGGGACTCACTATGTCGTCACTCACGGCACCGATACGATGCCCGAGACAGCGGAAGTGTTGAGTGAGCTCAAGGGAAAGACAATCGTCCTGACGGGCGCGCTGACGCCCGCAAGATTCCGCACGACAGACGCCATGTTTAACGTCGGCATGGCCGTCGCTGCAGTGCAGACGCTTGAACCGGGCGTCTACATTGCGATGAGCGGGCAGGTGTTCGAAGCCGGTGCGGTCCGCAAGAACCGCGCCGAGAACCGCTTCGAAGCCATGGACCAAACCTAAAAAGGTGTCAGTCACCTTATATCGAGTCTAAGGTGACTGGCACCTTTAGACCCGATATAAGGTGACTGACACCTTTTTACCCACCTTAGACTCGAAATAAGGTGACTGACACCAAATTGAGGGTTACAGGTCGAAGTTAATGCCCTGCGCCAGCGGCAGGTCTTTGCCCCAGTTGATCGTATTCGTTTGGCGGCGCATGTAGGCCTTCCAGGAATCCGAACCCGCCTCGCGGCCACCGCCGGTTTCCTTTTCGCCACCGAATGCACCGCCGATCTCGGCACCCGATGTACCGATATTGACGTTGGCAATGCCACAGTCCGATCCGCCGTGCGACAGGAAGTACTCCGCGTTTTGCACATTGTCGGTGAAGATCGAAGACGACAGTCCCTGGACCACGCCATTCTGTAACGCAATGGCTTCGTCGAGCGTGTCAAACGGGATCAGGTAAAGAATCGGGCCGAATGTCTCGTGCTGAACGATTTCCCACTCGTTCTTCACCACCGCGATAGCCGGGGTTATGAAGTTGCCGGGTCCGTCAATACGCTCACCGCCGCACAGGACCTCGCCGCCTTCCTTGCGAACGGACTCGATTGCGGCTTCCACTGCTCTGACGGCGGAATCATTGATCAGTGGGCCCATCAGCGTGTCAGGATCCAGCGGATCGCCGATGCGTACCTGGCCGTAGGCTTTGACCAGGGCATCCCTGACCTCATCGAAGCGCGAGCGATGCGCGATCACGCGACGTGTCGAGGTACAACGTTGCCCCGCTGTGCCGACGGCACCGAAAACGATCGACGGAATCGCGAGATCGAGATTGGCATGTTCGTCAACGATAATCGCATTGTTGCCGCCGAGTTCGAGCAGGCACTTGCCCAGGCGATTCGCAAGTCGCTCACCGACGCCGCGACCCACCCAGGTCGAGCCGGTGAACGAAATCAGGTTGACGCGCTTGTCGTCAACGAAACGCTCTGCGAGTTCATGCGAACCCGTGCCGCCATTGACCAGGAAGAACACGGGCGGCAGGTCCATGTCCTCGAGCGCTTCATTGATGATTTTCTGCACGGCCACTGCACACAAGGCCGTACTGTGTGAGGGCTTCCAGACGTTGACGTTGCCGCAGATCGCCGCGATGCACGCGTTCCAGGCGTAGACTGCGACCGGGAAGTTAAAGGCCGAGATTGTGCCGACGACGCCGAGCGGATGCCATTGTTCGTACATGCGATGCTGCGGGCGCTCCGAGTGCATCGTGCGGCCGTAGAGCATGCGTGACTGGCCAACTGCGAAGTCGGCGATGTCGATCATCTCCTGGACTTCACCGTCGCCCTCGGCTTTGATCTTGCCGTTTTCCAGCGCGACGAGACTGCCCAGCGCGTCCTTGTGCTTGCGCAGCGCATTGGCGATGTGGCGCACAGCCTCTCCCCGAACCGGGGCGGGGACCGAACGCCAGGTGACAAATGATTCCTGGGCTTTCTCGATGACTTCTTCGTATTGCGCCATCGTTGTAGCTCGAACGCTGGCGATAAGCTCATCCGTTGACGGGTTGATGGATTCAATCAGGTCTGCCGACTCATCCGCGGCCGATTGAGCGCCGAACCAGGTGCCGTCATTGACAGCTTCGAGACCGAGTTTTTCAAGTACTGCGTGCATGGTTTTACTCCCGTGGGTCGGCGCGCATTGTGCCAATGTCCCAAGTGGCTTTCCACACCCGGCGTTACGATCTTGAGTGCATTGAACGGCCGGGATCGCCGATTGCTGGAATCTCCCCGATCAGCGACCAAAGTTCTCTGTAGCAGGTGTTTCTAAATCTTTGATTGCATGAGAAACTTTTGAGCCATGGGCCGCTGCGTGGCATAGTCCGCGGATTCGGCGCCGGGAAACCCGGGCCGACGATATTCTGGAATTGAGACGATTGTGAGCAGAACAGTACCCAAAAATGACTGGCATCCCGCAAGCTGGCAGGGCTTTACGGCCTCGCAGCAGGCGTCCTACCCGGACAAAGTGGCGCTTGAGCGCGCGGTTGCCGACCTGAGCCGACTGCCACCGATCACCACATCGTGGGAGGTTGATGCCCTGAAGGAGCAGATCGCCAAGGCTCAGCAAGGCGATGCTTTCGTCCTGCAGGGTGGGGACTGTGCCGAAACATTTGATGAGTGCACGTCAGAGAACATCGTCGCCAAACTGAAGATCCTGTTGCAGATGAGCCTCGTGATGATCTACGGGCTCAAGAAGCCCGTGGTTCGGGTTGGCCGAATGGCTGGCCAGTACGCGAAGCCGCGCTCCGCCGATACCGAAACGCGAGACGGCAAGACGCTCCCGAGTTTCCGCGGCGACCTGATCAATCGCAGCGGTTTTACGCCGGATGAGCGCATTCCCGATCCGCAGATGATCCTGCGCGGCTACGAGCGCGCGGCGCTGACGCTCAATTTCGTGCGTTCACTCATCGATGGCGGGTTTGCCGACCTGCATCACCCGGAGTATTGGGACCTGGGTTGGGTGGGGCATTCACAGGCGGCAGACGAGTATCACCAGATCGTCGCGTCAATCTCCAATTCGCTGGACTTCCTCGAGACGGTGTCGGGGCGCCAGTTCCATCGCACGCAGCGGGCGGACATGTATGCGGCGCACGAGGGTTTGCATCTTCACTACGAGCAGGCCCAGACGCGTTACCTGGATCGGCGTGAGCGCTGGTACAACCTGACGACCCATTTCCCATGGATAGGAATGCGCACTGCGCAACTGGATGGTGCACACGTAGAGTACTTCCGGGGCATCACCAATCCGATTGGTGTGAAGGTAGGCCCGGGCATGACGCGCGAATGGATCCAGGATCTCGTGCGGGTTCTGAACCCGAATAATGAGCCGGGCCGGTTGACCCTTATTCACCGCTACGGCGCCAAGAGCATCGAAGAGCAGTTGCCGGATCTGATTTCGGCCGTGAAGGAACTCGGCTCGCCGGTGCTGTGGGTGTGTGACCCGATGCATGGCAATACCGAAAGCACGGCGGATGGCATCAAGACGCGCCGCTTTGACAATATCGTAGCCGAGCTCGAGGCAGCGTTCCGTGTGCACGAGAAGATGGGAACCTATCTCGGTGGCGTACACCTCGAACTGACTGGCGAGAACGTGACCGAATGCACGGGCGGTGCCCGGGGACTCACAGACGGCGACCTGGCACGTGCGTACAAATCCACGGTCGATCCGCGACTCAACTACGAGCAGGCAATGGAAATCGCTATGAGGATCGCGGGACTGTAGCTTTCCGCCATTCTCCGGGCGCTAGGCCGTCCACGGTCCAGTCGCCGATTGAGTAACGAATCAGCCTCAGCGTCGGCAGCCCGACAGCCGCGGTCATGCGACGTACCTGGCGATTCCTGCCTTCGGTAAGGACAATCTCGATCCAGCTATCCGGAACATTGGCCCTGTATCGAATCGGCGGGTCGCGATCCCATAGATCCGGCGGCGTTTCAATCGGCTGCGCCGAGACGGCCCTGGCGGGGCCATCTTTCAGTTCGACGCCACGAACCAGCTGTTCCATTTGCCCGAGTGTGGGCGAGCCTTCAACCTGCGCCCAGTAGGTCTTGCGAGTTCCCGCCTTGGGGTGACTTATCCGAGCCTGCAATCTGCCGTCATCGGTCAGCAGGATCAGGCCTTCGCTGTCATAGTCGAGGCGACCGGCGGGGTACGCATCCGGGATGTCGACACAGTCGCCGAGCGTCGCGCGTCCGTCCAGATCCCGAAACTGGCTCAGCACCCGGAACGGCTTGTTCAGCAGGATCAGCATTTTGTTGTCATACCCGGCAAACTGTACAATGCACGCCTTTTCAGCGGCGCCCGGCGCGCGCTGTCCCTCGACTCGAGAATCCCATGCAATACGATCATATCAACGTACCCGCTGACGGTGAGGCCATCACGGTCAATCCGGACCATACGCTGAACGTCCCGAACTTTCCGATCATTCCTTTTATTGAAGGCGACGGCATCGGCGCGGATGTCACGCCCGTCATGCTCAACGTGGTCGAGGCTGCGGTCGAGATCGCCTACGGTGATGAACGCCAGATTCGCTGGATGCCGGTGCATGCAGGCCAGCGGGCAACCGACGTCTACGGCGATGATATCTGGATGCCGGACGAAACCCTCGATGTGCTGCGGCGCTTCGTCGTGTCGATCAAAGGACCACTGGCAACGCCGACGGGTGGGGGCATTCGATCCCTGAACGTAGCTATTCGCCAGACACTCGACCTGTATGCCTGCGTTCGCCCGATTCGATATTTCCCGGGCGTCGAGACGCCCATGAAGGATTCCGATCTCGTGGACATGACGATCTTCCGCGAGAACACGGAAGATATCTATGCCGGTATCGAGTACCCGACCGGGTCGCAGGAAGTGCAGAAACTCATTCACTTCCTGCAGGCGGAGCTCGGCGTAACCGAGATTCGCTTCCCGGCAAGCTCGGGAATCGGCATCAAGCCCGTTTCGCGGGAAGGGTCGGAGCGGCTCGTTCGCAAAGCGATCCAGCACTGCATCGAACGCGATCAGAGCTCGGTGACGCTCGTGCATAAAGGCAACATCATGAAGTACACCGAGGGCGCGTTCTGCCAATGGGGGTACGAAGTGGCGCGCGAGGAGTTTGGCGCCACGGCAATCGACGGCGGTCCCTGGCTGTCATTCAAGAACCCGGTGACAGGCCGCGACATCACGATCAAGGACGTCATCGCCGACAACTTCCTGCAGCAGATCCTGCTCTGTCCCGAAGACTACGACATCATCGCAACGCTGAACCTCAATGGTGACTACATCTCCGACGCGCTGGCCGCGCAGGTTGGCGGTATCGGCATCGCGCCGGGCGGCAACATCGGTGAGGGCCTGGCGGTATTCGAGGCGACGCACGGTACGGCACCCGGGTTCGCCGGCAAGAATCGGGTCAATCCTGGTTCAATTATTCTTTCGGCGGAGATGATGCTGCGCTACATCGGCTGGACCGAGGCAGCCGATCTGATCATCAAGGGCGTCGCCGGCACGATTAAGAACGGCGAGTTGACGTTTGATCTTGCACGCCTTCGCTCCGCGATTCGCAAACCGAAGCGCAAGGCGAAGACGCACGACAAGAAGGAAGTCGAGGAGCAGCTCGAGCAGCTCATTCCGGGCGCGCGTCTCGTCGGTACGCGAGGATTCGGTCGGGCGATCATTCGTCATATGACTGACTGACTGACGCTGATGGCTGAGAGCGACGCTATCTTCGACCGGTCGTGTCGTGAGTGCCCGCGCCTTGCGGCGTTTCTTGACGAGGTGAAGGGGCGCTACCCCGACTACTACTGCGGCCCGGTTCCACCGTTTGGCGCCGCGGACGCTCGGTTCCTGATTGTCGGTCTCGCTCCTGGAATGCACGGCGCCAATCAAACGGGCAGGCCGTTCACGGGAGACCACGCCGGCATCCTTTTGTACCAGATGCTGCACAAATACGGCTTCAGCACGCGCGATCATTCGAAATCCGCCGACGATGGCCTGGATCTCATCGATTGCCGCATCACGAATGCCGTGAAATGCCTGCCACCCGACAACAAACCGGTCGGTGCAGAGATCAACACGTGCAACACGTTCCTCGCCAACGAACTCAGGGCTTTGCCACAGGACTCGGTGGTCATGGCGCTCGGCGGAATCGCGCACCGCGCAATCGTCAAGGCGATGGGTCTGCGCCAGGTTGAGTTCAAGTTTGGACACGCGGCGTTGCACGACATGGGGCAGTTTCGGGTACTCGATTCCTACCATTGCAGCCGCTACAACACGAACACCGGACGCCTGACCGAGGTCATGTTCGACGGGATATTTGCAGAGGCCAGGGAGTTGCTTAAACAATAGCGTTGTGAGTGACGAAGCGGCATTCGAAGTCAAATCATTCCTGCGGTCGCTGACGCATCGGCCCGGCGTGTATCGCATGCTGGATGCGAAGCACAAGGTCATCTACGTGGGCAAGGCTCGTGACCTCAAGAAACGGGTCTCGAGCTACTTCCATCGTTCCCAGGCGGCGCCCAAGACCGTTGCCATGATGGAAAAGGTCGCGAGGGTCGAGGTAACGGTCGCCAATACCGAGGCTGAGGCGCTGATCCTCGAGTACAGCCTGATCAAACAGCACAAGCCGCGCTTTAACGTGCTGCTGCGGGATGACAAGAGCTACCCCTATATCTATGCGTCGACCGACCACGCGTACCCGCGGCTCAAGTTTCATCGGGGCGCGCGCAAGGGTAAGGGCCGGTATTTCGGGCCGTACCCGAGCACTCGCGCCGTTCGTCAGACGCTCAACGAACTCGAGAAACTGTTCCTGATTCGCAACTGTGAAGACGGCTTCTTCAGCAACCGGACACGGCCTTGCCTCCAGTACCAGATCAAGCGCTGCACCGCGCCATGCGTCGGCATCGTTGACGGCGAGCAGTATCGCAAGGACATTGACGCCGCGATCCTGTTCCTCGAAGGAAAAGACAAGAGTGTCGTCAATACGTTCGTGAAACGCATGGAAGCAGCGTCTGCCGCCCAGGACTATGAGCAGGCGGCACGATTTCGCGACCAGATCTCCCGCCTGAAGGAGATCGAGGCGAGGCAACTGGTCAAGCGGTCCGACCGCAAGGACCTCGATATCCTGGGCTTTGCATCCAATGGTGCTATCCACTGCGTCACGGTGTTGTTCATTCGCAATGGTTCGGTAATTGGCAGCAGGGATCATTTCCCCAGACTCCCGGGCGAGACCGACAAGTCGCGGCTGCTGAACGGCTTCGTGTCGCAGTACTACCTCGGTCGCACTGCGCCGGCGGAGATCATCCTCGACGCCGAAATCGAGGACGCCGAATTGCTGGAGCAGGAACTGTCCACGCGTGCCGGCCACAAGGTGGCCATTCGGCACCGCGTGCGCGGGGATCGGGCGCGCTGGCTCGACATGGCCCGAACCAACGCCGAGCAGGGCTTGAATCTAAAGGTCGCCAGTAATGCGACGATCCGCCGGCAATTCTCGGCTTTGGGAGAGGCGCTAGGTATGGAAGAGGCGCCGCAACGCATCGAGTGTTTCGACGTCAGCCACACCTCGGGCGAGGCAACGGTCGCATCGTGTGTGGTCTTCAACACGGCAGGGCCGATGAAGAGTGACTACCGGCGCTTTAATCTGAGTCCCGATTCGGCCGGGGACGATTATGGTGCGATGTCCGAGGCGTTGCGGCGGCGCTATAAGCGCGTGAAGAAGGGCGAGGTGCCGATGCCGGACGTCCTGTTTGTCGATGGCGGCAAGGGCCAGCTCGCGGAAGCAATGACCGTACTCGAGGAACTCGAGTTGGACTGGCTGACCGTGGTTGCGGTTGCCAAGGGCAGGGCGCGTCGGCCGGGCGCGGAGCGCCTGTTCAGGCCCGGCAATGACAAGGCGTTGCAGCTACCGCCGGACTCGCCGGCGCTATTGTTGATTCAACAGATTCGAGATGAGGCGCATCGCTTTGCGATCACAGGCCATCGCCAGCGGCGTGCGAAGGCACGCAAGACATCGCCACTGGAGCGAATCCCGGGCCTGGGTCCCAAGAAACGGCGAGAGCTGTTGCGCCAGTTTGGCGGGCTGCAGGGCGTCGTGGGGGCCGGTATCGATGATCTTGCAAAAGTGCGCGGGATTAGCCGCACGCTCGCCGAAACGATATACAATGAGCTCCATCACGAGCATCAATAACAAGAAAGAGTGATTCCTTGAAACTGAACCTCGCTAACATTCTCACGCTCTTGCGAATTGCGGCGATTCCGATCGTCGTCATCTGTTTTTACAGCCCGATGCCTTATGCTCGCCCGATCGCGGCGGTTATTTTTGGTCTCGCGGCCATCACGGACTGGATCGATGGGTGGGTCGCTCGAAAGTACGGGCAAACCTCGCGCTTCGGCGAGTTCCTGGACCCGGTCGCCGACAAGCTGATGGTGTCAATCGTGCTGGTCATGCTGGTCCAGGCCGATTCCGGCTGGTTCGAAGACATTATCGCGATGATCATTATCGGCCGGGAGATCACGATCTCGGCACTGCGCGAGTGGATGGCCACGATCGGAGAACGGGCCAACGTCAAGGTAACGATGGCCGGGAAGGTGAAAACAGCGCTGCAGATGTTCGGTATTGCTTTTATGGTCTACCAGAACGATGTATTCGGTATCCCGATCTACACGCTCGGCTTTGCGCTGCTCGTGCTGGCCGCCGTCATGACGATCTGGTCGATGCTCATCTATCTACGGGCCGCCTGGCCGTATATCATGGCGGATGATCCAGAATAGGACGAAAAAAGCCCGCTGATGCCTTGACAGCAGGCAGCAACGGGCTACAATCTCGCCCCTTCGCGGGAATAGCTCAGCTGGTAGAGCGCAACCTTGCCAAGGTTGAGGTCGCGAGTTCGAACCTCGTTTCCCGCTCCAAATATCGACGACTTACGCCATCCGCCCGGATGGCGTTTTTCGTTTGAATTCCTTCTAGTTGCAAGCGTCCTGACAGTTCCAGTCGCCTTCTGCGCAGTTACAGTCTCCCGAGGAGGAACTTTCCTCGGAGCTCGAGCAGCCGGTCGAGATGCCAAAGGCCATCACCATCAGGAACAGCAGTGTGAGGATGCCGCTTCTTGTTTTGTCGATACTCATTTATTGGTTCCTTTCGGCCCGTTGAAGACCTTTGCAGCAGTGTTCAGGCCATTTTTTGGCTCCGTGGCAGGGCCTGACCCTCGTGATGGTCTTTCACGACTAGTCACGATTTTCACGCGGTGCCGGGCCATCGGGCAATCCGTAGATACAACAGTTATTTGCCACAAGTCCGCATAGGATTTGACACGACTCGATGATGGGATGCCCCGTGTATCCCTAACTGAGCACTGAGGACAAAACGATGGCAAGACTCACCAAATTATTGATTTCCTTCGCTGGACTGGCACTGATCGCGCTGCCGGCTCAGGCATATGAGAAGGGCGACTGGATTGTCCGCGCGGGCGCCGGAATGGTCGATCCGCAGGGCACCGCCGCCACATTTACGGATGATCTAGATACGCTCTTTATCGATGTCGACAGCGGGACGGCCCTCACGCTGACGGGCGCGTATTTCTTCTCCCCGAACTGGGCGTTTGAAGTACTGGTAGCATCACCCTTTACCCACGACGTAAAACTCGGCCTGGAGGGTTCAGGATCCGCGAAGATCGGCGAAGTAAAGCAACTGCCGCCGACATTTACTTTCCAGTATCACTTTTTGCCTGATGGGGCTTTCCGCCCTTATGTTGGACTGGGCTTGAACTGGACGACATTCTTTGACGAAACGCTGGTATCAGAACTGTCCGACCAGGGATTCAGCCTGAGCGTTGACGATTCATTCGGCGCTGCCGTACAAGTCGCGGCCGACGTGCCGTTGGGTGATAAGTGGTTGCTGAACCTCGACGTTCGCTGGATTCAACTTGAATCAGACGCAACCCTGTCTGATGGCGTCGACACCGACACAATTAAGCTTGATATCAGCCCGCTGGTATACAGCATCAACGTGGGCTACAGATTCTGACCTGAATCACAAGTCCATGACCCCCGAAGGGCCGCTCGCACGAGCGGCCCTTTTTTGTGACAGTCGTGCCGCCCTCGCTGTATGATTCTCTCCCGCTCTGGTCCGCAAAGTATCGAGTAAGTCCTTGTTTCCCAGTCGCCATTTCCAGGTCCTCGTCACGCTCGCCGGTATTCTTTGCTCGCCGCTTGCGGCAGCCGTTGTTGCAGACCTGCCGCGGTCTGATGAGGAGATTGAGATCGATGGCGTTCTTGGTGAGGGTGAGTGGACCAACGCCGTCAAGGTCGAGTTGGATATCGAAACGAATCCGGGGGAGAACCAGCCCGCACGGGTCCAAACGACCGTCTACCTGGTCGAGGACGGCCAGAACCTCTATGTGGCCTTCGATGCCCGCGATCCGAACCCAATGGCCATTCGTGCCTATCTCCGGGATCGGGACTCGGCGTGGCCGGACGACCATGTCGGCATAACGCTGGACACTTACAACGATGAACGACGGGCGTTCCAGTTCTATGCCAACCCGCTGGGCGTGCAAATGGACAAGACGCACAACGATGTGAAGGGTGGAAACAGCTGGGATTTCGACGCGTCGTGGAATGCGATCTGGGATTCAGCTGGCCAAATCAATGACCAGGGATACGTCGTTGAGATGCGTATTCCGCTCAGCCAATTGCGCTTCCCTGACGTTAACGGGACGAAGACCTGGGGCTACGATCTCATGCGAATCTACCCGCGTGATCGCACGTACCGCTTCTCGAATCATCCGCGGGACCGCAATCGTAACTGTTACTTGTGCCAGGTCGGAAAGCTGCAGGGACTGGAGGGCTCGAGGCCGAGCCGGGATATAGAAGTCGTTCCGACGATAACGGCGTCGCAGGCCAGCACGACAGACGAGCCGGGCATAATCCCGATGGATTCCGGCGACAGCGATGTCGAAGGCGGTGTGACCGTACGCTGGGGCATCACGCCCGACCTGACAGCAAACGTGGCGATTAATCCGGACTTTTCGCAAATCGAAGCGGACGTGCTGCAGCTCGACGTCAATAATCGATTCGCGTTGTTCTTTCCGGAGCGACGGCCCTTCTTCCTGGAGGGCGCTGACTACTACGACACACCTATTGATGCCGTGTTCACCCGAACTGTCGCGGACCCGGACTTCGGCGCAAAACTGACTGGCAAACAGGGCAGCCATACTTATGGTTTGTTCGCGGCGCTTGACGCTGAAACCAACCTGCTGTTCCCCGGGCTCTTTGAATCGGATTCCGAGACGCTCGAGCAGGAGAACACGGCGATTGTCGGCCGCTACAGTTACGGTTTTGCCGACACATCCTCGATAGGCGCATTGGTGACTGCCCGGGACGGTGATGATTACCAGAACATCGTTGCGGGCGTTGATGGTCGGTTGAAGATAAACGACCAGCACTCGTTTGACTTCCAGCACCTGCAGTCCGAAACGGAGTATCCCGACGACGTCGCCACTGAGTTCGAGCAACCACTGGGGCAGTTCTCGGGGCAGGCCAGCCTGCTCGGCTATCGCTACAGCTCCCGTAACTGGTTCGGCCGCGCGGCTTACCAGAGTTACAGCTCGGGCTTCCGGGCTGACTCGGGATTCGTCAGGCAGGTCGGCGGCGAAAATTACGACGCCGTGTTCGGGCGCCTGTGGCATGGCACCGATGACACCTGGTGGACCCGGGTTCGTGCGAGTGTGGGTGGGGAATACACGGTCGCGGAAGACGGGCGCGTGCTGGAGACAGAGGTCGGCTTGCGGCTGGGTTTCGGCGGACCCAGGCAGTCGTGGTTTCAATTCGTGGTTGAGAAGGAAACCGAGTTGTGGGAAGGCGTCGACTACGATCTGGAAGGCGTATTCGCTTATTTCGAGATCAGGCCCACCGGCGGTCTTGCCCTGGAATTCGAAGCGGGTTACGGCGACCAGGTGGACTACACGAACGACCGGCTCGGTAAGTCCACAAGTTTGCAGCCGCGTGTCACGTGGAATATCACGAAGAGCTTGTTGCTGCGTCTGAACGCCGAGTCATCGAAGCTCGATACGCCGGATGGAGACATGATCTTCGATGCGAGGATTGTGGATGCACGCCTGACCTGGCAGTTCAGTCTGCGCAGCTTCCTGAGGCTGACGTTGCAGAACACCGACGTGAAGCGAAACCTGGACGAGTACATTGAAGAAGAAGACGCGCGCACCCAGGACCTGGGGCGGCAACTACTGTATTCGTACAAGCTGAATCCGCAGACCGTATTCTTCCTGGGTTACTCCGACCAATACGTCGACGATGATTCCCTCAATGACCTGACCGTTTCTGACCGAACATGGTTTATGAAGATCGGCTACGCCTGGACGCCCTAGGCGGCTTTGATTAACGAGTGAAGACCGGAACGCGCGCGATCTGCAATTCTCGCAGGTCGTCGACCTCGTCAGTCCAGGCCAGGATCAGGTTGCCGTCGCGATAGGCAAGCTGTGGGAACACGCGCAATTGCTCGATCGTCGCTACCTGGTGAACCGGGCCCGGCTGTCCGTCGAAAGAGACATCGCGAATATTGAGCGAGTTCTTCCCGTCCTCAGTCCGGCCGACCCAACTAACGGCCAGCGTATCGTCGTTGATAATCGCAAGTCCCACGTAGCCGGCGAGACGGCCTGTCGCAATTTCGACAGGCTTGCCAAACGTTTCGGCGCTGTCGTTTGAGAAAGCGATGCGCACGGATGGCTTGTTGTCCGCAGCGGTGAACCAGGCCACAGCAACACGATCGTCTTGAGCCACGATCGACGGACCGTTCACCGGGCATCCCGGAATTTTCCAATTATCGGCATGCAGGTTGGCGCCGGGCTGCCAGGCGCCGTCTACAAATCGCGTAACGTAGATATCACGGATCTCATCGGCCGTGCGGTCACGGTATACGGCAACCGGCCCGCTGGCTGATATGGCAACGTCGGTCTGGCAGCAGTCGCACACAGAATCATCAACGAGTTGCTCTCGTACACGCTCACCCTCAGGCGTGATCACGGCCGAGCGCAGCGTCATGCTGGTATCCAGGACGCTCTCACCTTGTTCGCCGGCCGTGTCGCGTCCGTCCAGCCAGATCAGGGCGACACCCTCCGGGTCCCGGTGCAGGGAAACGAAACCGTGTTCGGTCGGCGTCCCGTCCGAGTGTGCAGCGACCGGATCGGTCCAGGACTCGCCGCCGTCAAAGGACTGCGAAACCACAACGTCGTAGGAGTAGGTCTTGTCCGCGCTGTAGCGCAGCCAATGGGCCAACCAGTGATCCTGATTGACATGCCGGACTGACGGCAAGTCAGCCCAATTGACGAACATGCGAGGCTCGGTCACGACGGTTCTCGCTTCGCCGAATTCACCACCGTCGATGCCAGCAAATTTAAGGTCGGTGCCGGACTCCCCGGGTTCCATCCAACTGAGCACAAGGCCACCGCCGCCTCCTTCGGACAGGCGAGGTCCGGCGACCTTGCCAGTGGCCGGCGATGAGAGCATTTCAGGTTCGCCGAGAATGCCTTTCTCAGCGGGGGTGCAAGCGGTGATAGAAGCGGCCAGCAGGAGCCAGGCCAGGACTGAAAAAGTGCGCATCAGGTCATTATGCAAAGGCAGATAACGTATGTATACTGCGACGCCTGCTCAGCGGTGTAGTATCTTTTGCTACACCAATTGATCACCGAGGCTAGGTGGCAGAGTGGTTATGCAGCGGCCTGCAAAGCCGTGGACGCCGGTTCGATTCCGACCCTAGCCTCCATTTTTTCTCCCGCGCCCGGGTGGTGGAATTGGTAGACACTGGAGACTTAAAATCTCCTGTCCGAAAGGACGTGCCGGTTCGAGTCCGGCCCTGGGCACCAGCACCCCGCCCGTGTATCTAATCCAATGGCTCGAGGCCGTATAGTGCTTCGAACTCCGCTTTGAAGTCGTGCACGGCGTTGGCCTGCTCGGCAACGGCACGCTGCCGCGCGAGTTCGGTTCTCACCGTGTCGAGGAGTTCCTGAAAGTCGGGTCGCGCAAGCGCCTCTTGCCATAGTGCATCTGTAATGACCCACTGGTAGTTGTTCCAGCCACTTTCAATCGCGTAGCCCAGAAACTCGAGGGCCGCCTCGAAGTCGCGTTGAAGCAGCTTATTCAATGCCAGCGCTTCGAGACCGGGTGAGTACGACGCTTCGGACACGATGAGCCAGCTACGAAGGCTTTCTTCAAGGGCGATTAGCAGCGCCGTCGCTTTGTCATCTTCTCCGACCTGCTGATAGCCATATGCCAGGGTATGCATGAATTCATATCCATTATTCGCGTCTGTTTCATTGAGAGCATCGAGCTGTTCGATGTCAAACGATGCTTCGAAAATCGCAATGCCATCGGACACCTGGCCCGTCATGATGTTGCAAGCAGCGATAATCGCGGTAATGAATGGCGGGAGTTTTCTGAAGTCCGACGGCTCTTTGGCCGGGACGAATTCGGGCTGACAGACCACTCCCGATGAGATGCCATTGAGTTTGCGGGTATAAGCCGTAAACATGTAGCGCTGCATCGGGTTCTGCGTCAATTCGGCCTGTCGCTGCGACCAGTATTCGACTTCGGCCTTCATCTGCAGGCGTTGGTAGGTCCAGGTGAGCGCGCTGATCGGAATCATATTTGGCGTACCAGCGTAGGCACGAATCGCATCCTTGATGACTTCCGCTGCCTTGTCGTACTGCCCGGTGTCGGTGTACAAGCCCATGAGTTCCCAGTAGGCCAATCCAGGTGGGTTGGGCAAGTATGTCAGCCGCATTACCAGTTGCTCGGCGTAGTCTGCGTTGCCGCGCCGCATTTCGCGATTTGCGATATTTACGGAAAGCGACGGATTCAGGGGATCAATTGAAAGTCCCTGGTCCTGAACGGCTTCAGACTCTTCCCGCAGGCCACGCAAGCGCAGCGTGGCGGCAAGCCAGTTGTAGGCAATTGACAACGATGGATCGAGTGCGAGCGCCTGGCGTAACGAAACGGTTGCCGCTTCAAGGTCGGGCGCGGGATTGGTGTAGAGAACGAGGCCCTTTGCCGCATGGGCCTCGGCAAGGCCAGGGTCCAGTTCAAGCGCCTCTTCCGCAGCAGCCAGTGCCTCGGTCCAGCCTTCCTCGTCTTGCTCCTGGATGCTGAGCGCGACAGAAAGGCCCGCATAGGGTGGGGCGTATTGCGGGTCCAGGTGGATGGCTTCCCGAAACGCGTTCTCCGCTTGTTCCTGCCAACCCGGCGTGCGACTGTTCACGAATGCACGGCCGACCAGGTAGCGGTTGTAGGCTTCCATGTTGCTTGTCGTGCGAGCGAGTGGCTGTTCGCTGAGCGGAATTATCTCGTTCGCTATCTGGTTCGCCACGGTACTCGCGATCTCGGATTGAATGGTGAAGATCCCTTCCAGCTTGCGGTCGAAAGACTCGCTCCACACTTGTAGCCCAGTTTCATCGAGAAGTCGTGCGGTCACCCTGACGATGTTGGCATCCCTGCGCACACTGCCGTGCAACAGGTACTTGACGCCAAGCAGCTCGCTGATTCGGGCAGGGCCGTCGGTACTGTCGCGAAATGCGAAGGACGAAGTTCGCCCGAGCACGTGCAGGGCATCGAGCGACGACAGTCGATGCAGGATTTCTTCGGTGACGCCGTCTGAAAAGTAGCCGGTATCAGGATTTGCATCGAGGTTGGCGAACGGCAGTACGGCGACCGAATTTGCTATGCGCTCTGCGACAGTTGGCGCGACCGGTGCCTCCTCGATCTCTTCGGAGATCTTCTGGAGACTACCGGCGACGACTGCGACACATACGACACCAAGGGCTGCGAGTATCCAGTAGTCACTACGTTGCAGCGACAGGTCGACATGCTCGCCTGGCACGACGGCCCGGGTGCGAACGATGCCATCGCTCGTAATATCGAATACCCAGCCAAACAGGAGGGCCGCTGGAAAGAGTGCGATGGCGGCGATGACAAGGTAGCGCAGTGCGGTATCGGGAATGCCCCAGGCAGGAAACAGCACCGAGGCCACCTCGATGACGATCCACGCCCCAACGATATAAAGGCCGGCCAGCCGGAATACGCGTCTACGACGAAGATCATGCAATAACTTCATGCTGTCTCTTGGGAGCCCAACTTCTTGCATATTAGCTCAATTGCCTTGCCGTAGAGGCCGACAAGGATCTGCCGCTTGATTGACGCAGATCACACACAAAACCACGACTGGTTAACACTTTTGACATAATTCCGTTGAATTCGCTGGCCTCGGACTCTTTCTAATGCCAAAACAGGACTTCGCTAACGGAGAGCTGTGATGGCTGCCCCCGCAAAGGACAATGTGAGCTACCGCCTGCTGAATCGCCTCAGCAACCTGGTGATATGCAGTCGTTGCCTGCGTTCGGGTGTCGTAACGCCGGTCCCGCAGATCATCTCCGGTCGCCATTCGCTGACGAACGAATGTGCCGAATGCCGCGCCGCAAATCCGGAGCAGCAGGGACACCGTCGCAGGCTTGCCAAGCTTCTAACGCTGAATCGCTAATCACACAGCGGGTCGTGCATCCGTCGCGAGGCTTTGCGACAATGCGCGTCCATGGCCAAGCTCTACTTCTATTACTCCTCGATGAACGCCGGCAAGTCGACGAACCTGCTGCAGTCCAGTTACAACTACAAAGAACGCGGGATGAACACGCTTGTCCTCGCGCCCAAGCTGGACGACCGCTACGGTGCGGGCAGGGTAACCTCACGCATCGGCATCGAAAGCGAGGCCACGACGTTCCGGACTGACACGAAACTGTTCAGCGTGGTTGAAGAGGCCTGCGCCAAACAGCCGCTGCATTGCGTCCTCATCGATGAGGCGCAGTTCCTGACGCGCGAGCAGGTCTTTGAACTCAGCGATGTTACAGACAAGTTGAATATTCCGGTCCTTGCGTACGGCTTGCGGACCGATTTCCAGGGTGAGCCGTTCGAAGGCAGCAAGTACCTGCTGTCATGGGCAGACAATCTCAAGGAGCTGAAAGCCATCTGCGACTGCGGCGCCAAGGCGACGATGGTGTTGCGGATGGACGAACACGGCAATGCTGTCACTGAAGGCTCGCAAGTCGAGATTGGCGGCAATGACCGCTACGTGTCGATGTGCCGTAAGCACTTCAAGGAAGCCTACTTCAGCTGATACCGATCAGCTCTGCAGGGTGGGCAGGTCCTCGCTCGCCGCCGGCATTAGTGCCGTGTTTTCCTGGGCCAGCAGGTTGCGCATATCTTCCAGCGTCTTCATGATCGCCGTATCGGCGAACTCCGCGCCTTCCAGTTCATGACGCTTCGTCGCGTACGGGTCGAGGAACTTGATCTTGTGGTGCCCAACGGTGATGACGTCATCGTGTAACAGCACGTGATTCGACACTCGCTTGGCATTGACGAATGTCCCGTTGGTGCTGTTCAGATCCATCAGGAACGTCGAATTTCCATGGCGAACCAGGAGCGCATGATGCCGGCTGATAAATCGGCTGCCGATCTCAATGTCGTTGTGTTCCGAGCGACCTATCAGCAACCGAGGTTTCTGCATTGTGAGTTCCTGAACGACGCTGCCGCTGGCGGAAACCACGATCCTGGGTGGACTGGTAGGAGCCTCGACGTCCGCAGCCGGTTGCTCGGCATCCTGGTCTATCCACGTGCCTGTCGGCAATGCGGGGCATTCCACGATGTCTGCAGGAACCGGCAACGTCTCCGTCTTTGCCAAAGCGAGCAGGGCGATACGATCGATCACGCCTGGCCAGCCACCGGATGCTTCCCAGAGTTTGTCGCAGACGCTGTTCGAGAATATGAACGCTGGAAAGCCTGCGCCCGCGGCACGCAGCTTTTCATGCAGGTAGTCCGTCGCTTCGGTGCGCGTCATCGGCCGCAAATGGAAGTCGTGCAGGATTCTCTTCGATATGGCCCGCATTGCCGGCGCACTCACGATTGACCCCAGCGACTTGTCGCTGACAAGGACCAGCTTCAGAGCACTGCCCGTCCGGACGCGGAGATCCGCCAGCTCGCTCAGAGCACGCAAGGCGCTGGGGTTCAGCTCATGTGCGTCTTCAATGATCAGGAGGGGAGGAATATTCGATGCCGCCTGTTGCAGCGCGAACACACGAATAAGTCCCATCAGTTCATTGGGGGAGCTCAGGTCGATTTCGTAGCCGAACTGCCGCAGCACAGCCAGCAGCAGATTCGTCGTATTGAGCCCCTTGCCATTCACGAGCGCAACGGCGCATTCCTGGTCAATGGACTCAATGAAACTGCGAATCAGGATCGATTTGCCGGACAAAGTGGGGCCCTGCAGCAATGAGAGGCCCGTCGGATGATCGTGGGTCTCCTTCAGCGCTTCGAGTGCCGCACGCTGGGAGCGATACGTTATGATCGCGAGCGGCTTCCCGTGAGACGGGAAGGGTTGTTCCTGTAGGCCGGCAGCCCCTAGATCCATAGGTATAAACTCGCAATCGCAAGGTCGCGGAAAATGGTATTGTCCGGTTCCGGTCGTTTCTAATGGTTTAATTCGACCGGGGCCAACCAGTCTACGGCTGGCTTCAGGTTTTTGTAAACTGGAATTTCAGTGATTCCTTGAACATCAAGGAGCCACACAGGTTTGTTTGAAGTAACTTGAGAAGAAGTTGCTAATTAACTGATTAACAAGGATGTTTATCCGTGATTTTAAATGCGTCGGCGATCGGCGACAGAGCGTAAAGCGTTGACTCACAAGTTATCAGCCGACAATCTCACTTTGATCCGTGGCGAGCGTTGCCTGTTCCAGGGCCTCTCGTTTGCGCTGGAAAGCGGCGGACTGTTGATCCTGGAGGGGCGAAATGGTTGCGGCAAGACCAGCCTGATACGCGCGATCGCCGGGATGTTGAGCCTAGAGGAAGGCACCATCTATTGGAATGACGTGCCGGTCGAGAAGCAACGCCAGGAATTCCACGGCAATCTCGTGTGGCTGGCCCATCGGACCGGGCTCAAGGGTGATCTGACGCTGGTCGAGAACCTCGGCTTCGAGCGCTCGCTGCGGGCGCATTCAAACGAGGATCCCGAAGAGGTCTACGAGCGCCTCGGCATCGCACGGCTCAAGAAGCTCGTTCTGCGTTCCTTGTCCGCCGGTCAACAACGCCGCGTTTCGCTGGCGCGGATGTTGCTCGCCGATGTGCCGCTGTGGTTCATGGACGAGCCTTTCACGAACCTCGACCGGGAAGGTCGCGCACTCGTTATGGAACTTGTCGAGGAACATTGTTCAAAGGGTGGTATGTGCGTGATGGCCGCACACCAGGACGTGGAAATTTCTGTGCCGACGACGAGAGTCAAGATCCAATGAATGTGTCGATGCAAGCGAGTCCGGGCCTCTTAACCGGTCTGGGCGCAACCACGAAACGCGACTTGTTGCTCGCGTGGAAGCGGCCGGGCGATGTTCTCAATCCGCTGTTCTTCTTCGCGATGGTCTGCACGCTGTTTCCTCTGGCCGTCGGCCCAAGCGCGGAGCAGCTCGAATTCAGTGGACCGGGCGTACTCTGGGTAGCCGCGCTGCTGGCAACCCTGTTGTCGCTGAATTCGTTGTTTATCTCAGACTTCGAAGATGGCAGCCTTGACCAGTTGCTCGTCAGTCCGCAGCCGCTGCCAGTCCTGGTACTGGGCAAAACGCTGGCGCACTGGCTCACGAGCGGACTGCCCCTGGTGTTCGTTTCGCCAATCCTGGCGATCACGTATCGCATGCCGCTGTCCGTCGTTGGCGTCATGATGTTGACGCTCGCCCTTGGCACGATCAGCCTTAGCCTGCTCGGCTCGATCGGTGCCGCCCTGACGGTCGGGCTGCATCGGGGAACGGCGTTGCTGAGTCTCCTGATCCTGCCCCTGGCAATGCCTATCATGATCCTCGGGGCCAACGCGGTGTCACTGGCCGCCAGTAACGATATTTATTCAACCGGTGTATGGGCTCTCGGCGCTTACGCCATCGCTTCGCTCAGTCTTGCGCCTTATGCAACGGCTGCCGCACTAAGAATCAGTAACGAGTAGAATTTATTTTATGTGGAAATGGTTTCATCAGCTGGCTTCACCGCCATATTTTTATCGTATCTCCGCCGTCCTGGCGCCGTGGCTGGCCATACTTGGCCTGATCATGATCGCCTATGGCACCTGGCAGGGGCTGTTCGTGGTCCCGATGGATTATCAGCAGGGTGATGCGTTCCGGATAATTTACGTCCACGTGCCGTCTGCCTACCTGTCGATGATGGCGTACATGATCATGGCGACCGCCGGGGCCATCGGCCTTATCTGGCGTATCAAGCTCGCCCACGCCGTTGGCGCTGCCGCGGCACCAATCGGTGCCGGCTTTACCTTCCTCGCCCTGTGTACCGGGTCGATCTGGGGCAAGCCGATGTGGGGTACCTGGTGGGAGTGGGGCGACCCGCGGATGATGTCCGAACTCATTCTGCTGTTCCTGTACTTCGGTTACATGGCGCTCAGGAGTTCGATCGATGACACGGCCAAGGCCGACAAGGCGAGCGCCGTGCTGGCACTCGTGGGCATCGTTAATGTCGTCATCGTGCATTTCTCGGTCGAGTGGTGGAGTTCCTTGCACCAGGGCCAGACGGTGTTCAAGAAGGGCACTATGGACGCGGACATGAGGATCCCGTTGTTCATCATGCTGATTGGCTTCACGCTGCTGTTCGGCTCGATGCTGCTGCGTCGCATCCGAACCGAAGTGCTGTACCGTGAGCGCCGCACTCGCTGGGTTCGAGAGATGATTCTCTCGCCTGAGGGAGGCGCGTAATGGACGGTGGTTTTGCGATGGGTGGTTACGGCGCCTACGTATGGAGTTGTTACTCCCTGACATTTGTAATCGTGGTGTTCTTAAGTTGGCGCGGGCGCCTCAGGCAAAAACGAGTTTACCGGGATATTGAAGTGCGTCTAAAGGCGCTAGAGGATCGTGAATGAAACCAAGACAGCAACGGATGTTGGCCGTAGGACTGGCCGCGCTTGGCATCGCAATTGCTGCTGGACTGACGCTGCGTGCATTCCAGGACAATATGATGTTTTTCGTGGAGGTCTCCGACGTAGTCGCCGGAAACTACCCGTCGGAACGTAACTTCCGAATCGGCGGGCTTGTGGTCGGCGGGTCGATACAACGAGAAGAGGGGTCACTCGACATCCGCTTCGATGTTACCGACACAGCTTGTACGATTCCCGTGATGTATTCAGGCGTATTGCCCGACCTGTTCCGCGAGGGGCAGGGCGTTGTGGCCCATGGACGTATGGGTGACGACGACGTATTCCAGGCGGACAAGATCCTGGCCAAGCATGACGAAGATTACATGGCGCCAGAAGTTGCGGAATCGCTGTCCAAACATCAACAGGACATAGTCGAGGCCGCAGCAGCAGGCGCCGCGGAGTGTCGACCCAATGATTCCTGAGATCGGGCAATTTGCCCTGGTTCTGGCGCTGTCCCTGGCAGTCTGTCAGGCAGTTCTTCCACTGATCGGCGCTCATCGTGGCGATGTCGCTATGATGAACGTTGGACGCTCTGCGGCAGCGGGGCAGTTCGTGTTCGTCGCGGTCGCGTTCGGCTGCCTGACATGGTCTTTCATTGCGAACGATTTCTCCGTCCTCTACGTAGCGAATCACTCGCAGCTCTCGCTGCCAACCATCTACCGGGTATCGGCGGTGTGGGGCGCTCACGAAGGCTCGTTGTTGTTGTGGATATTCATTCTCTCAGCATGGACGATAGCCGTTGCACGCTTCAGTTCGGGGCTACCGGCCGCTTTTGCGGCACGCGTAATCGGCGTGCTGGGACTTCTGTCCATCGGCTTCCTGTTGTTCGCATTGCTCACATCCAATCCGTTTGATCGTCTGTTTCCGGCCCCCGGGGATGGCGGTGACCTGAACCCGCTGCTGCAGGATCCTGGTCTGGCGATTCATCCGCCGCTGCTCTATGTCGGCTACGTTGGTTTCTCCGTCGCGTTCGCCTTTGCGATCGCGGCTATGATCAGCGGCGACCTCGACCAGCGGTGGGCCAAGTGGACCCGACCGTGGACGACGGTCGCGTGGATGTTCCTCACGCTCGGTATCGCCCTCGGTAGCTGGTGGGCCTACTACGAACTAGGTTGGGGTGGCTGGTGGTTCTGGGATGCGGTAGAGAACGCCTCATTCATGCCATGGCTGATTGGTACTGCTTTGATCCACTCACTGGCAGTGACAGAGAAACGTGGCTTGTTCAAGAGCTGGACACTCCTGCTCGCAATTACGGCTTTCTCGCTGAGCCTGCTGGGAACGTTCCTCGTTCGCTCCGGCATTATTGTCTCGGTGCACGCGTTCGCGACGGATCCGGAACGTGGTCGTTTTATTCTTGCTTTCCTCGCCATTGTCGTTATAGGGGCACTGATCCTCTATGCCTGGCGTGCGCCATCGCTCGACTCGGACGTAGGTTTTGCACCTCTGTCCCGCGAGACCTTCCTGCTGCTAAACAACGTACTGCTTGTCGTGGCAACTACGCTGGTTCTGATAGGCACCTTGTCACCGTTAGTTGTCGAGTTGGCGACCGGAGGCAAGATATCCATCGGTCCGCCGTGGTTTAACGTGGCGTTCCTGGTGCCGATGATTCCACTGGTCATTCTGCTGGGCATGGGCATGCACACGGCATGGCGGACCCAGGCGTCGAAGCCGTGGCTGAACACGTTCAAAATCCCGGCCATCATTGCCATCATTCTCGGCGTGGTGATTCCGCTCTTTGTATACGGCCGCATCAGCATTCTGCTAGTGGTTGGTTGTGCAGCGGCTGCCTGGATCGTTGCTTCGTCGCTGATCCCGATTATTCGCTCGGTGCGACGCGAGAAAGGCACCGCGGGCATAACGCGCTCTGCGCTCGGAATGACCATAGCGCATCTGGGTATGGGATCGTTTGTGCTCGGCGCTACAGTCGTATCGGCATTCGGTGTCGAATCCGACCGGGCGCTGCAGCCCGGTGAGTCGATCGAAGTCGCTGGCTTTGAATTCCATATGAAGTCGCTGGGTAATGCCCAGGGACCGAATTTCTCGGCCATCGAAGCTGAGATCGAAATTCGGGACAATGGCGAATACGTTGCGACGGTTCGTCCACAGAAGCGTCAGTATCTCGTGCAAAGGAACCTCATGACCGAGGCCGGTATTCATCCCGGTATGGACAAGGACCTGTTCGTGGCGCTCGGTGATCAGTTGGGTGATGGCGCCTGGAGTGTGCGCGTACAGTACAAGCCTCTTATTCGTTTCATTTGGCTCGGCGCTCTGATCATGGCATTTGGCGGACTTATCGCGGTCAGCGATCGCCGTTACCGCCCCGGGTCAAAGACCAGCAGCACTGCACCTGCTGAACCAGCAAAAGCAGCGGAGGCACCGGCATGAATCGTTACGTGTGGCCGTTGGTCGCAGTTGGCGTATTGCTGATATTCCTTTCCATTGGGCTGAAGGATCGTGACATTCGCGCATTGCCGTCGCCGTTTATCGGCAAGCCCGCGCCGCAGTTCGAGTTGCCCACGCTCAAGAATCCTGAAGTAACCATCGGCTCGAAAAACCTGGCGGGCGACTACGCAATCGTCAACGTTTGGGCAACATGGTGCGTTCAGTGCCGCAAAGAACACGGTTTTCTCCTGGACCTCGCGGCGAGCAAGACGATTCCGATATACGGGATCAACTGGCGCGACTCGCGTGTGGAGGCTATTCGCTGGCTGGATGATCTGGGCGATCCGTATGTCGCCTCCGCCTACGATGCCGACGGACGTGTCGGTATCGATTGGGGTGTGTATGGCGCGCCTGAGACTTTTCTTGTCGACCCGGAAGGGACCGTGATTTACAAGCATCTTGGTCCGCTGGATTCGTATGTTTGGCAGCGCGAATTTGCGTCGCGCATGGCATCGGGAGGCGCGCGTCCATGAAACGTTTCTTGGTTCTTTTGGCGATAATGTTTGCGTCCTCGTCCATCCTGGCTATCGACACGGATGTCGCCTTTGATGACCCGGAGCTGCAGGCCAGATATGAACGGCTAATATCCGAAGTACGCTGTGTGCAATGTCAGAACAACAGCATCAAAGACTCGAATGTTTTGCTTGCCTCGGATTTGAGGCGCGAGATTCGGCGCTTGCTCGCTGAAGGCAAGACCGATGCAGAAGTGGCTGATTTTCTTGTCGCCCGATACGGCGAGTTCGCCTTGTACCGCCCACGCATGGCTGGCAAGACGCTGGCTTTGTGGATCGCACCGTTCCTGCTCGTATTACTGGGCGGCTTCGCGCTGTTCCGCGTTCTGAAACACCGGATGTCGTTACCGATTGACGACGACACCAAAAATGAGGGGCAACCTGAGTGACCTTCTGGACCATCCTTGTCGTACTTTGCCTGTTGGCCATCGTCTTCGCGGCGTGGCCGTTGTGGGAAAAGTCTCATCGGCTGACGCCGCTCGTCGCCGCCGTTATTGTATTCACCGTCGCATTGTCGGTCGGACTCTACGACCATATCGGTAGCCCGGGCTTGTCCTCTGGTCAGACCAGTCAAGCAGCACAGACTGACGAGTTGCTGGCCATGGACCAAGCGATTGGCGCGTTGGAGGCTCGACTGGCCAATGACCCAGGGGATACCGAGGGCTGGAAGATGCTCGCTCGTACGCAAATGACCATGCGCAACTATGCTGGCGCCGTCGACGCCCTGGAAAAGGCCCTCGAGCTTGAGAATGGACAGGTCGCCCAGACCCTGGTTGACCTCGCCCTGGCGATCCTGTCGCGAGACAACACACCGATCGAAGGGCGTCCGAAGAGCCTTATCGACAATGCCCTTGTGCTTGAACCCAACAACCAGGCTGCGTTGTTCTACTCAGGTGTCGCGGCCGCCAATAGCGGCGACACCGATACAGCGGCGATCCATTTTGAAACGCTGCTTGGCTTGAACCCGCCCGAGGAGATTCGCGCTATCCTCGAGGACCGCATCGCGCTGTGGCGTGGCGAGATGCCCCCCGCGATGGATATGGCAAACCACCCCGAAACTCCCGCGGAAGCCACGGTGTCTGATGCGATTATTTCGGCACAGGTCTCTATGTCCTCCGAGGTGATGGCTGCGATGACCGGCGATGCGAACATCTTCTTGATTGCGCGCGACCCGAACGCACCGTCGCCACCGATCGCCGTGTCGAGACTGCGCGTCAGCGACTTACCAGCCGTGGTGGACCTTACCGATGCGCAGTCGATGGTGGCCGGCCGCGAGTTATCCGGCTTTGCCGAAGTTGAAGTGCTCGCCCGGATTTCGCTGTCGGGCGGCCCGGCTGCGGCGTCCGGAGACTGGTTCGGCTCGAAGATTATGCGGCCGGCGGAAGGCAATGCGGTGAGTATCACGATCAGCCAGCAGGTGCCATAAGGGCCCTGTCCTGCATCTTGCCAGTCGCCAAGAATCCGTCCGAGACGATGTGCTTTGCCTGTGGCAAGGACAATCCTATCGGGCTGCATATCGAATTCGACATTACAGGTAACATCCCCTACGCACAGGGTCTGGTCGCACACACGGCACGCTGCGAGATTCGCTACCGGCAGCCTCTGCGCAAAGGGCAGACAATTCTGCTCAAGGGATGGACTGAGAAACTGAAGGGGCGCCTGATGGTCCTGCGAGGCGAGGCGCGCCTCAAGTCCGACAATGAACTCATCGCCGAATGTACGGCGAGTTTTCTCGTGGAGAAGTAAATGGCATTACCGGCATCACTCGAAGGCAAGCTGCGGCTGCCGTTGATCGGCGCGCCGATGTTCATCGTATCGGGACCCGAACTGGTTGCCGCACAGTGCAAGGCCGGCATCGTCGGGTCCTTTCCGGCCTTGAACGCGAGGCCGCAGGAAAAGCTGGTCGAGTGGATTCGGCAGATAAAGGCCGACCTGGCAGAATATGCCGAACAGTATCCGGATGACCCGGTAGCGCCGTTCGCCGTGAACCAGATCGTGCACCCCAGTAATCCGCGCCTACTTGAGGACATGCAGGTCTGTGTCGAAGAACAGGTGCCCATCATCATTACGAGCTTGAGCCCGCCGGCCGAGATCGTACAGGCCGTGCACTCCTATGGTGGCCTGGTCTTCCACGACATCATTAATCTGCGCCACGCACGCAAGGCCATCTCGCAGGGGGTCGACGGGGTTATTGCTGTCTGTGCTGGCGCAGGTGGTCACGCCGGGCCATTGAGCCCGTTTGCTCTTATTGGCGAGCTGCGCAAGGAGTTCGACGGTTGCCTGATTCTATCGGGTTGCATCTCGCGCGGCGACGACGTCCTGGCCGCCACGGCGATGGGCGCCGACCTTGCCTACAGTGGCACACGGTTTATTGCCTCGCACGAGGCCCAGGCCGTGCCGGGGTACAAGGAAATGATCGTCGACAGCACGGCCGGCGACATCGTGAATTCCTCGCTCTTCACGGGAGTAAAAGGGAATTACCTGTCCGGCAGCATCGCTGCGGTTGGAATGGACCCTGAGAATCTGCCGGAAGGAAAAAAGGAAGATATGGATTTCACGAAGGCGAGCGAATTGGACGCGAAAGCCTGGAAGGATATCTGGGGTGCTGGCCAGGGCGTCGGCAATATCGATGACATCCTGCCTGCCCGGGACGTGGTGCTGCGCATGGAGCAGGAGTACCGTGACGCGCTTGCGCGCGTGAACGCATAAGCCTGTGCACACAGTCCTCTGGTCTTACTTCTTCGTCGCTGCCGGAGGCGCGTTGGGTGCGGTGGCGCGATTTGCGCTGAACGTCTTCCTGCAGCGCGATGTGGCGTTTCCCTGGGGAACGCTGGGCGCCAATCTCATCGGGTGCCTTGTCATGGGTGTGCTGGCCCACCTGATCGCACACTCCTCGTGGTTCAATGACGCGGGCTTCATTCCGGATCAATACCGCTTGTTGTTTGCGATCGGTTTTTGCGGCAGTTTCACGACGCTGTCGACGATGGTGATGGAGCTGAACACGATGCTGCAACGCAATGAGCTCTTCTATTCGTTTACGTACCTGTTCGGCACGCTGGTCGGCGGTTTTGCGTGCTTCTACCTTGGTTTTGCGCTCATGCGCTCGCTTCGAGCAGCGCTGTAAGTCGATCGACCCAGTCTTCCTGCTCCGGCTTCATAAGCACCGAACGCAGGCACCTTACCGTGTCTGAATCCACGCCGATCTCCGGGGCATATTTGTTGACGAAGTCGGAAGGCAACTCAATGAGAGCGAGATGCAGGTCTTGCCGGGCTGCTTCGTCGAAGACCTCGCGCGCACGCTCTGCAGAGGCACTCGTCGTACTCGCATTGACCGCATAAACCACGATATCCAGCTCCGGCGGCATCAACGGCGTGAACGCGCTGCTGATCTCGAGGCGCTGCCAGAATTGCCGTGCGGCTCGAAGGCAGGCGTCCAGTCCATTGGCGAAGTCACCGCCGGGTATCGGCGGCATCAGCCTGTGGGTTGCCCATAACGCGACAGCCGAGGCGCCCGGACGTGAGCACTCCAGCGTTATTTCCCCAAGGTGCAGATCCCCGGAACTGAAATAGGTGTACGGCGAGTCGTGTTTGTACAGCGCGCCAACCGACGGATCCTTGAACAGTACGCAGCCACAGCCGTAGGGTTGCAGCCCATGTTTATGGGGATCGATGACGATCGAGTCGACGCTGCCTAGTGCATCGAAGACGGCTCGCGTGTTCGCGTCGAGTTCCTGGGCCAGACCGAAATAGCCGCCGTACGCGGCGTCAGCGTGAACTCTGAATTCGTATTTCTTACGCAGGGCCAGAATTTCCGGCAGAGGGTCGACGACACCCAGGCCGGTATTGCCGATCGTGACAACAACGGTGCCGACATCACCGCCAGCCAGTTCCTGCTCGACCGCGGCGACGTCCATGCGTCCGGCATCATCGACCGCGACGCCCGCAAATGGAATACCGAGAACTTCACTGATGCGGCTATGCGTGTAATGAGCCTGTGCCGAAGCAATGACCTTCTTGCCAGGACGCAGCCTGCCCGAAATCCACAGCGCCTCGAGATTGGCCATCGTACCGCCACCGGCCAGGTGCCCGAGGGGGGCATTCCAGCCAAACATCTCCCCGAGTTCCGTGATGCACTCCTTTTCCATCGCCGAACTTGCCCGCCCGCCATCAAGGGCATGGTTGTTCGGATTGACCCAGAGTGACAACGCATACGCAATGCGCGCCACCGGGTGCGGGGGCTTCAGCATTTGCCCGGCGTATTGTGGGTGATAGTAGGGGAAGTTGTCCTGCATTCGCTCCGCCACTTGCGCGATGACACGCGCAACGGCGTCCTCATCGAAGGAGGGGGTGAATTCCGGCAGGTCGGCGCTGCCTTCCTCGAGTTTGTCGAGGGCAATGCGCAGCAGGTCGAGTTCCCGTTTGTTTATCATTGAATTTCCTGTTCCCGTTGCCGCGGAGCTTACCGTAAACTGAGTGCATGGACCTGATTGCCTTAGCCGTGCCGTTCTTCCTGCTCGCTCTGCTCATCGAGTTGTTCGTCGACTGGCGGCGCAAGACGGGGTACTACCGCAGTAACGACGCAATCAACAGCATCAGTGCCGGCATGCTCGACACGACTACTGGATATTTCACGAAGATCCTGCCGTTACTTGGCTGGGGTTTCGCGATTCAGCACCTCGCGATCTTCGAGATGCCGCTTGGCTGGTTCGACCTGTCGCCTGGTGGCGTTGCCATGTGGGTTCTCGCGGCGCTGGCCTGGGACTTCTCCTACTACTGGTTCCACCGTTTCAGCCACGAGATCTCGATTCTTTGGGCGGCGCACGCGGTGCATCATCAGAGCGAGGACTACAATCTCTCGACGGCCCTGCGCCAGACCAGCACGGGTTTCCTGTTTGGCTGGATCTTCTACCTGCCTATTTTCATAGTCGGTTTTCCGTTTGAGGTCATCGTGACCGTCAACGCCGTCAATCTCCTCTACCAGTTCTGGGTGCACACGCAGTACATCCGGCACCTCGGTCCGCTCGAAGCGGTACTCATGACACCGTCGCACCATCGGGTTCATCACGCTCAGAACGAGCGCTACATCGACAAGAACTACGGCGGAATGCTGATTACCTGGGACCGGTTGTTCGGTACTTACGAGCCGGAGCGAGAAGACGACCCGGTGGTCTTCGGTGTACGCAAACCCCTGGCGAACTGGAACCCGTTCTGGGCCAATCTCCAGGTTTACGATTACCTGCTTTTCGACGCGCGCAAGACGAAGCGCTGGCGAGACAAGATCGGTGTCTGGTTCCGACGCACGGGATGGCGTCCCGCTGATGTGGAGGCCGCATATCCGAAAAGCCGTGCGGATCTCGATCATTTCCACAAGTTCAATCCCCCTGTCGATCCCGGCATCCGGCGCTATGTCGTGGCACAGTTCGGCGTTGCGATCGCGGCAATACTCTGGATCGGCGGGGTCTTTGCGAACGATGGTGCCGCAGCCGTCGTGATTCCCTGTGTGTTCCTCTGGAGCCTGGTCTTGAGTCTCGGTTTTCTAAATGGGGCGAGAACGTATGCACGGTCATTCGAGTACTTCAGGATCCTGGTGGTCGTGCCCGCGCTGGTGGGTGCCTGGAGTTGGTCTTACGGCGACTTTTCATCGACCCTATTGCTGTGCTGCGGCGTTTACATGATCGTTTCTACAGCGGGCCTGGCGATTGCAGCTCGAGAAAAAGAAGCACAAGTTTCCTTTTAAAAATCAACAAATAATAATTACTACTTCGAGTGAATTATCATGACTGACCGACTGAATATCCACACCGGGGCACCCTGGGAAGCTGTCGTTGGCTATTGCCGTGCCGTGCGTATCGGATCTCACGTGGCGGTCACCGGTACCGCCGCCGTGGGCGAGGACGGCGAAGTCGTCGGCGTCGGTGACGCGTACGCGCAGACGAAACGCTGCCTCGAGATCATCGAGAAGGCCCTGCGGGACGCGGGAGCCGCTTTGGAGGACGTCGTTCGTACCCGGATATTTGTGACCGACATTAGCCAGTGGGAAGCAGTTGGCCGGGCTCATGGTGAGATGTTCGGCGAGATATTCCCCGCGACGACGATGGTCGAGGTATCCGCCCTGGTCGATCCGGACATGCTCGTCGAGATCGAGGCAGACGCGATTGTCAAGGAAGAAGTCGCGGACTAGTCCGGCTGTCGCGTCCAGGTTTCGGTCCGGCCGAGCAGCGAAATGCCGATGTAGCCGCGCAGCTTCAGTGTGTCCTGGCTCGTCAATTTCAGCTTGGCGCGATAGGTCTTGCCATTGTTGGGGTCGTAGACAAAGCCGCCCGACCATTTGCCGTCACCGTCGTAACTGAAACCGCTGAAGATATTAAGCCCGATAAGGGGTCGATCGCGCAGGGCGGGATCCGGATTATGGATGTCTGTGTCAGGCCGGTCGGGGTCGTCGTTCGGTGAACCGAGGATGATGCCGCTTAGGTCGTCGCCATCGACGCGGATCTCGATCAGTCCGTCGCCGTCCGCACTGAGCCAGGTCCCGGCGACGGCCGCCTCATCGGCGTGCGCGACCGCAACGAACGTCAGAGTGGCAATAAATGCGAGCAGTGATTTCATAGGTTTGGCATTCTGCCATTTTTCGGGAGCGTTTGAGGGTGCCACGCCGCAGAACCAGCCTTTCGGCGAGCGAAGCTCGTCGCGTCGCGCTCGCCGCCCAGGGCTTTGACCGGCCGCGGCCAGCGAACCCGACGGATGCGCGGCATTTTCGCAGAGCCTTGCATGCGATAGGGGTGCTCCAGCTCGATTTCGTGAATGTCCTGATGCCGGCACATTTCCTGATGCTCTGGTCGCGACTGGGCGCCTACGATCGGCAGCGCTTTGAACGCTATCTCTATGACTCGCGGGAGTTCACCGAGCAGTGGGCGCACGAGGCATCGGTCGTCCGCGTCAGCGACTGGCCGTTGCTCGAGTATCGCCGCAAAGCCTGGCGTCCGTGGAAAACTGATCCGCTGAAGTCCCTCGATAATCCCGAGGATTATCTGCGCTGCATCCTGGAACAGGTAGCCGCAGGAGGAGCCGTCACTGCAAACGACTTGCCGGCTGCGCCCAAAACGAAACGGCTCAATCCGGGCGACTGGCATCGGCCCATACAGCGCTGGGCCCTCGAACACCATTTCGGCCGCGGTCATCTTGGTGTCCGACGCCGCCTCAGCAATTTTCAGCGCGCGTATGACCTTCCCGAGCGCCTGATCGACGACGAGCATCGCCTGCGGAACACGAACGAGGCTGACGCTCGTCGGGAGTTGCTTCGACAATCGGCAGAGTCGCTCGGGGTCGCGACCCTGCATGATCTCGCTGACTACTACCGGATGACAGCCCGGGATGCAGCGCCCAGGGTTGTTGAACTCGTGGAGGAGGGTGCATTGACGCCGGTCTCGGTCGAGGGCTGGAACGATACGGCGTATCTTTGCGATCGAGCCCGGTTTCCACGCTCGATTCCAGGCGCGTCCCTGTTATCCCCGTTCGATCCCGTCGTCTGGTTTCGGCCGCGCGCTAAACGCCTGTTCGATTTCGAGTACCGGATTGAGATCTATGTGCCCGAGTCGAAACGCAAATGGGGCTACTACGTGTTGCCGTTTCGCCTGGGCGACAGGATTGTCGCACGGGTCGATCTCAAGGCGGACCGTGCGGGCAAGTCGCTGCTGGTTCGCAGTCAGCACTTCGAGCAAGGGGCCGACCAAAAAGAAACCGAGTCCGCCTTGCGGGGCGAACTCGGTGCGTTGGCCGACTGGTTATGCCTGGAGACGGTGTCCTACTGCTGACGCTTGCCCTGGCCTCCGCGGCCCTTGCGCTCGCCACCGCGCCCTCCCTGGCCTTGTCCGCCGCGATACTCACGCGCTCGCTCGCGAGCGGCGGCTTTTTCTTCGTCTGACATGTTGTTCCAGACTTCGCGATTCTTTTCCTTTTGTGCCTTCTGCTGCGCACGTGCGGCTTCGCGTTCTTCCTCGGACATCGAGTCCCATTTCTGACGCATGGCCTCCCTGTCCGCGTTCCGCCGTTCCGACTGTTCTTGCCGAGCAGCCCGCTGTTCCTCTTCGGACATGGCATCCCATTGAGCCCGACGCTGGTCTCTGAGTGCCTGGCGTTCCTCGTCGGACAAGCCCTGCACGTACTCTCGGCGTTGCTCGGGCGTCATGTCCTCGAACCCTTCCGGAGTCTGCGCAAACCCTGCAGTCGGTATGAGAAGCGCCAGTCCGGTCGCGGCGATAATTGGGACTAGTGAGCGAAGTGGTTGCATTGCTGTCTCCTGTTGAGGCTGATTTTGCCGGCTCTGCGCCGTCATATACAAGCTAACGAGTCTGACAAGGTAGGCGTTGACAGGGTTCTGTGGAAAACTAGGCACATGAGAAAAAAGTCTATCGGCCTCGTTTTGCTGTGGGGTGCCTTGATTTTCACGGCTTGCTCGGCTCCACCACAGCTCGAACCCAGGAGTGCCGCTAACCCGGCGGGCATTGATCTGTCCGGCGCATGGCGGATTCGCGCCAGGGGCGGGGAGCCGCTGGCGCGCAAGAGCGAGCAACCGCAGACAATCAAAATGCCCGAGCGTGATTCGACTCGCACCAACCAGCAGGCCCAACGTCGCCCGCAGCGCTCGGACGGGGGCGATGTCTGGATCTTTCTTGAAACCGGTAAGGTCCTGAAGGTCACGCAGACCAGTGAGGGTTTGTTTGTCAGTTTTGATCGCGCCATCGTCGAGGAATTCATATTTGGTGAGAACCGCACGGTTTCGGTCGGGCCGATCGAAGCGCATCGTGTGTCAGGCTGGGTCGGTTCTGAACTGGTTGTGCAGACGATGGACAAGGACGGGGCTGTGCTTACGGAAACCTGGGCGCTTGCCGAGGACGGTTCGGTGCTGGTCAGAAAAATCGAGGTCAAGAAGGGCGACACGCAGTTGTTTTCGGCCAGGCAGGTGTTCGACCAGGCGTAAAGCGGGCGGTGGCACTTCGGGCAGCCCGGCGGGAAGGAAAGGCCTCCCTTGGAGCCACCGCCCGGGGATTCAACGGTCGTCTATGTCAAAGCGAAAGCGATATTCGATGCCCGTGGCGACCTGCGGAACGCCATCGACGACGGGCGCGCGGAAACGGAAGCGTGCCGCTGCCTTGATCGCCGCGGACTCGAAAATCCTGTGGCTGGAAGCAATGACGTCGATATTCATGACCTGGCCGGCGGTCGTCACATCGAACCGGACATCGACCCATCCCTCGAGCCCACGCGTCTCGGCAGGCCCGGGATAAGTTGGCTGGACCCGGACGATGCTGATCAGCGGTCCATCCGGCTGAGCGAGTCGGTCGGGCCCGGTGTTCACGGGCTTGGGGCCGGACGCTGGCACCGGGATGTAATACCGGGTTCCAGATCCGCTGGTGTTTGGCCCAGTGGGCGGGACGGGCGCATGTTTCAGGAGTTCAGGGTCAATAATGGGCTCTTCGCGACGGGGAGGTTCTTCGTCACGAGGAGGCGGGAGAAAAGTCAGGAAGCTGCGATCCCGAACCGCAACCTCGGCGCCCGGCTGCAGGTGTATCAGGCCCTGCATTGCGTATAGCAGGGCGAGGGTCATCAGGGTTCCCGTGGTCAGTGCGGCTGAATACCTGGCGATCATTGTGTTGCTCCTTCGTAGCACCCGCCGAATCGATACCTTGAACAGCTAGGTATATGATACATACCTAGAACCACAAAGTAAGTCTTGTTATACCTGTTAGTTCGAGGTATAGTCGGCGGATGGCTCAAACCAACCCTCCGTTCATGAGTGGTGTGCCGGAACTCCTGCTGCTGCGACTGCTCGACAATCGTGAGATGTACGGCTACGAACTCGTACGTTCGATCCGCGAGGTCACGAGCGAGGCGATTTCCCTGGGTGAGGGCGTAATCTACCCGGTGCTGCACAGCCTCGAGCGCAACGGGTCGTTGACATCCAAGAGAAAACCCGTCGGCGGCCGCACGCGCGTTTACTACTCAGTAACGAAGAAAGGCCGTGATCGGCTGGAAAAGCTGCAGAATGACTGGCAACGTATCCAGACCGGCATCACTTCCGCCTTGGAGAGTCCCGGCAATGCGTGAACCTGATTTCAACCGGCTGGCACAGAATCTGCTTAAGAGCGGTATCGCACCGCGGCACGCGCACCGGGCCGTCAATGAAATTCGCGACCATTACGATGACCTGGTCGATGCGGCGGTTGATGACGGTGCCTCAAGCCGCAACGCTCGCCAGCTGGCGGCGTCTCGGCTCGGCAGCATGGACGATCTTGTCGCTGCAATGAATGCCCGGCGCGAACTCAAGACCTGGGCATTTCGCTTTCCACGTGCTGCTGTCGTGATTTATCCGCTGGCGTGTCTCGCCGTTTTGCCCGCCGTACCGGTATTTGCAGGTATCGCCAATGCCTCGCTTATTGCTCGCTGGAGCGCGAGCCTGCTCGCTGCCGGCCTTTTCACGGCGGCACTGTTACTGCTGCTGCAGCTCTCGATCCTGTTCGGCTGATTCGTTCGGTCCGGCGAGTCAGGTCGCCGCGTACTTGGTCAGCGTCGCCCGAAAATTCAACTTCTTCTTGCGATGCTGCTCGATGACCACGGGCAGGTAACCCAGTTTCGGCGCACACCAGAGCGTCGTCACGCGCGACGAGCCTTCTTTCTGGTGCTGGATACCGATGACCTCGAAGCTCCCGGCCTTGGTCTTCACGTTCTTGGTGCCGACATTGCGCACATGCGCCACGCGCATCTTGTCGATATCAAACAGCACATAGGTGTCCTTGGGCTGGTCGTTCAGGAGATCGTGCATGAGGGCGTATTGAATGGAGACATTGTCGTGGGAAATGCCTTCAAGCTGAATCGTGACGTCTTCCTCGCCAACCGTGCCGCTGGCCGTATTGGTCGTCCAGTCGAAGCCCAGCCGGACTTCCGGTTCGTCCTTGATGGTGTCCACCTCGTGGAACCACACTGGTCTGACGCCGTCTTCCGCCGTTGTGAACACCGACGACACGCGCATGCGGCCGTTGGTGAGAATGCGCGACATGCCGACCGGCTTGATGGCGTGGGTCGCGACATAGCCTGACTCGTTCGTCCGCAACTCGGTGTTCAATTGACCCGAAACCACGCTGATCTTGACCTTGTACTCGGCGCGGTGGGGCGTCAGATCGGCTGCCCCCGCCGCAGAGACGGAGAAAAACAGCGCGAGCATAGCCGGCGCAAACATGGCCAGAATGCGGTTACACGACGAAAAAATCACCCAGTCACCTCCTCAGGCGGCTTGCAGAGCTTTCTCAGATTCTTCCATAAGAGACATGACTGTTGCCTGAACGTTCGCTCTGACGGGCTCGAGCTTATCAAGCGGGATCTCCCGGGGAACCGGGATCGGCTCGCCGATTGCGATGACGATCCGGGCAAACGGCTTGGGTACCATGAAATCGTCCCAGCGATTCAGGTACCACGCGCGGTCGGCGGCACAGCCAACCGGCAGAATAGGCACACCGGCAATCCGGGCCATCAGGACCGTCCCCGATTTGAATTCGTACTTGGGGCCGCGCGGCCCGTCGGCCGTGGTCACGATGGAATAGCCTTTCTTCATCATGCTTTGCTGGTCGCGCAGGGCGAGGGCGCCACTCTGGTTGGCCGAACCCCGAATGACCTCGGCTCCCCACGCACGGGCGATGCGCGTTGGCACGTCGCCGTCAACGGACCCCGATACGAGGAAGCAGGCCTTGAAACCGCGGCGGATCCAGCTGCGAACCAGCGTCGAGCCGATGACGTGGTGCTGGTGCCAGTAGGCCGGGGCGCAAACGCGGTCGTCGCCGATAAACGGGTCAATGTTGGTGGCGCCGATGACCCTTTCTACCCGGTAAGTGGCCGTCAGGACCCTGATCAGTCCGCGCAGAACGGGCAGGCCCAGGAAATAGTACAAACGCCGCGCAGGGCCGAGCTTGCGCCGCGAGGCCGTGCTGCGTCGGGACTCTACGGAGTCGAAATACTTGGGGTTTCGGTCATTCAAGTGCCGGAGTTTGCAGTATCGAATCTGTGCGGGTCAATGTAATATTGCCCCTGCGTTTTCAGAGCGATCCTCAATTCCCTGCACTTGCCATGACTGAACCCCAGCACCTATTTAGGCGGCCGCCAGGGCCCGATCAGCCGGTTACGCTCGGAATCGATGCCGAGACGCTGGCGACCCTGCAAAACCTGCACGCCGAGTACGGTGACATGGTCAGCATGGTCAAGCCCAATGGGCGACTGGCTTATTTCGTCAATGACGCGGTCGAGGTACGCAGAATCCTCGCGCGCAGGCACGCCAAATATCACAAGGGACCCGGTTTCGAGCGGGTCAAGATGCTGCTAGGCAATGGCCTGATTGTCAGTGACGGAGATGTCTGGCGTCGTTCCAGGACGATGATCCAGCCCGCCTTCAGTCGGCAGAATGTCCACCGGCTGATGACGGTCATGGTCGAGTGCTGCGATCGACGCGCAGTACGCTGGGCTGCGGCAGCCGCAGAAGGACAGACGATCAATATCACGGAAGAAACCTGCGACTTCGCGCTCGAACTAATCCTGATCAGTACGTTTGGCGACGACTTTGACAATCGGATCATGAGCGGCGGTGAGAATCCGTTCGCGTTTCTCAGTCGGGACTCGACCCGGGACCTGAGCGTCGTGATGAAAGTTCGGCACCTGCGCGAACTGCTTCGCGACATCATCGCGGACCGGCGTGCAGGCAAGGGCAGCCAGCACTTCGATTTCCTGTCGATGTACCTGGAGGCGACCGACAAGCAAGGCAACAAGTTCGACGATGCCGAATTGCTCGACGAGCTCATGACCCTGATCGTGGCGGGCTTCGAAACCTCGGCCAACACGCTCAACTGGGTCTGGTACCTGGTGGCAACGCATCCCGATGTTGAAGCGAAGTTGATCGAGGAGGCTCAGCAGGTAATGCCGAACGTCTCCGCTGTCACTGCGGAGAATCTGGCAGCAATGCAATACACGCAGCAGACGCTCGAAGAAGCGTTGCGCCTGTATCCGCCCGTGTGGCTGTTCACGCGCCGGTCAGTCGACGAGGACGAACTGGAAGACTACGATGTTCCCACGGGGACGGATATCTATTTGTCGCCCTACATTTTGCACCGTACAGCACACTACTGGCCCGACCCCGACCGTTTCGATCCCGATCGATTCGCGCCAGCGGACAAGCCGAAAAAGGACCGGCCCTATTTTCCGTTCTCGCTCGGCCCGCGACGCTGCCTTGGCGAGTATTTCTCTTTTCTCGAAATGAAGGTGCATCTCGGCTTGTTGTTGCCGCGATTTCGAATGCGCCTGCTCGATGATTCCCAGCCGGAACTGGAACTGGCCATCAATTTGCGCTCGGCCGAAGACATCCACGTGCGGCCGGAAGAACGCTAAGGACACCATGAAGCTTTACGACACACTGACCGATCTGTTCGCGGACGTTAAGGACCGCGATCGCGAAATCCGCTTTATCGATGGCGACAAGGACGAAAGTGCCTTGCGATTCGGTGAACTCTGGGACGCGTCACTGGCCTTGCTCGGGTCCCTGCAGGCGAGGGGTATGAAACCTGGCGACGAACTGATTATTTTCAGCAAGTCGAACCAGAGCTTCGTCACGGCGTTCTGGGCCGCCGTGCTGGGTGGCCTCGTGCCGGTGCCGGTCGCAGTGGGAATCAGCGACGAACACAAACTCAAGCTGTTCCGAATCCTGTCGCAGCTGGACAATCCGACCCTCTTCACCGAGATGGATCTGCTACAGCGCCTCCTGGATTTCGCCGGGGAAAGCGAGCGCGCGGATATCACGGAGCTACTGAATACACATGCCGTTCTGATCAGCGACGTGGAACCCGGCTCGCACGGTGCAGTGCATCCTGCCCAACCGGAAGACACCGGTTTTATTCAGTATTCCTCCGGCTCGACCAGCGACCCCAAGGGCGTGGTCCTGACCCATCGCAATCTTTGCGTTAACGTTCGTGCCATCGTCGAGGCCCTGGAGTGGGGTGAGGACGACCGCTCGCTGAGCTGGATGCCGCTGACCCACGATATGGGACTGATTGGTTTCCACCTGAGCGTCATGACGGCCGGGATGGATCATGCCGTCATGGATACCAATCTGTTCGTGCGGCGGCCGCTGTTGTGGATGACGAAGGCAAGCGAATTCGGCGCGACACAACTGTGCTCACCCAACTTTGGCTACAAGCACTTCCTCAAGCTGTTCGAGCGTAAAGGGCTGCCCGATGACGTGGACTTGTCGCGCGTCAAACGTATCCTGAATGGCGCCGAGCCTATCTCCTGGGATCTGTGCGAGGAGTTTCTCGGGAAGCTCGCGCCGCTCGGTCTCAAACGCAATACGATGCTTCCTGTCTACGGCCTCGCCGAGGCTACCGTGGGTGTCACGTCATCGCCGATAGGGCTCGAGTACGAGCGCGTCGTGATGGACCGCCACAGCCTGCAGATCGGTGAGACCTATCACGCGGTCGACCCGTCCGCGGCAGATGCCGTCAGTTTCCTCAAGGTCGGTACGGCGATGCGCGATGTCGAGCTGCGCATCGCCGATGACGGCGATGCTATCCTGAGCGACGGCCACATAGGTCACATCCAGCTGCACGGCGGCAGCGTCACCGAAAAGGTATACGGCGACGCGGAAGCGACGGCCGAATTGTTCACCGAAGACGGATGGCTACGGACCGGCGACTGCGGTGTCGTCGTCGATGGCAGCCTGGTCATTACGGGCCGACAGAAGGACATCATCATCGTCAACGGCCAGAACTACTACCCGCACGACATCGAGGAGATCGTCGCGCAGCTTCCCAATCTCGACCTCAACAAGGTGGTCGTTGCCGGCGCGACCCCAAAAGGCGGTCAAACGGAAGAGCTCGTCGCCTTCATCCTGTTCCGCCAGGGCGCAGGGGACTTCCTGCCGCTGATCGACCAGGTACGCGACATTGTCGGCGAGCATGCGGGGCTTGAAGTACATACAGTGATACCCGTCGCTCGTATCCCGAAAACGACGAGTGGCAAAGTCCAGCGTGCCAAGTTGCTGGAAGCCTATTTCGATGGCGAATTCGACACGGTACTCGGCGAGCTGGCGCCGGTTGAAACGGCCGATGAGCCGCTTGATGAGGACCCGCTGGTTGCGGATCTGGAGCGGATCTGCCGCGAAGTCGCCAAAGACCGCAAGATCGGGGCAGATGACAACCTGTTCGAAGTCGGTGTAAGTTCACTAACCTTGACCGAGGTCGTACTCGCCATTGACGAGAAATACCCGGGGAAACTCGATATTAGCGACCTGTTTGATTACCCGACGCTGCGTGAAATCGCCGCGTTCCTGAAGAGGGACACCTGATGATCCATGCGCGCATCGCCGGAGTTGGCAGCTACCTTCCCAAAAAGGCCCTGAGCAACAAGGACCTTGAGAAGATGATGGACACGTCCGACGAGTGGATCCGGGAACGCACCGGGATCAAACGTCGGCACATCGCAGCCGATGACGAGACGACGGGCTCGATAGGCCTCGAAGCCGCCAGGCGAGCAATCGACGATGCGGGCATCGATCCGGACGAGATCGACCTGATCATCCTTGGCACCGCGACCCCTGACAAGGTATTTCCCTCGACCGCCTGCATCGTGCAGCGGCGACTCGGCATCAAAGGTGGCCCCGCATTCGACGTGCACGCCGCCTGCAGCGGCTTCCTTTACGGGTTTGACCTGGCGCGCCGTTACATCCAGACCGGCGGCGCGAAGAAGGCGCTCGTCATTGGCTCCGAAACCCTGTCGCGAATCACCAACTGGGAGGATCGCGGGACAGCCGTCCTTTTCGGCGATGGGGCAGGCGCGGTTGTCATCGAGGCCTGCGACGAGCCGGGCATCATGGCCACCCATATTCACGCGAACGGCGAATACGAGGAACTCCTGCAAGTCAGGCAGGGTGTTTCCATCGGCTACGACATTACGCGCAAAGGCGAGGCGTTCATCGAAATGGAGGGCAACGCCGTTTTTCGGCGTGCCGTGGCGACCTTTGACGCCATTGCGCGAGAGACCATTGCGGACCTCGACGGGCATATCGACGACATCGACTGGTTTGTCCCACACCAGGCGAATATGCGGATTATCAAGGCGGCAGCGAAGAAACTGGGAATGCCGATGGAGCGGGTTATCGCGACGGTCGACGAGCATGCGAATACATCCGGTGCATCGATTCCGCTCGCGCTGGACCTGGCCGTGAAAGACGGGCGAATCAAGCGCGGCGACACGCTGCTTTTCGCGGCCTTCGGAGCTGGATTTACCTGGGGCTCCGCGATGCTCAAATATTGAGACCATGGCCAGCTGGCCGTCCTGTAGGAAACGCCCCGATAGGGCGAAGATCCGCCTGTCGCCGCCCGGATTTCACATAAGTACCCGAAATCGCGGTTTTTCCGAATTTCTAGTGTGACGCAGCTCACACTTTGGCCGAACCTCTGTCTCTATACTGCGACACATGACCTGTCGCTAAATACAGACAGAATGTAATACGGACGGAAAGATGCAAAAGGATTTCAACGACATACCGCTGGCAGAGTCGAATGTCTCTCTGAAGCTGGCTGATATTCAGAAGCGCTGCACCCAACTCCTGCAGGAGTCGGGCGATGAGTTGGAACTGGCGCTCGAAGAGCCGGTGGTCACCGTGGATGACAGCAATAACCCGTACAACCGCGGCTAGACACCGGGATCCGACCCTTAGTCGGAATCAGCAACGGCTTCCTCATGCAAACGCCGCATGAGGCGTAGTCTCCATATCCATATCACCGCGATCATCGCTGCGGCGATCGGCAATGCCGCTACGGGGTATTGCAATACCAGGAAGTCGTAGAGCCCATGCAGTCCGGCTGCCAGCAGGAAGCCATAGAGTGCCGGCAGTGCGATCGACTCCCGCGCCAGCCAGGCACGGGTGATCCAGTGAGCCCAAATGGACGCGAACAGGATGTGAATAACCGGCCCGGCAAAGCCGCGCGCATAGGCTTCAAAGCGTGTCAGGTAGTCCAGGTAATGGTAGTTCTCCACCGCGGCGTATCCCAGCGCGATGAACGATGCGTAGACGATACCGTCGAGCGGCTCGTCAAAGGCTTTTAGCCGGATCACGATTAGTACGAATGGCAGCAGCTTGGCCAGTTCCTCGATCGGCCCGATGGCGAGAAGTGCATAGGCGAACAGGCCCAGGGGATTCGTATCGGCGAGGGCGACGGCGTCGAAGCGCAGTCCAATGGGCTCGAGGCCAACGTAGAGCGTCTTTGACAGGCCCGCAGCGAGCATGCCCAGGCCGAAGCACAGAGCGAGGTTCCCGACCGGTTCCGGCAGGTGCCGATCCTTGTGGTAGTGATAGACCGCCCAGAACAAAGCGGGCAAGACGATCGGAATGAAGAGCAGTCCCTGGGCCATCCGGTTATTATCGCCGAAATGAGCAACACCTTTTTGTACATCGTCACGGTCCTGATCTGGGGCTCAACCTGGCTCGCGATCGAGTACCAGCTCGGTGTTGTCGAGCCGGAAGTGTCGATCGTATATCGCTACCTGGCGGCATCCGGCGTATTATTGATGTGGTGTAAAATCAAAGGGTTATCACTATCCTTTAAAGTAAAAGATCACATCTATTTCATCTTCCTGGGCCTGCTGCTTTTCAGCTTGAATTACATCCTTGCGTACCGCGCCCAGATCTACGTTACCTCCGCACTGGCGGCAATCGCCTTTTCAATGATGCTGTGGATGAACATTGTGCTTTCGCGAGTAGTCTTCGGAACGCGGGCGACGCGGCAAGTGCTGCTCGGCGCGGCCCTCGGAATTATCGGGATCGTGATCCTGTTTGCGCCACAGGTCACCGCGATTTCATTATCCGATGGCGTTTTCTTCGGGTCGCTCCTGGCACTGGGAGGGGCCTTGACGGCGTCCTGCGGCAACATGGTCTCCCAATCCGCCCAGAAGCGCTCGTTGCCCGTGGTGGAGACGAATACCTGGAGTATGTTCTACGGGGCTTTGCTCACCGGGATCGTGGCATTGGCCAGTGGCCATGAGTTCAATTTTGACGCGACTTTTACGTACATCGCGTCATTGCTGTATTTGGCAATATTCGGATCGGTGGTCGCATTTGGAGCCTACCTGACGCTGTTGGGGAGGATTGGTGCGCACAAAGCAGGGTATGCAACCGTCATGTTTCCTGTCGTCGCACTGGTTCTTTCGATTGCGTTTGAGGGGCTGCATCTGGACCTCGCGATCATTATTGGTGCAACACTGGTCCTCCTGGGTAACTCGCTGGTCTTGAAGAAAGACAGCTGATTTCCCGGCAGGCAAGGGAGATCAACATGGGCGGACGAAACCCGATCGAAGATCTGGCTGATCTGCGACACGAATTCGGTGAGCATGGCGGCGTAAACATGTCCGTCGAAGCGAGCTCGACATTTACGGTAATTGACCCCGAAACCATGCCCGACCTGTTCCAGGGTCGTGCCGGGCCTGACAAGGGCTGTTATCTCTACGGCCGTCACTTCAACCCGACGGTCTACAACCTGGGCCGGCAAATGGCCGCCCTGGCGGGCACCGACGCGGCCTATTGTTCGGCGAGCGGCATGGGGGCAATCTCGGCCGTCATGCTGTGCCTGTGCAACGCAGGTGATGAAATCGTCGCCTCGAACGCGATATACGGCGGTTCATTTGCGCTGCTCAACGACTTCCTGCCGGCGAAATCGGGCATCCGGACGCACTTCGTCGATATCACCGATGTCGACGCTGTTCGCGACGCCATCACCGACAAGACGCGACTCGTGTTTACCGAGAGCGTGGCGAATCCGACGCTGCGACTGGCTGATATTCCGCGGCTGTCCGAGGTGACCCGCGACAGGAACATTCCCCTGGTTGTCGACAATACGTTCAGTCCGCTTATCCTGAGTCCCGCGGCCCTGGGTGCCGACATCGTCGTGCACAGCATCACGAAATTCATCAGTGGTGCATCGGACGTTATCGCCGGCGCGATCTGTGGCAGCGAGGAATTCATTGGCGAGCTCATGGATCTTCACATGGGGCCCCTGATGTTGCTCGGCCCGACGATGGACCCCAACGTGGCCTCGGCGATCAGCCTGCGGATCCCACATTTGCCGTTGCGCATGGCCGCGCACAGCGAGCGCGCCCTGGCCATAGCCACGCGCCTGCAGGACCTCGGGCTGAAGGTGTGTTATCCGGGACTTGAAACGCATCCGGATTTCGCGTTATTCGATGAACTGCATTGCGAAGAATATGGCTACGGCGGCGTGTTTTCGCTGGATCTCGGCGACGAAGAAACTGCGGCCGCCGTGATGTCCTGCCTGCAAAATGAGCAACGGTTCGGTTACCTGGCTGTGAGTCTCGGGTATTTCGACACACTTATGTCATGCTCGGGTTCGAGTACGTCCAGCGAAATGAGTGAAGAAGACAGGGATGTCGCGGGCATATCGCCCGGCCTCGTACGCATCTCGATCGGCTATACGGGAACACTCGAACAGCGCTGGATGCAGCTCGAGCAAGCCCTGCTAAAAGTAGGGGTCATAAATAGCTAGAAATTCTGCGCTGAAAAGCGGAACATCCGCAGCGCTGTGCGGTCTGCACATACACAGCTGGTTTGGGGAGAGAATAATGAGAAAGTCGTTCGCTGCGCTACTGGTCCTGATGTTTGTTGCTGCCTGCGGAGGAGGCGGGGACATCGGCGCGATCGAACGCCCGCCGCCAAGCGATCCTCCGCCGACACCTTCCGAGCAGTTGCTAGAGGACCTGGCCGGCCTGAGCCTCACCGACTTTTACGACGTATCGTACGAAGCGCTCATTTATCGCGAGCCCGAATCCATTGCCTGGAATACGCTGGAAAGTGTCTATCCAGTGGAATTCGCCACGCTCAATGATCTGCGGGACGCATACGTACGGGAAACGCTTGCGATGGTCCAGGTCTCACTCGACGCGCTTCGTAGCTACGACCGGGCCGCGCTGTCAGACGACGACAAGCTCGACTACGACTTTTACGAGTGGTATCTGCAGGACCGACTGGATCACCTCGATTTCATCTACCACGATTTCGTCGCAACCTATAATTTTGCCAGCATCCACAGAAATACCGAACGCTTGTTCACGGACATTCTTCCGCTTGAGACAGCCCAGGACGCTGAGGATTACCTGGAGAGGGTCGGCTATGTCCTGCTGAAGTTCAGGCAGCTCGTCGCTCATCTGAATCTGCAGAACGGCGCCGGGATCGTCGAGCCGGGCATTAGTATGGATTGGGCGATATTCGGCCTGAATGAAATCGCCGATGCGCCGACGACAATGGAGGGCGTTTCGTATTTTGACCGTTTCGTCGCGGATATTGAGAATATTGCCGAGCTCGATGAGGCGGAGCGTGCGGCGCTGCGATCGCGATGCAGGGATACAGTACGGTCAAGTGTGAGACAAGGTTATCGGGAATTGCGCGCGGCTCTGCAAGGCCTGCGGGCGAGCGCCCCGAACGAGATTGGGGTAGGTCAGTACCCCAATGGCAGTGAGTACTACAGTTATATTCTTCGACATCACACGACGACGAATCTTACGGCCGCGGAGATACACCAACTTGGGCTCGATGAGCTGCAGCGTATTCACGCGGAGATGCGCCAGATCTTCGACGACCTTGGCTATCCCCAGAATGAAACTCTGGAGGAATTGTTCGCACGTGTAGCGGCAGACGGGGGCGAGATTCCGGCCGTGGATGTTAAGGCGACGTACGAGGCGATTATCGACGCTGCCGAGCTGAATCTCGACCAGGCATTCGACATCTTCCCGTCGGCCGACGTCGTGGTGGGTGATGACCAGTTTGGCGGTTTCTACATCGGGCCGAGTTTCGACGGTACACGACCGGGTACGTTCTATGCGGGGACGCAGAATCCGGAGCCGTGGTTCCAGATGCCGTCGTTGACCTACCACGAATCGGTCCCGGGACATCACACGCAAGTGGCGCTCGCGTTGGAGCAGCCAGGACACATGTTCCGCCGAGTGGAGCGTTTCACCGGAATGGTCGAGGGCTGGGCCCTTTACGCGGAACGCCTGGCGTTCGAGCTCGGCTGGTATGCGAACGACCCGTACGGCGACCTCGGTCGCCTGCAATTTGAAGCACTACGCGCGGCGCGCCTCGTCATCGATACGGGCATTCACAGCCTGGGCTGGAGTTTCGAAGAGGCCGTGCAGTTCAACATGGACAATGTAGGCGCAAGCCGTGGTGCATCTGAAGGTGCCGCCCTGCGCTATAGCGTTGTGCCGGGACAGGCAACGGCCTACATGGTTGGGATGCTGCACATCCTGGATGCGCGCCAGAGGGCAATAGATCAACTCGGAGCCGAGTTCGACCTGAAGGAGTTCCATCGGGTGGTCCTTACGAGCGGTGGTCTCCCATTGCCATTGCTCGATGGCGTCGTGGATACGTGGATCGCGGAGAAACTCGCGGCGCCATAGTGGTCGTTTGGTGTGAGCGCAATTGCACGAACCCGGTAATTTTCAATTAGACTACGGCCCTTGTCGTTAGAAGTAGATTGAGAAGGGAGTTACTGCCTTGGCTATTGAGAATTACGAAGTACAGGCGTTGTTTGCTGAGCCTATATTCCGGGGGGATATCGGTCACGCAATTAGCGCGGAGCAGGTCGAGTTCATAAAAAACCAGAAAATGCTCACTAACCAGGTCAACCTGATCTCTGAGAATCTGTACCTGTTCGAAGAGCCGGAGATGAAGAGCATCAAGGATGCCATTCAGGAATTGCTGGATTTGTACACGCGCGAGGTGATGGGGATCCCGCAAAAGCTCTACGTGACGCAGTCCTGGTGCCTGACCAACGAGCCGGAAGTGGGCATGCACGGGCACTCACATTCCAACTCGATGATTTCCGGGTCGCTGTACTTCACGGATTTGCCGGTTCCGGTGGCCAAGATGGTCTTCGATCGTCATAAGACGTATCAGCAGATCGAGCTGATTCCGGACGATGACAAGAAGAACATCTACAACGCGCCGATGAATGTCATCACGCCGCGAAAGAACGAGGTGCTGCTATTCCCATCCGGGTTGCAGCATTTTGTTGAGCCGAATCAGAGCATGATCCCGCGACATTCGATTGCCTTTAATACGTTCCTCAAAGGGAAACTGGGCGATTACCGCGACGTATCGGAACTGACTCTGGCGTAGCTAAATTCAGACGGCGTCTCAGCTTTCGTCGGAGCCGTGCAGCTTCTCGTGGTCGATGATCATCGTAGAGCGCATTATCGATACCCGGTTCTTGTTGTGATAACGCCAGCGCGCCTGGTAGATCCAAATGCTGCGCGCGATGCAGAGGAGGCCCAACGCAAGATAAGCGGGAAAGAACACGACTTCCGCGCCGGCCGACATGCCCAGGAGCAGAAAGAGCACGCCGATGACGAGCCAGAACTGCGGAATTCGTCTGTAAATTCGGTCGGATACGAGCATAAAGACATTGTGCGCAGGTCGCGCAGGCGGGTCTGTTAACTGGTCCTCGTTTCGGCGACCGCTTGTCAGGCCGCTTCCGCCTCCGCGTACGTGAACTCCACCTTGATCTCGGTATTGTCGCCGATGTTGGTCTTGATCGGGCAGAGATCAGCGGCATTCTCGATGCGCCGCATATCGACCGCGGAGAATTGACGCGGAATATCGACCACATAGTGGATTGAAGACACGTGCGGGAAGGGTTTGGCCTCTTCTTTGAACCGGACGCTCACAGTGGTTCCGCTCAGGTCCAGCTTGGCGCGCTGCGCGACTGCGCCAATCGACAGCAGCATGCAACTTCCCAGGCTGATGCTGAGCAGGTTCGCCGGTGAGAATTCCGCTCCATCGCCCGTGTAGGGGCAGTCGACGCCCACTATCTTGTGCTGGGGTTCCATGATGGCGGTGACGTGATGATCGGAATCGTAAGTCAGTTTGACCGTGTTCATGATGCTCTCCGTGCCGCGCCATGGGTAACACGTGTTGATCACGTGCCTGCACGACGCGCTGGTACCAAAATGCACCAAGGCGTTACTCTTGGCAATTCGGAATTTCCGAGGGAGTCGCCATGACGGCGAAGAACACTGGGATCTTATCAACCTGTACCGCACTATGTGGCACTCGACCGGGTCGATATTATCGAGTTCGCCGCGCCATCCAGCGATTGAGCAGTATGAACACGGCCAGCACGACTCCCCATTGCGCGAGGCATGTCATGACGCTGAAGGACTCAAACGGATCGAACCAGCGATCCGGCGCATAAACAAAGGCGGCCTGGTAGAGCCACCAGCCAAGTAGCACCGTTGCAAGCGATGGGACCGCGAAGCGAATCGCGGCATCCCAGAGTGGTCCGGCGCTCCAGTCGTCCGGTTGGTGGTCGATGGTCTCCGCGCGAAAACGGGCAGCGCCGTGCCGTATCACGGCAAAGGCGATGAACGCGCCCGAAATCATCAATGCGATTCCCCAGACAAAGTCCTGGTTGGCAAAAAACTCCAGGTTGATTGCCGATGGAATACCCAGGGTAAAGCCCGTGATGCATACACCGAGCATGGCCTGGCGACGCGCCACGCCGAAATCGACAAGCACCCGTGTGCTGAGCTCAATCATGGCGATCAGAGAACTGAAAGCGGCGAACGAAAGCCCCAGGAAAAACAGGATGGCAAAAACATTACCGCCGGGCATTTTCGCGAACAGCTGAGGCATCCAGATAAACGTCAGCCCGGTGGCGGCCGGTCCGCTCGTCTGCATGATCTCGAGCACTTCGGCCTTGCTCATCTGGGCGCCGAGAATGGCGAATACGGTGCCGAAGATAATGACTGCCGCCAGAAGTGAAACGGTATTGTTGCCGACACCCGTGATGAGGGCGTTCTTGACGACCCCGTGCCGGCGCTGCATGTAAGCCCCGTAGGTCAGGATCAGGCCCCAGCCAGCGCCCGTGTCCCAGGCATTTTGTGTAAGCGCCTCGAGCCAGATCTGCGGTTTCGCGAGCGTGGACCAGTCGGGTGTGAACAGGAACGCGATGCCTTCAGACGCGCCGTCCAGTGTCAGCGTACGCAGGAGTGAAATAACGACGATCAGCAGCAGGGCGGGGATCAGCACGAGATTCGCGCGCTCGATCGAACGAATGCCGTTCCAGACGACAAAGGCGCCAACACTCATGGCGAATGCGTGAAACACAACCGGGAAACCACCACCCTGGAAGCCGTCCCAGATGCCTTGTGCTGCCGCGGCGCTCAGGGGCAGGGGTTCGATCGTCATCTTGATCAGGTAGTAGACGCACCAACCGGCTACAACGGAGTAGTAGAACATGATGGCCGTAGCCACAAACGCGACGAATGCGCCCATCCAGGCGTATTTTTCTCCAGCAATCTTCGCGAAGGTCCCGACAACGCCCATGCGGCCTGTGCGCCCGAGCGCATACTCCGCGATGATCAGCGGCACGCTCCAGACGAACAGGAACACGAGCCAGGCGACGAGAAAAGCGCCCGCGCCGTCATCGCCGGCATTCTGGGCGGCGATGCGCGGAAAGCGCCAGATATTGCCAGTGCCAACAGCGATGCCGAGTACGCACAAGAGCAATCCCAACCGGGATGAAAATCGTTGTTCCGTGTGATTCGTCAAGAGCGCTTCCTCGGGTGCAGCCCGAACCGGACTATTATTGTTTAGTTGTTGTGCGGGAAGTGGCGTGGTCGGATAACCGGTCTTTTGGGCGTTAGCGGTTAGCCGGGCAGACCATTCTTGCGGAATTCCTTGACCCACTGAACGGCCTCACCAATGTCGTCGAGGGTCTTTTCTTCGGAGCGCGGACCAAAGCCGATCTTGCGCTTGCGGCCATCGTCCGGGTCGGGGCTATCCGACAGCCACCCTTCGCGCTGCAGATTGGCGACACACCGGCTGACAGTCGGGATTGGAATGCCGGTTGCCTTGTGCAGGCCGGTAACGGAGCAGGTACGTCCGTCCAGATGACAATAGATAATTTGTACCATGACGCGCGCCTCGTTGAGCGTGCAGTCGCCGCCATACTTTTCGGACAAAACCCTGAGACCGTTCCGAGCGAACTCGACCACGGCCTGGGACATCACATCGTCCATCGTCTGTTTCATACGTTGTTCTCGGTACCGAGAATTTCTCGGTAGTGAAAGTATCATTGCCATAAGCATGTGGCGCACGGGATTATACATCGACACGAGAAATCGGAAACGGCTTGGGGAGAGCCCGACGTAGTGCAGTCGGACAAATTACGACAGTGACAATTGCAGTATTGAATTACACGTTGATGCTCAACCGCCTGATTCAGAAAGCCAGGAGGTCCGGGGTGATTTCGCGGGATGAGGCGGACTACCTTCGATCTATGGCGCAGAATAGTATCCCCGCTTCGTCAACCAGGGGGCTGGTCGGTGAGAAAGGCGCGCCGGATTTTCAGTATGCGGCGCTGCATTTCTCGACCATGATCTGGCAAGCGGGTGATGCTGCTGAAGACGACGCCAAGGCGCGAGCAGGGTACATGCTGGCGCGGTACGTCTTGTCGCAGGAGTCTCCAGGACATGACATATTCTGGGCGTCGAAGCTTCTCCGGGAGTTCTACGATGAGCATGCAGGCGCGACGCCGAATCCTGTCGAATACCTGGTTCGACGCGTCGCATCAGCCTGAATACCGCCTCTTCGCCAGAGACTAGAAGAACGTAGACCAGGCAATCGCGAACGTATCGAGATCCGCGCCCGTGAAGCGCTGTGTCTCGCTGAGCAAGTACACCAACTTGATTCCCTGCTTGGGCGTGATGGGAATACCAATGGAGAGGGCAGCGAGAATGTCGGCCTTGTCGTTGTCGCTTGGAACGCCGTTGACGGTGGTCTCACCGCGCCAACCGTAGGCGGCACTCAAGGATGCCCAGAGCCCCGGTTTGAACACACGAATGACATGCGCCTGTAGCGCGCCGATTGGGTCCTGCTTGAGTTCATTGCCCTCCCAGAACTCGTCGTTATCCGTGAAAAAGAAAATCGATCCCGTGAGTTCAAACGACCATTGGCCGCGCGTATGCAAAACACCGATTTGAGGGCGGATGACGAAACGATTCTGTCCGAGGTTCAGCAACCTGTCTTCGAGGTATTCTCCGAGCGGTGCGCCGACCGAAACTGCCGCTCCAATGATCGTGTTGATGGGCTGCTCAGCTGCACGTTTCTTGAACTCCTGCGCATCGAGCGCCGGCGCGCCATAGAGATTCACCGACAACCGAAACTTTGGATCTGAAAACCCGACGCGCGTCGTGTCCGCCGGCTGGCCTTCGAGGAGCCCTTCCCAGTAGCCGTGCTGCCACGGAATGACCACATCCACGCGGGCAGATCGTCCGAAAAGTCCAAAGCTACGGGCGTAGCTCGCGATGACCGTTTGCATATCGACGGTCGCATCCTCAATCTGCAGCACCGGATCGAACGCGATATCGCCAGTTGTGTAGAGATACCCGAAGCCAATAACATTCAGCCCGACAGGCAGCGCTGTCCAGCGTCTGGGTTCTACGTCCTGGGCGCTGGCCGCCTGGCCGAGCAACAGGCAGGTCAGTAGAAGAGCAGGGCGTATGGCAAATGGTATA
>Ga0209456_10000051_pt1 | contig 56316 bp, 53 predicted proteins | sample COG_11_FD_184755 | JGI IMG/M metagenome (GOLD analysis project Ga0209456, IMG submission 184755) | Pelagic marine sediment microbial communities from the LTER site Helgoland, North Sea, for post-phytoplankton bloom and carbon turnover... | ecosystem: Environmental > Aquatic > Marine > Neritic...
TGCGCTTGCAACAATCTTAGTCGGAGGTGTTCTCTCTTTCTTCGGCGCTACATGGAGCTACATACCGTTTTTTCCGCTCTTGAGCCCCGACCCGATCGTGAGAATCGCGCTCATGGTGATTGGAAACCTCTCAGTGCTAGCAGTGTTGGCCTGGTCGGTCCGAAGACAGCGAAGCGACCCAGACGCCGCTGAATCTCCGAAGTAAACAGTCCGCTTCTGGCCGCAAGCAGAAGTTTGCCAGGTCTAAGGTAGAATGACTGCTGCTGACCCAAAGCAGACGCTCGGTATCTCATAACAAATGCGTAAGATCACATATCTCGGGCTTATGATTCTTGCCGTCGTCGCAAACTCTGCCACCGCGGATGATGCTGACGACGCACACTATGTCTCGCATGGCCCTCTTCGCTCTGATCAGTACTACTGGGTTCGGTCCGATAGTGTCGATTCTGAGTATGACTCCGAACTGCAAGATCAAGCCATAGACGACCTAGTGTTTTGCCGTGGATTACAGGAAGAGGAGTTTGGCGATCGCAAGGTCATGAACCCCACGGCCGAGCACAACGTCAGAATATGTATGATTAAGCGTCTCTGGGGCATAAAAGAATACCCTGTGCGTCAATGATCCAGTGATAAGGGGTACGACCGGCCGCAATTGGCCGATAAGGGACGGTCACCAGGAAGATGAACGAATAACTGCTATCGGTAAGAGGCGCCACTCGGCGTTACCGCGGAAACATTCCTAGAATTCACTTTAAGTTTCGCAAATAGCATCCCCCCGCGGGGGGATCACCGGCCGCTAAGAGTCGCATAGCCGCCGGTCGATCGATCTACGGTAATATGACTGCTTGTGACCCAACGCAGCCACTCGTGGGTGGCCGGCTATTAGTACCATATGCAACACTTTTGTCCACAAATTACAAGTTAGGTGTCACAACGAGTCAATGAAACTTCATCAAAGAATTTTTCTTCTTCTAATGTGTACTTTTTCAGGTTCCTCATTAGTTGCAGCCAAAGAAGTCAATACTTCTGCAGCCATCGCTATCAACCCAACTATCAAAGCACCGCTATTCGACGGTCGCTGCGGAGACGATGAATGGCTAACCGCAACGAAGATCGAATTGCCGGCACAGGCTTCCATATATCTAATGCACGATAGTGACTCATTATATGTATGCGCCAAGGGCAAAGCAGAAGACTACACTGTCATTGACCTCTACATAGAACATGCAGAGACTGGCTACCTCCACAACCTGCATGCCTCTGCTCAGTTATCAGAACGAGTGCTCATAGATAAAGAATGGGGTGAGGTCGAGCGGTGGAATCTCAAAGATTGGAGTGGATTTTGGGTGCCCTATGCAGGCAATGAAGAAACCGAAGATGGAAGACGCCCTAAATTCTTAAAGGGTTCACACAGGGAAATCCAGGTTCTACGCAAGAAATTTGCGGGCAACGCTTGGAAAATGATGATCGGCGTAAGCGCCATTAATCACGGAGGGGACTCTCGAGAATACTTCTATCCCGAGCAAGCAGAAGATTCCGATACTTCGACCTGGCTGAGTTTTTCATTTTCTGATACCTAGCAAGTGCACCTAGCGCGCTTTAGCCACAAAGAGCGTGACTAGTGCTGCGCTTGCTACTTTGACCGGTTGAAACCGCAGCCGATACCAGCCGCTCGGGTGATAAACTGCTGAGAGGCTGCTACTGACCCAAAGGCGACGTTCGGCACTTGCCTCAATTTCGTCGACTGTGGGACCGAAAGGAGGGGTAACGTGTCTTGGAAACTCATACTGGCTCCGATCATTTTCTTGTTCAGCGGCTTGTTGTTGGTGAGTTGCGGGAATGATGAAGTCACTGGAATCGCGGAAGATTGCGAAGCGCTGTTTGGCGAGGTCGCCGATACGCTGCGCCAAGCGTTTGACGAGCGCGACAAACTTACGCCGGAATTAAGGGAAGGGTACTTGGACGCGATCGACACCTACGTCAGTTCGGCCGAGACACTTCTGGATGAGATAAAAGGCAGCGACGAAATAGGCCAAATAGCTTGGCCATTCTGGCTTGTCCGACCGCAGATCCAGGCCCAAGATTTGGCGTTGGGTCTGCTTCTAGATTTCCCGGAATTGGAGAGCCGCTATCACAGCTTGGTTCCCGCTTTGTATCAGTGCAATCGCTTCGTCGCCGTCTCACGCGACAAGGTTCTCAGCTTTTCGGAAGCGCGGGAACAGTTTTCGCTGGAGGCAGGCTGGAAACGCCAACAGTTGGAACGCGACCTGATCTATATTCTGCGTTCGATGGAAGAATCGGATGGAATGGAACAGCTAACAGAGATGCTCATCGACGCGCAGCTAATGGCGGTTCAATAGAACACGACAATGTGTGTGCCCGCTTCCGGCCGTAAGCAGCCACTGGCCTGGATGTATACTCAGAGGCTGGTAATGACCCAATGGTCTTGCCTACGTTTGGTGGACACCTGAGTTAAGCCCCAATGTCTGCTTCTGGCCGTGTCCAGCCGTCCGCCAGGAGTATCAACGAAGGGCTGCTTTACTTCGCATTCCAGCCGGTCGAGAAACCTGAGTTATGATGACGGCTACTGACCCAAAGGAGACGCTCAACAATCATGCGATTTGTTGGACATTGGACTCTACTTCTCCTTGCGGTTTCTCTCTGTTCTTGTGGCAAGTGGCCTCCATACGAGGAGGAACTTGTAGAAAAATTCGACAGTAGTCGAGAGTCCTTTTGGGCTCTCGAGTCAAAACTGAAAGCATCGAAGTACTTTCGTGTCTCCCAGACAGGGATATGGGGGATTCCCCGATTCAAGGATTCGTATGAGGTAGTCGCGGAAATCCACGGTGACGAGTTTGTCGAATCTGAGACTATCGAAGATGATCGTGAGTGGGAGGAGCATTTTCGGAAGGCAGGTCTGTTCTCAGTCGAGTACTACGAAGACATCGTGATTCTTGGCTTTGTAGGTCAATTGCCGGTTAAGAATCGATGGGTTTGGGCCGAGTACGTTCATAGTGCTGAACACAGAACCGAACTCAGGCCGTGCCTCGACGAACACAAAAAGCTAGCGTGTGGGATCTGCGTGGTCGATCTTGCGGAGGAGTGGTTCATCAGATACCGGTGGACACCTGAGGAGCAAGTTCCAGGTGGATTTGACCGAGTTCTCGAGGGGGAGATCACGGAGGAAGAGTACGATGAGCTATTCGATAAGAACTTAAGGCAGTGTCGAAAAGACGGTTATTCGGCCATCGGCTATGACACCAGTCGATGGGATAATTAAACAAACCCCAACAGCTGCTTCTGGCCGATAGCGAGCGGTCGCCAGGTATCAGGATGACCGGCTGCTTCGCCCCGCATAGCAGCCGCTCGAGAAAACTAAGGTAAAATGGCGGCTTGTGACCCAAAGCGGCCGTTCGCTCAACAACACACTAGAGTCGGATCTGGATCGAGTTCGTGCACGTATCAATCACTGACTTCATCAAACTTCCAATGATCGCGCTTGCGTGCTTGGCAGTTCCTGCCTTTGCTTCCGATGAGTGCACGTTCAGTGAAGTAGGGATTCTGGAGAACATCAAGCACATTGCAGACGCGCACCCGGGTGCGTCTGTCGACTCACAACGTCTACGTGCTTCGTGGGAACTCGACGCGGGAACAGTCGAGTATTTCGAGGCAGGTGGCTGCCATGACTATGGCGAAAAAGCTGGGCGCGAAACCCGAATGGTCGAAGCACGAGACGACGATTCGGTGCGAGAGGTTGCCATTGCGCTCGCTCGGAAGTTCATGACAGAGCAGAACCTAAAGCTAGTCGTTGAAGCGATTGACAATCGCGCTTTAGAGGCGGTCGCGGGAGACGAGACAGATACACAATTTATCGGGCATCCGTTCGGGGAAATCGTAATTAGTCACAGCTTCGTTGACGGAACCGACACGGTGGAAGTCGCTTGGCCCGTCTACTGATATGTATGGCTGCTCTTGGCCGTTAGCAGCCGGCCAATTCGGCTGATTTTCGACTAATCTAACGGCTGCTATCGGGATAGGTTATGAGGCTGAGAATTGAAGGGCTCAGAACCGCATCTCGGCGGCCAGGACGAAGCGCTCACTCCCGGAGCTCTTGTTCCACTCGAACTGGATTCCCATTCCGTTGGTGAATCCAAAGCCCAGGCCCACGATTCCCGCATATTTGTCCGTGTTGTCGAGCTTAATATCGTAGCGGACGTTGAGGTCGTCGCCGTCAGGAAAGGCATCCCGGAGCGTCGCAACACCTTGCACACGCGTATCGATATCGAGGTAGTTGACACCGAAGAACGGCGTTAGCGTGTGGCCGCTACCCAGGAATAATCGTCGGCCCGCGCGGACCCCGGCGTTGATGGTGCTGACATTAGAAGCCTTGTCGCCCCACGTGTCAGAATACGACGCGGTAACTGACGTAAACCATTTGCCCACGCTATAAGCGCCGAGCAGGCCGAGTGTTGCAGCGTTACGGTCCACCTGTGACCTGATCGGGAGCAGGAACGAGCCGCTCTGGTCATTTTCACTGCAGGTCGGCGGGCGTGGTGGAGCCCCGGGCAACGTGGGACGCGGATCAGGAATGCAAATCTCCGGGGCGTCGGCGAGATCGATGATGACGGTGATGCTCGCATCCCCGGTCACCTTTCCAACAGTCGCATAGACATTGAGAAACGGCAGAACCCAGAGGTCCCCCTTGATCTGCACGCTGTCCGTATCACTGGTGGAGTCGATGTTCACGGCCGGGAACGGCGTCAGTTCGACATCAACGGGCGGCACAGCACCTTTGCCGATCGCGAGATTCAGATCGGTAATCGTCTGATCCTGAACGTTGGGTACGTAAATGATCGAAACGCCGATCGGCAGTGGCAATGCGTAACCGCGGTTGACCACCTCTTCGCCGCCGATCGGAAATGTGCGGTCATACTCGATATGCTCGTCCGGCGGGCTGGGGACGTCTGGATCGTAGAGTCGAAGATCTTCGGGCACTCGGAGCAGAACGGCTAACTGAGGCAGTACGCCAGTCGCGATCTGGCGGGGGAGTTCCTCAATCTCGTCCGACTGGTCTTCGTCCGATTCATTTGCCTGTGCCAGAGCTGAGGTGGAGTTGGCAAACGCGGCGGCGGTCAGTACGACTACTGCGTGTCGCAAGAATCGTTTCGCAGCGACTGAGCAGCGTTTGATCAACATGTCCAATCTCGACAGATGTCGTTTCATTGCGTTGCCTGAATCCGACGACGAGGCGTCCGCCCAAATTGCTCGACATCGTCGATATTGATGACTCTAATGGATACTCACAACTAGAGAAACTACTAGTGGTCAAGGCTACTGGTGCCGGGTATCTTCTCGGTCAGAACGGTGCCCGACGCACGGGAGATCCGTCAGTGGCTGCTTCACATCGCATTCCAGCCGATCGGTTTGTCTGAGTTACACCAACGGCTACTGACCCAAAGGAGCCGTTCACCAGGCCTGACTTAGAAAAGTCATGCTGTACACCAAGCTGCCGAGGCTGCAGCAAGGGAGTAAATTGTGGCTCACGGGGCGCCGATACTCAGGGAAAGAAATTGCTCGATCGTTTGCAGAATGGTCTGACGTGCCTCCGTAGTTACCATTGAATGGCCGCCATGTTCAACCTTGATCAGCGTCGCGGCTTTGTCGTTTTCCTTTAACTCTTCGTAAAGACCGTCAGCTTGACCCACGCGCACACGATGATCATCTACCGCATGAATGATCAGGAACGGCGCTTTAAACCGGTCAGCCTGGTGATGCGGCGACACCGATCGAGTCTTCTCGCCCTCAAGCCCAATATGGCGAGTCCAGACCGTTCCACCAACATACTCACGGGCATCAGCAATGTACTGTGGCAAATTGTAGACGCCATTGATACCAACACCGCACCGATAGAGCTCCGGTGATTTCACAAGCCCCATCGCGGCCGAATAGCCACCGTATGACCAGCCAACAATACAGATTCGATCTGAATCCGCGATTCCTTGTTCGACGAGCCAGCGTGCCCCGGCATCGACATCGTCTTGCATGATTCCACCCCACTGGCCACGACCCGCGTTGCGAAACGCCCAACCGTAGCCAGTGGAACCGCGAAAATTGGGTTGCAGGACTGCATAGCCTCTGGAGACAAGAAATTGCGCCAGGAACCAATAGGACTTGTCATCTCTTGAAGCCGGCCCCCCGTGCGGCACGACAACAGCGGGGAGCGCACTGGCTTCGACGTTCGTCGGCAACGTGAGAAACGCAGGAATAACGGTGCCATCATCACTTGCGTATCTGACCTCCGTAACATCAGCCAGCATTTCAGAATCGAGGTCTTCGTTGTACCAGCCGAAAGGCTCCATTGTTTTTGCTTTGCGGTCCCAAACGAGCAACATTCCGGGCTCACGGGAATTTGAGCTGTGAACAACGACCACGCTTCGATCGACACTAATGCTTTGAATTTCGTTTCGGGAGCCGGGCACTGCCTTATCAATAGCTGCCTGTAGTTTTGCAAACTCCGGATCGAAATACATAATACTGGACATCGGGTCGGCAAATTCGGCGCCGACGCGCTTACTGTACGGTGGATAATAGTAAGTGGAGATCAGGTCGTAGTTTTCATTCGCGGCAAGAGTCTCGATAAACTCCCCTGTCTGCGTATTAAGTGAACGCAACTCGCGAGTTCCATTCCCCCCATACCCGGATACTAATATGACTTCTGGGTCATCAGTAAAAGACCGTGGAGACCATCCGTTCTGATACCAGTCCGTCTCGCCCATATCCAGCCACTCACCATCGGCATCTTGGAAAACCATACGCAGTTCTCCGAGACGATAACCGAACCCTAGCCTTACCTCGTTCGCCTGATCTGTAATCCAGTTCTGGACTCCTTCTATCGACTTGCGGTAGATCGAGTAACTGCCCGTACTTACGTTGACTTTTCGAACCTCATAGCGCGCGTCGAAATCTTCGTCCAGTGCCACAAGAATATGATCGGGGTCATCGGGCAGCCAACTGATTACGTCGTCCTGGATCTGTGCTTCCGCGTAGTATTCTTTGGCAACTCGGCTGCCAGTTCTCCCTGTGACTTCCGCGGGCTTAATCAACGGCGTGACTTTCTTGCTGTTGACGTTTAGGGCGATCAGGCGAGTTTCCTCAGTCTCCACCATAAAGAAGCCGTCGCGAACCGCGGAGAGCGTCATTGAGAAAATCAGCGTGTCGTTGTTGGCCCATTCCATCCAGTTGAAATCCAGGCCACCGATAGGCGGAATAACGGCGTTTGTTTGTGTCGCAAGGGTGTGGACGACGAGATTGAGTCGGCCATCGATTGGATAAAGAAATGCCAATGTCGCACCGTCAGGAGAAATCCGAGCGTTCGTGAATCCATTCAGCTGTGCGAATGTAGCGGCTGGAATGTCGGCAGGGCTTGGTTGCGCCCAGGATGCGGCAGAACAAAAAATTAGCGCTATCATGGCCGTACATGCAACTCTCGCTATCATTCTAAAGGCTCCGCTATTGGCGTTCGGTGAATAACTCGATCTAACATGCTGACCATTAGTCTTTGCCGCATTATTTACAAAAAAAGTGGGTTTGTGAAGACTGATTGAATTAACGACCACTTCTGGCCGACTCCAGCTGTCGACCTGGTGCTGAGATGAGCGGCTGGTTCACCCTGCAGAGCAGCCGCTCGAAAGAACTGCGGTAAGATGACTGCTACTGACCTATAGCGACCATTTGAGTCCGATCGATCGAGAGTGTTGATTCGCGCCAACTCTGATCTTTGAACTCCAAAGAGGATTAACGATGAGCAAATCTAAGATTCCGTTTGGCTTGATATTGCTACTGCTGGCTGCACTTGCTCATTCTTCCGACGAGCTGCTGGCGGTCGCACATGAGGAGCAAGCAGCATTTAAAGAAGGAGACTGTGACAAAGTCCAGTCTCTTATGGCTGAGGACATTACTTTCTACGCCAATAGTCGAAAAATGAGCCGCGAGCAGGTCGGAAAATTCTGTCGATCAATGAAACGACCGTTCGGCGCTGGACGGGATCCCATTTCAGACACCATTACGCCATACAAAGTTAGCGAGACCCTTGGGTACACAGTGAGGGAATTCAAGTTTCACGACGAAGATGAACGGGTCGTGCACGAGGTAGTCACAAAGATCTGGTCCAAGGGCGAAGACGGCTGGAAAATGATCCACTTTCAGTCAACAGTCTTGCCGGAAAGAGGAAACACCCAACAACGCTAAGTGACCCCTCTTGGCCGTAAGCAGCCTCTGGCCGTTCGATACACTCAACGGCTGGTAATGCGCCGCGGCAGTCAGTCTTAATGCAGCGCCGCCAAACGCCAAAAAGCATGGCACCGCTGCCACAGTGGAGGAAGGATATGGGACACAAAGAATATTCTGTCGTTTCCGGAGCACTCTTTTCATTGGTCGCTTTGGCTCACTTACTCCGAATCGTGTTTGGCCTATCCATTCAGGTCGATGAGTATGCGGTCCCGATGTTTTTCTCTTGGGTGGGATTCTTTGTACCGGCGGCATTGGGTTTCTGGGCGTTCCGATTAAGTCGTGGCAAACCCTTAGCCTGATAGTTCGCAGCACCTGGGCAAGGACGACGTTGCTACGCCGTGATCTTCATCTGCTTCAGGACAGGCGCTGTGTCAGGGCGAACGCCACGCCAGATATTGAATGACTCGGCAGCCTGCTCAACGAGCATGCCCCAACCCATTACGGAGCGCTCGGCGCCATGGTCGCGCGCCCATTCGCTGAATGGCGTCGCCTTAAGTCCATAGGACAAGTCGTAGCACAGCGTGTCACCCGATACGGCGGCGGCGGGATACGGCGGCACCTCACCTTTGAAACCGGCAGACGTCGCATTGATGATCAGGTCGTATTTCTCCGTGACGGGTACGACATCAAAGCGACAGGCTGACACGGGCCCCGAATGTGAAAAATGTTCCACCAGCGCATCTGCTTTGTCGATCGTGCGATTCGCAATGCGCAGCGAGGCCGGCTGCATTTCGAGCAACGGACCGATAATGCCGCGTGTAGCGCCGCCGGCGCCGAGGATCAGGATGTTTGCACCCTCGATAGTCACACCCAGGTTGATAACCAGGTCGCGGAGCAGGCCGATGCCATCCGTGTTATCGCCGTCAATCTCGCCATCGCGGAATGACAGAGTATTGACCGCGTCCGCAGTACGGGCTCGTTCGCTGAGGTGGTCGCATAGCTTCACGACCTCAGTCTTGTGCGGCACGGTGATGTTGAGGCCCCTGCCACCGGTGCGTTGAAACTGGCGCACGGCCGCTTCCAGCTTGTCAGGCGCAACCTGCAGCAGTTCGTACTGGAGTTCCTGGTTGGTTTGTAATGCAAATAGACGATGGATGACCGGAGAACGGCTGTGAGACACCGGGTAGCCCATTACTCCATAACGGTCTAATGTCGTCATTCGCTCTCCGCGAGCCAGCGTGCCGCGTCAATCGCGAAGTAAGTGAGGATCGCGTCAGCACCTGCACGCTTGATGCCAAGCAAGGACTCTAACACGACCGACCGCTCGTCGAGCCAGCCGTTCTGTGCGGCGGCCTTGAGCATCGCGTATTCGCCGCTGACCTGGTAGGCAAACGTCGGTACCTCGTAAGCATCTTTCACGCGCCGCACGATATCGAGGTACGGCATCGCCGGTTTGACCATGACCATGTCGGCACCTTCGTCGAGATCGAGGCCGACTTCGCGCACCGACTCATTACTGTTTGCTGGCGACACCTGGTAGGTGTGCTTGTCGCCACCCTTGATGTTGTCCGCCGACCCACAGGCGTCTCTGAACGGTCCATAAAAGCTGGAGGAAAACTTGGCTGAGTAAGCGAGTATCACCGTGTTGATGTGCCCGGCATCTTCGAGCGCGGCACGAATCGCGCCGATGCGGCCATCCATCATGTCCGATGGCGCCACGACATCTGCACCGGCATCGGCGTGGGAGACCGCCTGTCTTACGAGCATATCGACCGTGACGTCGTTCAGTACGTAACCGTCGTCATCAATGATCCCGTCCTGGCCGTGGGTCGTGTAGGGATCGAGCGCGACATCCGTAACGACCGCGAGCTCGGGCAGCTCCGCTTTGATCGCCTTGACCGTGCGTTGCACCAGGCCATCCGGGTTGGCGCACTCCGCGCCGTCGAGGCTCTTCTTGTCCTGGTCGATAACCGGGAACAAGGCCACTGCAGGTATGCCGAGGTCACGTGCCTCGCGCAGCTCATCCAGAAGCAGATCGATGCTCTTGCGTGAGACGCCGGGCATCGACGGAACCTCCTGTGCATTGCCCTCACCCTCGAGGACAAAGACCGGGTAAATGAAATCTGCGCTCGAAAGCGTGGATTCCTGGACCATCTTGCGCAGCGCCGGCGTGCGTCGGTTGCGCCGCATGCGAATCCAGGGGAACTGTCCGGGGGACGAAGCACTCATAGCAATTCAGAATAAGAAAAAGAAGTACTTATTTTCCCTGTATTTAGGTAGGGTTTCCACGATTTTGACCGGTTTTATGCGGTTCCGGTAATAAATATCAGCAGGAGTGGGTCATCTCGAATGACAAGTAGCAGCGGACAGGGAAAACGCCGGCAGAGGTTTGACAGCCTCGTCACGGTTTTTTACCAGGACATGTACCGTTTTGCCGCCTGGCTGAGCCGGGACAAGGCTATCGCGGAAGATGTCGTCCAGGAGGCGCTGTTGCGCGCCTGGAAATCCCTGGATTCCCTGCGTGACGACGGTTCGGCCAAGCAATGGCTGTTGACGATCGTCCGGCGGGAAAACGCTCGCTACTTTGAAAGACGTCGCCTGGAAACAGTCGACATCGACAATCTTTCGGCGACCCAGGCAGCACTGCTTGCTGAGTCGCCGAATGAAGAGCTCGATGATCTGCGGACAGCAATCTTCGGACTTGATGACGATTACCGCGAACCGTTGGTCCTGCAAGTCCTGATGGGATACAGCACCAACGAGATCGCCGAGATGATGGGCTTGAAACAAGGCGCGGTCCTGACCCGCCTGCATCGGGCCCGGCACAAGCTGAAGGACAGCGTGGCGAAAGAATGACTGGCGAGCAAGACAACGAGTTTCAGCAATACCAGGCGCTGGACCTGAAGATCGCGAAAGCGCTTCAGATTGATGTGCCCGAGCTGAAGATGCCGGAGCTGCCCGAAATTGACTCATCCGGCGTCACGGCGCTGCCGCAGCGCAAGCGCTCAATGATGCCCGTATGGTTCGCGATCGCGGCAACCGTGGTTCTGGCAACCTCGATCTCGGTTCGTATGTCGGGAGTTTTCGAGCGTCACGATTCACTGCCGGAAGCCATACTCGCGCACATCGACCACGAGCCTGACGCGTTGCGGGTCACCGATGTTACAGTATCGAATGATCGACTGGCGCGCGCTGTACCTGCATCGATAGCGGTGTACGAACGCGGTGAATCCTTGATTACCTACGCTCAGCCCTGTGTAATAAACGGAAAGTCAGTGCCGCACCTGGTCATCCAGGGAGAGCACGGTCCGGTTACGATCCTGTTGATGCCGGACGAGAAGATCGCTGAAGCGACGCCAATCGATGGCGAAAATGTAAAGGGGGTCATTCTTCCCGTCGGCGATGGCAGCATCGCGATCGTAGGTGGTCGCGACGAGCCGCTTGAACTGATTAAAAAGAATGTGGTGAATTCAGTTACGTGGACGGCTTGACCTCCCGTGCTGAGAATCAAAAGCCCGATGTCGGGCATCAATCCTGGTAGGAGAGAAGAAGATGGCAGAGAAGAAAGTAATTAAGCCGGTAGCACTGGCTGTAGGCGCGGCACTGGCCGGTTCGTTCGCAATTGCAGGTACAGTAAATGCGGCGGATACGGCCGAAAGTCCGTTCTCGATTTCGAACCTCGAAGTTGGCTACATGCTCGGTGAGCGCGAAGGTAGCTGCGGCGGCGACAAGGGTGCTGAAGGCGCTTGCGGCGAGAAAGATGCTGAGGGTTCTTGCGGCGAGAAAGACGCTGAAGGTTCTTGCGGCGAGAAGGACGCTGAAGGTTCTTGCGGCGAGAAAGACGCTGAAGGTTCTTGCGGCGAGAGCAAAGAAGGCGAAGGCAAATGCGGCGAAGGTAGCTGCGGCGGATCTGTCTAAGCAATTCTCCACAGAAGTAAGAAAAAGCCCGCGCTTGTCGCGGGCTTTTTTTTGCTACATTGATGCGCATGAGCAAGGCGATAAAACGGTGCAAATGGGCGGAAGGCGTGAGCCTCGAGTACATCCGCTACCACGATGAAGAGTGGGGCGTGCCAGCGCACGATGACCGTACACAATTCGAGTTCCTGATTCTCGAAGGCGCCCAGGCCGGACTAAGCTGGTCGACGATTCTCAATAAGCGCGAGGGTTACCGGAAGGCATTCGCCGAATTCGACCCGGAGAAGGTCGCTCGCTTCACGAAAAAACGCGTGGAGAAGTTATTGCTGGATCCGTCCATCGTGCGTAATCGCCTGAAAGTCGAGTCGACGGTGACGAACGCGAAGGCCTTTCTCGCAGTACAGGGGGAGTTCGGCTCGTTCAGCGACTACATCTGGGGCTTCGTCGACGGCAAGCCGATTCAGAATAAATTCAAGAAGGACGGTGACGTGCCCGCGACATCACCCGAATCCGACGCACTGAGCAAGGATCTCAAGAAGCGTGGATTCAGGTTCGTCGGCAGCACGATCATCTACGCGCATATGCAGGCGACAGGCATGGTCAACGATCACGTGACCAGCTGTTTCCGTTATCGGCCGTGTGCCGCATTGGGTAAGTAACCCAAACACGGTCAGACAGCGCAGGTTTTCCCGGGCCGGCCCACCGGCCGTCAAGTCAGTTACAATACCCCGGTCGGGAGAATGCCTGCTGCCTGAATCATGAAAGCCTTCATTGCAGAATGTCGTCGTCGTCGGGTATTCCGGCTCGCGGGCCTCTATATAGTGGGCTGTTGGGTCATTCTGCAGGTTGTCGACCTGGCCTTTGAAAACTGGGGCGTTTCAGAACGAGCGATTCGCTATATCTGGATCGCTGCCATTGTCGGTTTCCCGGTCGCGCTGTTTTTTGGTTGGCGTTTCGACATAGTTGGCGGCCGTATCCAGCGAACGGCCGAAGGCGTGGCCTCGACCGATCTCTCACTTCACGTTGTCGACTACCTGATACTTACAGCGCTTGTCACGGTCGTGATTGCTGCGGCCTATGGGATAGGTTCCGAAGTTTCGCTCGTCACCGAAGTGGAACCGGAAGGTCCTGTTGCGGAATACACGGACCCCAGGTCAATCGCTGTCTTACCGTTCTCGATCGACAATCAGGGGGATGACAATTCGGAGTTCCTGGCGTCCGGAATACAGGACGAGCTTCTCACCCGCCTGTCTTTGATTCAGAGTTTGAAAGTAACGTCTCGTACATCGGTAGAAAGATACCGTGACACGACGGCCATCATTCCGACTATTGCTCGGGAGCTCGGCGTTGCGAAGATTGTAGAGGGCAGGGTTCAACGGGCGGGAGACCAGATTCGAGTCAACATCCAGCTGATCAATGCTGAAGAAGACAAGCACTTGTGGGCTGACACGTTTGACCGGCAGTTCACAGCGGGCAACGTTTTCGATATTCAGACCGAAATAGTCGAAGCAATCGCGCAGCAATTGGAGGCGAATATCACGCCGGCGGAAACGCAACAACTTGCTGCGATGCCGACGAACAACCTGTCCGCGTACTCTGAATATCTGAAGGGAAAGAACCTGGCGCAAACCGAGTCCATCGAGTCTCTAACCGAGGCAACTACTCATTTCAGGAAGGCGATCGAGTCTGATCCCGGTTTTGCCCTGGCGCACGTTGGTCTCGCCGACGCTTACCTGACGCTAAGCGCGAATTTTCAGGCGGGTATGGTGGCCGAGGAAAGCACCGCCCTTGCAGAACCTTTGCTCATGCGGGCTCTCGATATAGAGCCCGACCTGGGGGAAGCCTATGCGTCGTTGGGCCTTGTCCGGCAACTGCAGAACAACGCGGAGGCTGCCGAACGAGCATACCGCAGGGCGATGACACTAAGACCGAATTACGCAAGGGTGTTCCGGCTAATGGGAAGACTGGAGCTGGACTGGGGCGACACGCAAGAAGCGTACGAGTGGTTGCAGAAAGCATTGGAGCTTGACCCTTACTCGATACCGGTGAATTTTGATATCGCTCGGTATCATGACCGTTCAGGTGATTTCGAAAGCGCACTGACCCGGTACAGGCAGATAGTAGAATTCGCACCAAATCATGCGTTTGCCTACGTCTACATAGCCGCGATTCATTACCTCGTTTTTGGGCAGGTCGACGAGTCGCTGATCTGGTATCAGGAAGCCGTCGAGAGTGATGTGCTCAGCCCTAGCTTGGCAGCGGCCCAGGGGATTGCCTACCTGGAACTGGGGGACCCCGATTCTGCGCGAGTATTCGTTGATCGAGCGCTGGAAATGAGTTCGACGACATTTTGGCCGCTTTGGACCAGCTTGCTACTCAACATTTTCGTTGGCGATGCCGAAGCATCGGAACGGGACGCGCGTGCGTTGCTCGAGGTCTATCCAAGGTTCGATCGGGCACACAATTACTTGCGCAATGTTGATATCGCCAATGGCCGGTATGAAGCGGCGGCAGCCCGATACGCGAGGGCGTTCCAGGAACTCACCGAATACGAAGAACCAGTGGTAGACCGGACCAATTACACTGTTGCAGTAGATCTGGCGCTCGTCATGACGTATCTCAACCAGCATGACCGGGCCGCGGACCTTTTGGACGGAGCGCTGGTCGCTCTCGAGGATTTGCCACGTCTTGGTACTACCGGTTACTGGATTACCGACGTTCAAGCTTATGCGCTGCAGGATGAGCCAGAGATGGCGCTCTCCGCTTTGCGCGAAGCAGTCGACCAAGGGTGGCGGAATTTTTCCTGGTATTACCTCGACCACAGTCCAAACCTCGAATCGATTCGCGGCGATCCCGAATTTCAGCGCCTGAGGCAACTGATCAGAGAAGATATGGCCGTACAGGCGATTCGTGCCCAAGAGTTGAGGGCAAGCGGGGACCTGAGGTTGTGAGAGTAAGCTGCTGTGAATATTGCAATCCGGACAGGATTAGCGATTACAATCAGTACAGAGCTGAATCCCGGTTTGCTGGAGGGGAGAGAAATGACAGAAGAATCAACAACTAAGCCAACGACGTCATTCTGGGTCATCGCGGGCGCCATGCTGGTCTGGAACCTGATCGGCCTCATGTTCTATTATCAGCAGTCGACGCTGACACCGGAAATCATGGCGGAGGCCGGGCTGACGGCAAAACAGATTGCCCACATCATGAACACGCCAGCCTGGGGGCATTCGGGTTATGCCATCGCGGTCAACGCTGGCGTACTCGGTGCGATATTCCTGTTATTCCGCAAGGCGTGGGCGGGACCGTTTTTTGTGTTGTCACTCGTCGGTGCCCTGGTACAGGATCTGGACGCGTTCGTTATGCGCGACGCCATTGATGCCTGGGGGTCGAGCGCGATCTACTTGCCGCTGACCGTGATCGCGATCTGCGCCGTCGAAATCTGGTATTCGCGTAACGCCAAAGCGAAGGGCCTGCTTAGCTAATCGCGCTAGTTCCCAATCGTTATTAGCGTCAGGGCTGACAAGCCTTGCGGCGTATTGTGCGAGATGGCGCCGAGGTAGATCGTATTTGAGATCAGGTTGGTCCAGTCAACGCTGATCGTACCGGTAGTCCCGGCATTCACCATTGTGGGACCGCCCGCGCTCATATTGCCCTTGTCGTCAACAACCCCGATGCCCCAGGCCAGCAGCTGGTAGTTAGAACCCGGGCCACCTTGTATCTCGTCGGTCTCGAAGCCGTGTACATGTACGGCATAGAGCCCCTCGGCCGGTCGCAAGACATCGAAGCGCTCTTCCGATGTGGGTTCGCCGCTTTCACCAGTCCTTGTGCAGACGGACCCGTCGATCCCACAGTAATACACGTACAGGTCGAGGTCGTCATCGCCGTCGGTCAACGCATCGAACAAAGCAAAGCGGGCGTATAGCTGGCCCGCGGGTACCGATATGATGTGGCGTGTAACACCATCTGTGCTGCGGAACGAAAATGTCTTCGTCGGGTCGTTGTCGACGAAGCCGTTCACGACAAGTGGCAGGTTGAGTCCGTGCACGCCGGCGGAGTAGCCGCCCGAATAACCGAATGTTACATCGAAGCTCAGGTTACCGGTGCCGCCGAATGAAGAAACCTCGTCGGGCGCAAGCACCGATGTTGGTTTGACAGCGATTGGGCTGTAGACGGCGTGTTCGGTCGAACGCCACGTAAATGAGCCGAAGCGCCACAGGTCCAGCGGACCCGACTCGTAAGTAATCGTAATGGTGAATTCTGCTGACTCGCCCGGAGCCAGCGAAATACTGCTGGGAACGACCTCGACGAGCATGCCGGGTGGCGGGGAAATCTCGATGAGGTAGGAGCCGGACTCGTCGTCGACGTTGGTCACCCTGCGCGTCACTGTTTGCGAGTTAGGGAGACTGGCGAGCGAGACGGAGGGCAGGTTGAGGTGTCGTCCTTCGTTTTCCATATCGGCGGCGAATGCGTCGTACTCGTCGTTCGTGATTTCGTAGACGAGACCAGGGTCAATCGCCGGGTTCGGGTCAATATGGCCGCCGCCGAAATCGAACGGGCTGGCATCGGCTATGCCGCCGGACGAGGAGATGTCCTGCCGCGACGTAGTCATGATTGCCGACTTGATTGTCGCGGGCGACCAGTCTGGATGTGCCTGCCGGATTAACGCAGCAACGCCGGCGATGTGCGGCGTCGACATTGAGGTGCCGCTCAGGTACGCGAAGTTCTCGCCCGACGTCGAGTAGGCCGAGTCGGGTGAGAATCCTGCAAGAATATTGACGCCGGGTGCCGTGACATCGGGCTTGAGTATGTCGGGCACCGGGGCCGGTCCACGCGCCGAGAACGTCGCCATCTCGTTCCCGGTATCACTGGACTCCAACAGGAATCCTTTGTCGAGAATTACGGTGACCTCATTGCCGGCATCGAACTCCGCGAGGATCAGGTTTGCGTCTGCCTGGCCCATCATGAGCGCGGGAATGTCGGAGAGCCCCGACTCGCCGTACATGACGACCGGGCCGCCGGCAATGTTGTAGACAATGGCCGCAACGGCGCCGGCATCGGCCGCATTCGCGACCATCGTGTCGAAGCGGCAGCCGGTTCGCTGGATCAACGCAATATTGCCGTCGATCTCATCGTCGTTGATCAGCGGCTGGCAAGCATCGGCTTCGGAGCCGAGCGCACCGGATTCAAGTTCGGTGTCGTCATCGTCGACGAGAACGAGGCTGCCCTCGATCGGGTCGACATCCTCGAGCGGCGGGGTGAATGCCGCTTCCCTCACCTCGTACCGACCGGCAATGACCGGCGGTGTACTGATCTCGAACGCCTCAACATTCGATTTGCCATCGCGCGTGGAGGCGGCTGCCGTGATAACCCAGGGGCCACCAGCAGGGGAGCCGATAGTGCCGAGGTTGGGGCCTTCGTTCCCGGCTGCGACGACAGCCAGAACGCCGGTCTTGGCAGCGGCCAGGAGCGCAAGGTCATCGGGGGCTGTCACGCTGGATAACGAGCTGCCCACGGAGTAACTAATAATATCGACGCCATCGGCGACCGCAGCGTCAATCGCGCGTGCGAGATCCGACGTGTTACAGCTTGCACGGGTATCGCCCGGTCGCAGCCAGCATGCCTTGTATGCCGCAACTCGAGCTTTAGGCGCCATTCCCTCAACGTCGCCGATAAGCGTGCCGAAAATTGACGCGCTGGTGCGGTTGCCGGCGGCCGTCGTTGCCGTATGCGTACCATGGCCATCGGCATCGCGGGCAGAGCGGATCTCATCGTCGTCAATCGGGCCGGTATCGAGCGCACCGTCGATGAACCAGCGGGCGCCGATCATCTTGTTGTTGCAATCCGTCGTTTCGAATTGCTCACCGGCGATGCAGGCGCCGTTCCAGTTCTCGGGTTCGTCGAACGCCGAAACGTCGGGTAGCTTGGTGTACCTGCGACACAGCCATCTGCCGAGCAGGGTCACCTCGGCCCAGCTGCCGCGGCAAAGGCGCGGCCTGTCCGCTTCCCGGGTGTCTCGCAGCGCCGGGTGCTCTGGCGAGATGCCGCTATCGATGACTCCAATCACGATACCGTCGCCGTCAAGCCCCTCGACGCTACGCAGGCCGTCCTCAGAATCGAACAATCCGAGAAACACAGGACTGTGATTGGTCGCCAGTGGTCGAATCTCGTCCTCCCACACATTGAGCACATCCGGATCGTGCTCCAGTTTCTGCGCCTGCGCGATGCTCATGCGTGCGGCAAAACCGTTCAGGCCATAACGGTAGCTGTAGATCTTCTGCACGCCCGAACCGGCTTTTCCAAGGACGCGTTGCTGCTCGGTCTCGATTTCGGCTACCCATACCTTGGTGCTCGCGCTGTTCTTGTCGAACCTCGCTCTCGAGATAGTTGCCTGGCGCTCTGCCGCCGAAGGCGAGCGTAACTGCACGATATAGACTTTTGTCTGCTCCGGGCTCTCATCACCGGCCAGTTGCAGCGGCATTTCTCCGGCATCCCGGAGCACGGACTTCTGCTGGGCGAGGCCGCCGGTCGCGAAACCGAGCAGGCCGCACAGCAACATCAGGCGGGCGAAGGCTTTCATATCAGTCGTTCAGATAGCCGCGAACTTCATCTTCGGAGAACTCGACACCAAGACCAACCGCGATCCGGTTTACGAAGTTGAAGTAGCCGACGATCATCGTCAGGTCCAGGATGTCCTTTTCAGACAAACCCTCGGCGCGAAGCTCACCCAGGTCACTCTCAGTCATGGCGCCCGGCACGTCAGTCAGCTTCTCGGCATGCCGCACGATATTGCTGAGGCGGGGCTCGAGCGTCTCGAGGCCATCGGCCGTCATGAGCAGTTTCAGGGTTTCCTCGTCGTCGAGGTACTGGCGCAAGGACTCGGCATGATGGTTGACGCAATAGGCGCACTCATTGCTGGCGGAAACGACGACGGCAATGGCCTCCCGCTCAAGGCGACTCAGGCCCGACTTGCCAAACATCAGCGTCATGTACAGGTCGAGGTGATCCTCCATCGCGGCCGGATTGAGGCTATGCACCTTGAGAATATTTGAGATCTTGCCCCGTTGTTTCAGGAGCTTCGCGTACATTTCAGCGAGCTTGCCATCGGCTTCGCTGACTTCAATTTCCTCTATCCAGGACATGCGCGAACGTTATCACGGAACAGCGTCTTTTGCCTCGCCGAGCCAGTCGCGCGGCCGCAGGAAACCCTCATAAAGCTGCGCCTCTGGCGAGCCAGCCTCCGGACTCCAGTTGTAGGCCCAACGGACCCGCGGTGGCAGTGACATCAATATCGATTCGGTACGCCCGCCGGACTGCAATCCGAACAGCGTGCCGCGATCGTAGAGCAGGTTGAATTCCACGTAGCGGCCACGGCGATACATCTGGAAGTCTCGTTGCCGTTCGCCATACGGGTGCGATACACGCTTCTCGACAATGGGTCGATAGGCCTTCATGAATTTGTCACCGGCGCTGCGTACAAACGCAAAACTCTGATCGAATCCCGCCTCATTCACGTCGTCGAAAAACAATCCACCGACACCGCGTGTCTCGCCGCGATGCCTGAGGTAGAAGTACTCGTCGCAGTTCTTCTTGTAGCGTGGGTAAAGATCCTCGCCAAAAGGGTCGCACAGCTTTTTTGCGACCGTGTGCCAATGCAAGACATCGTCGAGAAACGGATAATACGGTGTCAGGTCGAATCCACCACCGAACCACCAGGCTGGTTTGCGCTCGCCGGCAGTGAAAAAGCGAAAGTTTGCATGCGTGGTCGGCACATACGGATTGCGTGGATGCAGTACCAGGGAGACGCCGACGGCCTGGAACGCCTTCCCGGCAAGCTCCGGTCGATTCTTCGTAGCCGAGGGCGGCATCACGTCACCGAAAACGTGCGAGAAGCTCACTCCCGCCTGCTCGAACACGCCTCCCTCTGACAGGACCCGGCTTTCACCGCCACCACCGCCGGGTCGTTTCCAGGCGTCCCGGGCAAACGTCGCTTTGCCGTCGAGGGTTTCGAGCTCCGCGCAGATTCGATTCTGGAGGCTGGTGAGGTAATCCTTTACGTCGTCGATATTGCTCATGATGCTCGAGGTCGAAGTATCTTTCCGCTGGTGAAATCCCGGATCTCGGAAGGACCGGACGCTGGTCCACAGTCGCCGGGGACGACGTAGTCTACAACGTCGGCGAACTGGCGTTGCAGCACAAAGCGATTCCTGGCCGTCCGCTTGCCGCTCAGGTTGGCACTGGTTGAGACGAGTGGCGAGTCCACGGCCTGGCAGAGCATGCTCGCGACCCGGTTGGTCGTGATTCTCACAGCGAGGTTTTCATGCTCGCCGCGCAATAGCCCCGTCACATGTGGTCCGGGCGGAACAATCCAGGTAGTCGGATGGGTCGGGTCGGGCGCTGGCAGGGACTTGCCCGCGGGCAGGTCGATCCAGCCATTGAGCTGGCTGGCGTTTGCAGCAATCAGGATCAGGCCCTTGCTGGCATCGCGTCGCTTGATGTGGAGAAGACGCTGTAATGCACGCTCGTCATCCGGAAGACAGCCGAGGCCGAACACGCCTTCGGTCGGATACGCAATGACGCCACCGCTCAACAGGACGTCGGTGGCGACGCTGACCGCCTTCATTTCTTCTTCGCAGCTTTCTTCTTGGCTTTCTTCTTTGTCTTCTTCTTGGTGGCTTTCTTCTTAGTGGCCTTCTTCTTCGCAGCCTTTTTCTTGGTGGCTTTCTTCTTGCCACGGCGACCGCGGACGGGTGCTGCTTCCAGCAGCTCCTTGCATTCCTCCAGCGTCAGCGTCTTTGGCTCCCGATCCTTGGGCACGCGCGCGTTCTTTTCCTTGTTCGTGATGTAGGGGCCGTAGCGTCCATTGAGTACCTGAATGCCATCATCCTCGAAGTCGAGAATGATGCGATTCGCATCGGCAATCTTCTTCTCGGCGATGAGCTCGAGCGCACGCGGCAGCTCGACCGTGTACGGGTCGTCGTCCTTCATGGACACGTACTTGTCGCCATAACGAATGTAGGGACCGAAGCGCCCAATGCTGGCAGACACCGGCAATCCGTCTTCAGTTTCACCCAGCTTGCGCGGCAACTTGAACAGCTCCATCGCCGTTTCCAGGTCGATGTCGTTCATCTTCTGCCCGGGACGCAGGCCGGCGAATTTCGGCTTTTCTTCGTCGTCCTTTGTGCCGATCTGGACGAACGGTCCGTACCGGCCCATGCGCACCGTAACCGGTTTGCCACTCTTCGGGTCAGTGCCAAGCTCGCGCGCCTGCGCTACCTGCTCGCGGGTGACCGACTCCTCTTTTTCTTCACATAGCTTGGCGAACGGTCGCCAGAATGCATCGAGCAACGGCACCCATTCCTTGTGACCCAGCGAGACCTCATCGAGGTCATCTTCGAGTTTCGCAGTAAAGTCGTAGTCGACGTATTGCTTGAAGTGTTCGGTAAGAAAGCCCGTGACGATGCGGCCAATGTCGGTCGGAATGAAGCGCTTGGCATCCATCTCGACGTACTCACGGTTCTTGAGGGTCGCGATGATGCTTGCGTAAGTTGACGGGCGACCGATGCCGTACTCCTCGAGCGTCTTGACGAGACTCGCTTCCGTGAAACGCGGGGGCGGCTCGGTGAAATGCTGTTCGGGGCGCAGCTCGTCGAGCTTGATCGTGTCGCCTTCCGATATTTCGGGCAGCAGGCGGTCGCCATCGTCGTCCTTGGAATCGTCTTTACCTTCCTGGTAGACGGCCATGAAGCCGGGCTCGACGAGGACCGAGCCGTTGGCGCGCATCCGGTGCCCGAGGTCAGGGTCGCCGGCCGCCATTTCGATCGCGACCGTATCGAATACCGCAGGAACCATCTGGCAGGCCATCGTGCGTTTCCAGATCAGCGAGTACAGCTTGTACTGATCTTCGTCCAGTGAGCCACGAATTTCGTCCGGAATGTGCGCTGCCGACGTCGGGCGAATCGCTTCATGCGCTTCCTGTGCATTCTTCGATTTTGTTTTGAACACGCGCGGCTCTTCGGGGACATTGTCCTTGCCATAGCGCTCGGCGATGACATCGCGAATTTCGGCCAAAGCGACATCGGCGAGTGTGACTGAGTCCGTACGCATGTAGGAAATCAGGCCGACCTGGCCTTCGCCCGGGAGCTCTATACCCTCGTACAGTTTCTGTGCAACGCGCATCGTGCGCTGTGTGTTGAAGCCCAGCTTTCGAGACGCTTCCTGCTGCATGGTCGACGTCGTAAACGGCGCGGCCGGGTTGCGGCGACGCTGGCGCTTGGTGACGCTGAGAACATTGAATTCGCCGCCGGCGGCGTCCAGGAGTGTCTTCTCGACGTCGCGTGCAGCAGTCTCGTTCTCGAAGCTGAATTGCTCGACCTTTTCGCCCTTGTAGCTAACGAGACGCGAGGCGAATGGTTGTTCGTCCTTGCTGACATCGGCTTCGATCGACCAGTATTCGCGCGCCTTGAAAGCTTCGATGTCGAGCTCGCGTTCGACGATCATGCGCAGTGCCGGGCTCTGTACGCGGCCCGCCGACAGGCCACGCTGTACCTTCTTCCACAAGAGCGGCGACAGGTTGAAGCCGACCAGGTAATCAAGCGCACGACGTGCCTGTTGCGCGCCAACCAGGTCGCCGGACAGTTCACGCGGATTGTCGACGGCTTCCTGTACAGCCTGCTTCGTGATCTCGTGGAACACGACGCGATGCACGTCTTTGCTGTCGAGCGCGTTGCGCTCCTTGAGCAGTTCGATGAGGTGCCACGAAATGGCTTCGCCTTCGCGGTCGGGGTCAGTCGCGAGGTATAGCGCGTCGGCCTTCTTCAATGCGCGCATAATCGCCTTGACGTGTTTTTCGTTGCGCTCGATGACCTGGTACTTCATCGCGAAGCCATCATCGGGGGCTACGGCACCCTCCTTGGGCACAAGGTCGCGAACATGGCCGTACGAGGCCAGGACGTCGAAGTCCTTACCCAGGTACTTACTGATGGTCGATGCCTTGGCAGGCGATTCAACAATGACGAGATTCTTTGACATGTGTTCCCAAAAACGAAAAACCGCGGTCTATGCCGCGGTTGAATTACATGCTTGACAGCAGCGTGTCAAGAAAATCAATTTCGGACCTAGTGGACTAAATCCGAAGAATCATCAAAAACGAGGTCTTCCATACGGGCATACGCGAGCTCCTGGCCAGGCTGGCTGAACAGGACCATTAACACGACCCATTTGATCTGCTCGACATCGATATCGGCTGTTTCCAGCGCCAGCAGCCGATCCACGAGGATCTCTCGCTGCGGCGGAGACAGGATGCCGATCTGCTCGAGATACGTGATGTAGCCGCGGCAACTCGCGTCGAGTCTCTCGTGCTCAAACTCGTTGTAAATGCGGGTGCCGTGCGCCGTCTGGTTGCCGTAGTTCAGGCTCTGCTGCTGGTCGGTCAGACCATCCAGCCACTCGAGCGCGCGCTCGATCTCTGCGTCGCCAAAGCCAGCTCGAGCGAGCTCGATGCGCAGTTCGTTTTGATCAGGTTCGGGGTCGTCTTCTGCGTCGACGTATGTTTCGAAGAGATACATGAGTACGTCGAGTACGTTTTCTTTCATGCCTGGAGCGGTTCCCTTTTAACGTAACGTCCGCCGGACAATGACTCCACTTCTCCATGGAGCTCCAGGATCAGAAGCATGGAGGAAAGCTGGTCGATCGTCAATCCGGATTTCTTCTCGAGTTCGTCGATGCTGGCCGGGTCGTGGCTCAACAATTTGCGCAACTCTGCGTAGTCATCGTCGGCTTCGGCCGGTGCGGATCTCTTTGTTGCTGATTCGTCAGCGGTTTCCTGCATGTGGCCGGCCAGCGGGCGCAACTCGTTGAGGATATCGCCCGCCGTTTCAACGAGCTTGGCTCCTTGGCGTATCAGTTCGTGGCAACCGCGCGCCAGTGCATTATGGATAGAGCCGGGTAGCGCGAATACTTCTCGCCCCTGCTCGGCGGCAAGCCTGGCCGTGATCAGCGACCCGCTGCGCCGCGCGGCCTCGACCACGAGCGTTCCAAGCGTGAGCCCGCTGATCAGGCGATTACGCTCGGGGAAATGCCAGCGCTCTGGCGGCGCGCCCAGCGGGTATTCGCTGACCAGTGCGCCACGCTCAGTGATGGCATGGGCGAGGTCACGGTTGGCAGCCGGGTAAACCCGGTCGATGCCGGTTCCGAGGAAGGCTATCGTGCTTGCCCCGGCGTCGAGCGCGCCTTCGTGCGCCGCCGTGTCGATGCCCTGGGCCAGCCCGCTAACGATCATGAATCCCCGGCTTGCCAGGTGCTTTGAAAAGTCATGCGCGTTGCGGCGCCCCCCCTGGGTTGGGTTGCGACTGCCGATAACGGCAAGCGCCGGCATATGCAGAGCCTCGACATTGCCGTTCACGAACAAGGCGAGCGGCGGCCCGGGAATCTGCGTGAACATCTCAGGGTAGGTCTCCTCACCCCAGGCGACCAGGTGATGGCCGTCCCTGTCCAGCCAATCCAGCTCCGCGCTGACGGACTGCTCGTCGGGTGTAACGATCGCATCGCACTTCTCTGCGGACAGGCCGGACTCGATGAGGCGGCTGCGTGGCTGGTCGACGATGTCGTCAACGGTCTCGTACAGATCGAGTAGCGTTTGGAGTTCGGCGGCACGCAGGTAAGCGTGCTTGAGGATCAGCCAGGAGCGATGTTGGGAGGACATCGCAAAATAATACCGCGTCGGCGCAAGGCGCCGCGCGGTATTAATTGCGATGAACGTGTTTTTTTAGTTGGGGTTACGAACCGCGTCGTGAATATGAATCGCCTGCGTGGCTTCCATGACCAATCCATAACTGATGCGATCGTATGTTTTGAAGATCATGATCGTTCCGGCGGCTTCCTCGGGAAGCGTGATTTTGCCCCCACCAAAGCGGTCGTGCACCTCTTCGCCGCTTTGGTACACCGTCAAGACGTTGCCAACTGCCAGGCCATCGCTGGTACCGCGATTCAACACCACAACCATATACTGGCCGATCTGTGAGACACCGCCAACAACCGAAATAATGCGCCCTTCGATTGCTGTGCTCGGAGCGCTCGGGTAGAAGCTGAGCGGAATATCGTCGTCCTCTGGTAGCAGACGGTCTCCCGGTATGGCTTCCATTGACGTATCCGTGAGCGCAACCGTCGCCGGGTCGCCGCCACGTCTCAAGCGGCCGTCGCCAACAGGAATTCCGACGTAGCCGATGAGGCGATTGTCATCCGGGTCGTGCAATGGATCGCTGATATGCACGAGCTGGTATCGAGTGCCCGGTATGGTGTCCGGCAGACCGCGCACGTAGATTTCATTGCCTGCAGATCCCATCAGGTGGTCACCGCGTACCCGAAGCAGGTAAGGGAGGCCGTCAGCCTGTTTCTTCTCCAGAATAGCGCCGGAGCGCAAGAATGCCGCAACGTCCTCATAAGGGATGCTGGCGATTGCCTGATTCAGCGGCGTTACGCGTGCCTGCGGCGACAAGCGATATGTTGACGCACGTACATTGGTGATCCGCGGCTGGCCGTCGATGTATACGAGGCCCAGCACATCACCCGGATAGATAAGGTGCGGATTGACGATATCCGGATTGACGTACCAGATCTCGGGCCAGAACCAGGGGTCCTTGAGGAAGGTCCCGGCTATGTCCCAGAGTGTGTCACCGACCTGGACGACATACTCATTCGGATGCCCTTCAGCGAGCGGGACCGGTTTGTTGACGCGCTCGAGGACTGGCTCGTATGGCGCCGGATCGGAAGAACTGCCTTGTCCCGCAGTCACGGACGAGCTGCCGGACGTACTGGCCGGAGCCGACTGGCTGGTCTCATAGGCTGGTTGGCTGCCTCCGCACCCGGCGAGGGCCAGGGCCAGGGTGGCAGCGGTCAGCCGGAGGCTGTTGTTCAAGCTAGTCTTGCTCAGTGACATGTCGCGAGGGCTCCATACAAATCGGTTTAGGCCTGTACTTTCAAGGCGTTGCTATACTATGGCGATCCGGTACAGCCGAGACTGCTAATTACGTCACATTTCCGGCCCCCGAAGTGGCTCGAAACGGTGTTTTTCTGGCGGCATTGTCTGACATCTTATTCAATAAAGTCAAACATTTAGGTCAATCTTGTAGCAATTTACACGAAAATGGCAGCTCAGCGGCTGTCCGAAATTATGGCAAAACTGAAGATTCTAGAATTTCCTGATCCCAGGCTCAGGACCAAGGCTACCCCGATCGCGACCGTGGACGATGCGCTGCGCGTATTTATTGGGGACATGTTCGAAACGATGTACGACGCCCCGGGAATCGGGTTGGCGGCGACGCAGGTCGACGTACACAAACGCCTGCTCGTCACCGACGTCTCGCCGGACAAGACCGAGCCGTATGCGCTGATCAACCCGGAAATCATCGAAAAAGACGGCGTGACATTTACCGACGAAGGTTGCTTGTCAGTCCCGGGTTACTACGAAGAAGTCGAGCGCGCGGAGCACATTCGCGTGCGTTTCCTTGATCGCCACGGTGACGAGACCGAGATGGAAGCGGACGGCCTGCTCGCCGTCTGTATTCAGCATGAAATCGATCATCTCGATGGCAAGCTGTTCGTGGACTATCTCTCCGAAGCGAAACGGCAACGGATTCGCAAGAAGCTCGAGAAAGAACGGCGCCACGCGGCGGTCGTGATGTGACAAGGGTGATTTTCGCCGGCACGCCGGACTTCGCGCTCGCCTCGTTGCAGGCACTGGTGGAGTCCGGGCGTAATCCTGTCGCGGTGCTGACGCAGCCCGATCGGCCGGCGGGGCGTGGCAAGAAACTGACAGCCAGCCCCGTGAAGCAGTACGCCGCTGCACAAGGCATCCCCGTTCTGCAACCCACGAGTCTGCGTGACGAGGCGGCGGTCGCCGAACTCAAGGCGCTGCGCCCGGACGTATTGATCGTCGCGGCGTACGGCCTGATTCTGCCGCAGGCCGTACTCGATATCCCGACGCATGGCTGCCTCAATGTGCATGCGTCTGCGTTGCCGCGCTGGCGCGGTGCGGCGCCCATCCAGGCCGCCATACTCGCCGGTGATGCGACGACAGGCATCAGCCTCATGGCAATGACTGCCGGCCTGGACTGCGGACCGGTTTATACAATCGAATCCGTTCGTATCGGGGAAGACGAAACGGCGGAGCAGCTGCACGATCGGCTTGCCGACCTGGGTGGACGGGTTCTTGTCGATAATCTCCACGACATTCTCGAAGGCAAAGTAATCGCCAGCGACCAGGATGAGTCGCTTGCGACCTATGCCCCCAAGATTGTGACGAGCGATGCCCGGGTCGATTGGAGCGCAGACGCCGCTGAGCTCGGGCGCCGCGTGCGGGCCTACAATCCGTTCCCGGGCGCGTTCTTTTTCTCCGGAGATGACCGCATAAAGATCTGGCGCGCAACGGCAGTCGGGGGCGACGCAGCAGCGGGTACCGTTTTGCAGTGCAACCGCGAGGGGATAGTCGTCGCTTGCGGTTCAGGGGCGCTGCGTCTCGACGAGTTGCAGCTCGCGGGCAAGCGTCGCGTGCCGGCACAGGAGTTCGCGGGGCAACTCGATCTGTCCGGGCAAAGGTTGAGCTGATCATGGCGAATGCGGGGGCAAGAACGCGGGCGGTCGCCGCCGAGGTCGTCGATGCGGTAGCCAGCGGCGGCCAATCGCTGGATGCCGCGATTGCCAGGTTCGAGTCTCGCGTGGGGCCGGATGATCGTTCGCTGTTGCGCATGCTTTGCTATGGCACATTACGCAACTACTGGCAGCTGCAGAGCTGGATCGGGCAACTGATTAATCGGCCTTTGAAGAAGCGGGATAGTGTCGTCAACGCGCTGCTCGCCGTTGGCCTGTTCCAGCTGTGCGACACACGCATACCGGACCATGCGGCTGTGTCGCAGACCGTTGAGGCCGCGCGCCAGTTGCGGCGGCCAAAACTGGCCGGTTTGTTGAATGCCTGCATGCGGCGCTTCCAGCGCGAGAACCTGGCGGACACTCGAGGCGGTAGCGATGAAGCGGAGTGGAATCATCCGCAATGGCTGATTGATCGTTTGCGCGACGACTGGCCTGACGATGTCGAGGACATCCTGGCGGCAAACAACTCGCGAGCGCCGATGTGGCTGCGCGCCAATTCTTCGCGCCAGTCGGCGGCCGAGTACCGGCAACGGCTGGCGGCGGCAGATATTGAAGCCGAGTTACTCGAGGGCGCGCCGGATGCGGTCCGGCTGATCGAACCGCAAGCCGTGGACAAGCTGCCAGGATTCGCCGACGGGGATGCGTCCGTGCAGGACGCGGCTGCCCAGATCGCGGCGCGCTGGCTCATGGAAAAGTCACCGCAACGTGTGCTCGATGCCTGCGCCGCGCCAGGCGGCAAGAGCGGGCATCTTCACGAACTCGGGGGCGCCAATCTTGATCTGACGGCGATAGACAATGACGCGGACCGTATAGAGCGTGTACGCGAGAACCACGAAAGACTCGGCAGCAGCGCAACCATAACGGTCGCCGATGCATCGAAACCAGGAGAATGGTGGGATGGCGCGCTATTTGACGCGGTGCTGCTTGATGCGCCCTGCTCGGCTACAGGCGTGATCCGGCGGCATCCCGACATCAAATTGCTGCGGCGCGCCAGCGATATCGACGATCTCGGCGCCCTGCAGGGGGCCATCCTGAGCGCGTTGTGGCCCGCTGTCGCGCCTGGCGGGCGCCTGCTGTACGTAACGTGCTCAGTACTTTCTGCAGAGAATGAAGACATCGTGTGTGATTTCCTGGAGGCTAATGACGACGCGGAAGAGGATCCCGTGTTGCCAAATTACAACATCCGCGATCTAATGCGGAGGAAGGCATGTGGTTACCAGATTCTGCCCGGGACGGCAGATATGGACGGTTTTTACTACGCGTGCCTCGAAAAGAAGGTCTCCTGAAGAAGACGATGTCGCAACGACCCGAAAACACGCCCGGAAAGGCCCGGAAGTACGCTTTGTTCGTACTGCTGGCTGCGTTCGTCCTGGGTACGGGTCTGGCGCAGGACGTGGTCGAGCGCGAGGGTTACTTCGAAGTTCGCTCGGCTTCCACCGAGATCGTCGACGGTGTGTATACGCTCGACGCGCGCCTGCAACTCGTTCTCTCCTCGGAAGCGCTGGCGGCACTTCAAAGCGGCGTAACGCTGACAATCGAACTGCAAATGCAGGTCATTCGTACGCGCCGTTTTATGTTTGATGACGTTGAAGCGGAACTCGCGTTACGTTACGAGCTCGCGTTCTCGCCTGTCAGCCAGCGATACATCGTTCACAATCTGAACAGTGGTGACCAGGATTCCTTCGCAACACTCTACTCCGCGCTGAACAGCCTGGGCCGTGTCCAGGGATTGCCCGTTATTGACGAAGCCGTATTGTCGTCCGATTCGACATACCGCGTCCGGCTAAGAGCCATGCTCAATACGGAACGCTATCCCGCCGCACTGCGCGTGTTGTTTTTCTGGCGTGGCCAGTGGCAGCTACAAAGCGAATGGTTTGAATGGTCGCTAGAACGCTAAAACGAGCTTTCTATGTACTCATGGCGACGCTCGGCGTCGGCCTTACGCTTGCTGCACTGTTCCTGCTGACGCAAACCGTGCAGAAGTCGGATGATTTTGATCGGCTGCAGGATGTCATTCTCGCCATCAACCTCGCTGGTGGCGTCCTGTTACTGGCACTGCTTATCGGCAATCTTGCGCGCCTGTTGCGTGACTACAGGAAGAATGTACCGGGAGCCAAGCTCAAAGCTCGCATGGTCGGTATGTTCGTCGGCCTGGCCGTGCTCCCGCTGCTCGTCGTGTTCTATTTCTCGACGCAGTTCATCAATCGCGGCATCGATAGCTGGTTCAACGTCCAGGTTGAGGAGGGCCTCGATAACGCATTGTCCTTAAGTCGCGCGGCACTCGAATCGCAGAAACGACGTAACCTGCAGGCGACACAAGCGGTAGCCCAGCGCCTGTCGCTCGGGAATGATCGTCAACTCGTATTCGAGCTCAGCATGTTGCGCCGCGAAAGCGGTGCCAGCGACATGACGCTGTATGGAAACAACAACACGGTACTCGCGACCAGCTCAGACAGTGCGATGGCAAGCCTGCCAAAACCACTGACTGAGGAAGTGGTGCTGCAGATGCAGCAAGGGCGCCCGTTCGTCAGTCTCGAGACGCTCGCCGAAGGGGGTGTCGAGATTCGCACTGCCGTGGTTTTCACCCATCGCGCGGGTCGCATGCAGGAGGTTCGCGTCATCCAGGGCTACTACCCGGTTGCGGATCGTCTTGCCGAAATGGTCAAGAGCGTCGAGAGTTCATTCCAGGAATACCAGCAGCTCGTGTTCTTCAGAGAAGATCTCAAGGATCTGCTTACGCTGACTCTCGCGTTCGTCTTGCTACTCAGCCTGCTTGCCGCGATTTACGGCGCGTTCATATTATCGCGACGTCTTGTTGCGCCGATTCAGGATCTCGTTGCCGGTACGCGGGCGGTCGCAGCGGGCGACTTCGATACGCGTCTGCCTACGCCGACTCGCGACGAAATCGGCTTCCTGATCAGTTCATTCAATGACATGACGCAGCGCCTTGCGACGGCACGGCGCGAGGCCAGCATGAGCCAGGCGCTTGTCGAGGCGGAGCGCGCCAATCTCGAGGTTATTCTCGCGCGACTCTCGACCGGCGTGCTCGCTCTGGAAGCGGACCTGACTATTCGTACGGCGAACCAGGCATCGGGGTCCATCCTTGGCGTCGACCTTGAACATCGTGCTGGCGAGCCCCTGTTCGAAGTCGCCCAGGGGCATGCCTTGCTGCAACAGTTCGTCGATGTCGCCCGGGTGCATCTTGACGCCGGTGAAACCGAGTGGCGCGAGCAGATCGTATTGCGCGGCGAGGTAGGCAGGCGCGTGCTGACCTGTGCGTGTACGACCCTGCCGGGTGATGAGGATCATGCCGCTGGTTATGTCGTCGTATTCGATGACATTACGGCGTTGCTGCAGGCGCAGCGCGACGCGGCCTGGGGTGAGGTCGCCCGACGCCTGGCGCACGAGATCAAGAACCCGTTGACGCCGATTCAATTATCCGCTGAGCGTATGCGTCGCAAATACCTGAATTCGATGCCCGAGGAAGAAGCCCAGATTCTCGATCGCGCGACGCACACGATCGTGCAGCAGGTTGAGGCGATGAAAGAGATGGTCAATGCGTTCAGCGACTACGCGCGCGCGCCGGATATGGATATCAATCGGTTTGATCTCGACAAACTGGTACATGAGATGGTCGACCTCTACCGGGCGCAGGAGAGCAACGTCAAGATCGTTCTGACATCGGATCCGACGATGCCGATGATCGAAGCGGATATGGGGCGCGTACGGCAAATACTGCACAACCTGATTCGCAACGCGGTTGAGGCACTCGAGAACATGCCTGACGGACAAATAGACGTGCACGTCAGTGCCGCGGAGATCGACAACGTCGATGTCGTGCAGATTAAGGTTGAGGACAACGGACCAGGATTCCAGACCGGCTCGGTAAGCCAGATTTTCGACCCCTATGTTACGACCAAGCCAAAGGGCACCGGTCTTGGCCTGGCAATCGTCAAGAAGCTGGTTGAAGAGCACGTTGGCTCGATTCGGGCCAGGAACCGGGAAGAAGGTGGAGCAGTGATCAGTATCCGCTTGCCAGTCAATGAGGCGGCACGCGAGCAGATAATTGCCAAGGCGCCGGGACGCGCCGATACGAGGAGAGAACAAGCATGAGCAATCCCCATGTACTGGTAGTCGACGACGAAGCGGACATTCGGGCGCTGATCAAGGACATCCTGACGGACGAAGGCTACGGTGTGACCGTGGCGGCTGATGCCAGTGAGGCTCGCAATGCTCGCGAAAATCGAAGATTCGATCTGATCCTTCTGGACATCTGGATGCCGGACACGGATGGCATCACGTTGCTCAGGGAGTGGTCGGAGAGCGGGGAATTGCAAAGCCCCGTCGTCATCATGTCCGGCCACGGAACCGTCGATGCGGCCGTGGAGGCCACGCGCCTGGGCGCGTTCGATTTCGTAGAAAAACCACTGTCGCTCGCCAAGTTGTTGCGCACCGTCGAGGCTGCGCTTGAGTCGGCCGGCAAACAGTCGACAGCAGCTCGAAACCTGCTGCCATCGCTGCTCGCTCCAGTGGGTCGTAGTGAGCTGATGCAGGGCCTGCGAGAGCGCGTACAACAGTATGCTCGCCACGACAGCAGCGTACTGATGAGCGGTGAACCTGGCACCGGCCGTGGCGCTTTTGCTCGCTATATGCATGGTCTGAGTCGGCGCGCGGATGAACCGCTGACGACTCTGGCTGCCGCGTCTATCACCGAAGCCAATGCCGAAGAGCAGCTGCTCGGCAGCGAACGCGGCGGAGAGGTCGCGGCTGGCGCGCTCGAGCGCGCGTCTGGTGGGACGCTGGTAATCGACGAACTCGCGGACCTCACCCCAGCCGCCCAGAAGGTGCTTTTCGGTGTCCTTGAAAGCGGCAGTTTCACACGCATCGGCGGATCGACCCCCGTGAAGGCCGACGTTCGTATCGTCGCGACCGTGAGCCCCGAGTACGAGGGACGCATCGTGGCGGGCGAACTGCGGCGTGACCTCGTTTCGCACTTGAGTGAGCTCTCCCTGCGGATTCCACCGCTGCGCGAATATGCAGAGGACGTACCGGAGCTACTGACCTACTACGTCGACAAGCTCGTTGACTCGGAAGGGCTGACGTTTCGGCGCTTCAGTGTCGCTGCTCAGAATCGGCTGCGTAACTATCCATGGCCGGACAATGTTCGCGAACTCAAGAACTTCGTGCGTCGCCTGTTAATGTCCGACAAAAGCGAGGACATCTCGCTCGAAGAGGTCGAGGCAGAGATCAATGCGGCCAGCCCGGTCGACGAACCGCTCGTCAAGCAGGACCTGTTGGCACTACCTTTGCGAGAAGCGAGGGAGCAGTTCGAGCGCGCCTACCTGCAACAGCAACTTGTGTTGTGTGGCGGCAAAGTAGGACAACTGGCGAAACGTGTGGGCATGGAACGTACTCACCTGTACCGCAAGCTCCGCACGCTTGGCGTGGACTTCAAGTCAGTCGGTAGCGACGACGCGTAGGTGCCGCGGCACGTCCGGCCGTTCGGTGGGCAGCACCTTGCCGTCCGGAAGGAAAGTCAGCCCGGGCTTACCGAAGTCGTCGATGGACAGGCCCCGCATGAGATTCAGCGCCTGATCCCGAGGATCGATGCTTGGGCCGGACGGACGTAGCTGAATCGTCGACACGATATCGCCTTCAATAAATTTCCCGTCGCCATCCACGGTCACGGTCAGTATGGGCGCGATACCCTTGATGCCCGCAACGCTGATGCCGTAATAAGTCGCGAAATTGCCAAGGCTGTACGCGATTAGCCGGTCTTTGTAACGTTCCATGCCGCGGACAACATGCGGGCCATGCCCGACAACGAGATCAGCGCCCGCATCGATGACGCCTCGCGCGAACCAGACGACATCGCCACGCGGTTCGCCGTAGTACTCCTCGTCGGCAAACGGGATATGCGTGACATCCGTACCCTCTGCACCGCCATGAAAAGAGACCACGACGATGTCGTGGTGCGCAGCAAACTCGGCCACCGTCGAGAACGCGAGTTCGTAGTCGAGCATCATGTTGGAGTTCTTCGTTACGGCGTAAGCAAGGACGGCCACTTTCAGACCGTTCGTCTCCAAGCTCGCGAAGTCATCGACGCGACCAGAGTGATGCATACCCGCAGCCGCAATCGCCTGCATACTGCTGGTCCGGCCTTCCTCACCAAAATCCCGAGCGTGATTATTCGCGAGGCTCAGCACGTCGAAACCGGCGTCACGGAAATGCTGCGCGTAGCGGGTGGGCGAACGGAACAGGTAACACGCGTTGGGATTGGAGCATTTCTTCCCGGGCTCGCCGCCGTCGACGAGCACCCCCTCGTGATTACCGAAAGCAATATCGGCCGCCGACAGTATCGGGGCGACATCCGCAAGGAAGCTGACGCCGTCGTCATCGGGCAGGTGATTCTGCGGATAGTCCGTGCCGATCATCATGTCACCAACCGCAGCGATACTGAGTCGCATGACACGCTTGTCGGGTGCGGGTGGTGGCGCTGGTTCGACGGGCACCTCCGGTTCGGCTACAGCCGGCGGATCGGGGGGCGGTGGTTCCGGCGTGGGTGCGGGCTCCGGTGTCGAGGCGCAGGCGGCGAGTAACGCCAGCGCCAGGCAGCCAAGCAGCAGTCGGGCGCTAATCACCGAGGCGTATGCGGAAGACATCGATCTGCGCGACGCGCAGGCGGCTGCGCAACAGGTTCAGTTCATCGAGATCGTCGGTAGGTCCAATGTACACGCGGTGGTAGTTACGGTCGTTGACCTTCACTCGCTGGATGTGCGACTCGATACCGTGCAGCGCGAGTTCGGCGCGGCGCCTGTCGGCATCAGCATGCGTCGAGAACGATCCGGCCTGCAATACATAAACGCCCGGCTCTACGATGGCCTGCGGCTCAGAGTCTCTCGCGACCTCCGGCTCTTCGTCCGGCGTTACCACCTCGAAATTCGGCAGGATGTCGTAGAACGTAAAGCGACTTACTTCCTTCTCTTCGGTGGGCTCTGTTGTCTTCGGGATTTCACCGTTGTCGTCGAGCGGGCTCTGGAGGCTCGCTGGCGCCGGGCTCGCAGTTTCGCTCATGGGTGCCGGCCGACGATCCTTGACGTAGATCGCGACAGCAACAGAAAGGCCAACCGCGAGCCCGAACAGACCCGCGATAACGGGCGATACTTCGGAACCCTTATTGGGGCGCTTCTTGCGAGTCGTGCGGCGTTTCTTTCGTTGTGCCATTACATCTTGTCCGGCGCGGATACGCCGAGGATGCCGAGACCGTTCGCGATGACATTGCGCGTGGCCGAAATCAGGTAGAGGCGCGCATCGCGCAGGTCGGCAGCATCGACGATAAACGCGTGCGCGTTGTAATAGGTATGAAAATCATTGGCAAGGTCGCGCAGGTAGTGCACGAGGTGCTGAGGCGCGCGATTATTCGCGGCGAGTTCGACCACCTCGGGATAACGACTCAGCGTTGTCATGAGTGTTCTTTCCTGCGGCTCGGTCAGCAATTCGAGATGTGCCCTCCCGTTCGCCCGGTCCCATTGCAGCGACTTCTCGGCCAACTGGCGGAAGACACTGGCAACGCGCGCGTGTGCATACTGGATATAGTAGACGGGATTGTCATTCGACTGTGACTTGGCGACGTCCAGGTCGAAATCGAGATGCTGGTCGTTCGAACGGGACACATAATAGAAGCGGGCAGCGTCATTGCCGACCTCCGCACGCAACTTTCTCAACGTGTCGAACTCACCGGAACGCGTCGACATCTGCATTTTTTCGCCGCCGCGATACAGCGTCACGAATTGCACCAGCTCAACCTGGAGATCATCGCCCTTGTAACCCATGGCTTCGAGGCCGGCGCGCACACGCGGTACATAACCGTGGTGATCGGCGCCGAGGATGTCGATGAGCAGATCGAAACCGCGCTCGCGCTTCTCGAAGTGGTACGCGATATCGGAGGCGAAGTAGGTCTTTACGCCGTTTTCGCGTATGACGACACGGTCCTTCTCATCACCAAAATCGGTCGCGCGGAACCAGGTCGCTCCGTCCTTGACGTAGAGCCAGCCACGCTCTTCAAGTACTGCCAGGGCCCTGTCGATGGCGTCACCCTTCGTCAGTTGCTGCTCCGAGTACCAGTTATCGAAGATTACGCCGAAACCGGCGAGATCGTCTTCGATGTCCGCCCGGATCGACTCCAGGGCCTGTTGGCGAATGCGGTCGAACCCGTCCTCGCCGTGCAGTTCCTTGCAGCGTGCGACCAGGGCGTCGACATAAGCGTCCGCGTTCTCATCGGTATTCTCGGGCAGGCCTGCGGCCACCGCCTCGGCGGTGACAGGATCGATGCCGCTTGTATCGATCACACTGGCAGTCTCGCGTATGTACTCGCCACGATAGCCGCCCTTCGGAAAATCGACATCGACACCGCTGGCTTCGAGCCAGCGCAACCACACACTGACGCCGAGAATGTCCATCTGCCGGCCGGCATCGTTAACGTAGTATTCGCGGGACACGGGGTAGCCGACAGCTTCTAGCAGGTTACCGACGGTTGCTCCGTAGGATGCACCACGACCGTGCCCGACGTGCAGGGGGCCGGTCGGGTTCGCTGAGACGAACTCGAGCAGGATCTTCGGCTCGTCCATCTGCGGCTGGCGGCCATAATCCCCGGCGGCGTCGAGGATCGTTTCGAGTTCGGCATGAAACGCGGCCGGACTCAGGTAGAAATTGATGAAGCCGGGACCGGCGATTTCGATCTTGTCGACGATCTCGTTGTCGCCGATCGCTTCGACGAGGCTCGCTGCGATGTCGCGGGGACTCTTGCGGGCCGGTTTTGCAAGCCGCATGGCAATATTGCTCGCGAAATCGCCATGGCCGGCGTCACGCGTACGCTCGACCGTGCTCTCTACCGAGAGATCGGCGGCGGCGCCTGCCAGTTCGGGCAGCGAGGCAATTGCGTCGGAGACGAGTTGGGCGACGATTTGTTTCATGGCGCGCATTGAATCAGAACAATTCAATGGGGTCTACGTCGATCGACCAGCGTACTTTGCGCGCCGCCGGGTCCTGCTCCAGTGCTGGCCGCAGTTCACGAAGCACGTTATGCAGCGTCGGCCTGTCGCTTGACTGCAGCAGCAGCTGCGCGCGGTAACGCCCTGCCTTGCGGGCCATTGGCGCATCGACCGGGCCCAGCACGCGTAACCTGTCTCCGCAGCGGTCCTCCAGGAGCTGTCGCGCGGTTTCGAGGAAACCCAGCGCGTCGTCACGTTGATGCGCGGCCGAACGCAGCAATGCGAGGCGCGTGAAAGGCGGCCACCGCGTGACTTCGCGCTCCGCGAGCGCTTCGTCGGCGACCCGCTCGTACCCACCTTCGATCAGGGTCAACCAGAACGCATGCTCCGGGAACGCGGTTTGAATAAGCACCTCACCCGGACGACTGGCGCGACCGGCGCGGCCCGCAACCTGGACGATCGACTGCGCCATGCGCTCGGCGCTGCGAAAGTCCGTACCGAACAGGCCCTGGTCGGCATTGACGATGCCAACGAGCGAGAGCTTCGGAAAATGGTGCCCCTTTGACAGCATTTGAGTACCGACGAGAATATCGGCCGCGCCTTCCCTGGCCTGGTCGAGCGCTTCGTGCATTGCACCCTTGCGCTGGGTGCTGTCGCTGTCGACGCGGGTCACCGTATGGTGGGGAAAGCGCTGTTGCAGGGCGTCCTCGAGGCGTTCGGTACCTTCACCCAGCGGCTTGACCATCTCACCACACTCGCTGCAGGTCGTGTCGAGGGGACGAATGTGACCGCAGTGGTGGCAGCGCAGCTGCCGGCTGCGCGCGTGCACGGTCAGGCGCGAGTCGCAGCGATCACAGCCGGCGACATGGCCGCAGCTCGAGCAGATCAGCGTCGGGGCAAAGCCTCGCCGATTGAGAAAGATAAGGGCCTGTCCGCCCGCATCGAGGTGGCCCCTGATTGCTGCGGCAAGTGGTTCGCTGAGTCCGTCAGTGGCAGGTGCCTTCGTCGTGTCGATCAGCCGGACAGCCGGTGGTTTGGCGTCGCCCGCGCGTCGCGGCAAGCGCAAGAGCGTGTAGTTGCCGTTGCGACAGTGGTGCAGCATCTCGAGCGTCGGCGTTGCCGTCCCGAGAATCACGGGTATGTCCAGGTGCTTGGCGCGGACGATGGCGAGGTCACGGGCCGAGTAGCGCAGGCCTTCCTGTTGTTTAAAGGAGTGATCGTGCTCTTCATCGACGACGATGAGGCCCGGGTTCCTGAGCGGCGTGAAGATCGCGGAGCGAGTACCGACGACGAGTCTCGCGGCACCTGATCGAGCCGCCCGCCATGCCGCGAGTCGCTCCGTGTCACCGAGGGCCGAGTGCAACAGTGCAGGTTCGATGCCCAGCCGCTTTCGCAGGCGCGAAACCAGCTGCGGCGTCAGCCCGATCTCGGGCACGAGGACCAGGACCTGGCGGCCGCCGTCGATAATGTCCTGCATGCGTTGCAGGTAGACCTCGGTCTTGCCGCTGCCGGTTACCCCTTCTATCAGCCAGGCGCCGAACGAGTCGCCGGAGCGGAGCGCTTCGATGGCCTTCTGCTGGTCTTCGTTGAGGGTTGGTCCGGGCTGGGCCGCCGGCGCCAGCGTTTCATCGAAATCGGGAGAGCGGATGTCGAAACGCGAAATCAGCCCTTTCTCGAGCAAAGCCCTGGCGACGCGGCGCCAGTTGGGTAAGACCTCGGTGAGGTGATCCGCTTCAAGGCCATTGCCGCCGGCATCGATCAGGGTCTCGAGCAGTTCTGCCTGTTTGGGCGCACGTTTCGCGAGTGATTCGATGTCCGCAGCCATGCCCAGGTCCGTGGCACCGATCACCTCGACCACCGGGTACAGCGGCTTGCCCTGGCGCAGCATCGCCGGCAGGGCCGCGGCAACCACCTCACCGATCGGATGATGGTAGTAATCGGCCGTGAAGCGAACGAGACGCAGCTCCGCATCGGTCAGCAACGGTTTGTCGTCCAGAGCGGTGCTGCAGCGGCGCAGCCTGTCCACCGGGAGCGTCGAAACGGCCGAGTGCCCGAGCACCAGCCCGACCTGCTGTCGAGGACCAAACGGCACAACCACGCGGCAACCCACAGCGGGCAGGGGTTTGTCTGCCGGCGGCAGATAGTCGAACTCGCGCGACAGTGGCACATTGATGGCCACCTTGAGAACGGATGGATTGCTGGCGGGAATATCGCTCACAGATTTAACATAATTCGAATGAGAGGCCCCGAAACTTGTCAACCGGACAATAGTTCAGGCGTTAATTCAGGGACAGACACGTAAGGTTAATGGATGCCGGAGTCAAAGGATATGAGCGCCGAATCCGCCAGTTTTGCGGTATCGTGGGTTAGCGAAGAATCGACAGGGACGCGGGCACTGCAGAAAGAACAGCAACTCAACCGGTTTTTGGCCGAGGTGGAGCGTCGGGCGTTGCGTATCGCAGAAATCGGCGTGCGGAACCGTGATGAGGCGCTGGACCTGGTGCAGGACGCGATGATCAAGCTGGTCCGCAACTACAGTGACCGCAGCAGCGATGAATGGACGCCGCTGTTCTACCGCATCCTGCAGAATGGGGTACGCGACTGGCACCGGCGGCAGGCCGTGCGCAACCGCGTCATGGTGTGGTTCGGGCGCGGCAAGCAGGACGACGAAGACTATGATCTCGTCGCGGCGGCCCCCGACCCGATCGGCCGGTCACCTGACGAAGAACTGCAGAACAGTGAGGCCATGGAGAGCCTTGAGATGGCGGTCCATGGACTGCCGCGGCGGCAACGCGAGGCGTTCATGCTGCGAACCTTTGAAGGCCTGGACGTTGCCGGGACCGCTGTGGCCATGGGTTGCAGCGAGGGCAGCGTCAAAACGCACTATTCTCGTGCGATACACTCGTTACGAGACACATTGAGAGAGCACGATGAAGAAGTCTGACGAAGAGTTTGCCCGCGAGGCAAAGACACAGTTCGACGCGTCGGTCGAGAAGCTCGATGGGGCGACACTATCGACGCTCAATCAAAGTCGGCACAAAGCACTTGCCGAGCTGCAAGCGCGACCGGCGCATTGGCTGCGCTGGGTGCCGGCTGCAGGTATGGCGACGGCGGCTCTCGTCGTCGCGATGGTGATTCTGCCCGATCCGGCAATCGACCAGGCCATGCCGGCGGACGTCATGGATATGGAGATCCTGCTGGGCGAGGACAGTATCGAGATGCTCGAAGACCTCGAGTTCTACGAGTGGATAGACATGCTCGAAGAGGAGAATGATGTCGGCTGAGTTGCGCGTTGCGTTACTTGTCTGCGGACTGAGCGTCGGCACGGCGGTAGCCGGGGAAGAACTGCCGGAGCCCGTTCCGGATGTCGAGTTCCTGGAGTATCTCGGCATGTGGGAGCAAACGGATGAGGAATGGCTGCTGCACGAGGATCAGGACACAGCAGTCGTGGAAGAGCGGAGCGAGCCCGCACCGGAAGGCGAAGTCTCGACGGAGAAAGAAGATGAAGGCTAAGACGATTGTCATGATTACGGCGCTGCTGTTTTTCAGCGCGGCCATGGCTGATCAGCATGGAGTTAACTGGCAGGACCTGAGCGACAGCCAGCGCGCAGTGCTGAGCCCGTTTGCGGATTCCTGGGGGAGCCTCCCTGCCGATCGGCAGATGCGTCTTTCGCGTGGTGCCGAGCGCTGGGAGTCCATGACGCCGGAGCAGCGCGAGCAGGCGCGTGGTCGCTTCAGAGAATGGCGTGCACTATCCGATGACCGCCGCGACCTGATTCGCGAGCGCGCGGAGATTTTTCACAGTCTTTCGCCCGCCGAGCAGCAGCGGATCCGCGACAACTACCGCCGCTACCGCCAGATGAACCGCGACCGTCGGGACATGCTGCGAGACCGCTATCGACAGATGACACCGGAGCAGCGCCAGCGCATGAGAGACCGGGCTCATAAGCGCCCCCGTGCACGCCCGACAGACCGCTAGATCGTTGCGGAAAGTCCCTATCTAAAAGGCCCCTTTTTTGGGGCCTTTTTTCTTTGTGCCCGCTCCGGCCCTTCGTTACACTCCGCACTCCTTTCGGAGGGATTCGTATGAAAATCGGTGTACCCAAAGAAATCTACGAAGGCGAACGTCGCGTCGCGACGACGCCCGACGTAGTAGCCCAGTTAAACAAGCTCGGCTTCGACGTGGCTGTCGAATCCGGTGCAGGCACGGAGTCGAGTTTCTCCGATGAGGCCTATCGGGAAGCTGGATGTGATGTCATTTCCTCGGCCGAAGACCTGTGGGCAAAGTCAGACATCGTCCTGAAAGTTCGGGCCCCGGAAAGCGAAGAAGCTGCTCGCCTGCGCGACGACCAGACGCTGATCAGCTTCCTCTGGCCGGCCCAGAATCCCGAGTTGCTCAAGCAGCTGACCAATAGCGGCGCTACCGTACTTGCGATGGACAGCGTGCCCCGAATTTCCCGTGCTCAGAAAGCTGACGCGCTGAGTTCGATGGCGAACATCGCGGGCTACCGTGCCGTTGTCGAAGCTGCGCAACACTTCGGTCGCTTCTTTACCGGCCAGATAACGGCCGCCGGCAAAGTGCCACCGGCCAAGGTGCTGGTCATTGGTGCAGGCGTCGCAGGTCTTGCGGCGATCGGTGCAGCGAAGAGCATGGGCGCCATCGTGCGTTCGTTCGACACCCGGCCTGAAGTCAAAGAACAGATCGAGTCGATGGACGCCGAGTTCCTGATGCTCGACTTCGAAGATGACGAAGACGGTTCTGGCGAAGGTGGCTACGCCAAGGTGATGAGCGATGAGTTCATCAAGGCGGAGATGGAATTGTTTGCCGAGCAGGCGAAAGATGTCGATATCATCGTCACGACAGCGCTGATTCCCGGCAAGCCGGCGCCGAAACTGATCACGGCCGAAACGGCCCGTTCAATGAAGGACGGCAGCGTCATCGTTGACCTCGCCGCCGAGCAGGGTGGTAATTGCGAGCTTACGGTGGCTGGCGAGGTGGTCGTAGACAGCGGCGTGACGATCATCGGTTACACGGACCTGCCCAGCCGCCTCGCTGCGCAGTCGTCACAACTCTACGCAACGAACCTGCGCCACCTCCTGACGGACATGACGCCCGAAAAGGACGGCAACATCGTCGTCGATATGGAAGACGAGCTCGTCCGTGGCGCAACGGTGTGCAAGGACGGCGAGACAACCTGGCCGCCGCCGGCGCCCAAGCTGTCAGCGGCGCCCGCGAAACCTGCGCCCGCCCCGGAACCCGCCGTCGAGAAAGAAGAGAAACCGCGATCATTCCTCGGCACGGCCATTGCCATGGCGGTAGCCGGCGCGGCATTGCTTGGCATGGGTGCCGTTGCGCCAGAGTCATTCATGGCGCATTTCACGGTCTTCGTGTTGGCCTGCTTTGTGGGCTACATGGTGATCTGGAATGTGACGGCCGCGCTGCACACGCCGCTCATGAGTGTGACCAACGCGATCTCGAGCATCATCGTCATCGGTGCCCTGATGCAAATCAGTTCGGACAATAGCCTGACGATGTGGATTGCAGCTGTCACCGTCGGAATAACAAGTATCAACATTGCGGGCGGATTCGCGGTGACGCGCCGTATGCTCGAAATGTTCAGGAAGTGAGGTCGACATGAATTTTGAAAGCATAGTGCCCATGTCGTACATCCTTGCGACAGTCCTGTTCATCATGGCCCTTGGTGGCTTGTCGAACCAGGAGACCGCCCGTCGCGGCAACTGGTATGGCATCACCGGTATGGCGATCGCGCTGATTGCGACGATTCTTGGTGTGGTTACCGCGCAGTACACCATTTTGCTGGTGGCACTGCTCATCGGTGGCAGCATTGGCCTGTTTGCGGCCTCGCGTGTGCAAATGACGCAGATGCCAGAACTCGTGGCGATCCTGCACAGCCTTGTTGGTGTTGCTGCCGTAGCGGTTGGTTACGTGAATTTTATGGATCCGACCGAGCACCTGACCGGCGTAGAGCTAACTATTCATGACATCGAAACCTATCTCGGCGTCCTGATCGGTGCGGTGACGTTCTCGGGTTCGGTCATAGCGTTCGGCAAATTGTCAGGACGCATCAGCGGTAACCCGCTGGCCCTGCCGGCACGCCATTGGCTCAACCTGGGCCTGCTGCTTGCGGCGATCTGGTTCGGTCGCGAGTTCGTTCTGCAGTCAGCTGCGGGCGGAGGCATGCAGCCGCTAATTATCATGACGGTTATCGCTCTCTTGTTCGGCATCCACATGGTCATGGCCATTGGTGGTGCCGACATGCCTGTTGTCGTATCGATGCTCAACAGCTATTCGGGCTGGGCCGCGTCAGCGACGGGCTTCATGCTCGGGAATGACCTGCTCATCGTTACGGGTGCACTCGTTGGCTCGAGTGGCGCGATCCTGAGTTACATCATGTGCCGCGCGATGAACCGCAAGTTCCTCGCAGTAATTGCCGGTGGCTTCGGTACTGGTGGCGGCGCTCCAGCCGCCAGCGGTGATGAGGATCAGGGCGAAGTCGTGCCGATCGACCCCATCGAGACCGCAGAACTCCTGGCGAGCGCCAAGGAAGTCATGATCATTCCAGGATACGGCATGGCGGTAGCGCAGGCACAGCATACGGTCTTCGAGATTACGAAGACGCTGCGTGAGAAAGGTGTCAACGTGCGCTTCGGTATCCACCCTGTTGCAGGACGCATGCCGGGACACATGAACGTACTGCTGGCCGAGGCGAAGGTTCCCTACGACATCGTGTTCGAGATGGACGAGGTCAACGACGATTTCCCCGACGTTGATGTATCGGTCGTGATCGGCGCGAATGACATCGTGAACCCGTCTGCACTGACGGATCCCGACAGCCCGATCGCGGGAATGCCGGTACTCGAGTGTTGGAAAGGTACAACGTCGATCGTGCTGAAACGCAGCATGGCGACGGGTTATGCAGGTGTCCAGAATCCGCTGTTCTTCCTCGATAACACGCGCATGTTGTTCGGTGATGCAAAAGCAACACTCGACGAGGTTTTAAAGAACCTGTAATTACTGTAATAATGCGAGCATAAGCTTTGGAGTTGCTTATGCTCGCAGGAACAGCTTCCGATATATCGCAACAGGTGCTGAGAACCGATGTTGCCGGAATGCCGCTCGAGTGGATCGACTACCGCGAAGCGGTGCGTCTCTACCACGCCGAGCAGGTAGCGTATGACTGCGGCACACTCCTTTACTCTGTATTCGGCGGGTATAGCTCGATCGACGGCAAGCGCAGCCGCATCGATGTCAATTCAATTATCGCGACGCACGGCACCAGCAAGAGCCTTTCGAGGAATCGCGACAAGTACGTGCCACCTTTGAATAACCGTACTTTGTTCAAGCGTGATGCAAACCTCTGTCTCTATTGCGGCATGCGCTACATGACCCGTGACCTGACGCGCGACCACATCACGCCGGTCTCGCACGGGGGCCGGGATACGTGGAACAATGTCGCGACGGCATGCCGGCGCTGCAATAACTATAAGGGTGGTCGCACACCCGAACAGGCAGCGATGGAACTGATCGCGGTACCGTTTACGCCGAACTACGCCGAGTACATCTATCTGAAAGGTCGCCGCGTACTGGCCGACCAGATGCAATACCTGCTCGCACATATTCCACGATCGAGCCCGCTGCATGCGAGGCTTTCGGACCATCTCGAAAATGGCGACGAAATCGTGGAAGTGCACTTCCACGATTAATGCAATACCCATGCAATATCTAATCGACGCCAGCGTCTACGTGTTTCGGGCCTACTACTCGATGCCCGAGGATATGGTCGACGACGCAGGTAATCCCATTAATGCCTTGTACGGGTTCTGCCGCTTTATTGGCGACTTCATGGAGCAGGTCACTCCGGAGTACGTGGCGGTGCTGTTCGATGAGAGTTTGTCGAAATCGTTTCGCACGGAGATATTTCCCGAGTACAAGGCGAACCGCGATCCGGCGCCGCCCGAACTCAAGCGCCAGTTCGGGCAATGCCGGCGTTTCGTGCGTGCAATGGGCCTGATGGAATGCGCGAGCCCGCGCTACGAGGCTGACGACCTGATTGGCACGCTGGTTGAGCACGGTCGGCGGCAGGGCCGCCCGTCGACGATTGTCACGCGTGACAAGGACCTGGCCCAGATGCTCGCGAAAGACGATGTGTTCTGGGATTTCGCGGGCAAAGGAAAGCTCGGTTACGACCAGATTCCCGACTCGTTTGGTGTCTGGCCGGAGCAGATTGCGGACTTCCTGGCATTGGCCGGCGATGCGGTCGACAACATCAAGGGTGTGCCGGGCGTCGGCAAGAAGACCGCGGAAGGATTGCTCAAACATTTCGGCAGTCTCGAGGAAATCTACGACAACCTCGATCGCGTCCATGAAGTGAACATTCGCGGTGCCAAGACGCTGGCCGCAAAACTCGAGACGCATCGCGACGATGCGATGCTCGCGCGGCAGCTTACGGGTATCGCCTGCGATGCCCCCATCGAGGATGCGGAAGAAGCGCTACAACCCTCCGCACCGCAACTCGGTGATATCAACGCGCTTTATGATGAGGCTGGAATTGGTACGGCGCTCCGCCGGCAGGCCGAGCGTGTCTCGGATATCTATCGGCACTAGGACCATGGGCTTTCGCAAGAGTGGACCGGCATCTTCGGCAGACATGTTTGCCGCAGAGGCGGAAGGCCTGGTCGAGCTCGCGAAGCCCGGCGTCATCCGTGTACCAGAAGTCATCGCGTGTGGCGTCGATGGCGGCCAGGCATTTATCGAAATCGAGCGCCTTGACTTGCAGCGCCCCACGCGCGAAGTCGAACACCGCATGGGCGAACAGCTTGCGGCGCTGCACAATGTGACCGCTGACCGGTATGGCTGGCACCGCGACAACACGATCGGTTTGACGCCGCAGCACAATGACTGGTCCGACGACTGGGTCGGTTTCTTCCGCCAGCATCGTCTGGGCTTCCAGTTTCGGTTGGCAGCGCAGAACGGTTATACCGGCCGGCTCCAGGAACAAGGTGCGCAACTGCTCAAGCGCCTGCCGTTTTTCTTTGCAGATCATGACCCGGCGCCGTCCCTGTTGCACGGTGACCTGTGGGGTGGCAACTGGGGCAGCTGCGACGGCGAGCCTGTCATCTTTGACCCGGCTGTTTATTACGGCGACCGGGAATCCGACCTCGCAATGACAAGGCTGTTTGGAGGCTTCGGAAGCGCGTTCTACGAGGCGTATGAAGATGCGTGGCCGCTCGAGCCGGGCCACCGTGAGCGTTGCGACCTCTACCAGCTGTATCATGTGCTCAATCACCTGAACCTGTTCGGCAGTGCTTACCTGGGACGGGCGCAGGAGCTTATTCGTAACCTTCTGTAGAGATCGCCGATGTTTATCCGTTTCGTTATTGTGTCCGTATTTGTCGTTGCGCTGGCTGCATGCACCAAGCCTGTCGTAGATCACGAGGCCGAAGGCGCTGCCCTGCTCGCGCCGCTCAAGAAGAATTTGAAGGCCGCGCTTATCGGGGGCATGGAGTCCGGGCCAGACGAGGCGATCAGTGCTTGTAATACCGCTGCGCCATTGATCGCGGGCGAGCTATCGATCGACGGCGTAACGATGGGTCGTAGCAGCCACAAGCTGCGTAATTCGGAAAATGTCGCGCCGGAATGGGCCGTACCTTTCCTGCAGGCCTACGTTGCAGGTACGCAAACCGACCCTGTCGCGGTGGAGCTTGAGAAGGACAGGGTCGGCTATGTCGAGCCGATCATGGTTCAGCCGATGTGCCTGATCTGCCATGGAGCGCAGCTTCCGCCCAATATTGCCGTGAAGATTGAGGAGCTGTACCCGGACGACGAGGCGACCGGGTTCAGTGACGGTGACTTCAGGGGGATCTTCTGGGTCGAGTTCCCGGGAACGTAAGCGACAGCTACCTGGGAAAATCGGCGGCGTCGCCCGACTCGTCAACCTCGTAGGCTTCGCCAAGGAAGTCTTCCTCGAACGCGTAGAGTGTCGTTCCTTCCGGCGCCCTGATCGCAACGAACGCACCTTCAAAACCGGGGAACTTCTCGTGCCTGATGCCTCGCTGTTCGAGCACTCCCATGAGTCCATGACGATCGGGGCAACGGAAGCACAGGGACGGTGCACTGAGCGCGATGCTCTCCGACAGTCCGAGCGCGACGCCCGTGGCATCGAAGCGCATGTGATACGTTGGTTCTTCTCGCATCTCCAGCAAGGTCGGCGCAACGGGCGCCCAGAAGCGCGCGGCACGCACCGTGTCGCGCACCGGCAAGGTCAGCTCGAACCAGCTGCCGCACAGCGAGTCGTTCTCCGCATCCTCACTCAGGTGGAAGGTACGTGCCTCGACCATGATAACGGCGTGGCCATCGCGATCCCGAAACCCGAGATGATTGAACGCATCCTCGTCCAGTTGCAGTGTGTCGAAGTCGTAACCGTGGTCAGCCATTCTGCGCGCGTGCTTTGCAAGGTCCTGCTGCACGAAGGTTATAGCCGGCGCGTCAAATTCCCTTTCGTGCAGGCCGATGTTGAGTTCGCCGTCGCTAACCACGGCGTACTTGTGCGAGTAGACATCGTTGGTCTCAAGCTCGGCGAAGCCAAGTGTCTTGTAGAAGTGCAGGGACTCGAGAATGTCACGTGACTGCACCGAAAATTCGAGGAATCGGCCGATCGTACTCATTCTTCCGATCCCCATCCTTCGATATTGCGCTCGACGAGTCCGGTCAGGAATTCGACATGATCATCGCGCGCATTCAGCGCCGGGATGTAGTGCAGGGACTCGCCACCGGCCGCGGTGAAGAACGCCGCGTTTTGCATCGCGATTTCCTCCAGCGTCTCCAGGCAATCCGTGGAGAATCCCGGGCAGGCAACGTCGAGGCGGCTCATACCACGCTTGCCCAGTTCCTTTACCGTCTCGTCGGTGTAGGGCTTCAGCCATTCTTCGCGGCCGACGCGCGACTGGAACGACAGTGTCCACTCGCCCTCCTTCAGATCAAGAGCTTCGGATACGAGCCGTCCTGTCTTCTGGCAATGACAATGGTAAGGATCACCGCCGTCCAGCGTGTACTGCGGCACGCCGTGGAATGACAACAAGAGATGGTCGCCACGCCCGTTCTCCTGCCAGTACTCGCGGATACTCGATGCGAGCGCCTGGATGTAGCCGTCCTCATCGTGATACTGGTTGATGAAGCGTGCTTCCGGAATCCAGCGCATGCTCTGCATTTTGTTGGACACAGCATCGAAGACGGACGCCGTGGTTGTCCCCGAGTACTGCGGATACAGCGGCAGAACCAGCAGGCGACGCGCTCCCGCGAGCTGCAGTTTGTCGGTGGCCGAGCTGATGGACGGTTCTCCGTAGGTCATGCCAAGCTCGACCCGGTAATTGCCCCTGGCCTCCATCCGTTCGCGCACGCCGTCGGCAATATTGCGTGAGTGCAACATTAGCGGCGAGCCGTCGTCAGTCCATATCTCGCGATACGCTGCGGCCGAGCGCGAAGGCCGAATACGCAGGATTATGCCGTTGAGAATGAGCCACCAGAGCAGGCGCGGGTATTCGATGACACGCGGGTCGGCAAGGAACTGTTTGAGAAAACGCCTAACAGCCGCCGTCGTCGGGGCTTCCGGGGTTCCCAGATTAACGAGGAGTATCCCCGTGAAATCGGTCGAGCCGTGTTCGTACTCGGGCGTAGGCTGGTATGTCGGCATTGTCCGGCAACCGGTTGTGACCCGGCCAACACTACTGGAAAGGTCCGCCGCGATCCAGCGCATTGACTATAATCACTTGTCTTGATTGAGATTTGTACTGCGAAGCTGCCATGAATGAATTACCCGAAGCCCAGGACGATGTGTCTGGCCGCTGGACCCTGATCCGCGACGTCGCCGTTCTCCAGGTGAAGCTCATCGTCGATGGACTGCGTGACCTCATCCTTGTGCCGCTTTCCCTGGTCGCGGGTATTGTCAGTCTCGCATCTGGCGAGAAAGGAGTGCCGGGTACCCAGTTCTATCGCTTGCTCGCCGTCGGCAAGCAAAGCGAGCGCTGGATCAACCTGTTCGGTGCGCTGGAGAACGCGCCGCCGGATCTCGAGCACCCGATGCCCTTTCCCGACGCGGACATGGATGAAATCGTCGGCAGAATCGAGGCGTTCGTGGTTAGCGAGGAGAAGCGCGGCGGCATGACCGCACAGGCCAGGCAGCGATTCGAGAAGGCACTCGATGCCTTACAGAAGAGACGTTAGGCCGCTTCCATTATCGCGGACATGCCCATGCCGCCGGCCGTGCACACGGAAATCAAGCCGCGCCCGGACCCTTTTTCGCGGAGCATCTTGGCAAGGGAACCTATAATGCGCGCGCCCGTCGCAGCGAATGGGTGACCCATCGCAATACTGCCACCCTTCATATTCATGCGTGACAGATCGATCGGGCCCATGGGCTCATTGCGGCCGAGTTTGTCCCGGCAGAACCCCTCGGACTGCCAGGCCTTGAGTGTCGCGATTGTCTGCGCGGCGAATGCCTCGTGAATCTCGTAGAAGTCAAAGTCCTGCAAATTCAGGTTCGCTTCCTTGAGCATGTCGGACACGGCATACGCAGGCGCCATGAGCAGGCCCTCGCTGTCGATGAAATCAACTGCGGCGACTTTTACAAACGTCAGGTACGCGAGTATCGGCAGGTTCTTCTTGCGTGCCCAGTCTTCTGCTGCGAAAAGTACGGCGGCAGCGCCATCGGTCAGCGGTGTACTGTTGCCGGCCGTCATCGTCCCTTCTCCGCTTCGATCGAACGCAGGCTTCAGGGCTGACAGTTTCTCGAAGGTCGAGTCACGACGAATGTTGTTGTCTTCCTCGACATCGTCAAACGGTATGACGAGGTCTTCGTAGAATCCTTCGTCGTAGGCTGCAGCCGCTTTCATATGGCTCGCTAATGCCAGTTGATCCTGGTGTTCGCGCTGCACGTCCCACTCCTTGGCCGTGAGCTCTGTGCTCTCGCCCATGGACAGGCCGGTGCGCGGTTCCGCAACCCCGGGGAACTCCGGTTTCAGGAATCGCGGCCGAAAGCGAAAGATCGGCTTGATGCGTTCGAGTGGCGAATGCGCGGCATGCATGTCGAGGAGCATGCGCCGGTAGTCATCGTTGTACACGATGGGTGCGTCGCTCACCGTGTCCGTGCCGCCGGCGATTCCGGATTCGATCTGGCCCAGCGCAATCTTGTTGGCAATCATGATCGCGGCTTCGAAGCTGGTGCCGCAGGCGCGCTGTACGTCGACCGCCGGCGTACGTATGTTAAGTCCAGACTCGATGACGCTTTCGCGAGCGAGGTTCCAGTCTCTCGAATGTTTGACGACCGCACCTACGGCGACGTCGCCAAGCGTCTGACCCTTCAGGTCGAGCTTATTGATAAGGCCGTCGAGAGCGGCGGTCATCAGGTCCTTGTTCGAATAGTCCCGATACATCGAATGAGAGCGGCAAAAAGGAATGCGTGATCCACCCACCACAGCAACCCGTATAGCTCGTCCGTCGTGCAACATACCTAAATCTCCGTTCCGGTATTAACTCAGGGGCGACGCAACTTTACACCATTCAATGACTTAACCGGTAGGTTAAGATGCGCGCATGACCCTGATCTCCGCGTCATTCCGTTCCCAGTCTGTTTCGATCGCCCGCATCGGTGGTCCGCTGATCATAAATTTTCTCGCGGTCGCAGGGATGGGGCTTGCGGATACGGTCATGTCGGGCCGGCTGGGCGCGGATGCACTTGCGGCCGTTTCTGTGGGACACAATACCTGGATGCTGGCGTTCTCGGCTTGCATGGGTGTCCTGATGGCGCTGTCGCCGATTATCGCGCGTCACTACGGGGCCGGGGAGGCCAACAAGATTGGCCGGTACACGCGCCACGGCCTCTATCTCGGCTTCGCACTGGGCGTTGTCATCCTGTTGAGCGGTCGGCCGCTGGCGGAACCAGTCCTGACATTTATCGGCATCGATACCGGGTTTCGTGACCTGACTGTCGAGTACCTCCGGGCGCTCCTCTTTGGGGCCCCCGGCATCCTGATGTTCATCGCGCTGCGATTTACGTCCGAAGGAATCGGCTACACGCGCCCGATCATGTTTACGTCAGTATTCTCGCTGATCTGCAATGTATTCCTGAACTACATATTGATGTTCGGGCACTTCGGCGCGCCGGCCCTGGGTGTCGAAGGCTGTGCGTATGCGAGCGCTATCACGATGTGGATTGTGTTCTTCGCGCTTTCTTTCTACATGACCATCAGCCCGAAGCTGAAGAAGCTCGAGATATTCACGAGGATCGGACAATTTCGTCCGTCGCTGTTCGCGGAGGTCATCAAGCTTGGCGTGCCGATCTCGATCATGATCACCGCGGAGGTTGGCCTGTTCGCGGTTGTTTCGATCATGGTCGGGACGCGGGGCGTCGAGATCACGGCCGCACACCAGATCGCAATCAGCTATGCATCGGCGATGTTCATGATTCCGCTGGCACTGAGCTCGGCAACGACCGTTCAGGTCGGGCACATGCTCGGCGCAGGCCGCACTGCCGATGCCCGCACGGCAGGATTCGCGGGCATTACGATGAGCGCCCTGTTCATGGCGTTTTCCGCGCTCGTGTTGCTCGTATTTAGGGACTTCATTATCAAGTTCTACACGGACGACGTCGTCGTTACCGGCATCGCGCTCAGCCTGTTGCTGGTCGCGGCGCTGTTCCAGGTAGCCGATGGCGTGCAGATTTCAGCCGCGGCCGTTTTGCGTGCCTACAAGGACACGGCGTTCCCGATGGCGATCAATATCTTCTCGTTCTGGGTTGTGGCGTTCCCGCTGGCCTACATGGCAACGATTACCTACCAGTTGCCGGCGAACCGGATCTGGGCGGCGTTTATCGTCGGTCTCACGCTTGCGGCCGTCCTGCTGACCTGGCGCTTCAATCGCCTGTCGCGGGCCCGGTAGCTCCCGTCTAGCCGCCCTGGCCGAAGTCGGGGCTGTCGCCCGCGAGGTACTCGTCTTCTTCTGGTGTGTTCTCGCGCCCGAGCAGGCTGTTACGGTGCGGAAAGCGCCCGAACTGATCGATGATGTCCTTGTGCAGTTCGGCGAACTGCGCGACCGTCAGGAACGTTTCCTGCAGCGTCGGTGACACGGACTCGGCAAGCCGCTCATACAGCTCGACCGATTTGGCCTGTACCTTGCGAGATTCGGCATGTTGCAGAGGCATGTAGAAGAACACACGCTCAATCGGTGTCAGCCCCTTGTCCTTCTTTTCCATGGCGCCTTCGACGCAGAGCTTCAGCGCGACCTTGTCATGCGAGAAAGCCTTCACCGTGCCGCGGAAGATGTTTCGGCGGAACTGATCGAGCAAGAGAATCACCGCCAGGCGCCCGTGCGGTTCGTCGGTCCAGTGATCGAGCTTGCCCTCACTGGCCCGCTCGATGTCGTCGGAAAACTCCTTCTCGATTTCGTGATCCAAGACCGAGTCTCCGCCAAACCAGATGTCCATGCGCCGGTCAATCTGGGGCGCGGACAGCTCCTGTTCCTTGAACCAGAACGACAAAATCCGCTCGATTTTGGCCTGATCGTCGTCGGTCATCGTAGAGCCCATGCTTTCGCTGAGTAGCTTGACTGACATTTAGTGAGAACCTCGTCACATTTTGGGCGAATTTGACCAATTAGGACCTTCGTTGCCAGTAGACTTTAGCAGATGATGAACAGGCTCACCCGAACGTTGTGCACACTTACACTGGCTGCGCTGGTGCTGGGCGGCTGTGGTGAGCCGGCGTCCGAACCGGAAGAGGAGCTGCGTACCTGGGTAGCTGACGGAATGGAAGCGGCCGGGGACAAGGAGCGGCGCAGACTTGTTGGCATGATCGCGTCGTCCTATGCCGATACACGTGGCAACGAACGAAGTGACATCGAGAATATGCTGCGCGTGTACTTCCTCAGGATGAGCAATATCAAATTGCTATCGACGATCGAGGAAATCACGGTGTACGACGAGACCGCTGCCAAGATCCTGATGACGATCGGCATGGCCGGCACCCACGATGGCGCACTGGGATTCAGCGCGGATGCGTACCGGTTCGAGTTCGAGCTTGAGAAAGATTCAGATGAGTGGCAGCTTATAGCTGCACGCTGGGGTGAATTGGGCCATGAACTACGGTAGACGACACACTATTATGGCGCTCCTTCTGGGGCTGACCTGGCTCGGCGGCTGTGCCTCGATTCCCGAGGGTGCCATCAGCAAGCCTGTCGTGGAACTACGCGATATCCAGGTTGTCGGCCTCGGCTTCCAGGCCCAGACATTCCTGCTTACTTTCGACGTTAGCAATCCCAATCCGTTCCCGCTGCCGCTCACCAACATCAAGTATGGGCTCAAGCTGGACGGCCAGCTATTCGCGAGCGGGGAAACGCCCTGCGATATGTCGATACCAGCCGGCGGCGCAGCGGATTTTGCGATCAGCGTGGAACTCGATTTGCTATCGACCGCACCGCAGCTTCTGACGCTCATGCGCGACGGCAATCGGAGCGCCATACCCTACGAGCTCAAGGGTGAATTCGGCGTCGATGTTCCGCTGGTTCCGACCTTGAAATATCGAACGAATGGCTCGATTCGCCTCGACTGAAGAGGTTTCCAGAGCAACCAATGCGGTCCGCGCGGACGTGATCTATACTGATTAGTTCGCGGCGCTTTGCGCCAACTCTATAAGATCCTTAGACAGGGACCGCTTTCGGGCGATCTCTACAGCGCGCATGACAGAGCACTCTTCAAAAACCCTGCTCGATCCTGAACAGCATCGCGACAGTTGCGGCTTCGGATTGATCGCCAACCTCGACGATTTGCCAAGCCACTGGGTGGTGGAAACGGCGATCGAGGCGCTGGCGCGCCTGACCCATCGTGGCGCGGTCGCTGCCGACGGCAAGACCGGTGATGGCTGCGGCTTGCTGATCAAGTTTCCGGAGGCCTTTCTGCGCATCGTCGGTGAGGAACTCGGCTTCGAGCTGAGCAAGCGCTTCGCCGCCGGCACCGTGTTCCTGAGCCGTGACCCGGCGACGGCCGAGGCCGCGCGCAGGACGATCGACGCCGCAATCGCGGCTACCGGGCTCGAGGTGGCGGGCTGGCGAGAGGTGCCGGTTGACCCGTCGGCCTGCGGCGAGCAGGCGTTGGCAACGCTGCCCGAAATCCAGCAGGTCTACGTCAATGCGCCTGCAGGGATGCCGCGTGGCTCGTTCAACCGCAAACTGTTTCTTGCCCGCCGCAGGGCCGAGAAACGGATGAGCGACGACGAGACCTACATCGCAAGCCTGTCGTCGGTCACGATCAGCTACAAGGGCATGATCATGCCCGCGGCGCTCCCCGAGTTTTACCCGGACCTTCGTGATCCGCGCCTCGAGTCGTCTGTTTGTGTATTCCACCAGCGCTTCTCGACGAACACGCTGCCGGAGTGGCGGCTGGCGCAGCCGTTCCGTTTCCTGGCCCACAATGGCGAGATCAACACGATCCGGGGTAATCGCAACTGGGCGATCGCGCGCGCCAAGAATTTCGTTTCGGACAAGCTCGATGACATCTCGGACCTCGATCCGATCGTGTCACTGACGGGCTCGGATTCATCGAGTCTCGACAACATGCTCGAGGTCATGCGTGCGGGCGGTATGGACGTCATCCAGGCTATGCGCATATTGATTCCGCCAGCCTGGCAGACCGTCGAGAACATCGATCCCGACGTGCGCGCGTTCTATGAGTTCTACGATTGCCAGATGGAACCGTGGGACGGACCGGCCGGCATCGTGCTGACCGACGGGCGTTACGCGGCCTGCTGCCTCGACCGTAACGGCCTGCGTCCGGCACGCTACGTGATCACGAAAGACCGTCATCTGACTATCGCGTCGGAAGTCGGCGTCTACGAGTACAAGGAAAAGGATGTCGTTGAGAAAGGACGACTTGGACCCGGCGAGATGCTCGCCGTTGATCTTGTCAATGGCGTGTTGCTCGACAACGACGAGATACACGACATCCTCAAGACGCGGGCGCCTTACAAGAAATGGTTGAAGCGGGGCGTTCGCTACCTCGACTCGCTGCTTGTCGACACCCGAACGGTCGCCGAACCCTTTGATGCGGAGACGCTGGCGGCGTACCAGAAGATGTTCAATCTCACCCGCGAGGAGATTAATGAAGTCATTGCCGTGCTCGCGAAGGCCGAGATGGAAGCGGTCGGCTCGATGGGCGACGACACGCCGATGGCGGTGCTGTCGAACAAGGTGCGCTCACCGTTCGACTATTTCCGGCAGCAGTTCGCGCAGGTTACGAACCCGCCGATCGACCCTTTGCGCGAGCGCATCGTCATGTCGCTACAGACGAACGTCGGCGGCGAATCGAGCTTGTTCGACATCGGCCCGAAGCACGCTGAGCAGATCATTCTCAACTCGCCGGTCTTGTCACAGGCGAAGCTCAGGCAGTTGCTCGGCCCTGACATGTTCGAGGACGGCCATACGTTCATCGACCTGAATGTCGACGAAAGCCTGAGCCTGACGCAGGCACTCGACCAAATCTGTGCACAGGCTGAACAGGGCGTGCGCGACGGCAAGCTCATTGTCATGCTCAGCGACCGTTATCTCGAGAGAGGCAAGCTGCCGGTGCATGCGTTGCTCGCAACCGGTGCGGTGCATCATCATCTCGTGCAGACGGGTCTCCGCTGTGATTGCAATATTGTCGTTGAGACCGGCGTTGCGCGTGACGCACACCAGATCGCATGCCTGATTGGCTACGGTGCGACGATGGTGTACCCGTACCTCGTGTACCAGTCGCTGCATGACATTGCGACGCGTGGCAACACCGACCGGCAGAAACAGCTGGGCCGTAGCTATCGCCGCGGCATTCGCAAAGGGCTGTTCAAGATCATGTCGAAAATGGGGATCTCTGCGATCTCGAGTTATCGCGGGGCCCAGTTGTTCGAAATCGTAGGCCTGAGTGACGAGGTCGTGGAGCGTTGCTTCACGGGCACGACGTCGCGCATCCAGGGAAGCAATTTCGACGATCTGTGGTACGACCAGAAGCAACTGGCCGAGGCAGCGTGGGAGCCGCGCGAAACCATCGGCCAGGGCGGCCTTTACAAGTATGTGCACGGCGGCGAATACCATTGCTACAACCCGGACGTCATCGCGACACTGCAATCGGCTGTGCGCAGCGGCGATTTCGAGCGCTATCGGGAGTATGCGAGGCTCGTCAATGAACGTCCGGTTGCGACGCTGCGTGACCTCATGGAAATCACGCCTGCCGGTGATGCGATTCCGCTGGACGAGGTCGAGCCTGTCGAGGCTATCCTGCCGCGCTTTGACAGCGCCGGCATGTCCCTGGGTGCGCTGTCGCCGGAAGCGCACGAGGCGCTCGCGATCGCGATGAACCGCATCGGTGCGCGCTCCAACTCGGGTGAAGGCGGCGAGGACCCGTCGCGCTACGGCAACGAACGGATGTCCAAAATAAAGCAGGTCGCATCGGGCCGCTTCGGCGTTACCGCGGAGTACCCCGTCAACGCAGAAGTTATC
>Ga0209456_10000052_pt1 | contig 56314 bp, 54 predicted proteins | sample COG_11_FD_184755 | JGI IMG/M metagenome (GOLD analysis project Ga0209456, IMG submission 184755) | Pelagic marine sediment microbial communities from the LTER site Helgoland, North Sea, for post-phytoplankton bloom and carbon turnover... | ecosystem: Environmental > Aquatic > Marine > Neritic...
TTGAATCCCTGTGAGGACCCGAGCAACGAGGGGCGATTCATCACGGCAATCATTCCGATCGAGACGACACCCGAAGACCCGAACTTGAACCCCGTAATTGCGACCGTGCTCCTGAATGGCCGCCCCTGGCCGCCGCCCTACGACCAAGAGGTGCCGCGCACCGCACCCCGGACAGGCTGCAGAGCCGACCTCACCGACGAGCAGCAAGCAGCGCAGCCGGTCGCCGGCAGCCCTGCTTCGACCATCAACCTGCAGGTGACCCCAGAGAGCCTTCAGACGTACATGGTCGGTGACATGACGCTCACCGAAGAGATCCAGGTCAGTTGGCTCACCGACGGAGGCGACTTGGAGCGGTCGTTTTCGTTCATCACGGACCCCGCGCGCTCGGTTTTGACGCAGTGGTTGCCGTTTGCAGAGGCTCCGGAGGACGGCAGATTGGTGCGTTTCAACTTCGTGATTCGTGATGGGCGTGGGGGCACCCATTGGGTGGAACGAGCCCTTTGCCTGCTCCCAGCGCCCGCTGACCAATCTCCGCCCTAAGTGTCGGTTTTCTCCAAACTTTTGGCGATCGTTGACACCGCTCGACCCCCCACCTAGTGTGATGGATCGCGATGGTTGAGCGAATCGGAACGTGTCGCGTTCTCGGTGAAATCGGCAGCGGGGGAATGGCTGTCGTCTATGAAGCGATCCAAGAACCGCTCAATCGGCGGGTGGCGATCAAGGCGCTCAAGCCATCGATTGCGATCGACAGCCAGTTCGCGGAACGGTTCGAGCGCGAGGCGCACTTCATGGCGTCGCTCCAACACGAGAACATCCTGCACGTCATCGACTTCCTCAAAGACGGCCGCTCGATGTTCATCATCATGGAGTACGTCGACGGGATCGATCTCTACGACCTCCTCGAGCGCTCGCCACGGTTGCCCTCGGACATTGCGGCTATCATCACGCTGCAGCTAGCGCGCGGGCTCGACTACGCTCACTTCCGGGGGATCATTCACCGAGACATCAAGCCGGCGAACATCATGGTGTCGATGCAAGGCGACGTGAAGCTGATGGACTTCGGCATTGCACGCCACGAGCGCTTCGGTGATTTGACCGAGACCGGCACGGGCCTCGGGACACCGAGCTACATGAGCCCCGAACAGATTCTCGGCGACAAGCTCGACTTCCGCAGCGACATCTTTTCCGTCGGCATCGTGCTCTACCAAATGCTCACCGGAAGGAAGCCTTTCGTCGAAGACGAATCGCGTACGGTCATGCAGAAGATCCGGCTCGACCGTTACGAGCCTCCCAAGAAGCTCGGTGTCGAGGTGCCACGCAAATTGGAACGGATCATGTCGCGTTGCCTGCAGAAAATGCCCGCAAATCGCTATCCGACCACCCAGGCGCTGATCGACGATCTTACCGAGTTTCTCGCACCCCGCGTGCCCATGAGTCACAACGCGCGCCTCGTCATGTTTCTGAACGAGGTCGGGGTCATGACGGGCGACCAAACCGACGAAGTGCTCTCCGCGGTTGCCCCGCGCGTGCTCCGAACGGGCCGGCGCGACGGTGGCTTTTTGTGGACCGTCGCGAAGTGGCAAGCGGCCGCCCTCGTCGCCATTCTTCTTTCGGGGCTCACCATCCAAGCGGCCAGCGGGCGATGGTCCGGGCCGTCGGCTGGTGAGGCTCCGGCCGCGCTCAATCCCGCAGAGGCAGGATCTCTGACCGTTAGCGCCGAGCCGTGGGCCCACGTGCATGTCGACGGGGAGCATGTGCTGACGACGCCCGCCGCGCGTGCAATCGCGCTCAAGCCAGGCCGCCACTACGTGAAGTACATCAACCCTTACTTCGCCTCAGTCGAGCACGAAGTGGTCGTCGAGGCCGGCAGTACCGTACACGACCGCGCGACGCTCACCGAGCCCGTCGCCGCCGCGGACGACCCGGAGGTTATGCCGTGACGCGAGGGCTCGTCTCCATGCTGTTGGTCGCTGCGGCCATCTTGCTTGGCTCCCGCGCTCAGGCGCAGGCGGTTTATACGCACTCGGTTCAAGAGGGCGACACACTCGCGTCGATCGCACAGCGCTACTACGGAGACCCCACACGCGAAGCGGTTTTGAGCGAGGCGAACCGAATGAAAGGTCCCGACATGAACGGCTTGGTGCCGGGGAGCTGGGTCTTCATTCCGCTGGTTACCTTCTATCGAGTGAGCAAGGACGAGACTTGGAAGTCAGTTGCCATGCGGCTCTATGGGCGGGAGACGAGGGCTGCGACGTTGGTCGAGGCCAACAACGGCAACCGGCGGGTCGAGCCCGATGAAGGAGCGGAGCTGCTGGTTCCCTACCCGTTGCGGCACGTGGTTCGGCCTGGCGAAACGCTCGCCAAAATCGCCAAGATCTACATGCAGGAGACCCCTTTGTCGCTCAAACGCTTGCGGCGCTTCAATGCGGGCGCCCGAATCGAGCGTGGGCAGGTCGTGTTGGTCCCGCTGTTTGATCTGAGACTAGCTGGCGAGGGTCGCGCTGAAGCCTCCGACGCCTTCACGCGAGCCGCCGGAGCAGGGGCCGCCAAGGAAGCGCAAGACGAGGTCGACAGCGCGCTTCCGAAGCTCATTCAGCAGGTGCACAAAGCAGAGTTTGCCGAAGCGGTGTCCCTCGGGAATCGCCTTCTTGGAGCGAACAGCCTCACATCGACACAAGTCGTAACGATTCAAAAGGAGCTCGCCGTCGCCTACGTCGCGCTCGAGCGAACCGACCTCGCCGAAGCATCCTTTCGCTCGGCCCTCGCGCTGCAGCCAAACTTCGAGCTCGACACAGTGCGCACCTCGCCTCGCGTCCTCGAAGCCTTCAATCGCGCCAAGCAACCCGAAGAGGAGTAGCCTCGGCTACTTCTTCTTCTTGACCTTCTTCGGCCTGTACTTCGCAGGGCGCGCGTCGTCCGGCGTCGGTGCGCTTGCGGGCTCGGCAGCCGACTCGAGCGCCCATGGGGGAAGCACGATGTCGCCGTTTTCCTCTGCGCGTTTCCTCAGGTGGACGTAGGCGATGATGCACACCGGAATGATCGCGAGCGAAATCAGTTGGGACGTGGAAAACCCAAAGGCAAAGCCCCGCTCGGGGTCGTCTCGGAGGTATTCGATGCCGAAGCGCCATAGCCCATAGAGGGCGCCAACCGTTACCAGCACTTGGCCGCGGAATTTGCGATGCGTCAGCAACCACACCGCAAACACGAACAAGATCAAACCCGCCGCCGATTCGTAGATCTGCGTCGGATGCACCGCCAACGAGCTCACGCGGTCGACCATCAGGTCGGGGTACTCTTGGAGGTGATGCTGGTACGCTGGGGACCCGCTGATCGTTTGGTCGCAGGCGAATATGGGATATGCGTCGGCGTCCCACTTCGGAAACGTTCCAGCAGAGCTCAGCCAGCTCGGTGAGTCGCCTCCGAGCGGCCGCCCGTAGTCACAGCCGTAGAGGTAGCAACCAACTCGAGTGAGCATGAGCCCGGAAGCCAGGGTCGGTACGGCGAGATCCGCAAAGGGGAGCAATGGGATCTTCTTGATTCGCCAGAAGGCCAACGCCGTCACGAACCCGCCGAGGAACCCGCCGTAGGCAACCAAGCCGCCGGAGCGGAGGTCGAACCAAGCGCCAAAGCTGTCGTACGAGTCCAAGTTGGTGAAGATGTAAAGCAAGCGGGCGCCGATGATGGCGCCGACTGCCGTCCAGGTGAAGCAGCTCGCCAGGAGCTCCTTGTTATAACCTTCGATCCTTTTGCCCATGTACATGATGAAGTACCAAGCAAACAGAAGGCTGCTTCCCAACATCACGCCGTAGGAGTAGATGGGAATCGCGCCCCAGGGCGTCGGGATACTGAACAGTACCGGGTGCATCGGGCGGGAATCTCGCCGGGTTCGCTCCTGCGGTCAAGTGGGCTTGGTTGAGGCATGACGGAGCTGCGGATTCGAGAACTCGAGGGCGCGATCACGTTCGAGGTACGGGTTGCGCCGCGTGCGAGCCGAAATCGTGTCGTGGGGGTCCAGGACGGCGCCCTCAAAGTCGCACTCACAGCGCCACCAGTGGACGGTGCCGCCAACGAAGCGCTTAAGAAAGTGGTTGCCAAGGCGCTTGGCGTTTCAAAGTCCGACGTCGAGATCCTTCGCGGCGACCGCGCGCGCATCAAGGTGCTGCGGGTTCACGGTGTCAGCGCTCGCGATGTCCGCTTCGATGAAAGTTAGTTGACGATCACGCGACGCAAGAACCACTCATCGTTTTCGCGACGGAGGTCGAACACCGTGTTGGCGAGTCCGACGTCGGTGCGCAGCCGGAGCGCGATTCTCGCGCGCTTGCCCTCGAGCGAGATGCTCTCCTGAATCAGATCGAGCTTCGAGCCTTCGATCGAGGCGAGGGCCTTGCGTGCGTCAGGCTTGAGGTCGGCGGCGTTGCGATCGCTGTAACGCCGCCTGCGCCCTTCGTGCACGAGCTCCATCGTGACCTTCGACGGGTCGGCGTAGCTGAGCGCGTTGTCGATACGTGAGTCGGAAACACGTCCGGTCACCGAGTCGATGAATTCGTCCATCCGCTCGCGGTCGGTAACCACGACGGCGTCTGTAACCACCGCGGCCCCGACTACGATCGAAAGGATGACAAGGAGATAGATGCCAGTTCGGCTCATGACCTCAGTACCCAATGCACCCTCCGTGCCAACCCAACTTCCCCAGTAATTCCGCCAAAGCCCCCCACTCCGCGTGACACTTTGACACCCTCCACCCCTCACCCTGCGACAAACGGACACTCTCTACGATCCCAACCGTGTGAAATAACACACTTTCTCGGACGAGGACCGCGGCCCCTCATTCGCCGATGATCCGCGGCACCCCGCTCAGCCACCTAATCACGGGGTGCTGCGATCTTTCTCGCAGGAGCGGGGGGATATCGGGTATTTAGGAGCGCGAACGGTGGCGACTTCTGCGACAACGGTACGGCTGTTTACGCCCACGGGTTGGGTGATTGGAACACTGCACGTACCGGAGAGGACGGGCTTGTTGGCCTTTCTCAACGGTGATGAGCCGTTCTTTCGGATGACGAACGTGAGCTTGCCGGAGCAGCCACGGTCGATTCCGTTTTTGGCGTTGCAGCGCAAGGCGGTGTTGCTCGTCATACCGGACCCGAGTGCGCTCCTCGGGCCTCGCGCACAAGGACGTCAGACGCGGCACGAGGTAGCCTGCCTCTTCAACGGCGGGCTGGTGATGGGGTCGTTGCGTTTGCCGAGAGGCATGCGCGTGTCGGACGAGCTCATGGAGTTGGAGGAGTTTTTCGCGATCGAGGATTGCACCCTCGGCTTCGATGCGGCACCAGAGGCCCTCATGGAAGCTGAAGAGTTGGTGCTGGTGCACGCCGCCGAGATGTTCGGGGTCGCAGAGCTCGAGAGTGAATGATCGTTCGGCACGGAACCGGCCTCAAGCGCGCCCTCAAGCGCTTCATCCTGCGAAACTGGGCGCTGATCCTCACGGTGGTCCTCGCCGAGCAGGCGATCGTAGTCATCTCTCGGTACACGAGCGTGCTCGAAACCGATGTGTTCTCGGCCACCGCCATTGGCTTGATTGCGACGGTGGTTGGCATCTTCATCGTGTTTCGGTTCAACGAGGCCTATCAGCGCTGGTGGGAAGCGCGGATCTTGTGGGGCTCGCTCGTGAACGACAGTCGCAACTTTGCGCGCGAAGTGATCACGCTGCTCAGGCCCGAGCGCGTGCCTAAGATCGGCTCTTCGGATGACGCGGCGAAGCTCCACACCGAGCTCGTCTACCGACACCTCGCGTATTGCAATGCGCTTCGCCTCAGCCTGCGTCAGGAAGAATCATGGGACGAGCTCGCACCCTTTCTCAGCCCCGACGAGCTCAGCGAGCTGAAAGACTTCACGAACAAGCCGACGCGCCTGGATCGTTCCCAAGGGGAGCGCCTCGCTCAGCTGATCGGTACCGACACCTCACAGCAAGTCTTGCTGATGCAATTTGATTCGACGCTCAACCGTCTCTACGACATCCAGGGCGGCTGCGAACGGATCAAGACCACCGCATTTCCGGACGAGGTTCGCTTCATTTCCCGGGGGCTGGTCTGGCTCAGCGCGATCGCGGTCCCCGTCGCGTTTCTGAGCACAGATCGCCACATCCGCGTCATCGAGGTTCTTGCGGTCATCGTGATCAGCTTGAGCTTCATGGTGGTCGAACAGCTCGGCGCCTCGCTCAAGAATCCGTTTGAAAACGACGATAACGACACCCCGATGACCGCCCTGTGTCGCGTCATCGAGATCGACCTCCGCCAGCAACTCGGTGAGACGAAGATCCCTCCACCCATCGAGCCAGTCGATGGGGTCCTGATGTGACCGCCCTCAGTCGTTCAACGCCGCGCGCATGACATCGAGCGGGGGCTCGAAGCCCGTCCACATCTCGAATGCGATCGCTCCTTGATGGAGCAACATCCCGAGCCCGTCGACGATCGGGAGACCGCGCTCTTCCGCACGAGCGAGCACCGACGTCTTGCGCGGCTCGTAGACCATGTCGACGACCGCTGCGCCTTCCGGAAGCACGTCGATCGGAAGCGACGCCGCAAACTGAAGGGCGCCGGGGTTCGATCCAAGCGTCGCGCTCGTCGCCTGGACCAATAGCGTCGCCGTTTCGAAATACCAGCTCGCCTCGCTCAAGGGCGCTCTCTCCAAGTCACATGCGACGTGCGCCTCCAACGATTGGGTGAGCGCTTCACCTTGCTCGGGCCTTCGGGAAAGCACGGCAATTTCGTCGGCGCCTGCATTCGAGAGGCCTACGACCGCCGCCCGTGCAGCTCCTCCGGCGCCAAGCACGACGACGCGTGCGTCGCTTGTTTGCACGCCCGCCTCTTGCAGCGACCGCACCAGCCCAGGGGCGTCGGTGTTGTGCCCAACATACCGTCCGTCCACGCGAGCGACGGTGTTGACAGCGCCGATGGCACGCGCCGTTGGAGCGACCTCGTCGATCAGCTCCATGATCGCCTCTTTGTGCGGCACCGTCAGGTTGTACCCGTCGATCGCTGCGCTGTGCTGTCGTTGAACAGCCCCTGCCAAATCATCTGGGGCGACCTCGAACCGCTCATATCGCAGCGCGATCCCGAGTGCGCGAGCGGCTGACTCGTGCATCTGCGGAGACTTCGAGTGGGCAACCGGCCAGCCGAAAATCCCGAGGCGAATGGGATCACTCATGGCTTTCGACCTTCGCACCAAACGCCCCATCCGACACTCGGACGATAAGTCGGTCCCCTTCCTTCACCTCAGACTGGCGCCGGACCGCGCGGCCGGTCGCTTCGTGAAGCGCAATCGCGTACCCACGCTCCAGCACCCTGAGCGGTGAAAGCGCATCGAGCTGTGCGCAGAGCTCCGCGTAGGCGGCGCGCGCCTCCCGGACCGTGGGCCGTCCTCGAGCCTGTAAAGCAAAGCTGAGGCTGACCAGGCGGTCGCGCCGCTGGCGAATCGGCAAGCGGCCTGCATCTCTCAGGTTGGCGGTCAATGCCGCCAGTTGGCGTTGGTCGCCGCGCAGCACGGACCGCGGATCCAGGCGCATGAGCCGTTGATGAAGCCCAGCGAGCCGCTCGCGCCGCTGTCGGAGAGCGGCCCGCTGCACGGGTCCGAGCTGCTCGTGCAGTTCGAGCAACTCCCGGCGCACCGGGGCAATGACGCGCCGTGCGCCGTAGAGCGGGCGTAACAGACGTTCGAGCCGAAGCCGAAGACCGCCGATCCGGTTATCGAGCGCCTGGTTCAGTCGACGTTCCCAAGATCGCACGTCCCGCAGTAAAGCTTCGCGCTCTGGCACGACGATCTCCGCAGCGTTGGATGGTGTCGCAGCTCGGACGTCGGCGACCAAGTCTGCGATCGTGATGTCGACCTCGTGCCCCACGCCGCTCACGACGGGAACCCGACAAGCCGCGATCGCGCGGGCCACACCCTCGTCGTTGAACGCCCAAAGGTCCTCTGCGGAGCCTCCGCCGCGCGAGACGATCACGACATCCAAATCGTGAACTTGCTGAATCAACTCGAGCGCCGAGATGATGCTTCCGGGCGCGTCGTCGCCTTGCACGCGGCAGTCGGCGATGAGGATCTGCACCGGACACCTCTCTGCGGCCACGCGGATGATGTCGCGCAGCGCCGCACCCGTACGGCTGGTAACCACGCCCACTACACGCGGCAGCGCGGGGAGCGGGCGCTTTCGCTCCGGGTCGAGCAATCCCTCGGCCTCGAGCTTCGCGCGCAGCTTTCGAAACTGGGCCGCCAGGTCGCCTTCTCCCGCTAGTTTCGCCGACCGGGCGATGAGCTGGAACTGGCCACGCGCCGTGTACAACGACAGCGTCCCACGAAACCGAATGCGCGCCCCATCTTCCAACGGCGCTTTGGTCCGCCGGACGTCCGACTGAAACATCACCCCCCTGAGCTGGGCCGGGTCCTCCTCGTCGTTCAACGTGAAATAGACGTGACCTTTCGCTCGCCGGACATCCGAGAGCTCCCCTTCGATCAGCACGTTCGCCCAGCTGTCCTCGAGCGTGAGACGAACCGCGCGGTTGACTTCGCTCACACGGAAGACACGTTCTTCGCCGTCATGGTCCTGGCCTTGAACGCGCTCGAAGAGCGGCATCTCCGACATGCGCTGACCGTAGCCGCAATTAACTCTTTGAAAAAGGGGTCTGACCCCTTTTTGTTGAGCTGGGTTTTGTGAGTGTGGTTGTCGTTGGGGTGGGGTCGAATCTTGGTGCGCGGGAGGCGCTGATCCGTGGGGCTGGCGCACTATTGAACGCGCGCGGTGGGATCGAGGTTCGGGGGATTTCCGAGATCTATGAGACCGAGCCCTTGGGGCCGCCGCAACCTCGCTACCTCAACGCGGCGTTCCGCTTGGAGACGACGCTTGCGCCGGCGGAGCTTCTGCGTGTGTTGCTGCGCACCGAGCGCCGTCTCGGAAGGCGCCGCGTTCCCGATGAACGATGGGGTCCGCGCAGCATCGACCTCGACCTGCTTTGGGATGAGCGTGGCCCGCACGAGTCGCCGGGGCTTCGTGTCCCGCATCCCGAGCTCGAGAATCGCAGCTTCGCGTTGGGGCCACTCTTGGACATAGCGCCCGAGCTCGACGAAGGTCTTGCTTCTACACTCGAGCGAATCGGAGGCCGGCCACGCGCATGGTCACGCGAAGCTATCGTACGCACGAAGACGTCTCCGAGAGGCGTCGAGATTGACGTGGAAGCCGATTCACTTGCCGATGCGTGCGCTCTTTGTGTCGGGCAGGCACCCGCGCCGGGACGCGCTTGGTCCACCCGCCATGTCACCGTTCAACCCGGCGCGGAACAATTCGCGACCGCACTGCGACATCTTTTTCGCACCGGCTTTTCGGCCCACCGGGCAACCATCAGTCACTGGTCGAAATCCCAGTGGAACGCTGAATTCCATGGTGTAAACATGGGGATCCCAGTCGATGCGGATGTACGACTTTGGACCACTTTGGGTGCTCAACGCGAAATCCATGCACAACTATCGGTCGAAGCAACCCCCGCGTGACGTCTTTTTCTCCGCGAAACGTTTGTTGCTTCACGAATCGCTAGCTAATCTAGATCTGGGGGACATGGCAGAAGCACGCAAGGACAGGCGCACGCTGCTTTCGTTGAAGATCCGATACAAGAGCGCTTCGCTCGAGGATTTCATCGAACGCTACAGCAACGACATCTCGCGCGGAGGTGTATTCATCAAGGCCAAGAAGCCGCTGGCCGTCGGTACGCTTCTGAAGTTCGAGTTCATGCTTCAAGACGAGTCGACGTTGATCCACGGCGTCGGTCGCGTGGTTTGGCGGCGCGACGGGGCTGAGGCCGACCCAGAGAATCCGTCGGGCATGGGGATCAAGTTCATCAAGATGGACCCGCAGTCCCGCTCGGTCGTGCAACGCATTTCGGAGGTTCGCGGTCACCCGGGCGTCTTCGAGCAAGGCAAAGAGGGCGTTCAGGCCGTTCCCCTGGTTGCCTCGGATCCGGGCGAGCTTGCCGAAGAAGATCGAACCAAGGTCCGCCACGTGAGCGAGTTTCTGGCTTCCGCGCTCGAAGAGGGCGGCGCTGGGGAAACCGCCAGACGCGCGGCGGCACGCGGAGCCTTCAGAGCGCCAGGGGACACCACCGACCAGAAGACACGCTCGATCTCGGACGCGCCGTCGCGCGGTGCCATGTCCGCCTTTGGCGGCTCCGGCTTGAGCGGAAGCGCCCGCATGGGCAGCTCGGCCGCGCCCGCGATGGAAGAGCTCGACGCCGAAGATGATTTTCTCGATGAGGAGCCCACCAAGATCCAAGACCTAGCGAGCTCTGAGTATCCGGAGGCCGGTGCAACGGTGGTCGCCAAGGACGCGGCCGCGGCCTTCGCGGTCGAGAGGCGGCAGACGCCAGTGGTCCCGATGGCTGCAGCTTCGAGCTCAGCTCTGCAGGACGGCCTTCCTGATTTGTTTGGTCCAGCGGCTGCCCAATCGTTCGGCCCTGCACCCGGGGAGTTCATCGACGCCAGCTTGCTCGATCCTGCGGTTCCGACGGTTCCGCCACTCGAGGCGCCCGGGATCCCCGCCGAAGCGTTCAAGCTTCCGCGAGCGGCTGAGCCGGTCTGGACCACGCGCCCAACGCCCGAGAAGAAGAAGTCCCGGGGTTGGATGTTGCTGCTCCTGTTCGGTCTGCTGCTTTGCGCCGGTGGGGTTGCCGCTTGGCAGTTCGGGTTCGCAGATGGTCTGATCGATTTGGCCGCACCGTATCTCGGTCAATCCGAAGCGCCCGTCGAAGAGCCCGCCCAGCCCGTGGCCGTTCCGACGGTTCAAGCAGAAGAAGCCAACATCGAAGCGCAGCCTGCGGAGGAAACCGGCGCCGCCGCCGAGGCAGAGCCCACCAAGGGCACGGAACCCGCTGTCGAAGCGACACCGGTCGATGCGGCCGACGCCGGGATGGTGAAGTTCCAAGTCGTGTCCCGTCCAGTCGGCGCGTTCGTCAGCGTCAATGGCAAGGGTGTGGGGCGCACTCCGCTCGAGCTCGAGTACGAGGTCGGGACCAAGCTTTCACTTTTCTCGAAGGCGCGTGGCTACCTGGCCCGCAGGCAGCAGGTCGCCGTGCAGGCTGACCAAGCATCGGTGAACCTGGTGCTCGCACCGCTTCCCTATGTCGTCCAGGTCGTCACCAACCCAGCAGGCGCGAGGGCAAGCGCAGTGGGTGGCGGAGAGGTCGTCACGCCTGGTGCGCTCCGGTTCAGGTCGCTACCGGGGTCCCGCAAGATCGTGGTTTCCATGGACGGTTACAAGACTGTCAGCCAGTCGGTGACGCGCGCTGACTTCATCGAAGAGCGCCGCCAAATGACCGCCAGCGTCAATGTGTCGCTCGCCAAGGATGGAGCCTCCGAGCCCACTGAGCCCACTGAGCTCACCGAGCCCACTGAGCCCGCCGAAACCGTCGCGCCGCCTCCGGCGCCAGCCGAGCCACCTCCAAGTGAGGTCGGGGCCGAGGCTGCGCCGCCAGTCGAGCCCGAAGCCGTCGAAGAGACACCTGCGCCTAGCGAAACGACCCCCGCCGACGCCCCTTAGGCCTTCGGTACAGCACCCGAATGAACACCAGGCCGGCCAGGAAACCGCCGATGTGCGCGAACCATGCGACGCCCCCCCCGCCTTCCGCGATGATGCCGAGCGACAGGTAGCCCTGCACGAGCTGCAGCACGAACCAGAGCACGATGAAGATCCCCGCCGGCACTTCCATGAAGTGAATGAAGATGAAGATCGGGATGAGTGTGACGACGCGGGCGTGCGGGAACAGCGTCAGGTATCCGGCCAACACACCGGAGATCGCGCCCGACGCGCCGATCATCGGCACCATGCTGTCGGGGTCGACGAGGATCTGTCCCACCACCGCGCCCACCCCGCACAGCGTATAGAACAGCAGAAACCGGCCGCGGCCGAGCACGTCCTCCACATTGTCGCCGAAGACGTGCAGGAAGAGCATGTTGCTCCCGAGGTGCAGCAGCCCTCCGTGCAGGAACATGCTCGTGAACGGCGTCACCCAGCTCCCGATCGCACCTCCGTTGCCTCGGATGGCCGCCCAGTTTCCATTGACGATCACGTCGGGAATCACCCCAAAGCGCATGACCAGCTCTTCAGCCCCGGGTTTTCCAAGGCTGAGGCTCCCGACGAAGACCAAGAGGTTGGCACCGATGAAGGCCCACGTGACGATGGGCGTGCGGCGCGTGTGATTGATGTCGCGGATGGGGATCACGATCAGTGCTTCTATAGCGCGTCGCCAAAGCGGCGACAGTGCCCCATGCTAGAGGGTGCCCATGGATGCGGGTTATCTGCTTGGAACTACGGGACCGCTGGCCCGCGGTGTTGCCGGTTACGAGCATCGTCCTGGCCAGATTCGCATGGCCCGCGCCGTGCAGGACGTGTTGGAGCACGACGGGGCTCTTCTGATCGAAGCTGGAACCGGTACAGGCAAGACCTGGGCCTATTTGATTCCAGCCGCCCTGAGTGGCCGCCGCGTCTTGGTGTCGACCGGCACGCGCGCGCTCCAAGACCAGATCATGGAAAAGGATTTGCCGGCCTTGAAGAGCCACCTCGGCATCGAGATCGACGCTGCCTGCGTGAAAGGCCTGAGCAACTACCTGTGTCGCCGCCGGTTTCACGAGCTGTCGAGCAGCGCAGACGCCACGCAGCCGCGGTTCGCGCGGTCACTGCCGGCGCTGCGCAACTGGGTCGAGACCACCGCCTCTGGTGACCGAGCCGCCCTTGCGTCGATCGCCGAAGAAGACCCGATCTGGTCGCGCGTGGTGAGCGGCTCCGATACCCGAATCGGCGCTCGTTGCGACTACTACGACGAGTGCTTCGTGACGCGCGCACGCCAGCGCGCAGAGAGCGCCCAACTGGTGGTCGTCAACCACCACCTGTTCTTTGCTGACCTCGCGCTCCGAGACACGGGCTTTGCTTCTGTATTGCCCGACTACGACGCCGTCATCTTCGACGAGGCGCACCAAATCGAGGACACCGCAACGCTCTTCTTTGGCTCGCGCCTCTCCACCAGCATGCTCGAACGCCTCGTGCGCGATGCCCGAGCGGCTCTTCATCGCGAACGAGGGAACAAAGAGCACGACGCTCGGCTGCTCGATGCGGTGCTCCAGCAGTCCTCGAATTTCTTCAGCGCCCTACCCGCCAACTTCAACGGCGGCCGCGTCCCACTACCTCCCGAAGGGATTCCTGAAGAAGCACTCTTCGCGTTGGATAACGTCCTTGCCGAGCTCGCAGCGTCCTGCCGAAACATCCGCTCCCCTCGCGAGAACATCCTGCAAATCGCCCGCCGCGCCGAGCAGCTCCGAGACGCCCTCGGCTCCCTCGAGGCCCCGGGCCAAGTGAGTTGGGCCCAGGGAGGCGGGCGCAGTCCGTCGGTGGGCTCGAGCCCGATCGACGTCGGCCCGTTGTTGCGCGAGCGCCTCCACGAGCGCGTACCTTGTGTGGTGTTCACGAGCGCGACGCTGACCACCGGTGGCGATTTCGGTTTCGTCAAACGCCGTCTCGGAATCGAAACCGAAGTCAGCGAAGAGGTCGTCGAGTCCCCTTTCCGCTACGAAGAGCAAGCCGCGCTCTATGCGCCTACACACCTGCCCGACCCACGCGCTTCGGATTTCCCGGACGCAGCCGCCAAAGAGATCCTCGAGCTCATCCGCATGTCGGAGGGAGGCGCATTCGTGTTGTGCACCTCCCTTCGCATGATGCGGATGCTCGCAAAGCGGGTCGGAGACGAGCTCGACTACGAGTGGTTCGTGCAAGGAGACGCGCCGAAGCAGACATTGCTCGACCGGTTCCGAGACCAGGGCAACGCCGTCCTGTTTGCAACAGCGAGCTTCTGGGAAGGCGTCGACGTTCCCGGCTCTGCGCTCCGGCTCGTCATCATCGACAAGCTTCCCTTCGAGGTCCCGAGCGACCCCGTCGTTGCCGCTCGTTGCCAAAGGCTCGACGAAGCCGGCGAATCCGCTTTCATGCGGTACCTGGTTCCAGCGGCCGCCCTATCGTTCAAACAGGGCTTCGGACGCCTGATCCGAACGACGCAGGACCACGGTGTGGTGGCCATCCTCGACTCGCGAATTCGGCGAAAAGGCTATGGAAAAGTCTTCCTTCGAAGCCTTCCGCCGGCGCGCGTGTGCGACACCCTCGACGGGGTTCGAGAGTTTTTGATATCCACGGATACGCACCCCAACATATCCTCCCTATCCGCGCCGTAAAGGAGGTCTCGTGGCCGAAGCCGCATCCGAAGTTCATGGCTCCGTAGCCATTCCCGAAGCCCGACATCGAATCGAGGCAACGTCCCAGGCGAAGCTCGAGGAAGCGCTTGCGGTGCTCGAAGACCACAAGCAGGAGTGGGCGGCCCTCGACGTCGACGAGCGCATCGAGCTCCTCGAGCAATTGCGCGCAGGAGTCGTCGCGGTCGCCGAGCGTTGGGTCCGTGCCGCGGTCGAAGCCAAGGGCATGACCTCCGGAAGCGCGGAGGAAGGTGAAGAATGGCTTGCGGGCGTAGGGACGGTCCTGCGAAACCTCACGCTGCTCATCGCATCACTTCGCGACATTCGTGACTACAGTGTGCCTCAGCTTCCCAAGTCAGCGTATGCGCGTCCCGACGGCCAGGTCGTTGCTCCGGTGATGCCGTCCGATGGGTGGGACGGGCTCTTGTTTCAGGGGTTTACCGCCGAGATCTGGATGGAGCCCCAGGTCACGCTCGCCAACCTCAACGACAACCAGGCTGCGTTCTACCGAGAGAAGTCGCCGAAGGGCAGGCTCGGGTTGGTGCTCGGCGCGGGCAACGTGGCTTCGATCGGACCGATGGACGCCCTCTACAAGCTCTTCGTCGAAGGTCAGGTCGTCCTCCTCAAGATGAATCCGGTCAACGAGTACCTCGGCCCGTTCATCGACGAGGCGTTCGCGCCCCTTCGCGAACGGGGCTTCTTCCGGGTCGTGTACGGAGGTGCCGCCGAAGGAGACTATTTGTGCCGTCATTCGTTGGTTGAGGAGATCCACATCACCGGCTCCGACAAGACCCACGATGCCATCGTCTTTGGTGTGGGCGCGGAGGGCGAGCGCCGAAAAGCAAGTCGCGATCCCCGCACCACCAAGCGCCTCACCTGTGAGCTCGGCAACGTGAGCCCCGTCATCATCGTTCCCGGCCCATGGTCTGGTAAGGACATGGATTTCCACGCCGTCAACATCGCTTCCTCCGTGGTCAACAACTCCGGCTTCAACTGTTCTGCGACCCGCGTCGTCGTTCAGCATGAGCAATGGGACAAGCGAGAGGCCCTGCTCGCATCGCTGCAGAGAACGTTCCAGCGGGCGCCGGATCGCAAGCCGTACTACCCGGGATCGGAAGAGCGCCAGAGAACGTTCCTCGATCATCATCCCGATGCCGATCAATTTGGCGCCAAGGGCGAAGGGCGCGTGCCGTGGACGTTGATCCACCACCTCGATGCCAATGACGCCGACGAGATCTGCTTCAACATGGAGTCATGGTGTGGCCAAACCAGCGAGGTGGCGCTGCCCGCGAGCTCGGTCGTCGAGTACATCGACGAGGCAGTCGACTTCTGCAACCAGCGGCTCTGGGGCACGCTGAACGCCAGCATCTTCGTGCATCCGAAATCGCTGAAGGATCCCGCCGTCGCAGAAGCGGTGGAGCGCGCGATCGCGAACCTTCGGTACGGCAGCGTGGCGGTCAACCACTGGGCTGGGCTCAACTATGGGATGGTGACACCGACCTGGGGCGCGTTTCCGGGTCACCCGACCGAAGACATTCGGTCCGGGCACGGCGTCGTGCACAACACCTACATGTTCGACAAGCCGCAGAAGTCGGTGGTGCGCGGCCCGTTCCGGATATGGCCAAGGCCTGCTTGGTTCATCGATAACAAGAATGCAGCCGAAATCGGACGCAAGATGACCTACTTCAACGCGGATCCTTCGCTCATGAGGTTGCCCGGGCTGATCTGGGCGAACCTTCGTGGCTAGCGGTCTTTGTGTGCCGTGAGCGCCTCGTAGGTGCGCTCGGGATGAGGCTCGAGTGCGACTTCGAGGCCGGCGCTTTCCCAGCCCTTCTCCTGCACCTGGCCGAACGGATCCCGCGCCCCGCCGTGTCCCGCCCTTTGATCGACCACGTCAGCGAACCCCGCCGCCAGCAGGGCCTCCGCCGCGCGCAATGAGCGGTTGCCCGACCGGCACCCGACCACCAGCTTCGTATCTTTCGGGAAGACGACGAGGACCACCGACATGAAATCTCCATTGGGACGCATTCCCGACGGCGTCGCGTGGAGAAGCGGGATGTTGTAAGCCCCTGCGGTGTGGCCCGCATCGAACTCCGGGATGGAGCGAACGTCGAGGTAGACGTAGCCTTCCTCTTTGATCAGCGCGTCGGCCTCCTGCGGCGAAACCCTTTTGACCGTCATGCAGCAGATCTAGGGATTCATGCGGCCGAGGCAAGTGGGCGGCTCACCGGCCCGCGTCCTCCAAGAACAGGTTCTCGAGCGTTTGTCTTTCAGGGACCATTGCATCGAGGCGCGCGCCCGCCGCATTCGAGATCCGGATGATCTCGTCGACCGACTTTTGGCCCTCGACTCGAAGCGTCAAGCGCCCGCGCCCATCATCGACGATCGTCCCCCGCGATCCAAGGGAGTCTTTGAGTGCCTGCGACGCGCCACTGAGCCGAATCTCTACGCGGCGGCCCGCCGATTCCAACAGGTCGTCCACCTGCCCCTCGGAGGTGATTCTGCCCCGCTGCATGATCACCACGCGGTCACAGAGAAGCTCGACGTCGCTCAGGATGTGGCTCGTGAACAAAAGCGTCTTCCCGCGCTCCCGCTGTTCGATCAACAAGTCGCGCACTTCTTTGCGGCCGATCGGGTCGAGCCCACTCATCGGCTCGTCGAGCACCAATAGCTCCGGGTCGTGGAGGAGTGCCTGCGCGAGACCGATCCGTTGCATCATCCCCTTCGAGAACTTTCCGATCGGCCGGTCCACCGCGTGCCGAAGGCCGACCTTGTCGATCAACTCTTCCGATCGGGCCCTACGGTCACTCTTCGGAATCCCGACGAGCCGCCCACACAGGTCGAGGAACTCAAATGGCTTGAGGTACTGATACACGTACGGATTCTCGGGCATGTAGCCGACGCGTTTCGCGGCTTCCCGGTCGCCAGCCGGACGGCCAAAGATTCGGATCTCGCCCTCGGTCGGAAAGATCAGGCGGAGGATCGCCTTGATCGTGGTCGTCTTGCCCGCACCGTTCGGGCCGAGCAGGCCAAAGATCTCGCCTCGCTTCACGTGGAAGCTAGCTCCGTTCACCGCCTCGACGCGCTTTCGGAAGAAGCCGATGTGGAAGACTTTCCGAAGCCCGTTCACCTCCAACACGACCTCGTCACTCATCGAGCACCCCGCGAAGGGTGCGAACCACCTCGTCAACCTCGGAGTCTCGCATTTGTGGATAGAGCGGAAGTGCGATCCCACGCGAGGCGACATGCTCGGCGATCGGTAGCGAAGCGTCACTGCCCGCGAAGCTACCGAGCTTGTGAATTGCAAACGAGAGACGCCCAGCTTCGACGCCGCGTTCCCGAAGCTTTGCGAGCACCACGTTTCGGTCATGCCCTAGCGGCAGGACTACCCCGAGCGTTTGATAGTTGGATTCTGCGCCGTCCGGTGTGCCCTGTAGGTCCATTTCGCCGCCCAGGGCCTCCCGGTAGAGTGCCGCGAGCTGGCGTCGGCGCGCCACGATCTCGTCGAGCCGCTGGAGCTGCACGAGCCCCAACGCAGCGGCGATCTCGGTCATCCTAGAGTTCCCGGCAGCAACGACGAACTCCCCCCCCAGCTGTCCGTGATTGCGCAGCATTCGAAGCTTTTCGGCGACGTCGTCATCATCGGTCAGACACATCCCGCCCTCGCCGGTCGTGAGGACTTTGCGCGGGTGAAAGCTCAGACACGACACCTTCCCGAGGCTCCCGCAAGGGCCATTCGTGAAGCGGCTTCCGAGTGCGCAGGCTGCATCCTCGATGATGGAGAGCGCCCCGAGCGCCTCGCGGATCTGCTCGGCGCGCGCGGGGTTGCCGAACTGGTCGATCACGATCGCCGCCCGCGTATTGCCGTTCCGTGCGGCACGCAGAGCTTCGGCGGAGCTGTTCCACTCGCCTTGATCGACGTCGACGAACTGTACCTTGGCCCCTGCGACTCGAACCGCGTGTGCGGGGCTCGGCCAACTCAACGCAGGGCACAGCACCTCGTCACCTGGCCCCACTTGCAGCGCCTTGAGCGCAAGCTGGAGTGCGGATGTTCCGCTCGACACGGCGACCGCATGCTTACGGCCGACCAGCGCAGCAACCGCATGCTCGAACCGCTCGACCAGCTCCCCTTGTACCAGCTGTCCAGACTCGAGAACGGCGGCGACGGCGCGCTGCTCGTCCTCGCCGATCCACGGTTTTGCTAGGCGAATCAAAGCCACGCCATCTTACCAGCTCGCGCTCGGGAACGACCAGATTGCGGGGCTCCGTTTGCGGGCGCACCTTTGGGCCGTGGACCTCGTGCACCAGCTCGACGCTTTGGAACGGGTCCTGACGCGCTTCGGTGTTCGCCTCCTCGAAGAAGAGCTCCCCGATGAAGCCCACATCGACGGGGGCCTGTGCAAGGTCGGCGGAGAGCTGGTCATCTACGTCTCGCCCGTGGCCCCGCCTTGGCGACGCGCCGAGGTCCTGCTCGACGCCCTCCGCCGATTGCCCCATCAGGACGTGTGGATCCCGCCCGAGCTTCGTCGGCTACTCCAAAGCGACGATTTCTGCGACAACCCAGTTCGGCTGTTACGCTTGGAAGAAGAGGAAGAACATTGAGTGGTCTTGGCTTGATACTTTCAGGAGGTGGCGCGCGAGGCGCGTACGAGGTCGGGGTCCTCGAATACATCTTCAGTGAGTTCAGCGACGCGCGAGGCAACGCACCCAAGGTCGACCTGATCTCCGGCACCAGCGTCGGCGCCGTCAATGGCGCGTTCGTCGCCTCGACGCTGGGTGACATCCCAACCGGTCTGAAAGAGCTCGTCTCCATTTGGACGGGTCTCGAGCTCCCGCACGTGCTCGGTTTTGGTTTCCGCCAAGCTGCGGGTCTCTATCGCGTGCTGCTCGGTGGCACTAGCCAAGCGCGCGGCGTGTTCGACCCGGCGCCGCTATCGGCGCTCGTCGGCAAGGCGGTTCGCTGGCGCCGCCTCAGGCAGAACATCCGGAGCGGTGCCCTCCGCGCCCTCACGGTCAGCACCACCCACGTCGGGACTGGGCAGCCCGTGATCTTCGTCGATGCAGCCCCCGGCGTTGGAATTCCCGAGAGTTTGGGCCTCCACGCGTTGGTCCGCAGGGCCCGGATCGGCCAGCACCACGTCCTTGCTTCGGCCGCGATTCCGTTGGTCTTCCCACCCGTCGAGATCGGCGACGAGATCCATTGTGACGGCGGTCTCCGGCTCAATACACCCATGGGGCCTTCGGTTCACCTCGGCATGAACCGCTTGTTGGTCGTCGGGCTTTCGACTCCCCACGCCGCGGACCGCCGCGCCGTGAAGGACGGCAAGTTCCCCGGTGCGACGTTCATGCTGGGGAAGGTGCTCAACGCGTTTCTTCTCGATCACGTAAACACCGACCTTCTCGAGGTGCAGCGAATCAACGATTTTCTCCGGGACGGCATCCGTGCGTATGGTCCGGAGTTCCTCGATCGCATCAACGAAGCGGCGAAGGCGCGCGGTGCGTTGGCTCAGCGCCGCTTGCTCAACTCATTGGTCTTGCGCCCGACCACCGACATCGGCCAGGTCGCATCCGAGTACCTCGCATCAAACCGCGTTCGATTTGGTAAGGCCCTCGGGCGCGCGTTCATCAGCATGCTCGACGTCGGTGTTGGGGCCGACGCCGACCTAGCGAGCTACCTGCTGTTCGATGGCGGATTCGCGCAGACCCTCATTGAAATGGGGCGGCGCGACGCCCATGCGCAGCGGGCTGAGATCGAGGCGTTTTTGTTTGAAGATCCCGACGCGATCCTGTCCGTACCGCCTCCTGTGGAAACGATGGCGCATTCGCCCTCCAAGCCCCCGGAATAGAAGGCGCTTTGTCGCCGACTATCGCTGTGGAAAAGCAAGGAATCCTGACCTGGAGGCCAGTGTGATTGTAATATTTTACCCGTAACGTTGGGTATGTTACGCTCCAGAAGTGGCTCAACCCAGCGTCGCGCACATTTCCGAAAACGCGACTCAATCGTCTCAGCGTCTCGTCCAGAACGTCGCGCGCGTGGTTTGCGGTAAAGAGGAAGTCATCAAGTTGGCTGTCGTCTCGCTGTTGGCGCGCGGACATTTGCTGCTCGAGGACGTACCCGGTGTCGGCAAGACTACCCTAGCGCGGGCGTTGGCCGCGTCGGTCGGCGTGTCCTTCCGGCGACTTCAATGCACTTCGGACTTGATGCCGACCGATGTCCTCGGCGGTAATGTGTTCAACCAGTCGAAGAGCACTTTCGAGTTTCGGCCCGGCCCGATCTTCACCCAGGTTCTTCTGGCTGACGAGATCAACCGCACGACGCCCAAGACTCAAAGTGCGCTTCTCGAAGCGATGGACGAGCGTCAGGTTTCGATCGACGGCGAGACGCATAGTCTCGAAGACCCGTTCTTCGTAGTCGCGACACAAAACCCGCAAGAGTTCTACGGGACATACCCGTTGCCCGAGTCTCAGCTCGATCGTTTTCTCGTGCGGCTGAGCATCGGCTACCCGCCACCGGGCGTCGAGCGCGAGGTACTCAATCGCCGTGGAGCGGATCCGGTTCAGCAACTCGACGCGGTCATGAGTGCCAGCGAGCTTCGGCACGTGCAACAGGCGGTCGACTCAGTGCGCGTCGACGACGCTATCCTCGATTACCTGCACCGAATCGTGATCGCTACGCGAAACACACCTCTTCTCTCGGTGGGTGTTTCGACTCGGGGCGCGCTTGGTTTCGAACGCGCGGCCCGTGCGAGGGCGCTGGTCGAGGGCCGTTCCTACGTGCTGCCCGACGACGTCAAAGCGCTTGCCGGTCCCGTATTGGCCCACCGCGTGAAGGTCAGCGGCGGGATGGGCGGTGCAGCGGTTCGCGACGATGCGCAGCGTGTGATTCGCGAGCTGCTCACAGCGGTGGCTGTCCCTCTCTGATCGGCCCGGTCGATGCGAATCTTTCGACGAAAGCGAAGCAGGCGGAAGTTTCGGCTGACCCGCGAGGGCCGAGCCTTCCTCTTCGTCACAATCGGCGTGGGGCTCGCCGCCGTCAACACAGCCAACAACCTTCTCTACTTGGTGCTTGGTCTCTTGCTGAGCCTTCTCCTGGTGAGTGGGGTGCTCAGCGACCTTGCGCTTTGGAGGCTTCAGATCAAACGCAAGCTTCCCACGCGACTGTTCGTTGGGAGGCGCTCGCTGATCGATATCGCCCTGCTCAACGAGAAGCGGTGGCTTCCGAGCGTGTCTATCGAAACCCTCGACGAGGTCGACGGCGAGGACACTGAACCCGCGAGGTTCGTTCGCGTCGCGCCCGGCAAGACCGACATCGCGAGCTACCGTTTCGAACCGCAGCGACGGGGGATCGTCGAGCTGGGCACGATGCGGGTGCTCACGCGGTATCCCTTTGGCCTCATCGAGAAGGGCTATGCGATTTACCTCCCCGACGAGCTCGTCGTGTTTCCGCAATTGCTCGATCACGCCGCGACCCCGGCGATTCGCCCCATGCAAGGCGACGCCGCGCCCATTCATCAGACTGGGCGAGGCACGGAGTTTGCCGGCAGTGTCCGCTTCTACCGCGAAGGTGATGAATCCCGGGACATTCATTGGAAGAGAACCGCCAGCCGCGGTGAGCTCGTCGTCCGCGAGCACGAGCAGGATTCGAGTGCGCTGGTCACGTTGACGGTGGACAACCTGATCCCTTCGAGCGTCGAAGACGAAAACGCATGGCTCGAGCGTTTCGAGACCTCGATTTCCGAGGTCGCGACCATCACCTCCACCTATCTTGCCCAAGGCGTTTCCGTTCAGGTGCAGACGGGTAACAGTGTTTCGCCCATGGTCGCCGGCGGCACTGCGCCAGATCCCATTTGGCGCTTCCTTGCGCTTCTACAGCCCGTCCGCGCCCAGAAACCTCGTGGTCGGAAACGCGATAGGCGGGCCGCATGAGGTTCGCATTCGCCCACAAATTGGTCGCCTACATCTTTGCCGGGCTCGGCTTGATCGCGCTCATGCTCGGCACGACGTTTAGCCCCATCGAGTCTCTGCTCGTCGTCGTGGCCTTCGTCGCGAGTTGGTTTGCGGAGCCGCCGCTCCTCGACCGCCCTGGGTACTCTCGCTTCTGGAACGTGGCCGCTGTCGTGGTCTTCTTCGTTCAGATCGCTCGGGCCATTGGTGGTGAGGCGATGCTGACGGTGGGTGTGGAGTACGCCGCCTTTCTCCAAATCTCCCGCCTCTCGCACCGAAAGACCGCCAACGACTACCAGCAGATCGCCATCCTCGCGTTCCTGCATCTGATCGCGGGCACCGTGCTTTCGGCGGGGCTCGACTACGCTGTCGTGTTCTTCGGCTTCGTCGTCGTCATGCCGTGGATGCTCGCGCTCACGCACCTTCGAAAGGAGCTCGAGACTCAGTACGGTCAGGGGAGCCCGATGCTCCGCGGCGAGCTCGAAAGCAGCGAGCTTGCAACGCCTGCGTTCTTCGGAGGCACGACGCTCCTCGCAGTCCCGCTTTTCATCCTGACCGCTGCGATGTTCTTTGCGTTTCCACGGGTTGGCTTTGGCTTCTTGTCCAGCCTCGGCGCCCGTACCCAATCGGTCGCCGGCTTCGGCGACGACGTCGAGCTCGGCGGCTTCGGCACGATCCGCGACGACCCCACCGTCGTCATGCGCGTCAAGCCCAAGAACCGGCCCACTCCGCCGCCCCGGTCCATTGGTCTTCGGCTCCGAGGCACCTCGTTCGACCACTACAGTGAGGGTCGTTGGTCGCGCACGCAGCTGGCCGGCTCCGAGATGAAACACCTTCAAGACGAGTACATCGTCTTTCGTCCTCCGAAGCCCAAGGACCGAGAATACGAGATCATTCTCGACCCAATGGAAGAAGCGGTTTTGTTCCTACCCGAGGGCACGGTCGCGCTGCAAGTGCCGCCCGTGGTTCGTGCCGGCCGCAATCGATACCGCCGCGTCGTGCGGGCACCCGGGCTAGACCTCCGCTACGACGGTCGCGCGGGCGCTCCCCTCACGTACAAAGCTTTTGCGACAGCGAGGAAGCGTGGGTTCACGGAGCGAATTCCCAAGGCCCTCGGCAAACGCTATGTCGAAGTCCCTCCCGGCTACGAGCGCGTCGATGCTCTGGCGCGGGAGATCGTTCGCGGCGTCTCCGACCCGCACGTCCAAGCTCAGCGGGTCGAGCGATACCTACGCGGAGGCGGCAACTTCCGCTATACGCTCGAGCAGCCCAACACCGAGGGCAAGGATCCGCTTCACGTCTTCTTGTTCGAGGCCAAGGCAGGGCACTGCGAGTACTTCTCGACCGCGATGGCCATCATGATGCGGTCGCTCGGACTGCCTGCGCGAAACGTCACCGGTTTCCTGGGCGCTGATTACAACCCGTACGGCGACTACTACGCCGTTCGAAACGGCCACGCCCACAGCTGGGTGGAGGTGCTCATCAAAGGCCAATGGGTCACTTTCGACCCCACGCCCGCTTCGGGCCAGGTCTTCACCTCGCCTTCGGGGCTCGCCGTGAAGCTTCGGCAGATGATGGACGCGATGCGTGTCCGTTGGGCAGAGTACATCGTCGAATACAACATCCGAGATCAAGCGAGAGCACTGCAGGGCCTTGCGGCCTGGTATCGATCGCTCCGCGGAAAGCGCGGCGCCGCGCAATCGAATGAGGCGGGTGGTTCGGGCGACGACCAGGACTTTGGGCCGATCCCATTCCGACCTGATTGGCGCTGGTTCATCGCGATCATGAGTATCTTCGGGGTCGGGGTGCTGGTGGCTCGGTGGAGCCGCAAGCGCCGGCGTCAAACCCGTGCGGGCCGACAGCTCGATCCCGATCGGGACCGCGCCGTTCGTCTCTATCTATCGCTCGAGAGTAGTCTTCGAACCGCCGGACAGGCACGGCCATCCGACGTCACGCCGACCGAGCACGCCGAAGAGCTCGGTCGCTCTGGATTTCTCGCGGCCGACGAAGTCCGTGAAGTGACCCATGCGTACCTCGCCGCGCGCTTTGGTGAAACCGGTCTTCCGCCGCAGGACTACCATCGGCTGCGCCAAGTGAGCCGCAGCATTCGAGCCAAAGCCAAGCGGCCGCCTATTGCGTGAGAAACCAGCCCGTGGCCACGCCGAGCGCGGCTAGCAGCACGACACCGACGATGATCAAAGCCACCTTCGAGCCGCCGGGCTTCTTTTCGGTGGGCCCGCTCGACCTGGCCTCGGCCGGTTGGCTCCCAGCCGGTTGGCTACCCCCCTCGGCCGCGATCGAAACCGGAGTCGCCCCCGGTGGCCGGAAGGTCATGATCGGTTGCGAACCAGCCGAGTCCTTCGAGCGCGGCGGCGGATTCAACGACGGCCCCATCGGCACAGCCGCTGCCCGCTGAACCTTTACCTTTTCGTCCTTCGACTCGAACCACCCCATCGTCGCACCCGCTGGGGCGCTATCGCGTACGTTTTCAATCGCCGTCTCGACGTCTTCATCACCGGCAAACCAGTTGCTCGGGTCCACGAAGTCCGATGCATCGAGCGGCCGGGCACCGTGTTCGTCCGGGCTCAGCGCGAACGACGTGGATGGGTCGATGGGGACATCGGCCGTGCTCTCGAGAGAAGTAAACCGCGCGAGCTCTTCCTGAATCATGCCGTCGATCATCAACGGCTCTGGCGGCACCGACTTCTGGCGTTGAAGCGCAGCTTTGACGAGGTTGGCGATGTCGTACGACGTCACCTTCATCTGGTGGTGGAAGAGATAGCTCGCCAGCGCATCGCCGAACTCGCGCGCGGTTTGAAAGCGGTCGGCCGGCCTCCTGGCAAGCGCCCGCAAGATCATGACCTCGAACGCTGGATCGACCTCGGGGTGGTGGCCGACCAGGCTCGGGACCTCGGCGCTCGACACCGCCTGGACGGTTTCATAGTCGGTCTCGCCCAGAAACAAGCGACGCCCGGCCAGCATCTCCCAAAGGCAGACCCCGAGCGCGAAAATGTCCGCGCGCCCATCGACATCCTGTCCGGTCGCCACCTCTGGCGACAGGTAACTGAACTTGCCCTTCACGACACCAGGGTCGGTGCGCTCGAGCTGCGTGCGCGCCTTCGCCAAACCGAAGTCGGTGACTTTCACCTCGCCCCGCTTGCTGATCAAGATGTTCGGTGGCGAAACGTCCCTGTGAACCAGATCAACCGGGTGTCCATCGTCGTCGACGAGCTCGTGCGCGTAGCTCAGGCCGCGGCACGCTTCCATCGCGATGTAGATCACGTCTTTGAGCGGAAAGTGCTGCCCTTTTTGCCGCAGCGTCTCCATGATCTTTTTGAGGTTCGTTCCATCGACGAACTCCATCACGATGAAGAAGCTGTTGTCCGACTTGCCGATGTCGAAGACGCTGACGATGTTCGCGTGCGTCAGCCGCGCCCCGAGCCGCGCCTCGTCGAGAAACATCCCAATGAAATTCGTGTGCGAGGCGAGGTGGGGCAGAACGCGCTTGATCGCGACGCGTTTCTTGAAGCCCTGAACGCTCGTCGCTTCGGCGAGGAAAACCTCGGCCATCCCCCCGGATTCAAGCTTTTCGAGCAGGTGATATCTCTGGTCGGTCATCCCGGCTCGTCAGCCCCTCTCTAACGCGCCATTCCATTGTCGTTTGCGGGTAGTATCGCGGTCAAGGAACGGATGCCATTGACACGGTGCCCCTGCGGCGCTTGACTGCTGCCGTGCCCCGCTCCCCAAAGCCCCTCAGAATCGCCCCTTCCGTTCTTTCGGCTGATTTTGGCCGCCTTGAGGCCGAAGTCCAGGCGGTCGACCAGGCCGGAGCCGATTGGATCCACGTCGACGTGATGGATGGCCGATTCGTGCCGAACCTCACCATTGGCCCCCTCGTCGTGAAAGCCATCCGTGCCGCCACCAAGCGGGTCGTGGATGTCCACCTCATGATCGTCGAGCCCGAGAAATATGTTCAGTCCTTTGCCGACGCGGGCGCGGACATCATCACCGTTCACGCGGAGGCCTGTACGCATTTGCACCGAACGCTTCAGCAGATCCGCGCCCTCGGAAAGCGCGCGGGTGTGTCGTTCAATCCCCATACCCCTCCCGATTGCCTACGTTACGTCTTGTCCGAGGTCGACCTGATCCTCGTGATGAGCGTCAACCCGGGCTTTGGCGGGCAGAGCTTCATCCCGTCGGCCAACGACAAGCTCGCGCACATTCGCGGCATGATCGACGAAGCTGGCCTCGACATCGACCTCGAAGTCGATGGTGGCGTGAAGCCCGGCGTGGCACGCCAAGTGATCGGCGCGGGTGCGGACGTGATCGTAGCGGGCAGCGCGGTCTTCAACCAAGGCGATTACGCGGCCGCGATCGAGAGGCTCCGAAAGGACGGCGAGTGAACGAAGACCCCGCGCTCACCACCGTATTCATCGATCGCAAAGCGACCAAGCGAACGCTGCGCAAAAGCCGACTGGTCGTCGAGGACGGGCCAGAAAAGGGAACCAGGCTCGACATTGCCAGCGAGCGCATGACCATCGGCCGAAGCGGGATCTGCGACCTCGCGCTCACCGACAACGCGGCAAGCGGCACGCATTGCGAAATCATTGCCAGCGAGACGGGTTTCTTGTTGCGGGACCTCGGCTCGGCCAATGGCACCTGGGTCGCAGGCGTCCGCGTCCGTGAAGCATGGCTCGAACCGGGCATGCCGTTGAGGGTGGGGCGCACCGTGATCCGTTTCGAGCACGGTTCGGGCTCGATAGAGATCGACCTGAGCCGGCGGGAGCAATTCTATGACTTAATTGGGCACGGCGTGCGCATGCGCGAGATTTTCGCTGTGCTCGAGAAGGTGGCCGCCTCCGACCTCACGGTGCTCGTTCGCGGTGAAACCGGCACCGGCAAGGAGCTCGTCGCCCGCGCGGTTCATCGTGCGTCGAAGCGCGCGCAGCGCCCGCTCGTGGTTCAGGACTGCAGCGCGATCCCGGCGAACCTCATCGAAAGCATCTTGTTTGGGCACGAACGCGGCTCGTTCACCGGCGCGGCTGACCGCAAGCAAGGCTGCTTCGAAGTAGCCGACGGCGGCACGCTCTTTCTCGACGAGATCGGCGAGCTCGACCTCAGCCTTCAGCCCAAGCTCTTGCGCGTGCTCGAAACGCGCGAAGTGCAACGCGTCGGCGGCACACGCATGATCCCCGTCGACGTACGCGTGATCGCCGCGACGAATCGCGACCTTCGTCAGATGGTCAACGAAGGCACCTTTCGCGAAGATCTCTACTACCGATTGAGCGTCGTGCAGGTCGATTTGCCGCCGCTTCGGGAACGCCCGGAGGACGTGCCCTCGCTCGTCCATCAGTTCCTCGAAGACGCGGCCAAGCGTGGGCCGCAAGGGGAGGGCGCGCACTTCACGATTTCGGACGACGCCATGACGAAGCTCCAGGCTTATCCGTGGCCGGGGAACGTCCGTGAGCTCAAGAACACGATCGAGCGGGCGGTGTCGCTCGCCGATGGAACCGAGCTCGGCATGCACGACCTCTTGCCCGCTTCGCAAAAGACGCCACCGATGTTTTTCCCGGGTGGCACCGCCGAACAGTTCGTCGACAACGAGATCCCGTTCAAAGACGCCAAGCAGCGGGTCGTCGATGCGTTCGAGGCGCAGTACCTGAAGGCCGTCCTCGACAAGCACGGCGACAACATCAGCCGAAGCGCGCGCGCCGCCGGCCTCACCCGCTACCACCTCCGCGAGCTCGCCAAACGGTACGGTTTGCGGGGCGAAACCAACGGCCCGGGCGACGAAGATTGACGCCTCGCGGCGTTTGGCGCCTATATTGAAGCCATGGGTGGGGTCGCGTTCCTGTTGACCGCGGTGATGGCACTCGGCTGGCCGCAGCTGGCCGCGGCCGAGACTGCCCTCGGCGAGACCGCAGCGCCGGCACCGACCTGGGCGAAATCGATCGAGGTGATCGACGACGGCGCCCCGGTGATGCTCGGGCCCAGCGACCAGTCACGCCGTCGCGGCACAGTCGGTGCGGGCACACGGCTCGGCTTTTCGCGCAGGGTGTTCGGTGAAGGCTGCTCGACCGGTGTCTGGTACCAAACCAGTGACCAGCTCTTCATTTGCGAAGGGCACGTCACCCCGTCCGCCGAACGACCGGGGCCGAAAGTCGACGAGTGGGCCGGCACCGGCTCGCGCTTGCCACAGCGATATGCCTTCGTCCGCTTCGACGGCACCCGGGCCTACGCTCACCCGAGCGACTACTTCAGGAACGACTACACCGAAGCGTTCGGTAAAGGCTTTGGGATCGTCGTGACCGGCGAGCAGGCGTACGAAGGCGTCGAGTTCATTCGAACGCGGCGGCACCTGTGGATCGAACGAGGGTCGGTGCACTTCGTCGACGGCAGCGCGTTCTCGGGTGAGAAGATCGGGCCAAGCAAGCCCCTCGATGTCGCGTGGGTCTTCCCGGGGCCCGCAAAGGTGCACGAGCGGCCCCAGGGGCGGGTCTTCAAGCGCTTGAAGAGGCATGCCGCGGTTCACATCGAGTCGACCAAGGGCGCCTGGGCCAAGCTGAACGGTGGCGGGTGGATGCACCTTTCATCGCTGAGGCGTGCAAAAGGGGTCGCGGCGCCGGAAGGGGTAGGCGCTACCGACCGCTGGATCGACATCGACATCGAACGGCAAGTGCTCGTCGCCTACGAGGGAACGACCCCGATGTTCACCACCTTGGTTTCCACCGGAAGAAACACCAAGCAATCGGAAACCCCACTCGGCGTTTTCCAACTTTGGGTCAAGCTCGACTACACCGACATGGACGACATCGAACGCACCGACATCCCGAAAAACTATTCGATCCAAGACGTCCCCTGGGTCCAGTTCTTCAAAGGCTCCTACGGCTTCCACGCCGCCTTCTGGCACAACGACTTCGGCCGCCGCCGAAGCCACGGCTGCATCAACCTCTCCCCCACAGACGCCCGCTACCTATTCCACTTCACCCAACCAACCCTCCCCCCCGGCTGGAACGCAATCCTCCCAATCCCAGAAGACCACCCCACCACAATCCAAGTCCGCTAAAAGGGGACAGTCCCCTTTTTGAAAGGGTTAATTCATACGTACTGGCATGGGGAATGCAGTGGTAGGGGCGGGGCAGCAATGATTGTTGTCCCGCGCTCTTTCGGCAGCCCTCTCAGTGAACGCTCCCGCCATCGCGACTACTCGAGGCGGTTAAGCGAGAACCTCCTCAGGTTGAAGGACCGTTCCTCAAAAAGGGGTGAGACTCCTTCTTGAAAGGGTTAAGCGATGGTGCTCATTGCGCGAATGAACACGAAACATTGGCGGCTCTCGACCGATGAAGGAGCGTGGTGTTCGCGGAGCCCAAGGAGCTAATAACGTTTGCCGTTAGTAACGTGATGCGTTATTATAAGCCATGATCAAGGGCTTCCGAGAAAAGGAAGCTGGAGCTGCCATGGGCCGAAGACTGAAGAATATTCATCCAGGGGAAGTGCTCGGCGAGGAGTTCCTCAAGCCGCTCGAGGTCACCGCATATCGCTTGGCCAAAGAAATCGGAGTGCCCGCAACGCGAGTGTCGGAGATCCTCCATGGCCGTCGCGCGATTACCGCAGACACCGCACTACGCCTGGCAAAATACTTCGGAACATCGGCCAAGTTCTGGTTGGGACTCCAAGAGGACTACGATCTGGAAGAAGAGTCGCGAGCCAAGGCCAAAGAGCTCAACGCGATCGTGCCGCTATAGCAAGCTGCCGCTTCCGAGAGATGGGCCTTCCAACAACCTTCATGCAGGTGAGAACCTTTCCAGGTTGAAGGACCCCGATTCGGAGGGATTCTCTCTTACTGCACGCAACATCGGTGGCTCGTGGCCGATGAAGGGGCGTGGTGTTCGCGGAGTACACGTTGGTGACCGGAGTCGTCGTTCTCTCGGCGGGTCTAGCGCTCTACGGCCTCGGTGTGCCCCTCGTCCAGAGCTACTACTTGACGAAGCTCTTCATCCTTTTGCCGATTCCCTGAGAAAGGAAGGTTCTCATGAACAACGATGCAGAAACCCCACGGACACTCGCGCGCGATCAGCGTGGTCTCACGACTGTCGAATACATCATCGTCCTCGGATTGATCGCCGTCGTCGGAATCGCCGCTTGGCAGCAGTTTGGCGAGACCTTGGTCGGTGAGGTCGAGGCGGCCGACGGTTACATCGCAGATGTCGTGCAGTAGCGGGCACTGCGATGAACGCGACCGCTACCATTGCCTTCGGTCTAGCGCTCGGCGTCGCGACGATAGCAGCGTTCTGTGACTGGCGACGAGGCGAGATCCCGAACTGGCTGACCATTCCACCCATCGTGGTCGCCCCGTTCTTGTACGGGCTCGCTTTCGGCATCGAGCACGCACTGCACAGCGTTGCCGCGGCGTTTCTGAGCGCGCTCGTTCCCTGCTTGTTGTTCTACCGTGGGGCGATGGGCGGCGGCGACGTCAAGGTGTTCGGAGCCCTCGGGGCCATCACCGGGTTTGACTTGCTGGTCGGAATCGAGATCCAACTGGGGGCCGTCGTGGTGGCGATGGTTCTCGCCTGCGGAGCGCTTGCATGGAAGGGAGCGCTGCTGCGAACCCTAGGCAACGCATTCGTGCTCGCTCTCGGTCCTGTGCTTCCGACCCGGTGGCGTCGGGAGCGATGCGACGCGATGTCTGCTCCCATTCGGATGGGCGGGGCGATCTTCGTCGCGACTGGGTTTTTTGCCGCTCCATACCTCGTGATTGCATGGAGCGAGCTGTGACGCATCTGCCGCCACACCCTTGGGTGCTCCTCGACGACAAGCGAGGTGTCGTCCTTCTGGAATTCCTGATCGCGTTCGTTCCATTGTGGACGTTCTTCTTGTGCGTGGTCCAGGTTGCCTTTTTCGCGCGCGCAAACTTGATGGTGAAGCACGCGGCGGACTCGGCAGCACGTTCTGCCGTGGTGGTTCTGCCCGACGATCCCAACGAGTATGGCGGAGAACCCGAGATGACTGTTGCTCGCAAGGCCATACTGGCCAACCCTGGAAGGTCGCGCCTCAACACGATTCGTTTGGCCGCGCACGTTCCGTTGATGCCCCTGGCGCCCACCAATGTGGGTCACGACTCCCGACCGAGCCTCGCCAAGGCAATCGGGGGCAAGCGAAGTTTGCTTAGTGCGCTCTACTATCAGCCATTCGCCCTCGCGGTGACCTTCCCCGGGCTGCAAGAGAGCACTGCAAGCGAGCCTGAAATCACGGTGCGCGTTACCTACGCCTACCAATGCACGGTCCCACTTGCCCGAAGGATCCTGTGTCAGGCTTTCGGCGACCTCGCGGCCCAGGAAGAGCTCAGCGAGGTTTTCGTTCCTGTTGCACAGAGCTTCGTTGGGGGGCGCTTCCGAGGCTTCCAACACGAAACCACTCTCATGATCCACGACGCTCCCTACGCGTATCGGGCTCGAGGTTCATGATGTTTGCGAGGCGTCGAGAGCTCGTCGAAGAGACACGGGGATCCATGATGCTCATGTCCTTGTTCATGGCGCTCTTCCTCATCGGAACGCTCTACTACGTCTTGGGCATAGGCGACGCCGTGATCTACAGGCGCATCATGCAAGACGGCGCGGACGCAGGCGCGCATGCGGCATCGGTGATGGGTGCCAAGGGAATGAACCTTCATGCCCTGCTCAACGTCGTGATGGCCGTTACCGCGGGAATCCTGCTGGTGCTTCGTAGCGTAGAGGTGCTTCTGGAGATCATCCTCTCTGTTCTTTACGGGCTGGCTGCAACCATTCTCTTCGCCCCGAAGGCGATCCCGCTCATCGGGGTGCTCACCCCCGTGGAAAGCACGGTCGAACGAGTGGGCGACACGGTGGAGGAGTTCGTGCGGGTGGCCCACGAGGCGTTGGATGCGGCTCATCACGCGGTCCAGCGCGGTTACCCCCTGTTGGCGCAAGTTCGTGCGGTCGACGCGATGGCCTTTCAAGAGGCTTACGATCCACCCGTCGCCGGAGGCTTCGTCGTGCCTCTCCTCGGTCCGCGTCTTCCGCGAGGCGGGCGGGGCCTGCCAGTCGAAAAGGCTGACATCGGTACGCTCTGCGATCGCGTAGCGGACGGTCTGGGCGACAGATTGAGCAATGTCAGCTCAAAGGTTCCGAGGTGGCTTCTGAGGTTTCTCGGCGGCGTCGTCAGCCGAGCACTACGGCTGGGCAAACGTAGAACGTGCACTGACGGCGTCGTCGAGTCGCCTCGACGTGTCATCGAGAATCGAGCCGATGGGACCGTCGTATGGTTGGGACACGAGGAGTTTCAATATCGGGCGTACGACATCGGCAGGAGTCCTCACGAGAACCATTGGCAACATGGAGAGCAAGGCATTCGGGTAGCGCAAGGCGGGAACAGCGCTGGCCGGAACGCCGACCATGACGCGCATGTCGCTGGGCGGATCGGATTCGCTCAAGCGGAGTACTATTTCAACGGCACAGAAGACAAGTCGGAGTGGCTCTGGAAGCAGAGGTGGCGAGCGCGCCTACGCCGATTCCGAATCTCCCGCTCGTGGATTCCAAGCGGCATTCTGAGCGCGTGCTCGGGCGCTAGAGGGGGTGGGCCGCTAGACGGTCTAATGCGCCTTTGCGACGTCGCACGAGACTTTTCCATCAACGCGGTCTCCGCCCATTGAGGACACGATGCTTCGACTACTGGCGCGATTGCTCAAAGACGAAAAAGGCACGGCGCTGGTCGAGGCGGTCATCAGCCTGCCGGTCTTTGCTGTTGCGCTGGCAGGGGTCGTAGCCCTCAACGGGATGTACACGGCGAAGCTCGAAGCGAAGGCCCGCGCAAGGCGTATGGCGTGGTTGCAGGCTGACTCGGGCGAGTGCCCCGCTCAGAGTTGCCGGAGCGGAGAATGCGGACGCGTCGAAAGTGAGATTCGCGCCGGTGGTCTCGACGAGCTTCTTGCAGTGGATAGCAGCCAGTTTTCGCTTGGCGGTTTCGTCGGCGACCTGGGCGCCCACCTCCTCGGAAAGGCAACCAACGGCGTCGGTCTGGCAGAGGCGTCGATGCCTCGGATGCTCGGCTCCGGCGCTGCCTCGCAACGTGGGGTGACTACGCTGCTCTGTAATACGACCCGGCGATCTACAGATACTGGCGGCAGCGTTCTGGAGCACGCCTGCCGGACCGATTTGCGGACAACGGAGTATGCGAGTGAAGTCTGCAGATAGTAGCGAAGCTCTTTTCTCTCTCGCGGCGCGCCGAGGGGCGGCCTTGGCACCTGCCCTTCGGTTGGGGTTCTATCTTGCCGCGGCTTGCTTTGTCGGCTTCTCGCTCCTTCTCCACTCTGTCCGCGCCGACGTCACGGAGGCGCTTTGGGGTCTTGGGGCGAAGGCCATGGAGTATCCCGGGACGCCTCGAGATGAGGTGCGCCACCTGCGGCTGAACGGCGCTCGCGTCTCCTTTCGAACTCAGACCATCGATGCACCACTCGACCAAGTGCTCTCGCACTATGAAGCTCTTTGTGAAGGTCGCGACGCCGGGCTAGCCGATCAGCTTCGTGCAGTCGCCACACGGGCCGCGCGCAACCAACACGCTGGCTACGTTGCTTGCCTCGACATGGGCGATGCACCGCAGGATCTCGGCGCGCTCGCAGAGCGGTTCCGCAGGTTCTCCGAAACGGGCGATTTGGGCGAAGTAGGGGATCTTCGATATGTTTTCGCGCGTCGCGCCGCCGGTGGCTCGACGAAAAAGACCTTCCTTCTCACTTTGTGGGCGGGCTCCGCGATCGATCTCTACCGCATGCTGCCTCGCGCCGGCGCGGACGCAGCAGGACGCGACCTCGCCGGGGTACCGCGACCTCCTGGCTCACAGAGAATCTTGTCGGTATGGGAGGAGCGGCAACCCAGCGGCGTCTTCGTCTACCGAGTGATGGCTGAGACAGCCGATGAGCTCGAGGCGTTCTATCGCAGCGAGCTTCCAAGGCACGGCTGGACACTCATCGAGCGACACCCCTCTGAAACGATCGAGGTCGACGGTATCCACATGCTCTTCGCTGAGAGGGATGATCGACTGGCCACACTACTTCTTCATTCCGAAGGAGGCTCACCCACGCTTCTAACCATCCTCGCCTCCGAGCCATCATGATGACAGGCCCGCTTCCATGAATCGCATAGCCATCATTGCATCAGTATCCGTTGCGGCCCTTGGGTTCATTCTTCTCAGCATCTACGTGCGACGGTTTCAGCGAGAGGCTACGGGAGGTGATCCCGTCGAGCTCCTTGCGGTGAGACAGAACATTGCGGCTGGTGTGCCGCTCACGGAGCGGATGGTTGTCATACGCACGCTGCCCGAGAGCTACGTTGAAGATCGCCAAGTTCTCGCATCAGACCTCCCGAGGGTGTTGGGCGTCCGCGCGTCGATCGCGTTGGAGGCAAATCAGACTTTGCTATGGACTGATCTAGCAACGACACCGTACGACCGCAGCACGTTGTCCAGTCGCATTCCCAAAGGGATGCGGGCAATCAGCGTCGCCGGAGTCGGCCGCCGGGCGTTTGGGACTCTCATGCGCCCAGGTGACCGCGTCGACGTCTTGCTGACCAGGGCGAAACTCGGCCCGGAACCACAGGTCGTCACGGTCCCACTGCTCCAGAATCTTCTTGTTCTTGCCGTCGGAAATCGTTTCGACGCGACAGAGCAGCAGAGTGCTCCGACGGGATCGGACTCCATAACGCTCCTCGTCACGGTCGATCAAGCGAGCCTACTAGCGCAAGCTCGGCGAGACGGAACGCTGAGTCTCGTGTTGCGCAACGAGGACGATCTGGAAGTCAATGAAGGTCTCGCGGAAACGGATGACTCCGATGTCTTCGAGCAGGAGAAGCGAGCTCGTCGGCAACGGCGCCTGCGAATCGAGAAGGTCAACTAGGTGCCCTCCCGAGGCAAATGGGCTTCGTTGGCGGGTGTCACACTTCTCTTGGCAATGGTCGAGCTGAACGTCGAGGCGGAGGTAGCCGGGCCTCGTTCGATCGTTTTGCGAGTCGGCGAGCAGAAGAGTCTGTCTGCTCAAGGGATAAGAAGCTATTCGGAGGGTGCACCGGGTTTCGCAGACATCCGAGTCACTCGGGACCAGAGCCGATTCGTGATTGTCGGAAAGAAGGAGGGCACAACGTCGCTCCTTCTGATCAAGCACGACGGAGACCAGCTGCAATACACGATCCGCGTACTTCCAACCGACGCGAACAAAGGGTTTGGTGGGCGGGAGAACATCCGTTTGGACCTGTACTTCGTATCGATCCAGGACCGCTACGGCCACCAAATCGGGCTCAACTGGCCGGGAAACATCGGCAGTACGATTACTCCTTCGGAAGCAGCCATCGCAATCACCGGTGGAAGCGGGCAGGCAACTCAGAGCGCTTTTCAAATATTGCCTCAGACATTCCTGCCGAGCTTCGACCTCGCTCAGGCCAAGGGTTGGGCGAAGATGTACCGGCAGGCCACGTTGGTAACCGCAAACGGTACCGAAGCGGTATTCACTTCGGGCGGCGAGTTCAACGTTCAGGTCCAGAACAACCTGACGGTGAATGTGCAGGCCATCGAGTTCGGCACGAAGATAAGCGTTCTTCCAAAGTACGATTCGAAGACTGGGCGCATCGAGCTCGAAATAGTGGCGGACGTCTCCGACCTAGATGGTGAAAAGGGCATTCACGGGATTCCAGGCCGCATCACGTCCCATGTGGAGACCCTCGTAAACCTCCAGCTCGGCCAGTCTGTGTCGTTGGCTGGCATCCGCGCACGGACGGAGAGACGAAAGAAGGACGGCATCCCCGGCCTTGCACTCGTTCCTTTCATTGGCGCCCTCTTCGGAACGCATTCACGAGAAACGGAGGACAACGAGTCCTATATGTTGGTCGTGCCGTCGGTGGTCGAGCCGATAAGCATCAGCCAGCGAAACCGCGTCGAGGAAGCTCTCCGTGTGTATGAGAGCTTTCACGGCGGGGTGGATGCTCACGAGCTCATGGACCAACCGCGGGTGGGGCGTGATGCGGCACCGGCAAGAGGAAGCGAGCGCGTCCCATGAGTAGTGGCTTTGAGGTGTCCGTGCTCATGCCGGACGGTTCCAAACAAGAGATCAACGTCCCGAACACAGCCTTCCTAACCGTGGGCCGTGACCCCGGTTGCCACGTCGTTCTTCCGTCGCCCGCGGTGAGTCGAATGCACCTTCGAGTCGAGAGCGGCCCAGCCGGAGCTCGAGTCTTGGACGAATCCTCCAACGGAACCATCTTAGGAGGCGTACCAGTGTCCGCTTTGGGGACGCCTCTTTCACACGACGGAGAGCTTCGCGTAGGCCCGTACGTTCTCCAGATCGTGTGCCATTCCGAAGGTGGCGCCGATTGCGCCCCTTCCCCGGAGTTGAGACGGCGAATTCATCGCTCGCTTCTCGACTACCTCGACCTCGCGTCGTGGGACGGCGCCGACATGGACGCCAACGTGCTCCGGCCCCGAGTCGTGCATGCCCTCGAGCAAATCGTTTCTGGGTTCGAGTCGGAGCTCTCGCCGACCACCGACAAAGCCAAGCTCGTCGCGGAGATGACCGCCGAGGCCCTCGGTCTTGGACCGCTGCAAGAACTACTAGACGACGACACCGTTGCGGAGATCATGGTCGTCGACCCGAACACGATCTACGTCGAAAGACAGGGCAAGATTCATCTAACACCGCTGCGGTTCACCGATGACGAATCATGCCGCGCAGCGATTGAAAGAATCGTGACTCCACTAGGTCGCCGCATCGATGAAAGCACGCCTCTCGTCGACGCCCGTCTCCAAGATGGCTCGCGTGTAAACGCGATCATTCCGCCGCTAGCGATTCGCGGCCCCTGCATCACCATTCGCAAGTTCGCTCGGCGGCCGCTTCAAATGGACCAGCTAGTCGAGATCGGAAGCCTCAGCGACCAAATGGCGAGGTTCCTCCAAAGGTGTGTGCGCGCCAAGAAGAACATGATCATCTCGGGCGGCACGGGAAGCGGCAAGACTACTCTGCTGAACGTCCTTTCAACCGAAATCCCAGCGGACGAGCGCATCGTCACTATCGAAGACGCCGCGGAGCTGCGTCTCGATCAGCCACACGTAGTTTCACTCGAATCGAAGCCGCGCAATCTCGAGGGACTAGGCGGATACACCATCCGCGACCTGGTCAAGAACGCGCTCAGGATGCGACCTGACCGAATCATCGTCGGAGAGTGCCGAGGCGGAGAGGCGGTCGACATGCTGCAGGCCATGAACACTGGCCATGAGGGTTCCATGACCACGACTCATGCGAACAGCGCCGACGAAGCCCTCAAGCGCGTCGAAACGCTATGCATGATGGCTGGCCTAGATCTGTCGCCACGCGCAATTCGCGAACAGATTGCGGGCAGCGTTCACGTAATCGTCCAGCAGACGCGCTTCTCCGACGGGGCCCGCCGACTGACATCGATCACAGAGGTCGGTCAGTTGGGCGAGGATGGTGAGCTCATCCTGCACGACATCTTTGCGTTTCATCGAACGGGCACAACTCGTTCCGGTGAAGTGTTGGGGGATCATCGAACGACGGGCTACGTCCCCAGCTTCCTAAACGAATTCATCACACAGCGGCTGGTCGACGGCGGGGAGTACTTGTGAGATTCGCGTCGTTTCCGCTCTTGCTGGCCGGGGGGGCGTTCCTCGTTGGAGCGTGCGCTGTCCTTACGTACTTCGTGCTCTCAGCCGATGACAATCCAGTCGATCGGCTACTGGCCAATTACGGGGCTCGGCTGGAGCGTCACTCTAGCTTCCTCTTGATGTCTTACCGAGGTGCGCAGATCGCGCGGGCTCAAGTTGTCGCTTGTGCCGCCTTCGGCGCACTGTTTGCCATCACGCGAATCTCCGCATTTGCGCTGCTGGGTTTCTTCGTAGCCGGAGTGCCCCCGTTTCTACTCTGGAAGCGACACATCGCGCGCGTCGCTCAGCTCGAACGCCAACTCGAAACTTGGTTGTTGATGTTGGCGAATGCGCTGAAAGCCACCTCCTCCATTGGAGAAGCCATCGCATCTACCGTTGCGTTGGTGCCAAAGCCGTTCAGTGAAGAGGTCGACCTTCTCGTCAAGGAGATTCATCTTGGAGCGCCCCTGGACCGCGCTATCAACGCGGTAGCACGCCGAATCAACAGCACGATGGTCTCCGGAGCTCTCGCAACGATGGTGGTTGCGAGGCAAACGGGCGGCGACTTGCCGCGTACCCTCGAGCGCGCGTCCGCGGCCTTACGTGAGGTCGCCCGACTCGAAGGCGTGCTCAGAACCAAGACAGCGGAAGGGCGCGGGCAAGTCGTAGTTCTGGCCTCGGTGCCCTTTGTTCTTTGCGTCATCATCGCCTGGCTAGATCGCGCGTGGTTCGACCCGATGTTGAATCATCAGATCGGGCGGTCGATTCTCGGCGCCTGTGCAGTGGTCTGGCTTTTCGCTGCCCTTTGGGCTCATCACATCGCACGGGCCGACCTATGAGCGGGTGGCTGGACACCCTGCTGGCGCTCGCGTTCGCCACCACGTTGGGCGGCGTATCCGCTCTGGTTTTCGGGCTCGCGATGATACCGCCCGCCGAGCGCCCCACCTTGGGTAGCCGAGGGCTCAACCGCGCCAAAGCCCTACGTCGTGGCGGGCCCCTTTTTCTGGTCGAGCCGCTGTTGCGCGTTCTTGCCGCATGGGTGGCCGCCCTGCCTATCGAGCGAGTCCGCAGGTCGCTTCGGCGTTCCTTGATTCACGCGGGCGACTACTTAGGGCTTTCCGCAGACGAGCTGATTGGAATGTGCGCACTCTCTGGCTTCGCTCTTGCGATGGCTGCGGCGCTTGTCTGCGAGACCCTCGAGCTATCTCGGATGCTGGTGGTAGGCGCGCTCTGTCTTGGGGGCATGGCCCCCTGGTTTCGAGTGTTTGCTGTCGCCCGAGCGCGCGCCAGGCGTATCAGCCGTGGCCTTCCAGGGGCAGTCGAGCTCGCGGCGATGTGCATGAGCGCTGGCCTCGACTTTCCGGGGTCCCTCCGGCGCATTGTCGATGCCGCTGCGGATCCAAACGATCCGGTGATCGAAGAGTTCAGCCGAGTGCTCCAAGAGCTGGATCTTGGTCACACCCGAAGGCATGCGATGCAAGGCTTCGCGGAGCGCGTGCCGGCGGCTCACGTTCGGGAGTTCGTCAACAGCGTCATTCAGGCGGAAGACAAGGGAAGTCCGCTCGTGAGTGTATTGACCATTCAGGCGCAGACACAGCGTCTGCGCCGCAGCGTTGCCGCCGAGGAAACGGCTTCGGAGGCCGCGCTGATGTTGTTGGGTCCGATGGTGTTGATCTTCCTGTGCGTGATTGTCCTCCTTCTTGGGCCCGTGGTCGTTCGCTTCATGACAGGAGGTCTCGGACCGCAATGACTCGCCTTCGCAAATTCAAGCGCGCAAGCCTCCTCCTCGTGTTCACCGCGTTCGTGCTCGTAGGGATCGCCTCGTGGTTTGGTGATCGCCCTGCACCGATTTCAGGTAACCGCCCTCCGGACGACTACCCCGAGCTATTTGTCGACAGCAGGGATTGTCCTCAGCGAGGCGATGTATTCGAAAACGGTCGCAGGTTGGAAGAGCTGGCACGCGTGCGTGCCGACCGATACGCGTATGATGAGAGAGACGGTGTTCGCGCGGTGGAGCACTATCAGGAAGCCGAGGCGTGCTACCGAGCCGCAGGCGCAGCGGACGGAGGCCAGCGCGTTCGTCGCGCGCGCACCGTGCTCACAGCCCGCGTGAATACAGATTACGCAGCCGCACGATTGAATTTGGTGAACGCGCTCGAGCAGAAGCGGTGGCCGGCTGCACTAAGCGAGATCCACCGACTGCTTCTTCTGACCCAACACCTCGTGGGAGACGAATATGTCGAATGGCTCAAGAAGATCATTGGAAGAGTTGCGGCCGAGGCAAGCTCGGTGTCATAGCCAAGGGGCCTGTTTCTGGTTTGCGTGTGGATTCGCGATTCTCGGCGGGTGTCACCAGGCGACGCTCTACCAAAGGCCAGATCTTCAGGCCGAGCTCGCGACCATTGCGTCTCAGGATCTCTTTCTCTTGGCGGTTTCGCATGCTCAGTCGGGAGACCTGCTACGAGCAGAGCAGTACCTCAGCGCTGCGCGGCGCCGAGGCTACAATGAGTCGGCGGTTACCTACTGGTTGGTTCGCGTTTGCGTCGCGGCTAGTCGCTACCAATCTGCGTTGGGTCACGCTGCTGACTACCTTCGCGAACACCCCGCGGATTGGTCCCTTCGGCTTGTCGTCGCCAGCATCCACGAGGCGCTCGGCGATGTCGCGCGTGCGAAGTCCGAGCTGAAGCGGGTTGTCCGAGCCCAGCCTGCAAGGCCACTGCCGCACTACAGGCTCGCGATGCTCTATCAAAACGAGGAGGCTCACGGCGAGCGAGCAAGGGCACACCTGGAGGCGTACCTGAGATTGACTCCTGAAGGGCCTCATGCTGCCGAGGTGAGGTCGGCTCTTAACGAGGTCGTCGACGTTTCGATTGGTCCCCGACACGTGCTCCATCCGGGCCCGATGGACTCAGAGACGCGGGAGGTCCCGTGAGCATACCGCCCGATGTCTTCGACCAGACCGTCGCCCAGCTCTTTGCTCCGATCGTGCCGTTCTTGAAGACAGACGAGGTAAGCGAGATCATGATTAATGGTCATGATGAGATCTACGTCGAGAAGGACGGACGACTCTATCTAACCGGAAGCACGTTCGCTTCGCAGCATGCCTTGATGTCCGCGCTCCGAAACCTCTCTCAGTTCGTGGGCCGGGAGCTCAACCAGCGACAACCGATCATGGAGGCCCGGTTGCCGGACGGCTCGCGCGTGGAAGCAATCATTCCGCCCGCGTGCCCGGGTGGCCCTGTCGTGTCCATCAGGCGCTTCCGACAGAAACAGTTGACCCTGAGCCGGCTCGTCGAGTTCGGAGCCATTTCTCAAGCGACCTCAGATCTCCTTCGATCGATCATTGCCAGAAGAGACAACGTGATCGTTGCGGGCGGAAGTGGCTCAGGCAAGACATCTCTCTTGAACGCGCTCGCTTCGTTGGCTCCCGTCGATGAGCGTGTCGTCGTGATCGAAGACTCCATCGAGCTTCAAGTCGCGTTACCGCACGTCGTTCAACTCGAGGCGCAGCCTGCGGACATTCGCGGCCACGGCGGAGTTTCCATTCGTGAGCTCTTCACGGCCACGCTTCGCATGCGTCCGGACAGAATCGTAATCGGTGAGATACGTGGGGGCGAAGCGCTCGATCTCATCCAAGCCATGACTTCTGGCCACCGCGGATGCCTCTCCACCGTTCACGCTACCTTTCCCATCGACACACTGACCCGATTGGAGACCATGGCGCTTATGAGCGACGTCGACGTGCCGCTGTCGGTGCTCCGCTCGCAGATCGCATCTGCCATCGACACAGTCGTCCAAGTCTCCAGGCAGTCCGATGGGTCACGCTGTGTCACACACGTCAGCGAAGTGCTTGGTCACGACCGGGAGGACGGCTATCGAATCTGCCATCTGTTCGAGCGCTACGCGGAGTCTGGGGTCGGCGCATGAGCCGACCCCAGACGATCGTTATTCCGCAACAGGACGATGAGCGGACGCTCGTCGACCCTCGGTTCTCAGCACCGCCGCGATGGCGAAGGGCACGCGCCTGGCTGGTGAAGCAGAGGCGCAAGATCATCGAAGCCGGCGTTGGCCTCGCTCTAGCCCTGAGCCTGGGTGGCGTGGTTTACCAACAGTGGCGGATGGCGGAAACGTTGCGAGAGGCAATCGACGCGCTGGAGACCGGCGCATCAGCCCCGGACGTTGAGGACCTGGCCAGATCTCCCAGTCAGGAGTGGCCGCCCATCGACCGCCGAGGGAACCCACTGGCGTCGATCCGCGCAGTCGCGCCCGACGAGCGCGGGGCGCTCGAAACACGCGGGGCAAACCTGATCGGTTCGAACGACTTCTCGGGTGCCCTCGTTCACTATCAAATGCTGACGGAGCTGTTTCCGGGCGAAGTAGCCTTTCGAGATGTCCTTCGCGTACTCAAGGCGAAGCTGAAGTGTCCGAATCCCGCTGGAGACGTGAGGGCTCCGTGTTCGTGACCCGTTGGCTGGCGCTCGTGCTGGTAGTCGCCGCGTTGGTGTCCTGCGCGGGGTCGCCGCCGGCCGAGCGCCCATTCGCAGTCATTTTCGTCGTTGAATCTGATCCTGGCGTTTGGCTCGGCAAAGCCGAGGTGTTCGCTAACGGGAAGTCGATCGGTGTGTCTGACTCGCAGGGGCGACTGCACGCTACGATCTACGGGCAGGCTAACGAGCAGGTAAGGGTTGAGCATAGATGTCCGGAGGGGCACAAAGCCCCCTCAGGGCCGAAAGTTCTCAAGTTGCGACACTTCGAGGACACCCATGCGTCCGGCTCGCTTTCACTGGAGATCACGTTGAGATGCCGCCCCGAGCAGCGGCTCGCTGTCTTCGTCGTAAGAGCCAAGAACGGTTCAGGCTTGCCCGTTCTTCTCGATGGAGAGAACGTTGCCCATACGAACGAATCTGGCGTGGCTCATTTCTCCACGTGGGGCGCTCCCGGCACCGAGTACCTGATAGAGCTGGACACGACTGAGCGCCCGCGACTGCTACCGCAGTTTCCAACGCACCTGTTCGCGCTTCCTGACGCCGGCGAGATCTTCATGGTCGACCAGTCTTTCGACCTCAAAAACGAACGGCGACGCCGCCGCCACCGACGCGCCAGGATCACCAAAATTGAGTAGACGCCCGGGCGCGTACTATAACCACCGGGATGGGTGAGCGGGCGGATGTCGTGGTTGTGGGGGCTGGGCTGTCGGGGCTTTGTGCTGCGCGGAAGCTTCGGGCTCAGGGCGCATCGGTGATGGTCGTCGAGGCGCGTGATCGCGTTGGTGGCCGCACTCGCACCGAGCAAGTCGGACTGGGCACCTTTGATGTCGGCGGTCAGTGGATTGGGCCCGGGCAAGAGCGCGTGCATGCGCTGGCCAACGAGCTCGGAATCCAGACGTTCCCGACCTACACCGACGGGAAGAAGGTGTTGGAAGTCGAAGGCAAAGTGTCGACTTACAAACGATCGATTCCGTCGATGTCGGTTACCAACCTGATTCAGATGCAGGGAGCGCTCAGTTACTTGAAGCGGGTGCGGAAGCGGATCTCGCCTACCGGGCCGATGTCGGCTGAGGGTGCCGAGGCGCTCGATGGGGAGACGCTCGAGACTTGGCGCGCGCGGTTCGTGAAGTCGAGCAAGATCAACGCCGTGATGGATACCGCGATTCGAACGATCTTCGGTGCGGAAGCGCGCGAGTTGTCGGCCCTCTACTTCCTGATGTACCTCAACGCCGGGGGCGGCATGCTGAGTCTTTCGGAGGCTCGCGGAGGTGCGCAACAAGATCGGTTCGTCCCCGGAGCTCAGTCCATTTCACTGGCGATTGCAAAAGAACTGGGAGACTCGGTGACGCTTGGGCTGCCCGTCCGCAGGCTAGTCCAAAGCGACGACGGAGTGGATGCGGTGTCCGCGGTACGGAAGATCGGGGGCCGTTACGCGATCGTTGCAGTTCCACCGCCGCTAGCGGGGCGCATCGAATACGAGCCCTCCGTGTCGGTTGGGCGCGATCAGGTTACGCAACGCTTCGCGATGGGCGCTGCCGTGAAAGTGCTCATCACCTACGAGAGCGCGTTTTGGCGCAAGGCCGGGTTTTCGGGTGAGGCGGTGAGCTCGGACGGGCCCCTTAGCGTCGTGTACGACAACACGTCGCACGATGAGCGGCAGCCGGCGTTGATCGGTTTCGTCGTTGGAAGCCAAGCGCGGCAGTGGTCGGCACAACCGTTGTCGGACCGACAGCGCCGCGTGACCGGCGCCCTCGAGCGTTACTTCGGTGAAGAGGCGCGCTCCTTCCAAGAATATCGTGAGCTCGACTGGGGCGCGGAGCCTTGGTCGCGCGGAGGCCCGGTCGGCGGATTGCCCCCCGGCGTTCTCACGCACTCCTTTGCCCACTTGCGCAAACCGGAAGGTCGAATCCACTGGGCCGGCACCGAATCGGCAACCGAGTGGATCGGCTACATGGAAGGCGCAATCCAATCCGGCGAACGAGCCGCCGACGAAATCCTCCGCCGCCTCTAGGGGACACGCTCCACCCCTGCGAAGGGCGTATTTTCAACCTCTTACGACCCACACCGCGAAAACTCGGCGGGACCTTGGCGGGGAGTCGCGCAGGATTCGGGTTCTCGCGGTGTGGGTCGTAAGCGTTCGAGATCAGGGGACTTTTGGAGGTGGAGCGTGTCCCCTGAGGCGGACGATGACGTCTTTGGAGGCGGGGGTGTAGCTGGCTTCGGCGTATTTGTTGAGGGGGACTAGGACGTTTGCTTCGGGGAAGTAGGTTGCGACGCAGCGGCGGGGGATTGGGTAGGGGACGATGGTGAAGCGTGGGGCGATGCGGTGTGTGCCACCGAAGTCGTTGGTGATGTCGACCGCGGAGCCTCGGGTGAGGCCGGCTTCGTGCATGTCTTCTTCGTTCACGAATACGACGCGGCGGCCTCCTCGGATGCCTCGGTAGCGGTCGTCGTTTCCGTAGACGGTGGTGTTGTACTGGTCGTGTGTGCGCACCGTCATCATGCGGTAGGCGCCCTCGGGCAATGACAGGTCGGGCGCCGGGTTGATGGTGAACTTCGCCTTTCCGCTTTCGGTGTTGAACTTGCGTTCGCGGGCACCGTTGTAGAGGTGGAAGCCACCCGGCTCGCGCACACGCGCGTTGAAGTTTTCGAAGCCGGGGATGGTTTCGGCGATCAGATCGCGAATGCGGTCATAGTTCTCGACCAACCAACACCAGCTGACCGGAGTCTCGGGGCCTAGCACCTGTTCGGCGAGCCATGCGACGATTCCTGGTTCGCTGTAGAGCTCCGGGTCGGCGGGCTTGAGGTGGCCGTGCGAGGAGTGGACGACGCCCATCGAATTTTCGACGGTGACGAACTGTGGCCCGTAGGCTTGTTGGTCGATTTCAGAGCGTGCCAGGCAGGGCAGGATGATCGACCACTTGCCGTGAATCAGGTGACCACGATTGAGCTTCGTGCTCACGTGGACGACCATGTCGCAGTTTTCGAGGGCGTGGGCGGTGCGGTCGGTGTCGGGCGTTGCCTGAAGGAAGTTGCCGCCCATCGCAAAGAAGAGCTTTGCGCGCCCTTCGAGCATCGCGTGAATCGACTCGACGGTGTTGAAGCCGGGCTCGCGCGGCGGGTCAAAGCCAAAGACCTTTTGGATCTGATCGAGCAGTGCTTTCGATGGGCGGTCATGAATGCCCATCGTGCGGTCGCCTTGAACGTTGCTGTGGCCGCGCACGGGGCACGTGCCTGCGCCTGGCATTCCGATGCTGCCTCGCATCAAGAGAAGGTTGACGATCTCGCGGACATTGCCGACGCCGTTCTTGTGTTGGGTGAGGCCCATCGCCCAGCAAACGATCGTCTTTCGACTGCGCAGGATGATCTCGACTGCTTGGTCGAGCTCGGCGCGCGTGACGCCGGAAGCGTCGATGAGCGCGTCGACGTCTTGCGATTCCAAGTGCGCGCGCAGCTCGGCAAAACCTTCGGTGTAGAGGCCGATGAAGTCTTCATCGAGCACTTCGCCCGGCCTTTGAGCTTCGGCTACGAGCAGCAAGCACATCAGCGCCTTGAGCAGCGCGACATCACCGTTGATCTGCACCTGCAGAAACAGATCGGCGATCTGGGTTCCTCCGGTGAGCACCTGTCCCGGGCTCTTTGGATTCACGAAGCCCATCAAACCCGCCTCGGGTAGCGGGTTGATCGCGATGATCTGTGCGCCGTTCTTCTTGGCCTTCTGCAGGGCGGTCAACATGCGCGGATGATTCGTGCCTGGGTTCTGACCCATCACGATGATCGTGTCGGCTTCGTGGACATCGTCGAGCGTGACGGAGCCCTTCCCAATACCTACGGTCTGCCCGAGGCCGACGCCGCTCGATTCGTGGCACATGTTCGAGCAGTCGGGCAGGTTGTTGGTTCCAAACGCGCGCACGAACAGCTGATAGAGAAAAGCCGCTTCGTTGCTGGTGCGGCCGGAGGTGTAGAAGATTGCTTCGTTCGGGGAGTCGAGCGCTTTGAGCGCGTCGGCAACGCGTTTGAATGCTTCGCTCCAATCGATTGGCTCGTAGAAACGAGAGCCGGGGCGAAGCAAGAGCGGCTGCGTGAGCCTGCCTTGCATCCCGAGCCAGTAGTCCGACTTCCTTGCGAGGTCGTCGATGCTGTATCGCTGGAAGAACTTCCAATCGAGACGACGACGAGTGGTTTCCCACGCCGCCGCTTTTGCGCCGTTCTCGCAGAACTCGGTCAGCGCAGCGCGGTCGTCGGGGTCGGGCCACGCGCAGCCCGGGCAGTCGAAACCATCGGTTTGGTTCATTTGTCCGAGGATGCGAATCGCAGACGGGATCGAATGGCCGTGCTTATGCATGTGAGCAAACGCGGAACGCACGGATGCGAGACCGGCAGCCTTGTTCTTGGGCGGCTCCACTCGCAGGTCGTCGTCGGTCTCGGGTGGCTCGGCGCTGCTCGGCCGCTCGCCCGCCATCAACCCGCCTCCACCTGTACGAACTCCGCGTCGGTCGCTTCGAGCGGGATGCGCTCGCCGCCCGAGTAGACGTTGAAACGGTTCTCGCGTGCGAAGCCGACCAACGTGAGGTCGAAGCGCCGGGCGGTTTCGATCGCGAGGCTCGTTGCGGCTCCGATCGCCACCATCATCGGGAGGCTTGCCCGGACGGTTTTCTGAACGAGCTCGAAGCTCGCGCGGCTGCTGACCACGACGAAGGGGGGGGTCGAAGCGGGAGCAGGGCCTGCCAGCCATGCGCCCACCAGCTTGTCGAGCGCGTTGTGACGCCCAACGTCCTCCCGGTGCAGCACCAGCTCCCCCGTGTGATCGAATAGCGCCGCGCCGTGCGTGCCGCCGGTGTGACGGAACCAAGCCTGCGACTCTTCTAACGAGGCAAGCGCGCGCCGGATCGCGGCTGGATGGAACGCGTCTCCCTCTATTGGGACGCGCTCGCAGCCTTCTTTCGATAACGACTCGACCGTTCGCTCTCCGCAGACGCCACAGGCACTGGTCACCGTGAGATTTCGCTCGAGCAGTCGCGACGGCACGCCGACACCTTCCTTCAAGACGGCGCGAACGACGTTGTCGGGCGTATCGGAATGAAGGCAGTGACGGACGTTGATCAAATCATCGACTCCGCAAATGACACCCTCGGCATAGAGAAAGCCGGCGACCAGATCATGGTCGTGGCCAGGGGTGCGCATGGTCATCGCCAACGGGGTCTCGTGGCGTGAATGCGCCTCGCCGTGCTCTAGGATGATCTGAAGCGGCTCTTCCACCGCGACCAAATCGGTGGTCTGCTCCCGGCGCCGGAGCTCGATGCGCTCGACCTTCGTGGAAGAAACCGGGGTGCGGGCCATGACCCCGCAAGCCTACTGCGCATTAACCCTTTCAAAAAGGGGTCTGACCCCTTTTCGGCATCAGTAGACGCCGGGGATGATTCTGTAGCGGACTCGGTCGCAGTAGCGGGTCCAGTCGGCGCCGTACTTTTTTGAGCAGAAGTTGTGGTCTCGGCGTTCGCGGTGGATGAGGAGGACGGCGAAGTAGATCGGGTAGAAGTAGGGGAGGACGGAGTCGAAGAGACAGGGGAGGGACCAGGAGAGGGCCATCAGGATGTCGCCGACGTAGTTGAAGTGACGGGACCATCCCCAGAAACCCGACAGCAACAACTTCCCGCCCTGCTCGGTCTGGAGGTACTCGACTTTCTTGCCCCAAATCTTGGCGTGCTCGGGGTTGCTGCGGAACTTGTGTTTCTGCGAGTTGACGGCGCGGAAGATGTAGAGACCAACCATGTTGGTCCCCACGATCAGCACTGCGCCCCACCACGGCAACGAGTGCACGCGGTCGATGAGGTAATGCGCTTGGAGAGAGTAGGTCATCGGCACCCAAACCAAGTCACCGAACACCAGCATGTAGCCGAAGTTTTCGTGCTTGATGTCCATGGTGGTGAGGATCGCTTCCTCGTTCCAGAAGTAGTCGACGATGTAGAACATCTGGAAAAGCCACACGAGGATCATCGAGGTCGAGACGAACCCGTATTCTTCGTACTGGACGTAGGCAAACGAGGTATTGATCAGCACCCACAGGATCAACCCCGGACGGGCCTCGCAGAAGATCTTGAGGTCGAGTCCGTCGGGGCCCGGCGGGACGCGCGGGTTGTGCCCGGTTCCCATCCAGAAGTCGTGGATGAACTTGCCACTCAAATGGCGCGACTGCCCGTGCTGCTTGCCATACCAGTAGAGGTAGATGCTGAAGACAAAAGCGAAGATCGTCATGACGCTGATCAACGCGCCAAACTGGTCGTAGAGCTCGCGAATCGAAAATACGCCCGACCAATCCAGGATCGCGACGGCGATGAACGTCACGAGCAACGAGAACAAACCGTTCATGCGATAGGGCAGGCGGCTGCCGTCCGGAAGCTCGGCACCGAGCACTTCTCGCCCTGGTGCGTACTTTTGAAGGAGCGCCTGGAACGCAAACCAGACCCCGTAGATGATGGCAGCCCGTCCCGTTGGCATCATCGCTTGCGTGAAGCCCTCCCAATCGGCGTTCGCTCCGGGAAGCACGGCGCCGTCGTTGAAGCGCACGGCGAAGAACAGGTAGGCCGTGAAGAGGGGGAGCCCGATGATCATGGCGAAGTTGCCAGGCACTCCGCCGAACTCCAGCTTCTGTTTCTGCTCGGTCATCGGCCGGACTTTAGGACAAATGAGCGTGAGCGCGACCATCACGCGGAGAAACGAGGAAAATCCGCTCGAGAATGCTCGGTTCTGATGTACTGTTGGGCAACTGCCGGGGGGGAGACATTGATGCTTAGACCAAAGAAAACCATCCCAAGCCTCGTTGGAGCCACCCTAGCCATGTCCGGCTGCGGCGACGACGGGCACAAGACAACCACGATGACCGGCGAGTCCTTCAAAGCCTTCTGCGTGAAGGTCGGCGAGTGCTACCCGAACACGACCGCCCTCGACGAGTGCAATGAGCTTCAGCCGTATGTCGACATCTTGGCGGCTCAGTACTTCTCGAGCGAATGCGACGCGTTCTGGTCCAGTTATTTCAACTGTTTGTCCAACTTCACCTGCGAGGAGTTCATGGGTCCGGAGTACTACTCGTGCTACGACGATCTCGATCCAGAGATGGTCGAGCTCTGCGACTCGATGATCCCGGAGGTGTAGGTTCTTTCCGACGGCGTTCCTGCTAGGCTCTTCGCTCGATGATCATCGTCACCGGCACCAAGCGCTCCGGCACGTCGATGTGGATGCAGCTTCTCAAAGCTGCCGGCTTTCCGCCCATTGGCGATGCGTTTCCGCGCAACTGGGAAACGACGATAAAGGATGCAAACCCCGGGGGTTTCTGGGAGTCCGAGCTGAGGCGCGGGATCTTCTACAAAACAAATCCTGACCCAAAGACGGGGACCTATCTCTTTCCGGAGCAAACCGAGCGGAATGCGGTCAAGGTGTTCATCCCGGGGCTGATCAAGACCGACCGCGCGTTCATCGGCAGTGTCGTCGCAACCGTCCGCCCTTGGCGTCAATACGTACGCTCGGTGAGCCGGCTGTACGCCATGGAGCGACAAGCTCAGGAAGCCGCGCGCAAGGACCCGAGCAAAACGCGCCCCCCGCAGATCCTCATGTCCCCGATCATCGAGTGGTGGGTCGAGAACTTTTCGTTGATCAGCGACATCGTGACGCGCCGCTATCCGTTCTACATGGTGGCCTACGACTCGGTGCTCGACTCTCCCGAGGAAACCTTGCGCGATGTCTTCCGATGGCTTGGCGACGGCGACGTCGAAGCGGCGACGAAGGAGGTCGAGCCCGCTCTGCGAACCCAGGATGAGGACATGGGCGACGAACGCAGCGTAGATGAGCTAGACCTCGAGCCCGAAGTCATCGAAGTGTTCGATGCGCTTTACGACCTCGTTCTGAAACAGCATCCGCTAGACCAAGCGTTCGTGGACCGACTCAACCAAGCCAACGAGAGATTGAGCGACCGAATCGACGAGGATGTGAAACGAGTTGCACGGGGCCAGCTCGAAAGGAGGCGTTTCATGGAAGAGCGGCGCCGCCGCGCCCGAGAGGCCTCGGAGAGCGGCGAAGGTTCCGGTGAAGCTTGAGGTGTGAACGGTCCTTAGGGCCTTGCCTGTTACGGGACCTCACTATAGTACGGTGGCATGCGACTTAGGCGGAAAGTCTGCCTGCTAGGCGCTCCCGGGGTGGGAAAGACGAGCCTCGTCAGGCGATTCGCCGAACACCAGTTCGACGATGACTACGAGTCGTCCGTGGCGATGGCGATCTCCAAGGGAGGATTGGAGGTTGGCGATATCTCGCTCGAGATGATGCTCTGGGATCCAGGGGGAAAGGAAGCCTGGGCCCAGTACAACTCGTCGTTCATCTCCGGTGCATCGGGTCTGATGTTCGTCGTGGATGCCACCAAGCCTCGAACACTCGACCATTTGTTGGAGGCACAGACCAAAGGGCGGGGTTTCATCGGGTCACGTCCGTCGGTCCTAGTCGTGAACAAGATCGACTTGATCGCCGACCTTGCCTTGACCAAGGCGCAACTGGACGCAGCAGGCAAGCTCAACTGGCACTTGCTTCAGGCGAGCGCGAAGTCAGGGGACAGCGTCGACGAGGCCTTCGAGAAGCTGGGCGAGCTCATGCTCGAAGCGAGAAAGGCGTCCGCGTGACGGAAATACATCGCCGCCATTCGAAGTGATCAGTCGTCGTCGGTCGGCTTTGGGAGCAAGGAGGCCCGCTTCGCCGACGGACCCCACGTGTCGACCCGTGGGAGCATTTTGTAGAGGAGCCAGTGGTATGCGTTGCGCGGCAGGATCCGGCGCAGAACCGCGAACCACCGTGCATCGAAGGTTGCTGGGACCCGCAATGGAGGGCGCGTTCGGCGCATCGTCCTGATGACGACCTTGGCCACCGACTCCGGGGTGGCCGGTGACAACTGCATCAGCCGAGCGATGAAGGGCGCCATGTTCACGTAATGCTCGTGGTAGGGCTCCGAGAGCTCGTGCTCCGAACGACCGCTCTTGGGCGTGTACCTAACCCTTTGAAAACCGTCGGAGTCGACGAAGCCGGGCTGCACCAAGCTGACTCCAATCCCCCACGGCCGAACCTCGTACCAGAGCGCCTCGTGGGCCCCCTCGAGCGCGAACTTCGATGCGCTATAGGCCGCCATCGTCGGCATCGCCATCATCCCGCCCACCGAGCTCACGGTGATGATGCGGCCTTCTCGTTTCGCGCGCATTGCCGGGAGCACGAGTCGGATCAGCTCCATTGGCGAACGGAAGTTCACGTCCATCTGCGCAAGACGTTCATGCTCTTCGACGTGCTCCACAACGGCGCGATAGGAGATGCCGGCATTGTTGATCAAAATGTCGATGCCGCCCCAGTCGCGCTCGGCCTCTGCGACGATCGCTTCTCGCTCCTCCTGCTTCGTGACATCGAGCGGACGAATCCGAATGTGCTCTGATTCTGTGATCGCATGGACATCGAAGCGAGGGAGGGAGTTCTCTCTCGCCGTGAGAAAGACCCGGTACTTCGTTTTCGTCAGGGCGCGGGCAATGGCGAGGCCAATGCCTGTACTGGCGCCCGTGAGCAACACGGTCTTTTCGGACTCCATATGGATTTGAGTTTATAGGGGTCGGCACTTACACTGGAAGCACCTTTTGAAGGTAGGGGAGGATGCCATGGGATGGTTGTTTGCTCTGTTGGTGCTCGGTGTGGTGCTGATCGCTTGGTTTGGGGCCATGTACAATGGTCTCGTCAATCTCCGAAACCGCTTCAAAAACGCGTTCGCCCAGATCGATGTGCAACTCAAGCGACGTCACGACCTAATCCCCAATCTAGTCGAAACCGCCAAGGCTTTTCTGGCCCATGAGCGCGAGACGCTCGAAGCGGTGATCACTGCCCGAAACTCCGCCGAGCAGGCCCGAGAGCGGGCGGCTGCCGACCCAGGAGATGCTCAGGCAATGCAAGGCCTCACGAGCGCTGAAGCCGGGCTCAGTGGGGTGCTCGGGCGTTTCTTCGCGCTTTCGGAGGCATATCCCGACCTCAAGTCGAACCAAAACATGATGCAGCTCTCCGAGGAGCTCTCGACCACCGAGAACAAGATCGCGTTCGCACGGCAGGCATACAACGATGCCGTCATGCGCTACAACAACAAGTGCGAGATGGTACCGTCAAATCTCGTTGCGGGAATGTTCGGGTTCAAACGCGCCGAGTTCTTCGAGGTCGAGGCCGAAGACGAGCGCGCACCGGTCAAAGTTCAGTTCTGAGCGATGGACTTCTTCGAGGAGCAGGCCCTAGCGCGCAGGCGCTCTCTACGGCTCGCGCTTCTCTTTGCGGTCGCGGTCGTTGGCATCGTTGCTGCCGTCTACGCTCTCGCAATGATCTTTTACACCTCGGGGGCGACCGATGCCGTTGGGGTCGCATATGTGGTCGGCGACTACGACAACGTGGCCAAGCCCCTCCTCTCTTTTTGGAATCCTGGCGTGTTTCTGTTTGCGCTTGGCAGCACGGCTACGGTGATCGGCTTGGGATCGCTCTACAAGATCGCACAGCTACGAGACGGTGGTCCTGCTGTCGCGCTCGGTCTCGGTGGGCGCAAGATAGACCCCGACGCGACGAAGCTAGAGGAGCGCCGCCTGCTCAATGTCGTTGAAGAGATGGCCATTGCGTCGGGGGTGCCCGTTCCCGAGGTGTACGTCTTGGACCGGGAACCAGGCATCAACGCGTTTGCCGCGGGAAACACGACCAGCGACGCCGTGGTTGGGGTGACGCACGGCACTCTGCATTTGCTCCGGCGCGACGAGCTGCAGGGCGTCATCGCGCACGAGTTCAGTCACATCCTCAATGGAGACTCGCGCATCAACCTTCGCGCCATAGGGCTTCTGCACGGGATCTTCCTATTAGCCCTGATCGGTCGATTTCTGACCCGCGGCTCCACGCACAGCGGTAAGAAGGGAAGCAGTGGTGTGGCCCTCATCGGACTTGGGCTGTTGGCCATCGGCTCCATTGGCGTGTTCTTCGGGCGCATGATTCAGAGCTCGATTTCGCGGCAGCGCGAGCTCCTCGCCGATGCATCGGCGGTGCAGTTTACGCGCGACATCGACGGTCTCGTCGGGGCTCTCAAGAAGATCGGTGGCGCGGCGCCTCGTTCGTACCTCGACACACCCAAGGCGGACGAAGCGAGTCACATCTTCTTTTCCGACGCGATTCGACGGTTGCGTCTGTTCGCGGGGCTCTTTCGCACCCACCCTCCGCTCCCGGTTCGCATCCGCAAGCTGGAGCCTCAGTGGGACGGGGAGTTCACCGAGGTCGGGTTGCCGGACATCGCAGATGGGATGAGCACCCCGCCCGATGCCCCACCTGGGCAAGTGAATGCGTTTGCCGAGGCCCCGACCGAAGAAGCCGTGGGCCAAGCGATCGAGCACATTGGGAGCCCCCGCCCGGAGCAGATCACCTTCGCGCGGTCCCTTCATGCGGCGCTGCCGGACTCTTGGATTCACGCCGTCCACCAAGTCCCGATGGCACAGGCGATGATCTTCGGCCTCTTGCTCGCGCAGGATGAGGTGCTGGGCGGGACGGAGCTGGTGCGTGTGGCCGAGCTCACCGATCCGCAAACAGCGGATCTGACGCTGCGGTTTCACTCCGAGGCCGCGGAGCGTTCGTCTGCCGAGAAGATCGCACTGGTGGATATGGCGATGCCGACGTTGCGCAGCTTGTCCATCGACGAGTACGCGCGCTTTCGCCAAGTGGTCGACGCCTTGATGCAGAGCGATCGGCGGATCGATCTGTTCGAGTACACACTTAGCCGTATGATTCAGCGTCACCTTGCGCGGAACTTCGAAGGCGCTGGCCCAACACCTCTCCGGTTTCGATCGTTGCGGGTTCTACTACCGGAAGCACAGGTTTTGCTCGCAACGCTGGCACGGGTCGGAAGCCGAACCGAAGAGGAAGCCCAACGCGCGTTTCGGCACGGGGTGCGGACGCTTCAATTGAAAGGAACCGCCGCGGTGATCCTGCCTTCGGGCGAATGCACCTTGACCTCGGTCGATCGATCTCTTCAACGCTACGATGCCGCTACTCCCGCGTTGAAGCGGGGACTCATGCTGGCTTGCGCTGCTACCGTCATGGCTGACGACAAGGTGACCGACCGCGAGGCCGAGCTCATCCGCGCTATCGGCGATGCGGTCGATTGTCCCGTGCCGCCTTTTGTGCAATCGAAGTAACACCATGGAGACACGAAGCGTCTACGAGACCGACGACGAAGTGCAGGCCCTGGCTTTACAGGAAGCTTTGGAGTCCGAGGGCATAGCCGCCATGCTGGTCAATCATCGGGATACTGCATATCCGGGCATCACCGATCGGCAGCGGCACGGGACCGAAATTCGTGTCGAGGTCGACCAGGTTGCGAAGGCCACCCAGCTGATCGAGGAGTTCCTGGCAGCGCAGCCTGTGGAGGGGCCCCCGATGGCGCCCCCGCCCGATTCTGAGCCGGCTCCAGGGGTCCGTGGGCCCGGGTGGCTGGTCATCACCTTGATAATGCTCGGTTTATTGGGAGTCACAGCCTATATACTAAATGCCAATTAAGAGTTGGATCACGTTCCATTATGCGCTATAAGTTAACTGTTAGTAAAGGAAGCGCACGATGGTTATCACGGACACTTATGACCTTAGGGAGTTGGCGAAGCTGCTCAACTGGAACCCCGCTCACTGCAAGGTGATTCTCAAACAGCTCGGCGCCGATCCGGCGCAGCCGATTGACGAAGACACCGCTGCAAGAGTTGCCGGGAAGATTCGTCGGCCCTGGCCGCCGAAGGCCGCCTAATACCCGTTTTGTTGGACGAGCTTAACCGCTCGTTTGTCGATCATCATGCTGGGGGCATTGGTGTTAACACCGATGTTGCGCACCGCACCGACGCTTGCAATTGCCGTCCTTTCGTGAAAAACCAACTGGTGGCTGCGGCCAGGGGAGTCATGAAAACGCGCTGGGGAGCCGTGGGGTGTTTGGCGTTGGCCTTGGGGGTAACGCTCGGGTCCGGATCGGCGAGCGCGCAGTGCAGCACGCTCGACTCCGACATGAATGGTGTACCTGACGACTGCCCCGTCGGGACGACCAACGTAATCATCGGCGACGCGACTTCGGAGACGCTTACCGGAACGAGCGGCAACGATTGCATCTTCGGGCTGGGCGGCAACGACAACATCGATGGTCTCAATGGCGATGACCACATCTGCGGCGGCGACGGCGATGACACAATCCTCGGCGGCCAAGGGAACGACACCATCTTCGGGGAGGCCGATACCGATACCGTCTTTGGAGGCTTCCACTCCGACACGATAGATGGCGGCGACGGAGCCGACATCCTGAACGGCGAAGCCGGCACGGATACGATCCGCGGTCAGGCGGGCGCCGATACTATCAATGGTGGCTCCGCGAGCGACTTGATCTTTGGTGGCGACGGCGACGATACCCTGAGCGGAGGCGGGAACGCGGACACCATAAACGGTGAGGCTGGCGACGACACGATCAGCGGCGGCCTCGGTGATGACATCCTCGACGGCGGGGACGACGCCGACGACATTAGCGGCGGCGGCGGCAACGACACGATTAGTGGTGGCCTCGGTGATGACATCCTCTCGGGCGTCAATGGCGATGACACCATCGATGGCGGCGAAGGTGAGGACAATATCAGCGGCGGCGTCGGGAACGACATGCTTGCGGGCGGAAACGGTGACGACACGATTCGGGGCGATGCGGGTAACGACATCATCGACGGGGAAGCTGGCAACGACACCATGTTCGGTGACAACGACGACGACACCATCAACGGTGGCTCCGGATTGGACTGGGCTGACGGAGGCGCCGGTAACGACACGCTCAACGGTGGCGACCAGCCGGATACTCTGTTGGGCGGCACGGGGAACGACGTTATCAACGGCGACGGTGGCAATGACACCCTGCTGAG
>Ga0209456_10000053_pt1 | contig 56210 bp, 43 predicted proteins | sample COG_11_FD_184755 | JGI IMG/M metagenome (GOLD analysis project Ga0209456, IMG submission 184755) | Pelagic marine sediment microbial communities from the LTER site Helgoland, North Sea, for post-phytoplankton bloom and carbon turnover... | ecosystem: Environmental > Aquatic > Marine > Neritic...
TCGAGAGCATTTTATTCCCGAGATGCTGAAATCTGTGGAAGATTTGTAATGGGGGATCCGGGTGAGTGAGTCGAGCCACAATACGTCGGTCGCGTTTTCCGTCTACGACGGAGACGAGTTGCTCAGCACAGAAACGCTGAGCCAAGAGATCATCAAGATCGGTCGTCTGCAGACGAGCGATGTTCGCCTCGATGACGACAAGGTCAGCCGCATGCACGCGGTCATCGAAGTGACTGGGCCGGGTGAGGTGTTCATCATCGACCTTGGTTCGGCGTCGGGCACGCTCGTCAACGGCGAGAAGATCAACAAGCGGAAGCTGCAGACGGGAGACGAGGTGCAGGTCGGCAAGAAACGGCTGCACGTCGACATCATCATCGGAACGGTGGCGGTTGCCTCGAGTCCGCCCGTCGCGATGGCGGCGGGTGCCGGGGGCGCAACCCCAGTTGTCGACGAACGCGCGATGAACACGATGCTCGATGAAGAGTCGGAGCCCCGTGCCAAGACCGCGCCCGCGGCCGGCAAGTCGGAAGACGAGTCAGGGCCCAAGTTCAATCCTTTCGAGGTGGGCGCCAAGCGGGCGTCCCGTACGCCATTTGCGAACACCGTCGACGAAGATGGAGCCGAGTACGGACTCGTGGCCACCGCGCCTGCGCTTCCTTCTCACGAAATCGAAACCAACGAGCGTGCGATCGAGGTGTCCGTGCTTTGGGGCGACCGCAACGTCTTGAACGTCGACTACCTCACGCCGCCGCGCGACTACTACGTAGGCGAGCCGGACGTCGACGAGGTCGACTACGTGCTCGGGCACGACGCCATCGGCGTAGACCGGATGCCTCTGTGCATCGCGGAAGGTGCGGGCGTCACGGCGATTGTTCCCGAAGGCGCGAAGGGCGAAGCCACGATTGGCGATCAGACGCGTTCGTTCGACTTGATGCGGGGCCAGGGTGACTTCCGGCCGAGCTCAACGGTTACCGGGGCCTTGGAGTTCCCGGTGCCCGAAGGCGGCGCCGTCCGAATGAAGCACCACGACTTCACCTTCATCATCAAAGACGTGAAGGCCGGCAAAAAGGTTGCCGGCCATGCGAAGATGGACGTCCGTCCGATGATCTACGTTGCAGGTGCAGCGCTCTTCGCGAGCCTCGTCCTGACGATGTTCTACTTCCAGCCGCCGCGCCCGCGGGGGCTTTCCTCGGACCTCCTGGCGACCGACTCGCGCTTGATCCAGTTCCTCATGGAGCCGGAAGAGCTCGAGGAGCCCGAGCCCGAGTGGCTCAATGGCGACGACTCGCAGGGCGGCGGCACCGGCAAGGCGCACGAGGGCGAGCAAGGTCAGATGGGCGACGAGAAATCCGAGAAGACCAAGAACAAGTACGGCATTCAGGGGCCCGAAGACAATCCCGACCCGGTCATGGCGCGCGAGCAGGCGGAAGAAAACGCACGGAGCGCGGGCATCATCGGGACCCTGGCGTCGATGCAGGGCTCGTTCAATGCGCCCACTTCGCCCTATGGCGCGGACTTCGCGCTCGGCAACGATCCGACTAGCGCGCTCGGCGCGATGACCGGCAACGACATTGGTCAGAACTTCGGCTTTGGCGGCCTCGGGCTGCGCGGCACCGGTCGCGGTGGCGGCGGTCTCGGTCAGGGCACCATCGGCATGGGCAACTTCGGCACGATCGGTCGCGGTGGTGGCCGTGGTGACGGCGAGGGCGGTTATGGTCGCGGTGTCGGCGGGTTCCGCGGTCGCTCGGCAGGGGTGCCGCAGGTTCGCAGCGGCGGCGCCGAAGTTCGAGGCTCGCTCTCGAAGGAAGTCATCCGGCGCGTCGTGCGACGTCATATCAACGAGGTGAAGTTCTGCTACGAGCAGCAGCTCAACGCGCGGCCCGATCTGCAAGGCCGAGTGACGACAAAATTCGTCATCTCGCCGACCGGCTCGGTGCAGTCCGCGATGGTCGCGAACTCGAGCTTGCGAAACGAAGCGGTTGAGAGCTGCATCGTGCGTGCGGTTCGCAGATGGACCTTCCCGGCGCCCGACGGCGGCGGGGTAGTGGTCGTGAACTATCCCTTCCTGCTCGATGCAGCGGGCCAGTGATCGCCCGACTAGCGACCGAAAAGCGAGATTTCCCCGCGTTATCCCTGTTTTCCAGGGCCTGCGCCCACGTTCAGGGACAGGGAGCTCGTCTGAAACTGGCCAAAAAGGGTGAAACAGCGGAAAAAAGACCGGTGTTTGCAGTTGTTGGCTACGAGACAAATGCTGTAGGATTGAAGTGCTTGTGAATTTCCAAGCGTAGGAGGGAAGCATGCGCGCTCAGATGTTCGGGTTTGTGTTGGTGGGTCTACTCCTGATGGGCGGCAATTGTTCGCGCGCCCGCGTAGAGTCGATGAACGAGATGAATGCGGGGGTCGAGCTCGCGCAGATGAAGCGGTTCAACGAAGCCGCGCAAAGCCTCGAAAAGGCTGCTGCGATCGATCCGACGAATCATCAGGCGTACTACAACCTCGCTATCGTCAACGTCGAGCTGCGGTCGTTCTCCGCTGCACGTGAGGCGCTCGAGCGAGCCATCGTCGCGAAGCCCGACGGCGCAGGCTACCACGAGAAGCTTGGTACCGTGCTGATGGAGCTCGAAGATTGGAAGGGCGCAAAGACTGCGTTCACCAAGGCGCTCGAGCTCGATCCGTCGCTGTTCAAGGCGCACTTCAAGCTCGGACGTTGCAGCGAGGAGCTCGAGGACGCGCAGAGCGCGCTCTATCAATACACCGACGCAATTAAGGCCGGCCCACGGTTCTTGCCGTCGTACTCGGCGCTCGGCCGTTTGTACGCCGACTTGCGCTACCCGGACCAGGCCGCGCAGGTGTTGAGCGAAGCGCTCAAGGTCGCGATGCCCGGGACCGAAGAGGAAGCAAACATTCATCACCTCTTGGGCACCGTGTACCAGCAGCAACGCAAGTACGACGAGGCCATTGCAGAGTTTCAATCGGCGCTCGGGATCGTCCCGGGGCTCAGCGACGCGTTGTTTTCGCTCGGTTGGACCTACGCACTCCAGGGCAACGACGAGGAGGCGAAGCGCTACCTCGACAAGTACGTGATGATGGCGGGCGCGGACGCCCCCGAGCACTATGTGAAAGCTGCGCGAGACCGTCTTGCAGAATTGAGAACCGAATCGCCGTAGGGGGGCTGGGGCAAGATGTCGGAAGAACAATCGGGGGATGAGGTTCGAAAGATGACGGCGGACGACCTGGCCAAGCTCCAAAAGCTCGACGACGCAATCGCGAAGTTCGAGCAACAAAAGCGATGGTCGGACATGATCCGCTCCATCCTGAAAAAGGCCGAGCTGGTTCAGGCCCCAGGGGAGAAGGTGGAGCTGTTCCGTCAGGCGGGCACGCTCTATCTCGAGCGATCGAGCAACCAGGCCGAGGCGATCAAGTGCTTCGAGCATCTTCTCGAGTTCGAGCCGCACGATGCCGATGCGATCGAGCGCCTCACGCAGATGTACGAGAAGCGCCGCGATTGGGAGAAGCTGATTCGTACGATGCAACGAGAGGTCGAGCTTCTGCCCGAGGACGACCAATTGCTTCGCTACTGCGAAATGGCCGAGCTTGCCACGCAACGGCTACGTAAGCCGGACGTCTGCATCGAACTTTGGCAAAAGGTCCTCGACAGCGACCCGGAGAATCCGAACGCGCTGAGCAATCTTGCACAGCTCTACGAGCGTGCGCGCGAGTGGGAGCCCCTCGCCGAGGTATTGGAGAAGCTCGTTGGCAGCGACACCGACGTCACCTCGATGAAGCAGCAGCTTCAGAAGCTCGGGATGATCTACGCTGATAAGATCGGAAACGACGAAGGGGCCATCGGAGCCTTCAAGAAGCTGCTCGAGCTCGATCCGTCGGATCGCCGGGCGCAGGAGCAACTCAAGCGTCGCTATGTGTCCCTCGGCGCCTGGGACGAGCTCGAGACGTTCTACGCAGCGAATGAGAAATGGGACGAGCTCATCCGCATCGTCGAGCGGCAGGCTGAAGCGCAGGAGACCGGTCTCGAGGAGCGCGTTCCGTTGCTGTTCAGGGCGGCGCGCCTCTGGGAAGAAAAAAAGGGCAAGACGGATCGGGCTGCCCGCGTCTACGAAAAGATCCTTGCCGCCGATGCCGACAACGTGCAGGCCGCCGAGGCGCTGACGCCGATCTATGAAGAGGCGCACGACGCCCGCAAGCTGGTTTCGGTTCTCGAGGTCAGGTTCGCGCACGCCAAGAACGACGAGTCGAAGGTCGAGCTCTTGGGCAAGATCGGCCACGTGTTCGAGGAGCGCCTGAGGCAGCCCGAGGTTGCGTTCGAGCGCTACCTGGAAGCGTTCTCGTTGGCTCCCACGCACGACGAAGCCCGCGCGGACGTCGAGCGCCTAGCCGAAGAGATGAACGGCTGGGATCGTCTGGTGTCCGGTTTCGAATTGGCGATCGAGGCGGTGTCCGATCCGCATCAAGCGGTTCCGATTCGGCTCAGCTACGGCCAGACCTTGGCGCAGCTCGATGAAATCGACGACGCGATCGACCAGTTTCAGCTCGTCTACGAGCTCGAGAGTGACAACCGCACCGCCATCAGCGCGCTTGGGGACCTGTACGTCAAGACCGAGCGCTTTCGCGATCTGCTCGACATTTACTCGCGGCGGATCGAGCTCGAGGAAGACCCGGAAGCTCGCGTCGAGATCGCGTATCGCCGCGCCCGGCTGTTTTCCGAGGCGCTGAACGACTCCGACAAGGCGATCGATGCGTTCGAAGGCATCATCGATGAGTATGGCGTCGAGCAGGCCGACGCCTGTCGTGACCTCGAGCGGCTCTACGAGGCGCACGATCGTTGGCGAGAGCTCGGCCAGCTCCTCGAGCGCCGGATCGAGGCCGGTCCGGAGAGCCACGAGGAGCTCGCGGCGCTTAAGTTTCGGTTAGGTCGCGTCTGCGAATCGGAGCTGGCGGACAAGGCGCAAGCAGTGGAGCTCTACCGCGAGGTGCTCTCGCTCATCGAGGAGCACGATGGCGCGAAGGCCCAGCTCGAGCAGCTGCTCGATGATGAAGAAGTGGCAGCCGAGGCTTCGCGAGTTCTCGAGCCCGTCTACGAAATGAGCGAGGACTGGGTTCATTACGTCAACGCCCTCCGGGTTCAGCACGGTTTCAGTAGGGTGCCGCGTGAGCGGCTGCAGCTGCTCACACGCGTCGCCGACACGTACTTTCAACACATCGGCGACACCGAGCGGGGTTTCGTGTCGCTCAGCGAGGCCTTCCGAGAAGTTCCATCCGACACCGCGACCCTGCAGCGTCTCGAGATGCTTGCAAGCGAGCACGAGTTATTTGAGTCCGTGGCAGAGCTGACGAGTGATTTGGCTGCCACTGCGGAAGACCCTTCCTTGAGCCGGTCGCTTTGGATCAAGACCGCGCAGATTCACGAGTCACACCTCCAGAATACCGAAGCCGCAGTTTCGGCGTATCGGAAAGTGCTCGAAGCCGACCCTGGAGATTTCGAGGTGCTCGACTTTCTCGATACGCTCTACCGGGAAGCCCTACGCTGGCACGACCTGGTTGGCGTCCTTCGGGCGCGCGTCGAGGCCCACGTGGATCCGGACGAGAAGATAGGCGTTCTCGCTGAGATGTCTCGCATTCATGCGGATCTACTCGACGAGACCGCAGAGTCGATTGCGCTGCAAAACGAAATCCTCGAGCTCGACCCGACGAGTCGCGAGGCATTAAGCACCCTCGACGGACTCCTGGCGCGGCAGGGCCTCTGGAGCGACCTCGCCGACAACGTCGAACGCCAGTTGACGATGACCGACGACCCGGGCGAGCAGACGGTTCTTCTTCTTCGTCTCGCAGACATTCGCGAAGAGCGTATGGGTTCGACCGATTCGGCCATCGAGATCTACCGTGATGTGCTGGCCAACGAAGCTAGCAATCCGTCTGCGCTCGGCGCGCTCGAGCGCCTTCTCGAGTCGTCGGAGCACCAAGCGACGGTCGCCACGATCCTCGAGCCAATTTACAAGGACGCCGGAGCTGCTGCGCGGCTGGTCGACGTCTATGAAATTCAAGCGCACCATGCGACCGCACCCGAGCGGCGCCTGGAACTGTTCCACGAGATCGCCAAGTTGCAGGAATTCTCCCTGAGCGACCTGCACGGTGCCTTCGAGAGCTATGCACGGGCGTTCCGCGAAGATGCCGGAGATCCGAAGTCCCAAGAGGAGCTCGAGCGACTCAACGCTGCGGTGGGCGCATCCGACGCGCTGGCCTCGGTGTACGAGCAAGTCGTCGCGTCCTTGGATGACCCTGAGCTCGCGATTGGGCTGTTGCTTCGCGCTGCCGAGATCCGAGAGGAAGACCTCGGTCAACTCGAACGGGCCGTCGAGCACTACGAGAAGGTGCTCGAGATGGACCAGGAGCATCAGCGTTCGGCCGACGCATTGGAGCGCTTGTTCCAGCAGGCCGAGCGCTACGAAGACCTTGCGGGAATCTACCGCCGCAAGGCTCGGATGCTTCCCTCGGCGGCCGATCAACGCGAGCAACTCGCCAAGGCAGCGGCGATCTACGAGGACATCCTCGAAAGGCCTGCGGACGCGATTGCTGTTTACCAGCAGGTGCTCGAGGTCGAGCCCGGCGACATTGAAGCGCTCGACCGTCTGGTCGAGTTGCAGATGCAGCTCGGCAAGTGGTCGTCTCTGCTCGAGACCTACGAGCGCAAGGCCGAGGTCATTTCCGATCCAGACGTCCAAAAAGACCTCTACCTGGCGATGGGACAGGTCTACGAGGGGCAGCTCGAGGACTCCGAAAAAGCAATCGATGCGTATCAGCGTGTCCTCGAGATCGATCCGGATAATCTTTCGGCTCTCGGTCACCTCGATGGCTTGTTCGAGAGCAGCGCGCAGTGGCGAGATCTGCTGCAGGTGCTCGAGCGCCAATCCGAGCTGACGGTCGACAGCGATGCGCGCACGGAGCTTCGCTTCCGAATCGCTGAGGTTTGGCGGAGCCACCTGGAGGATCCGACGCGGGCGATCGAGATTTTTCGCGATATCCTAGCGGAGGCTCCGTTCCATCAACCGACGCTCGATGCGCTCACCACGATGACGCAAGATGCGGTCGAGCCCTTGGCGGCGGCGGAGGCGCTCGAGCAGGTCTACCTCGGGGCCGGCGAGTATCGAAAGCTAGCCGAGGTTCGCGAGGCGCAGATCCGTTTCACCGAGGACCCGGCCGAGCGCGTTGACATGCTTCAGCAGCTCGCCGAGATCTACGAGATTCAGCTCGACGATCCACCTTCGGCCTTCAACGCATTCGTCCGGGCGCTTCCGCTCGACAACGGGAACCACCTCACGCTCTCTTCGCTCGAGCGGCTCGCGGAGCAGACCGGCAGCTGGCATGAGGCGGCTTCTCGTTATGACGCGGAAGTCCAGAGAATGCGTGACGAATTTCCAGAAGATGTCGTGCACCTGGCCAAGCGCTCTGCCGTCATCAACGAAGTGCAGTTGGACGACGTCGATGCCGCGATTTCGCGATACCAGTTCGTGGTCGACGTCGACTCCGCGGACGTTGCGGCGATCGAGGCCCTCGACCGCCTCTACGAGCAGACCGAACGTTGGGACGACTTGGCGGCGACGCTCCAAAAGGAAGCCGCAATCGCCACGACCCCGGACGATATTCTGAATTTGCAGTTCCGCACCGGCCAGGTCTTCCAGAACCAACTGGGCAACGTGGATTCGGCCATCGCGCAATACCGGGAGATCGTTGCCGCGGCTCCCGAGTACGCACCGGCGGTCTCGGCGCTCGAAGACCTATTCTCGAACGGCGTGCGGCCGATGGAGATTGGCGAAGTGCTCGAGCCGCTCTACCGGATGCAGGGCAATTGGGATCAGCTGCTCAACGTGCAGGAGGTTCAGGTCGAGCAGCAGAGCGATCCGATCGAGCGCGTCGTCATGATGCACCGCCTTGCGGAAATCGCCGAGGACAAGGCCGCCGATCACGGGCGCGCGTTCCGGTGGATGCAAAAGGCGTTGCTCGAGGACCCGAGTCACGACCATTCGCTCGGAGAGGCCGAGCGCCTTTCGGCAATCGTCGATGGCTGGACCGAACTCGCCACCACGTACGCCAACGGCATTCAGCATACCGGGGATCCGCTCAACAAGGCGGAGCTTGGCCGCCGTCTCGCCAAGGTGTACGAGGAGCAGCTCCACGACTTGGAACGCGCCGAAGAGACGTATCGATTCGTGCTTGGCGTGGACGACCACGACGAGAACGCGCTCGTGGCGCTGGACCGCATTTACACGGAGCACGGAGCACATCGGGCGCTCGCGCAGGTGCTCCGCAAGCGTATCGAAGGGTCCAACAATAGCTCGGAGCTCATCGATCTGCACTTCCGCCTCGGCACCGTGCTCGAGCAACGACTCGGTTGCACCGACGACGCCATCGAGGTCTTCAACAAGCTGCTCGATGACCACGACTCCGAGCACGCCGACACCATTCAGTCGCTTCAGAGCATCTACGCGAACCTCGAGCGTTGGCCCGAGCTCTTCGCTGCGTTCGAGAAGGAGCTCAGCATTGCGCTCGGCGATTCGCAGCAGGCGGATGTGTTTGCGCGTATGGCGAAGCTTTCGTCGAACCGGCTCCGCGACTCGGAAAAGGCGATCGGCCTATGGCAGCGAGTTCTGGACCTTCGTGGCGAGGATCCTGAGGCGCTCAACGCGCTTGGCGACATCTATGCATCCCAGGGCAACTGGCGCGACCTGGTCGACGTCCTCGAACGCGAAGCTGCGGTCGCCGAAGACGATACCTTCCGCATTCAGGTGTACTCCGACCTCGCCAGGGTCTGGTACGAAAAGCTTGGGCGCGAGCGCAACGCAATCGAGAACTGGGAACGGGTTCTCGACATCGATCCGGGCAACGCCTACGCCCTGTTCAGCATTGCCGAGATCCAGAGGGCTGGGGGTCAATCGCGAGAGCGCGCGGACACCTTGCAGCGGATCATCGACGTCGGCGCGGCAACCCTCGAGGATGCTGATCTCGTCACGGTCTACATGCAGCTCGGTCACATCTACGGCAACGAGCTTCAGCAACCGAGCGACGCCGTCGACGCCTACAACAACGTACTAACCATCGACCCGGCTTTCTTCGAGGCGCTCGACTCGCTCGAGCTCATCCATCGCGAACAGGGCGAATGGGAAGAGGCGATTGGGGTCATGGAGCAGCGGGCGCAGGCGCTCGTCGACCCGCAGGACCAGGTTCGCCAGCTCATCGCCGTTACCGAGGTCTGGGAGGCCGAGGTAGGCAATAAGGACGGTGCAGCAGGCGCGTTCGGACGCATTCTCGAGGTCGACCGGATGCACGAGTATGCGTTCTCCGAGCTGCAGACGCTGCACAAGGACGCGGAGCGTTGGGACGAGCTGATCGACCTCTATGTGACCCGCATTGAAGCAACCGAGGACCGCGATGAGCGCATCGAGCTCTTGCGTGCGGCTGCCCGGGTCTACGAAGAGCAGCTCGACAACCCAGAGCAGGCGTACCACACGCTTTATATTGCCTGGACCGAGGATTTCTCGAACAAGAACACCGCGGTCGACCTCGAACGGGTCACCGCCGCGAGCGACCGCTGGAACGAGCTTCTGACGTCGGCAAACGCCGTCTTGCAAGAAGGGCAGGAGCCCGACACACAGATCGCGATCTGTCTCTGCTGCGCGAAGTGGTACGGGCAGGACCTCGGACATCCCGAGTACGCGATTCCGTACTACGAGCAGATTCGAGCGCTCGACCCGAGCAACGCCAAGGCCTGGTGGCAGCTCGGCGATCTCTACGAGACCACCCAGCAGTGGGACAAGCTCGCACAGGCGCTTGCCAAGCTCGTCGAGCTGAACAGCGACGACGAGGTCAAGGCCAACACCTACGTGCGCATGGGCGACTTGGCCGATGACCGCTTTGCCATGCGGCAAGAGGCCGAGGACTACTACCGCCGGGCGCTGCACATACAAGATAGGCACGTCGGAGCCTTGGAGGCGCTGGAGCGCATCTACCGCGAGGAGGGACGCTCCAACAAGCTGTTAAACATCCTCGAGCGCAAAGCCGAGGCTGTCGAGGACGTGGACAGCATCGTGTCGGCGCTCTTGCAAGTCGCCGAGGCCTACGAGGAGCGCTTCAACGACCCCAAAGCGGCCATCGAGAACTATGAGAAGGCAGCCGAGCTTTCGCCTTCGGACCTGAGCGCGCTTCGAGGTTTGAAGCGCTTGTACACGCAAGAGGGCCGTTATCAGGAGTTGATCGGCATCCTCGAGCGCGAGTACGAGGTGGTCGCGACCGAGCGGGAGCGTATCGAGATTCTGATGCGACTCGCAGAGATGTGGCAGCAGGAGTTCCGCAAGCCCGAGAACGCGGCGGAGCGCTTGGAGCAGGTCCTCGACATCGACCCGCTGCATGACGGCGCCCTCAACCAGCTCGCGGAGCTCTACCGAACGATGCAGCGCTGGGATGATCTGGTGCGCACCTACGATCGTCATGCGAGCGCGACGACGGACACCGAGGAGCGGGTTCGTATCTTCCGTGATCTCGGTCAGGTGTACGCCTCCCACAAGGACGACGCCGAGTTGGCGATCGACAGCTATCTCAACGCCCTCAATCTCAACGAGTACGACCTGTCCAGCCTCCAGGCGCTGACGAAGCTCTACGAGCGAAAGGGTGACTACTCTGCGGCGCTGGACACGATGGGCCAGCTCGCCGCGGTCGTGGACGAGCCGGCCGAGCAAGTCGCGCTCAAACACCGCATGGGCCGCATTCTCGACCAGGAGCTCGGGGATCGAGTCTCGGCGCTGGAGCAGTTTCAAGCCGCGATCGACTTGGATCCCTCGCACCTTCCCTCGCTCGAAGCGATGCGCAGCATTCACGTCGATTCCGGCGATTGGGTAGCGGTGGCCAAGACCCTGGGTCTGGAGGTCGAGCACACCGAGAGCGACCGTATTCGGGCCACCCGGCTCGTCGAGCTCGGCCGCGTTCGTGCCGAGAGGCTTGATGACGAAGCGGGCGCGGTGCAGGCCTTTGAGGCGGCGTGTGCGGCCGACCCGGACAACGAGGACGCCATGCTGCCGTTGGTCGATTCGTACATGGCCGACGACCGGCACCAAGACGCATTTCCACTGCTTCAGACTCTGGTGCAGCGCTGCGAAAAGCGTGAGCAGCACGAGCAGCATCGGCTGGCATCGATGTTGGGCGAGACGGCGACCAAGCTCGGCGAGGCCGATGAGGCCGTCCGGGCCTACGCGCGAGCGTACGAGATCGACAACGACGACTCAGCGACGCTCAAGGGGCTCGCGGGAAGCTACTTCCGGGCACAACGCTGGGACGACGCGTTCAAGTACCATCAGCTGATTCTGGTTCAGCACCGCGACGCGCTCGGCAGAGACGAGATCACCGAGGTCTTCTATCGACTTGGTGTCGTCAAGCGAGAGCAGGGCGAGGACAAGAAGGCGCGCAACATGTTCGACAAGGCGCTCGAGGAGGATACGCACTACGTGCCCGCGCTCGAAGCCATGGTCGACCTGCAAGCGACCGAGGGCGACTGGGACTCTGTGGTTCAATACAAGAAGCGCATTCTCGATGTGGCTGACGAGCCTTCGGTTCGGGCGGCGCTCTTGGTCGAGGTCGGTGATCTCTGGCAGGAGAAGCTGGGGGATCCCGATGCGGCAGCAGAGGCGTTTACCGAGTCGCTCGACCTCGAGCCCGAGAACCACGTCGTGCTTCACAAGCTTCTGGTGGCCTACCAGGCCGCCGAGCGGTGGTCAGAGGCCATCGACGTGATCGAGCGCGTCTGCGAGCTCGAAGAGCGCGACGACGCCAAAGCCAAGTACACCTACACAATCGGCGTCATCCTGCGGGACAAGCTGGAGGACGAAGACGCGGCCCTCGAGCGCTTCAACGAGGCACTCGACATCGACAGCACGCAGCTCAAGCCCTTCGAGGCCGTCAACAAGCTGCTGAACCAGCGCAAGGACTGGAAGGCGCTCGAGCGGGCGTACCGCAAGATGCTTCACCGCATCATCAACGAGGGCAACACGGACCTCGAGCACAATCTCTGGCATACGCTCGGCATCATCTACCGCGACCGCCAACGTAATTTCGATGCGGCGGCAGAGTCGTTCAAGATGGCCTCCGGCCTCAAGCCCGACGGCGCCGTCGAGCACCAGATCCTCGCCGAGCTCTACGCCACGATGCCGGACAAAACGAACGAGGCGATTTCGGAGCACCAATGGCTCCTCGCGGCCGACCCGAACCGGCTCGACTCGTACAGGGCGCTCTACAAGCTCTACTTCGACGCGCGAGCCTACGACAAGGCCTGGTGCATCGCTCGCACGCTGACGCACTTCAAGAAGGCGGACGAGGAACAGCAGAAATTCTACCAGCAGTACAAGCAGGATCGCGAGATCCAGCCGAAGACGCGGCTCAGCAACGAGAACTGGGTCAAGGACCTGATGCACTCCGAGCAAGACATCTACATTTCCAAGATCATGGAGGTGATCGCTCCGGTGGTTCGGGCGTCTTTGGCGGTGACCGACAAGAAGCTGAATCTGCACAAGCGCAAGCCGGAAGACCTCGCCAACCCGAGCCTCGCGCTCGCACGGCAGTTCAAGTTGGCGCAGAACGTGTTGAACGTCACAATCCCGGTTCGCCTCTTCATACAGAAGGAGCTTTCGGGCGCGCTTCGCGATGAGGCAAAGAGCAACCCGCCGGCAATCATCACCGGGTACACGCTGCTCTCGGGATACCGGCCGGTCGACCTCGCGTTCGTTTGCGGGCGTCACCTGACGTACTACCGCGGCGAGCACTTCATCCGTACGATGTATCAGTCTCACACCGAGCTGAGGACGCTCCTGCTGGCCGCCATGCGTGTGGTCGGCATGGGAGGCGGCGACGCGACGGTCGAATCGACGGCGAAGCAGCTGGCAAAGCACATGGATCAGCCACATCTCGACGTGCTCAAGCAGGTTGTTCGCAAGTTCGTCGACGCCGGCGGCCATGCAGACATCAAGCGGTGGATGCAGGCGGCCGAGATCACCGCGCTTCGTGCCGGCCTGCTTCTGTGCGACGACGTGGACACTGCGGTTCACATGACGCAGCAAATCGCTTCTGAGTCCACGGCCGACCTCGCGCCGCGCGAAAAGGTCAAAGAGGTCGTGCTCTTCAGCATCTCGGAGAGTTACTTCCGCCTGCGCGAGCAGCTGGGCATCCAAATCAAGGTCTGAGCGAGGCGAGCGTGCGCTGGCTCCTGTCATGTGACAGGGCTTCGGCATGCTGGTGCTCGAGCTCGATAGTGAAGCCGGTACGCTCGACCTCGGGCGGTCCGTGGCCGCTGCCCTCGAGGGCGGCGACGTGATCGGGCTCGAAGGCGGGCTCGGAGCCGGCAAGACGACGTTTGCGCGTGCCGCGATCCATGCCCTCGGCGTGTCCGAGCAGACCCCCGTAACCAGCCCGACTTTTGCTCTGCTGCATCAGTATCAGGGGCGCCTAGCGATCGTCCATGCGGACTTCTATCGCCTTGCCGACGAGGCGGAGCTCGAGGAGCTCGGAGTCGACGAGCTGCTCGAAGAGGGGGCGGTGCTCTTCGTCGAGTGGGGTAGGAAGTTCCCCGGGATGGCGAGGCGCACCGATCTCTTGCTGGAGTTGGAGATCGTGTCCGACCTCGCTCGGCGAGCTCGATTGCGTCCGCAAGGCGTGCGCGGCGATGCGATCATCAGCGCTCTTCGTAAGCGACTCCGAAGCTGAGGGATTCCCGGTTGCAGCGTCCAAAGGGCTCTGGTAAGCCCGCGCGAACGTCCAGGTTGAACCAAATCGATGCCCCGCCGCGATGATATTGAAAGCATCCTTCTGATTGGGTCGGGGCCTATCGTCATCGGGCAGGCCTGCGAGTTTGACTACTCCGGAACCCAGGGCGCCAAAGCGCTCAAGGAAGAGGGTTACCGGATCATCCTGGTCAACTCGAATCCCGCGACGATCATGACCGACCCGGAGTTTGCGGATCGGACCTACGTCGAGCCGCTCACTCCGGAGATCCTCGAAACGATCATCGAGCGCGAGAAGCCGGATGCGGTCCTTCCGACCCTCGGTGGACAAACCGCTTTGAATCTCGCGTTGGCGCTCGCCGACCGAGGCATCCTCCGAAAGCACGGCGTCGAGCTGATCGGTGCGAACGTCGACGCCATTCGTAAGGCCGAAGAGCGGGAGCTCTTCAAGGCTGCGATGGACAAAATTGGGCTCGGAAGCGCGCGCGCGGACATAGCCCGCACCATCGAAGAGGCCAACCAGGCCGCCGAACGGATTGGCTTCCCAATCATCTTGCGCCCGTCGTTGACGATGGGAGGTTCGGGCGGCGGCGTTGCCTACAACAAGGCCGAGTTTGACGAGGCGATTCGGTGGGCGTTTCAGTGCAGCCCGATTCACGAGTGCTTGATCGAAGAGAGCCTCATCGGTTGGAAGGAATACGAGCTCGAAGTCATCCGGGACAACGCCGACAACTTTGGCGTCATCTGCACGATCGAGAACTTCGATCCGATGGGCGTGCACACCGGCGACTCGATCACGGTAGCGCCCGCCATGACGCTCACCGACCGCGAGTATCAGCGCCTTCGAGACGCGGCTCGCGCAATCATCACCGAGATCGGCGTCGATACAGGTGGCTCCAACATCCAGTTTTCCGTCAACCCAGCAGACGGTCGCGTGATTGTCATCGAGATGAACCCACGCGTCTCGCGTTCGAGCGCGCTCGCCTCCAAGGCTACGGGCTATCCCATCGCCAAGATCGCGGCTAAGCTCGCCGTCGGCTACCGGCTCGACGAGCTTCAAAACGACATCACGGGGACGAGCGCCGCGTTCGAGCCAACCATCGATTACGTCGTCACCAAGATTCCCCGTTTCGCGTTTGAGAAGTTTGCCGGCGCCGACCCGCGCCTCACGACGCAAATGAAGTCGGTCGGCGAAGCGATGTCGATCGGTCGGACCTTCAAGGAGTCGCTCCAAAAAGCGGCGCGCTCTTTGGAGACCGGCAGGGACGGGCTGACCTCCCTCCTCAACAAGGTCGACTATCGCGACCTCGCAGCGCAGGTGCGGCGGCTCATCGAGACCGGCGAAGCGATCAATACGGCCAAGCCGATGTTGGGCGATTTGCCGGACGCCAACGAGGCGGAGCTTCGAGAGTCGATTCTCGACCTGGTTCGGACGCCATTGTCGGATCGGCTCTGGTACCTGGCCGACGGCCTGCGCGTCGGGCTCACCGTCGAAGACCTTCACGGGGCTACTCAAATCGATGTTTGGTTCCTCGAGCAGATGCGCCAGATCGTCGCATTTGAGCAGAGCCTGAAAGAGGCGGCGGATGAGCCGCTCAGCGAAGCGCTCCTTAGACAGGCCAAGGAGCTCGGGTTCAGCGACGCTCAGATCGCGTCGCAACGCGGACAACAGACCAAAGAGGTGCGCGCAGGCCGGGCTGAGCACAGTGTCGAGCCGGTGTTCTCGCGCGTCGACACCTGCGCGGCGGAGTTCCCGGCGCTCACCCCATACATGTACTCGACCTGGGGCCTCGACAGCGAGGCGCGGTCCGACAGCGAGAAGAAGAAGGTGATGATCCTCGGCGGCGGTCCCAACCGAATCGGCCAGGGGATCGAGTTCGACTACTGTTGCGTTCATGCCGCATTCGCCCTCAAGGAAATGGGGTTCGAGACCATCATGGTGAACTGCAACCCGGAGACGGTTTCCACCGACTACGACACCTCGGACAAGCTCTACTTTGAACCGCTGACCTTCGAGGACGTGATGCACATCGTCGACGTCGAAAAGCCCGACGGCATCATCGTGCAGTTCGGTGGGCAGACGCCGTTGAGGCTCGCGGTGCCGCTCGCTCGTGAGGGCGTGCCGATCCTCGGCACCTCGGCGGACGCGATCGACCGTGCTGAGGACCGGGAGCGATTCGAGGAGCTGCTGACCAAGCTCAGTCTCGATCGTCCGCGCGGCGGCATCGCCAAGGGCACCAAGGACGCCTTCGCGGTCGCCGAGGAAATTGGATTCCCGGTCGTCGTTCGACCGAGCTACGTGCTCGGCGGGCGTGCCATGGAAATCGTGCACTCCCAAGAAGAGCTCGCGCGATACATGACCGTCGCTCTCGAAGCCGTCGCCGACGCGGAGACGCAGACCATCCTCGTCGACGAGTTCTTGAAGGACGCAATCGAGGTCGACGTGGACTGCGTCTCCGATGGCAAGAACGTGGTCATTGGCGGCCTGCTCCAGCACATCGAAGAAGCTGGGATCCATTCTGGTGATTCTTCGATGGCGCTTCCGGCGCATGCTCTTCCGCCCGATGTTCTCGCCACGCTGCGTTCCTCGACTCGCGCGCTTGCGTTGGAGCTTGGCGTCGTCGGTCTCATGAATGTCCAGTTCGCCGTGCGGGGAAGCGCGGTTTACGTCATCGAGGTCAACCCCCGAGCCTCGCGAACGATTCCATTCATCAGTAAGGCCATTGGTGTGCCGCTGGCCAAGGTCGCCGCCAAGGTGATGGCAGGTGCCACGCTCCGTGAGCTCGACTACACACGCGAAGTCGTGACCGACCACATCGCCGTCAAAGAGTCGGTCTTTCCATTCACGAAGTTCCCGGGCGTCGATACGATTCTGAGCCCCGAGATGCGCTCCACGGGGGAAGTGATGGGCATTGCCGACAACTTCTCCGACGCGTTCTACAAGGCCCTTCTTTCAGCGTACACCGAGCTTCCCGACAAGGGCAAGGTGTTCATCAGCGTGAAAGAGAGCGATAAGCCCGCCGCTACCGAGGTGGCGCGCCGTCTCACGGACCTGGGCTTCGACATCGTCGCGACCAAGGGCACCCGCACGGTGCTCCAGCGCGCCGGGGTCCAAGCCGAGAGCGTCCACAAGGTGGGCGAGGGCAGACCGCACAGCGTCGATCTGCTTCAGAACGGCGAGATCGCCCTCATGGTCAACACCACGGCAGGGGCCAAGGCCATTCGAGACAGCCGCTCGATGCGCCGCCAGACCGTCCTGAGCGACGTGCCGTACTTCACCACCATTGCAGCTGCCGTCGCGGCCGTGGACGCTATCGAAGCGCGGCGCCTCAGGCCACTGACGGTCTGCTCGCTTCAGGAGTACCATGCGCGCAACCGCGAGCTTGCGACGCTACGGCCGCTCAACCCCTAGCTTAGGGTTGCCTTATTTCTGGGCACACATTACGAGGGTGGGATGGACCGGGTTCCGATGACCCCCGAGGGGCATGCCAACCTCACCGCTGAGCTCAGCGCGCTCAAGGCGGAGCGGCCCAAGATCTCCCAGGAGATCGGCATCGCTCGCGATCACGGGGATCTCAAAGAGAACGCTGAATATCACGCCGCCAAAGACAAGCAGGGCATGTGCGAGGCGCGTATCGCGGAGATCGAAGACAAGCTTTCGCGCGCCGAGGTCATCGACCCTTCGACGCTCGGTGGCGACAAAGTGAAGTTCGGCGCGTTCGTCGAGCTCGAGGACGTCGACAACGGCAAGGTCGTCACGTACCGCCTGGTCGGCCCCGACGAGTCAGACCTGAAACAGGGCAAGATTTCTATCACGTCTCCTGTGGCGCGCGCCATCGTTGGTAAGGAAGTGGGTGACGAGGTGGTCGTCCACACGCCCGGCGGCATTCGAAACTACGAAGTCAGCGACGTACGCTGGGACTGAGGGAGCCTCGGTTCGAGGTAGCGAGCGTCCGTGTCTACACTGCTCGATCATCCTGTCGAAACCTTGCCCGGGATCGGACCCACGACGGGCGCGCATCTGCGTGACCGCGGGTACGAGTCGGTAGGCGATCTCCTGTGGCTCTTGCCGCGTGGGTACGACGACCAACGGACGCCGATGCCCATTCACCTGCTGCAGGATGGCGACTACGCGGTGGTCGAGGGGGTCGTCCGAAGGGCGCGCTCGTATCCTCGCGGCGGTCGCATGGGGTTCGAAGCCCGCCTGGAGTCTCCGGAGGAGTTGTCCGAAGGGGAAGGCTACCGGGAGCTGAAACTGGTCTGGTTTCGCGCGATTCCGGGGCTATCGAAGCGGTTCGCCGAGGGAGAGAGAGTCCGCGTCGCCGGAAAGGTTCACGACTATCGCGGCACCGCGACTATTGCGCACCCGGAGTCGCTTGCTGCTGACGCGCCGGGCGCCATCGAGCCGCGCTATCCAGAGATTCCAGGTGTTCGTCGCAAGGCGCTCCGGCGGGCAGTGCGGGCAGCCGTCGACCGTGCCGTGGCAGAGGTCCCCGATCTGATCCCGGCTGCGCTGCGCGCCGAGGTGGGCGCGCCCACAGTAGGAGAGGCCTTGCGCGCAATTCACGTTCCCGATCCAGCAACGTTCGATGCAGAGGCGGACGGTGCGAGTCGGGCCCAGCGGAGACTCGCGCTTGAAGAGCTGGTGCTCTGGGAGCTTGCACTTCGTCTGCGTCGCGCCTCGGAGCGGGGCGGAATTGCTCGAGGGTTCGAGATCGAGCCTGCCGTGTCGACGGCGTCGGCTGCCTTTCCCTTCGATCTAACGGAGGCGCAACGAACTGCAGTCGCCGAGGTGAGCGAAGCCTTGAGCAGCGAGACGCCCATGCGCCGATTGCTTCAGGGTGATGTGGGGTGCGGAAAGACCGCAGTCGCGATGGTGGCCTGCGCGCAGGTCGCTTCAGGCGGTGCACAGAGCGTATTCTTGGCTCCAACCGAATTGCTCGCCGACCAGCACGCTGAAACGCTGCGGCCGACCGCCGAGGAGCTGGGTCTCCGCCTGGGCGTGCTCACCGGCGCGCTAAGCAAAGATCGGCGACGCTCGATGCTCGACCGTCTGGCCACCGGAGCAGTCGACTTGGTCGTTGGGACGCACGCCCTTCTGAGTGGCGAGGTTCGCTTCGCCGACCTCGGCCTGGTCATCGTCGATGAACAGCATCGATTCGGCGTTGCGCAGCGTCTCCGCCTCGGCACTCGGGGCTCCAACCGGCTGCCACATCTTCTGGTCATGACTGCGACTCCGATACCTCGGAGTCTCGCCTTGGTTCTCTACGCAGGGCTCGAGCTGACCAGCATCGATGCCAAGCCACCGGGACGCGTTCCCGTGACGACCAGGACAATTCCGCGATCGAAGCGCGATACCGTCTATCGGCAGATCGAACGGGCGCTCCAAGCCGAGGGCAGGGCGTTCGTCGTGTGTCCCGCCATCACCTCCTCGGACGAGCTAGTCGGCGTCGACAAAACGACGACCGAAATGAAGGAGCGGTTTGGAGACGACCGCGTAGGGCAGATCCACGGCCGTCTCTCCGGGGAAGAGCGTCGCGACCTGATGCGTTCGTTTGCGCAAGGCGAGCTCCAAATCTTGGTCGGCACCACGGTCTTAGAGGTCGGAGTCGATGTGCCAGCGGCGAACATCATGGTGATCGAGCAGGCCGAGCGCTTTGGGCTTGCACAGCTGCACCAGCTCCGCGGGCGCGTTGGGAGAGCAGGTCAGCGAAGCGCATGTCTGCTCAGCTTCGGTGAACCGCTGTCCGCGGACGCCGAGGCGAGAATTCAGGCCTTGTGTGAGACGGACGACGGATTCCGCCTGGCCGAACGAGATCTCGAGATACGAGGCCCTGGCCACCTTTTCGGCTACCGCCAGTCCGGAGCAAGTGGGCTGCAATTCTCAAACTTGGCGAAGGATCAGACGCTGCTCCAGCATGCTGGCGATCTGGCCGATCGCATCATCGGGGCCGATCCGAAGCTCTCCTCGCCCGAACACGCCAGTGCCCGTGCCGCGGTCGGCCGCTGGGAACGCGGTGCGGCCGTCCGCGAAGACGCTGGATGAGGCCGAATCGCGGGTCGTCCGCCTGATTGCGGGCTTCTTGACGCACCCCTGCTACCCAGGTAGTTGCGAACTATGCCGCTGGTCCACCACGCGCAGCGAGAAGTCACCCTCAAGGTCGTCTATTACGGCGTTGGGCTCGGTGGCAAGACCACCAACCTCGAAACCATCCACGCACAGACGCGGCCGGAGCGCCGAGGCAAGCTCGTTTCGGTGAACACGGAGGCTGAGCGGACGCTCTTCCTCGACTTCTTGCCGCTGCAGCTCGGGGCCTTCCGCGGGTACACCGTGCGCCTTCATCTCATCTCGGTCCCCGGGCAAATCGCTCAGGACTCCACGCGTCAGATGGTGCTCCGCAACGTCGACGGTGTGGTGCTCGTCATCGACAGCCAAGCCGACGCGGTCGACGGGAACAACTACAGCATCCGCAACCTCGACTACAACTTGCGACAGCACGGCATCGACCCGGATCGAATTCCGATGGTCGTGCAGTACAACAAGCGCGACCTTGCCGGTTGCCTCGACGTGGACGAGCTCAGCGAGCGGCTCGGAGTGCCCGACGGCATTCCCGAGCTCGTTGCAAGCGCTCGAGACGGCTGGGGCGTGTTCGAAACGGTCAAGTCGATCGTGCGGGTGTGCATGCATCAGCTTGGCGACCCGAGCCTTCGAGACGACGGCCGGGTCGAGTGCCTGCTCGACGAACCGCGCGGTCGTTTCTACCCGAGCGGTCCCGTCTCGATGATCCACGCGTTGGCGCCCGAGCAAGAGCTCGACATCGCGGATCTCGAGCTCGTAAGCGGTAGCTAGGCGATGAAGCCACCCGGCCCAGAGTCGGTCGCCGATCGGGTCCAGACGGTTTCGCCGACGATCGAGATGCTGCCGGTGCGCACGCCCACTCTGCCGCCTGCGACGCACACCAATACGTTCTTGATCGGCACGCGGGAGGCAGTGCTCATCGAGCCTGCGACCCCCTATCGGGAGGAACAGGACCTGATGGTCCAGTGGGTCCAAGCGGCGCGAATTCGAGGCGTGGAGCCTGTTGCAATTTTGGCGACCCACCATCACCCCGACCACGTCGGCGGCGCTATGGCGCTCCGGGAACGGCTGCAGCTTCCGCTTTGGGCACATGCGATGACCGCACAGCGGCTCGACGGCATCGTGGAGATCGACCGGCTCATTCAAGACGGTGAGCGAATCGAGCTCGACGGACCGACGCCAACCTCGCTGACGGCGCTTCACACGCCGGGTCATGCGCCAGGCCATCTGTGCTTCACCGACGCTGCGAGCAACATCATGATCGCCGGTGACATGGTCGCCTCCGTGGGAACGATCATCGTCGAACCGACCGACGGCGACATGCTCCTGTACCTCGAGTCACTTCGAAAGATGTCTGTCCTCGAGCCGGCGGGGCTGCTTCCGGCGCACGGCGATTTGATCGAACAACCGCAGGCGATTCTGAATTTCTACATCGAGCATCGTCTGATGCGGGAGCGCAAGGTCCTCGATGCCCTGGAGGCGCGCGGCAAGCCCTCCCGGCCGAGGCATCTGGTTGCCAGTGCGTACGCAGATACGCCCAAAGCACTCTGGCCCTTGGCGCTTCGTTCGATCGAAGCCCACTTGATCAAGCTCGAGAGGGACGGGCGCGTCGACAAGGAAGGCGACCGCTGGGCACCCCTCACGCCATCGCGTTGAGCGACCAATCGTATCGGTGGTAGTCGAGCTCGAAGTCGGCTTCGAACGCGGACAGCAAGGCAGCCCGCTGGGCGTTCCGCGTGTACTTCAGCAGGAAGATGCGCACGCCTTCGATTCGGCCGAAGTCGTCTTGATAGTATCGAAAAGTGATTGGGATGCGCACCACGCGTTCGGATTCGTCGACCTCGACGTCGGTTGCGACGTAGTTGAGAGTGGCGAGCTCGAGTTGCTGGTCCAACTTGGAGGCTTCGTAGAAAGCAACGGGAGGACAGCTCGTGGATGCGCAGACCAACGCCGCGTGAATTCGCGGATCGACCTGCGATGGGCAAAGCGCGAGCCGAGGGTCGTCGACATCAAACAGGCGTGAGCCGGTGGCCGGGTGGGGTGCATTACGCCGAAGGATGCCATTTTCGATCTCGTCGAGCGTGAGGACGAAGTCGCCGACCCGGTATGCGACCACGCCGAAGAACGACGGGACCTCCATGACCGACTCCCGAATCCCGAGTGCGAGGACACCGTGGATGGCCAGCACGTTGTAGAGGTTGATCCAAAAAGCGATGCGCGTGGCGTCGTCGCTCATCTCGTTGGGATCCACGGTTTGCAGGAGCGCGCTGGTCGCCTTCATCTCGGCAAAGGTCGGCGAGCTCTGGAGCTTCGCGTAGTCGACCTGCCCGGCTTCATCGAGAGCTTCACGTTTCAACTCGTTGCGGAGCTTGCGAAGGGCTTCGGCGACCTCGCTGGGGGTGGCGTCCGAGGTCGCGGCTAGCTCGCCATTGAGAACTTTGCGCTGAAGCCATTGATTTGGCACCAGCGCCTTCGCCAGCTCGGCGGGATTGCGCGCACGCTTCAGGATGTCACCGGCGTCGCGAATATTGCGGATCCAGGACTCGTCCATCGTGTTCGAGCGTACGGCCGAAAAGGATTTTCGTCACTCCATGGCGGAGCTCTGCAGGCGGATGAGCACCCCAGGCGAGGTCTCCAGCGGGCGCACCTCGACGGGATCCGGGCGGGACTTCTCGCCGGCGACCGGGTGTCGGGCCGTGATCCATACGGAGCCCGCTGGGACGCCGCGCAGGAGAAAAGCGCCCCGAGCATCGCTAGTGGCAGCGCGGTCCCAGCGTGGCGGATCGCCCCAGGTGACTTCGGCACCGGCGACCGGTTCGCTATCCGCGTCCAGCACTTCGCCTTCGATCTTGCCGCCGGGCTCGAGACGGATGCGGTCGAGCTCTTGGGGCTGATCGACGAACCGCGGAGGTTCGAGCACAACCCGGCGAGTCTGCGATTCGTAGTCCGGATGGGAAAACGAGACCTCGTAGGTTCCGGTCGGCGCGCGTCGAATGACGAAGCTGCCGTCGCTTCGGGTCTTGGTCTCTCGCGTGGCCGAGCCATCGAGCGTGACGCGGACGCCTGGGAGGCCGTCGCCGCTCCAATCATCTACGACTTCGCCAAGGAACGTGACGCCAGCAGACATGACGACTCGGATGTCATCGATACTTTCGATCTCGGGAATTCGCGACGGGCTGAATGCCGGATGCTCGGCGCTGAGCTCGAAGGGAGGCTCGGGAAGAGCCGGCACCGAGAAGGTCCCGTCGGCATCTGACTTTGCACTCCGGCGGATCGGGGTTTCGACGCTGGTCGACGAGACGCTAAGCAACGCCCCGCTCACCCCAAACCCGCGTTCGTCGACCACGCGCCCACGCAGCGTGTAGAGCGTGCTCGAGAGGGAGAGCTCGATGGTGACCAGCGCCTCGTCTCCGATCTTGACGGCGTCGCGCGCAGGCGGGAGATCGTAGGGCAGAGCGGTCACGGTAACCTCGCCGCGCACCCCTCGAAACGAGAACGAGCCATCGGTCGCCGTCACCGACATCCGTGGAAGGCGTTCCGTCGCACCGCGAAGCTCCACGGGGATGCCTTCGAGGCCGTTGCCACGCTCGTCGACGACGCGGCCGGCGAGCTCGGCGCCCGGGCGCATGACGAGGGCGGGGGCCGAGCGCGTGGCCCCAGCGTCAAGCATCAGGCGTTCGGATTCGGCGGGAGCGAAGTCGTCGTGGCTTGCAGCGATCTTGTACGGGCCGGGACGGAGATTGGTCAACCGAAAGCTCCCGTCCGGACCGGTCTCAACCTGCCGGACGAACGCGAGGGACCCGCTGACACCGGCCGAAATCGGTGGCACCGGCCCTGAGGTTACGCCGAGCGAATCGGCGGTGCCGAGCCCGGTCGCGCCTAGCTTTCCCTCCCCGAAGGCGCGGACGAGCGCGCCTTCGATGGGCAAGGTCCGTTCGTCGACGACGCGACCTTCGATCGTCGATGCGCGCTCGAGACGGACGGTCATCGACGGCGCTTCGGCGCCCTGCCGCAAGGGACCTGCCGCCACATACCCGTCTGCTCCGACGTATAGGCTTTGCTCGTCGCCGACGACTCCGACGAGCTCGAATCGTCCGCGGTCGTCGCTTCGCGTCCGACGGGTATGCAGCCCCAACACCCCGGCAGCCACGGTGATCTCAGCGTCACGAATCGCCTCGCCCGTCCGCGCGTCGATGACCCGTCCAGCCATCGTCCAGCCTCGCGCGAGCTGCACCCCGAAGGCGCGCCTAGCCCCGGCGTCCAGAATTAACCCTTCGACGGGTGGGGCGACCAGGGCGCCCTTGGAAGCGCGCAGCTCGTAGATCCCAGCCGGAATCTCGGACCAGTGAAAGCGCCCATCGGCTCCGCTGCGCACGGAGCGGGCCGGCCAGAAGCCGCTTCCTGCAAGCGAGACGATCGCCCCTTCGAGGGGTTTGGCGTGCTCATCGTAAATCCGGCCCGTGAGCGTGGCCGATCCGATGTCGAGCTCCGCAGAGGAGACAATTCTACCCCAACCAGCCTCCCCCGCTTCTAAGACGACCTGTCTTTTCGGTCCGTAGGTGCCTGGAATTACAAAAGTCCCGAGCACCAAGAGCCCAGTGATTGCGCCCGACACTCGCATCGACCTTGGTTCTAACTTCGATCGGCCCGGGGGGCGAGGCCGCATTGTTGCGACCCCCTCCGGGCGGTGCTACATCGCGGCTCCCTAAGGACTCGGAAACCGGCCATGGCACAGACATGTGATTTCTGCGGTAAGAACCGCCACAAAGCTCACAAAGTGAGCCACTCGAACATCAAGACTCGCAAGTGGCAACACCCCAACCTGCAGTCGATTCGGGCGCTTATCGATGGCCAGGTCCGCCGCGTGACGGCCTGCACGCGCTGCATCCGTTCGGGTAAGGTTGTCAAGGCCGCCTAGACGTCCAAGGGCTCCCCTGCCGCCGGGTTGCGATCCGGCTTCGATCATCTTGACGTTCCCTGTTGCGCGCGAGCACGCAGGCCAGCGCCTCGATCGCTTCATCCAGCATCGAATCCCGAGACTCTCGCGGACGCGGGCGCAAGAAGTCGTGCGAGCCTGTGCCTATCGCGCCGACGGAACGCGCCGCCGCGCAAGTGAGCGGGTACGGACCGGCGAGCTCGTCGTCCTCGTGCGTCCCCCATTCGCAGAGCCAAACGTCCCTCTCTACTTCGACGTGCTCTACGAGGACGAGGCTGTCCTCGCGGTCGACAAGCCCGCAGGCCTTCCCGTGCATCCGTCGGCGACCTACCACAAGAACACGCTGACCCATCTGCTCAAGCAACGCTTTGGCGAGAACGCGCCCCAGATCGCACATCGGCTCGATCGCGAGACCAGCGGTCTTTTGGTCTGCGGCCGGACGCGCGCGTCCGAGCGACAGCTCAAGATCGACTTTGAGAATCGCCGCGTCAGCAAGCGCTACCTCGCCATCGTGCAGGGGGTCATGCCAAATGACGAAGGCCGCATCGAGCTGCCGTTGGACCGGGCCAAGGAAGGGCTGCACATCTTGATGGAGGTGACGCCCGAAGGAGAGGGGTACCCGTCGGCTACGCGCTATCGGGTCGTCGCACGCAAAGCCGACGCCACGCTGGTGTCACTTGCACCCGAAAGCGGTCGGCAGCACCAGCTCCGGGTGCACTTGAGCGCGCTTGGTTTCCCCATCATCGGCGACAAGCTCTACGGGCCCGAAGGCTCGCAGCCCTTCCTCGACTATATCGAAACCGGTATGACCGACGAGCTTGGACACCGGCTCGGACACCATCGCCAGGCCCTGCACGCCTACGAGCTCGAGCTCTGCCACCCGAGCACTGGTGAACCGATGAGCCTGAGGGCGCCGTTCGCCGAGGACCTGCTGAAGCTCTGGGGTGAAGCGCTAGGCGAGTCCGCGTTCGCCTCCGCCCGGGCGTGCTAGGGTTGCTTCTGTGCGTGTGCTGATCGCGGCCATCGCTTGCTTGGGGATCGGATGTGCCGGGGCGTCATCCAATGTGCCTGCGCCCGACTTTCGGCCCTCCGACGTTGCGCTCTTCGATAACGCAGTGGACCTCGTCGAGGCGCCTGTGATCGTCGAAGGCGACTGGACCGGCGCGTTCGAGCGACGCGTCCGCAGAGCTGATCTCATCGCCGTTGTTCGGATCAACGCACTTGGCTCCGACTTCGTCCATCGGCGATCCACCTATCGGCTGACCGTCAGGGTGAAGAATCGCTTGAAAGGGAGCTCCTCGAAGGAGATCGTACTGAGCGTCCACGATGAGGAGTCCGGCTACACGAGCGTTCGTGTCAACGAGGACCGGCTCCTGCAAGATCCCTTCATCGCGTTTGTCAAATGGGAGGCCGTCCCAGAGTCCCCCAGGCGGGTCGCGCATTGGCACCTCTCGCCAGACTCGGACGCGGTACGCGAGAAGATCGACTTTTCCCTTCGTCAGCCGGTCAAGGACGTTCAAACCGAGGTCGAGGTCGTCGAACAATAGCTTGGAGTTCGACGTAACCTCGACCTACGTCGTAGACTAAGCAAGGAGTGATGCAGATGCGTTTTTTGCCCCTATTGACCACCTTGTCGTTGCTGACTGCGCTCGGGGGATGTGAGCGCGGTGCGCCTGCGCCCAAAGCGGCCGAGCACGACCACTCCAAGCACCAACACGACCATGAAGCCACGAAAACACCGGACGCCGACGAGAAGTCTGACGAGCCTGCGGGCCCGAGCATCGAAACGGGCTCCTTTCTACTCGCGGTCGCTCCGGCTCAGCCTGGCTACCGCGTCGGCAAGGCAGGCGAGGTCGAGATCGCGCTCGAAGGCCGCGGTGAGTGGCACGTCAATCAGGAGTACCCAATCCGGGTTGACATGAAGGCGGCCCCCGGAGTCACGCTGAAGAAGAACGAGCTGGTCAAGGACGACGCACAAGAGTTCGGCGAGGAGAAAGTACGCTTCCTTGCAGCGGTGGAGCCGTCGACGGCAGGGGAGCACGAAGTGACCTGCGACGTTTCCTTCGCCATGTGTACCGAAGAGAACTGTATCCTCGAGAAGCGAACGGTGGCGATGCAACTCAAGGTGGAATGAGATGAGTGAGGGGGGACTCAAGGCTGCGTTGGAGACGATTCGTGGAGAGGTCAAAACGCGGTTCGAGGCCCAAAAGCGAGTGCTCTCGTTTCGAGAGTACCTAGAGCTCGTAGAAGACAATCCCCGCCGGTACACGCGCGACTCGGGTCGATACCTCAAGGATTGCATGGACTTTTTTGGCGCGTACCAAGTCGAGCGTCCGACGGGAAATCTCAAGCGCTGGAAACTTTTTGATCTCGAGTTCGGTCTCCACAACGGCGGCCACCAAGCGGAGCTGAGGCTCCGAGACCGTCTCGCCGGAAACGAAGCGGCGCAGGAGGCATTCTATCGAATACTCGACGGCTTCGAGCGAGAAGGGCGCGCCAACCGGCTGGTCCTGCTCCATGGCCCGAACGGCAGCGCGAAGTCGACCTTCGCCGCCTGTCTGATGCGGGGCCTCGAAGCCTATTCCGACACCGATGAAGGCGCGCTCTACCGCTTCTCGTGGATCTTTCCGCGGGCGCGTGAAGGGTCGGGCATTGGCTTCGCCACGTCTGCGGACGAGCTCGGCCCGGGCGACTCGTACGCGCACCTGCCCGAAGAGCGAATCATCGCCAAGCTTCAAAGCTCGGTTCGCGAGCATCCCCTTCTTTTGTTGCCTCGCGATGTGCGACAGGGACTAATCGCAAGGGTCTATGAATCGGCAGGGCTTGCGGAGGCGGCGCCCGATTGGGTCTGGTCCGGCCAGCTAGCTCGAAAGAACCAACAGATTTTCCAGGCGCTGCTCACGGCGTATCGCGGCGACCTCGAACGAGTGCTTGCGCACATTCAGGTCGAGCGTTTCTACATCTCACGGCGCTACCGCGTTGGGGCGGTCACCATCGGCCCGCAGATGTCGGTCGACGCGTCCGAGCGTCAGATCACCGCGGACCGCTCGATCGAATCGCTGCCTGCTTCGTTGAGCGCGCTGACCTTGTTCGAACCCTATGGTGAGCTGGTCGACGCGTCCGGGGGCATCGTCGAGTTCAGCGACCTGCTGAAGCGACCTCTCGAGGCGTGGAAGTACTTGCTTCTGGCGATTGAGAACGGCGAGGTCTCGCTGCAGATGTCCAATCTTCCGATCAACGCCGTGATGATCGCAAGCTCGAACGAGCTTCACTTGAGCGCGTTTCGCCAACACCCGGAGTACAACTCGTTCCGCGCACGCATCGTTCGAATTCGCATGTCGTATTTGCTCGACGTGCATCGTGAGCGTGAGATTTACGACGGTCAGATCGTACCTCAGATCCCCAAGCACGTGGCGCCTCACACCACGTACGTCGCTGCACTCTGGTCCATTCTCACGCGACTCCGGCGGCCGGATGCTTCGCAGTTTGCCGATAGCGAGCTCGGCACCATCGCAGCCTCGCTGACGCCACTAGAAAAGGCGGACCTCCTCTCCGATGGCCTCGTGCCCGCACGGTTCGAGGCCGATCAATCGAATATTCTTGCCGGGAGCGTTGCCGAGGTCGAGCTCCAGGGCGCGACCTCATCGGACTACGAAGGGATCAACGGGGCGTCGCCGCGCGAAATCCGAATGCTCCTCCTCGACGCGGCAGCCGACTTCGAAGAGCCCTGCGTGTCCCCGGTGAGCTTCATGAACCGGCTCACCGAGTTCTGCGAGCGTGACGACTACGACTTCCTGAAAGAGCAGACCGATGGTCCGTATCGCGACCACCGCGCCTTCGTGGACGTCGTGAAAGAGCGATGGCTCGATATCGTCGAAGGCGAGCTTCGCGCAGCCAGCGGACTGATCGACGAGCACAGTCACCTCGGACTTTTCGATCGCTATGTGACCCAGGTTTCGCACTGGGTGAAGAAGGAGCGGGTCTTCAACCCCGTGACCGGCCAAGACGAAGAAGCTGATCTCGACTTGATGGAGAGCGTCGAGGAGAAGCTCGGCGCGGACGACGCAGAGGCGTTCCGCAACGAGCTCTTGAGCGCGGTCGCAGCCTGGGCGATCGACCACCCCGAGCAGGACGTCGACTATGAATCGCTCTTCCCGCACTACATCGAGCAGCTGCGGCAGGCGTATTTCGACGATCGTCGCGGCCAGGTCGGAGAGATCGGCCAAGCTATCGTCGCCGTGATGGAAGACGACGACACGGTTGACGAGGAGCAGCGCGAAGCCGCGCAACAGGCGCTGCAGGTCATGGTGGGCGTCTACGGCTACCAGCGTTCGAGTGCCAAGGTCGCGCTCGGCGCGCTGGTCGACGCCCGCTATCGCGACTGACCTGGTTCGTCGAACTGGTGTTCAAGCCGTGATCACAACGTGCACGAAAAGCTGAGGTCATTGACGTCGAAGGCGCAGTGCCCGATTCGAGCTCGGGCGAAAAGCTTGCGCGCCGCGCTCAGACCAGGAACTTCCCGCTGCGCAGGCGTTGGGCCTCCATCTTCTCGAGCTCCCTCGAGCCAGAGATCACCACGTCGGAGTCCGGGACGAAATCGAGGCTGTCGTCCATCCGTTCGTAGGGAACCGAGTTCAAGATGACCTTGATTGCGTTCAATCGCGCCTGATGCTTGTCGTTCGAGCGAATGATCTTCCAGGGCGCATGCGTCGTATGCGTGCGCTTGAGCATTTCGTATTTCACGTTGGTGAACTCGTCCCAGCGCTCCTGCGCCTGCACGTCGACCTCACTCAGCTTCCACTGGCGAAGCGGGTCGGCCTTGCGGCGTCCGAAGCGCCGATTCTGCTCTTCTTTCGTCACGCTGAAGTAGAGCTTGATCAAGACGGTGCCCTGGCGCACGAGATCCTTCTCGAAGCCCGTGACGCCACGCATGAAGTTCTTGTACTCCTTGTCGGAGCAGAAGCCGAACACCGGCTCCACCATTGCGCGGTTGTACCAGCTGCGATCGAACAGCACGACCTCGCCCGCCCGCGGGAAGTGCCGAATGTATTTCTGAAAGAACCATTGGGTGCGTTCGTGCTCGGTGGGCTTACCGAGGGCGACGACGCGATAGTGCTTCTCGTTCATGTAGCGCGTCACGCGGCGGATGGTTCCCCCTTTGCCGGCGGCGTCACGCCCTTCGAACAGGATGATCATCCGGGTGCCGCTCGCCTCGAGATACTGCTGCATCTTGATCAGCTCGGCCTGATACGGCTTGAGGTTCTGCTCACGAAGATACCGGCGAAGCGCCTTCCGCTTCATGCTCGAGGCGGTTAGCGGGTCCTCCACGGCCGCGGTCGTCTCCTCGAGCGACTCCACTTCGTGCCGGAGCTCTGCGACAGCTTCGTTGCGCTTGGCGTTGACCTCGGGAGCTGGGGGAAGCGCCTCGGCGCCGTTGTGGGCCTCTGCGGAGGTCTCCGCGTTCATCTGTTCCTCGTCCATGATACTCCTACCCGTCGAGTAGATAGGTCCGTTCGTCCGCGGGGGAAACGCCTGCGGGTTTTTCTCCAGCTTTTCGGATGAGACGGGCCGGGCCTTCGATGGGACGCCCCGGAAATAGCACCCGCGTCCGCCGAATGCATACTCGTATGTCCCGTACGTCCAATCGTAGCCCTGGCCAAAGGGGGCGACCAGCGCGCGCAGGTCCTGCTGCGAGTAGATGCGCAAGGTGCTGATGATTGCGTCCCAGGTTCCCGCGGCGAGGCCGATCGGTGTCAACCAGGTCCATGCGGCTTTGGCGAGCCGGTCTCGGGGTGAGAGAAACGGGGTCGCAAAGAGCGAAGGGATGCCGACCGGAATCAATGGCAAGGCGCCTCTCAGATCCCGCTCGAAGGATTCGGAGATGAAGATTGGCGCCTGGCTGCTCACCGCGTCGCGAAGGATGGCGCGCGCGAGCTCCGGTTGGAAATGATGAAAGGCATTCACAATAACGCGAGCGCGACCCTCAGACAGCGATGCGGGAATGCGCGTCGCGTCGACCGGCTCGGCGACGAAATCGATGCTGCCCGGATGCTTCGCCCGAGCCTGCGTCCAGATGGGCACCCTGGGGAAGAGATCGGTAATCAGAAAGCGAGGAGGGCTGATTCCCAGGCGCTCCGCCTCATCGCTCAGGATCACCGCCGGGCCAGCAGCACCGGCACAGAGGTCCAAGACGTCGCGCGTCCCCGCGGCCGAAAGGAAGTCGTCGATCACCGGAACCAGCGGTCGCAGGAAACCACCCCAGTCGAGTGAGCGGCTCAGCGTTTCGACAATCGTGTCGCGCAAGCTCGGCGGAACCCAATTCCGGTCGTTGAATTCGAATAGATGGGCTCTTGGAAGGATTGGCATGGTGGTCAAGCCGTAGGCTAGGAGGGTCGGAGAGCGCGTCGTTGCTCGCGGCGTTCCGCCGCCTCGGCCGCGACCCGCTGGTCGTGTTCGGTTTCAGTGAGGAGCGGTGGGACTCGGCAGGGCTTTCCATCGTTGCCGAGGTTGACGAAGGTTGCGCGCGCATCGGCGCAGAGGGATCGCTGCCCCGTTACGGCGTGCTCCCGCTCTACGAGAACGGCGATTTCCATCGAAGTGGTGAACGCGGCGTTGAGGCGCGCGGTCAGACGAACCACGTCGCCGACTTTGATCGGCGCCTTGAACTCGAGTGCGTCGACCCGCGCCGTTACGCAGACACGGCCGCAATGACGTTTCGCTGCGATCGAGCTGCAGATGTCGATCCAGCTCATGATGACGCCGCCAAACGCGGTGCCTATCGCGTTCGTGTGCTGTGGCAGAACGAGCTCGGTCATTTCGGTGAACGACTCGGAAGGGGGCTTCGCGTCCATGGGCGGAGCATAAGGTGTGCCGAATGCCGATTAAAGGCATAATCCGATCGTGGAGCGGCTTTTCACACGCGAGGAGTCGCGCGACGTCGATCGCGCGGCCATGGACGAGCTTGGCATCGTCAGTCTGGTGTTGATGGAGAACGCCGGGCGCGGCGCGACCGATGCGATTTGCGACCGGTTCGGCGAGCGCCTCGAGCGCGTCGTGCTGGTCGGTGGGCCCGGTCAGAATGGTGGCGACGCCTGGGTGGTCGCGCGGCGTTTGACGCTGTTGGGTCAGCGCCCGCTCGCGGTGCTAGTTGGGGATGCGTCGCGCTTGCGTGGCGACGCGCAGGTCAATTGGGCTCTGCTCGGCGGGCTCGGTACCGAGACTGTCGAGGTTTCTCCAGATGACGCTCGGTCGATCGCCAAGCACCTCGAGGACGCAACGCTGATCGTGGATGGCCTCTTCGGCACGGGTCTCGACCGGCCGATCACCGGCGCATACGCGGCCGCGATCAGCGCCATGGATGCTGCGCCCGCACCGCTGGTCTCTTTGGATCTTCCAAGTGGGCTCGATGCGGACACCGGAGCCATCTTTGGTGTCGCGCCGCATGCTGCTCTGACGGTCACGTTCGCCGGCCACAAGCGTGGGCTTCACCAGTATCCCGGCGTCGAGCATGCAGGTGAGGTGCGGGTCGCCGACATTGGAATCCCGATCGGAGGGTCGCCCGCTGCGAGCCTTTGGGACAGAGATGACCTTGGCGCGCTCATCGCACCGCGCGCGGACGACGCACACAAAGGCAGCAACGGACATTTGCTGGTCATCGGCGGTGCCCCCGGAAAGACCGGCGCAGCCCTGCTTGCAGGTCGCGCCGCGTTTCGCAGTGGGGCAGGGCTGGTGACGATTGGCGCGCGCAGCGATTCCAGAGCCGCGCTCGAAGAGAAGGTCATCGAGCTCATGACCACGGCGCTTCCCGCGCAAGCCAACCAGGCTGCGGTGGAGTCGCTCTGCGAAGGAAAGCGTGCCGTCGTGCTCGGGCCTGGAATGGGGCTGGACGCCCTTGGACGCAGCTGGGCGCAGGCCATTGCGCGGTTTGCGCCCGTTCCAGCGGTGATCGACGCGGACGGTCTCAGCCATGTCGCCGACGACGGGCTCGAATCGTTGAAGGGAGCCGCGGCCCCCAGGATTCTCACACCGCACCCCGGTGAAGCGGCGCGTTTGCTCGGGCGATCGACCGCAGACGTTCAAGCCGATCGCTACGGAGCAGCCGTAGCACTTGCGACGAAGTCCGAACAGGTCGTGATTCTGAAAGGCGCCCGCAGCATCGTCGCCGGCACCGGCGAGCTTCGTGTCTGCGCCGAAGGGACGCCAGCGCTTGGGGTGGCAGGGACGGGCGATGTGCTGAGCGGAGTGGTGGGCGCGCTCACAATGGGCCTCGCGCCGATCGACGCGGCGATTGCTGGGACGCTCTTACACGCCCTGGCCGGAGAGGCAGCTGCGCTCGGCGACCGAGGCCTGATCGCATCCGAAGTCGCAGACGCCGTGCCCTCGGTTTTGGCGGGATTGCGCCAGAGGTGAGTCGAGCCGAGCGGACCTGAGCGCGCGCTCAGGCGACAGCTTGACACGACACCGTGTCACCGAGGCGACAAGCTGGCGGAACGCGACCTGCGTTTCACGCGTAATGCTTGGGTTTTTCGGGGTGGCACCGCCGTTGCAATGAAGCCGGGGTGGAGACCACCTGCATGAAAACCCAAGAACAATACAAAGAAGAAATCCTTCCCTGTGTGCCTGACCTGTCCCGGACCGCCCTCCGATTGACCCGAGGCACCGCCCTCGCCGACGACCTGGTGCAAGAGACCCTAGCTCGCGCCTGGCAAGCGCGTGCGAGCTTTCGCCCTGGCACCAACGCGCGTGCCTGGACGCAGCGCATCCTCTTCAACACCTACATCAACCACTATCGAAAAAAGAAGCGCGAACGGGAAGTGCTCGAAGAGCTGCGGGGCCTGGGACGCGGAAGCGATCGTCCTACGCACGAGGGGTTCGGTGACGAAGTGCTTTCGGCGCTCCGCGCGCTGAAGCCTGAGTTTCGACAGGCCGTCGAGCTGGTCGACCTGGGCGACCTCTCCTATCAGGACGCCGCCGAACGGCTAGCCTGCCCGGTAGGCACCGTCATGTCCCGGCTTCATCGAGGCCGCCAGCGGCTCAAAAGGACCCTGGCAGGGTATGCGCTAGACCAGGGCATCGTCCGCTCGGCCGCCTAGTTGAACCGAATCCGGAAGCAATACCCGACAAAACCGATGTGAAAACCATGATATAGGAGCTAAAGGCCCGTTAGCCTTGACGAATCTGCCCAAAGTTACATATTGGCGGGCATGGCAAAGACATATGCTGACTTGCTGAAAGAGGTGAAGGACGCCATTCGGCAGGTCTCCCTCGAGGACCTGAAAGACCGCCTCGACGCAGGCGAGGGCGTGCTCCTAGTCGATGTTCGCGAAAAGGATGAGTGGCGGCAGGGGCACATTCCCGGTGCGTTGCACATTCCGCGAGGCTTTCTCGAAATGCAGTCGGGGTCGAGGCTGCCGGACAAAGACGCGAAAATCGTCACGATCTGTGCGGCCGGCATCCGCTCCGCGTTTGCGGCCAAGGTTCTTCAGGAGCTCGGTTACACGAACGTCGAGTCGGCGAACCCTGGATTCAATCAGTGGAAGGATCAAGGCTTTCCGACGACGCAGCCGTTTGCGTTCACCGACGCGCAGTTGAATCGCTACTCGCGGCATCTCTTGTTGCCCGAGGTGGGCGAGCAGGGGCAGGCGAAGTTGTTGCAAGGTCGCGTTTTGCTGCTTGGCGCGGGCGGGCTGGGCTCGCCGGCGGCGCTCTATCTTGCGGCTGCGGGCGTCGGCACGATTGGCATTGTCGATGGCGACACGGTCGACGAGTCGAATCTCCAACGCCAGGTCTTGCACGGTATCGATCGCGTGGGCGTGCCAAAGGTCGAAAGCGGCAAGCAAACAATCGAAAACCTCAATCCCGACGTGAATGTCATCGCGTTCAACGAGCGACTCACGCGGCAAAACGTCGATCGTATTTTCGATCAGGATTGGGACGTCATCGTCGACGGTCTCGACAACTTCGCAACGCGCTACCTGGTGAACGATGCGAGTGTCTGGAAGGATATTCCGGTTGTCCACGGTTCGATCTTCCGCTTCGATGGCCAAGTTACGACGTTCTGGCCGCGCCATGGGCCGTGCTACCGCTGCCTGTACCCAGAGCCGCCACCGCCGCATCTCGCGCCGTCCTGTGCTGAGGCCGGTGTTCTCGGGGTTCTCCCCGGCGCAATCGGCACGCTTCAGGCGACCGAGGCGGTGAAAATAGTCCTCGAGCGCGGCGACCCCCTGGTGGGCCGTTTGCTCCAGTACGACTCGCTCCAAATGCAGTTCCGCACGTTCAAGCTACGTCGGAACAAGGAGTGCCCGGTGTGCGGGGATCACCCGACGATTACCGACTACATCGACTACGAGCACTTTTGCTCGGGCGGGTAGAACCGGGACACGGCGGAACGCGACACGGGATTCCGCCGTGCCCCTCCGTACGTAGACATCAGCCGGAGCGTCAGCACCCGTGCCAGTGTCGGTGTCAGCGTGCGGTCACGAAGGGGGCTACCGGACCCTCCAGCGTGAACGGATGCAGCTCCGCCCGTGCCTTCTCCGTGAAGCCGGTGCGGCCGATGCCTAGGTAGAGGCCCGGGCCGACTTTGCGGACTTCGTCGAACATCCTGTGGAGCAGTGCGCCCCCAGGGCCGCCTCGTCTAAAGCCGTTGAAGTCGGCATATTCGAGGTGGAACGCGTCGTTTGTGTCGCCGGGCAGCTTGGAGGCGCCGAGCCGGGTTCGCATTCTGGCGGAGCGCTTCACTCCGCGCGGCGTCATGAAGCTGTTGTAGCCGTGACCTTCCTTCGGGCCGGTTGGCTCGAACGCCTTGCAGAGCCAGCGGCCCTTTGCGTTCACCGCAAAGGCACTGAGCAAGTAGCCGCGCGCGTCCCCTTGGTCGAGCAACCTGGCGGCAAACTCGCCGTGCATTTCTTCGAACGTCGGGGCTTCGAGTCGATGGTAAAGCGCGACGAGCTCATCCCTCGGCATCATGAGGAGATCGATGGCGGTGATCTTCTGTGACGGCAGGGCCTGCGCGCCGGCTTCGTGGGCTGGTTCAGACATGGGCGGAGTGTAGCAGCGTCAGTGCCAGTGCCACTGTCAGCGTCGGTGCCAGTGTCAGCGTCAGTGCCAGCGCCAGTGTCAGCGTCAGCGTAACGATGCAGGCGTCGCGCGACGCCTGGCCGCTCAACTGGTTCCAGTCCACGCCCGACGATGATGGCGTCATTCGATACGTGCTGGCGCACAGGGATCCCGGCGTCCCAAACTGGCTGGACGTCTCGGGCCACCGCAGCGGAGGCATTTTCATGCGCTGGCAAAGCCCGTCCGACGACGATTACCCAGCCAAGCCCACGGTCAAGCGCGTCGCATTCGAAGACATCCGCGACAACCTGCCGAGCAGTCACCCAAGCGTGACCCCTGAGCAGCGAGCTGCCGTGCTGCAAGAACGCTATGAGGCGGTGAACAAACGAAGAAATCCGACCGCGCAGTTCGATACGCAGACGTCGACGCAGGCATCCGGCAGCGGTAGCGGCTGCTCGGTCGGCGAGCAGGGGCAAAGCGGATGGGCACTGGTCGTATTGATGCTTGGGATCGTCCGAAGATCCCGGACTCGGCCCCGCTGACGGCCCCGGCCCCGGTCCCGACCGTTGGCACTGGCACTGCCACCGCCACTGTCGCTGACACTGTCGCTGACGCTGTCGCTGACGCTGGCACTGACGCTGGCACTGACGCTGCCCCTGCCCCTGCCCCTGCCCCTGCTACACTCCTCACATGCCTCGCACGATCCTCCTCACGGCCCTCGCTCTCCTCCTCGGCTGTGAGGACAACGCCGCCGTCGATCGTACCCGAGCTCAAATCCGCGACATCGACCTCCCGCGGGTCCAGGCTCTGGTCCAGCAGGACCTCGAAAACCATCAGGCGGGCGTGGTGAAGGCTGCAGAGAAGCTCGCACCGGGCTTTGCGCTCGCCGACCCCGAGAAGCGAGAAAAACAAGTGCGAGCCGCTTTGAGAATTCTTCAGCAACCCAAGAGAGGTATTGATGAATTCGTCGCGTCGCCGATGTCGTTCCTTGCGGCCGTCGGCCTCGATGGCCGGGTCATTGCGCGCGATCGCGAGCCCGACCGCATGAAGGGTCAAGACTTCAAATCCCGGTTCGAGCTGGTCGCTCAAGCCCTCGACGGCACCGCCGCCACCGGCCTCGGCGAGTTCTACGCCGAGGATCCCAACGCACCTTCGTCTTGGTCGATTCTCTTTGCTGCGCCTTCTCTCCGCGACGGGCAGGTGGTCGGCGCGGTCCTTGCCGGCATCCCCCTGTCGCGCCTCGCCCAGCGGCTGAGCCGTCAGTTTCGGGTCGAGCAGAAGGCAGGGGCGCCGGTCTGGGTGTACCTCTACAAAGGCAATCGGCTTTTCCATTGGGACACCCCTCCTGAGGTCGATGTCCTGATTCGGGATCCGGTCGGGCGCGCCAAGGGCCTGGCCGCTTCACCGGCGGGCTACACCGAGAAGGTGCGACTTCAAGGGGACCTCCAGGTCTACGGGGTGTTTCCGCTGGCGCTCCTCGGGCCGGACCTCGGGACGATCATCTTTCGTACGCCGCGGTGACGCGCCGTCGCCGACCTAGCTTTGCGGCTCGTCGCTCCCGCGCAGCAAGATTCGTTGCGGCACCGTGATTCGAATCCCCAGCTCGTTGAACCGCTGGCTGATCCGTCGCAGCAACTCTCGGCGCACCGCGAAGAGTTGATCGGGCCTTGTTTTCACCATGAACTTGATGATCACCCCGTACTCGGTGAACTTGTCGACGCCCAGCATCTCCGGGTCTCCGATGACCTTGCCTTTCCAGTCCGGGTCCTCGCCGAGGTCCTTGGCGATTTGGACCAGAGTCTCCATCACCCTGTCGACATCTTCGTCAAAGGCGACCGGGATCTCGATGACGGGACGGCCCCAGGCGTACGTGCGGTTGGTGACGTGGTCGATGTTTCCGTTTGGAATGAAATGTACGCGTCCTTCGAGGTCGCGTAGCACCGTCACGCGCATGTTGACCGACTCGACGGTCCCGGTGACCCCGTTAATCGTGACCAAATCACCGAGTTGGTACTGGTCTTCGGCGAGGATCAGAAAGCCCGAGAAGTAGTCCTTCATAAGGTCCTGCGCGCCGAAAGCGATCGCAACACCAAGGATCGCTGCGCCGCCCAGAACAGTCTTAATGTCGACACCTGCTTCTTGCAGAACCAGCAAGACCGCAAACACCACGATCAGAATGCGCGACACGCTCCGAAAGCTGAACGCGAGGGTGTCCGCTCGGCCCGTGCCGGTCGTTCGAGAGCCCCCGCGCCGGCGAACCAGGGTTCTCGCAATCCTCTGTGCGCTCAGCCGCACGAACAACAGCAGCAACGCGGCGGCGACAATCACCAGCAGGATTCGCGGCCCGCGCTCTTTGGCCCAGTGCTGGATGTTCTTGGGATGCACCGGGCTCTCGAGCCATATCACTTGCCGGCGAGCGTTGGCCGCTTCCACCTGCTTTGCGTCGACTTCCTCGGTGACACGAAGCTCTGCTTCGTCGAGATGGGCGAGTCTTTCGAGAAGCGATTTGATGTATTCGGTCCTTGCCTCGCCGCTCTTCTTCACCTCCCCGATGATCCGAGTGATTTCCCGGTTTCCCCGTTCGCGGCGCTGTATCTTGTCGGCAGGTGCATTGGCCTCGCGATATTCTTCGAGCCGCCCCGAGAGAACCTCGAGAACGTGCTCGAGGTTTTCGATTTCCTTGGCGTCGTTGTCGGCCAGGCCTTCCTCGAACTCGATTTGCTGTTGAAGCGCGCGCTTGCGCTCGACGAAATCGGACAGCGCGACTTTCGCGATCTCGACGTCCCGCTCCTTGCGCGCGAGTATGTCTTGGGCCTGGAGCTGTGCCGCCGTCATGGCGGAGGAGGCCTTGGCTTGCTTGGGCGCTGGCGCGGGCCCCGGAGAGGGCAGAGACACGGGCGAGGGCAGAGGCACGGGCGAGGGTACAGACACGGGCTTCCCCGGCTCCGTAGGTTCAGCGGGCTCGGCATCCGGGGCTTCGGGAAGCGAGATCTCGATCTCGCCGGTCAGCGTGCCCAGGGCGTGCTCCTCCGCCGCGATCTTCTTCTCCAGAGCCTCGATTTGTTTGCGGACGGTCTTCTCGGCTCCGAGGGCGAGATCGGTCTGCGTGTCGTAGAGGGACCAGTCTTCTTGCAGCTCTTCGACCTTGGCCCGGAGCGCAGCGACCTCTTCGGGGTCTGACTCGGGATTGGCTTCGAGCGCTTCGAGCTTCGCCTTCTTCGCGTTGCGTTCCTCGGCGACTTCTCCCATGCCCGCGGCCAAGTCCTCGAACCATCGAGTCCGGGAGCCGAGCTCGCTTCGAAGCCTGCGCAGGTGTTGCTTGTCGAGGTCGATCACCTGGCGGATGCGGACGACGCGCTTGGCGTCGGACGCGGCTTCGGTCGGTGGCCCGGAGACCCCGGCGTCTGTGGTCTCGGACTCGTTCGCGGTCCCCGTCTGCGCGTGGGCGAGAGTGAGAGGTGCGGCTGGGACGACGCCGAGCGCAATCATCACGACCCAAATCCAGCGGAAGCTCGTCTTCATCTCAGCCAGCATCATACATCCGCTTGCAGTTGGTCGAGCGCGTCCTCGGGCGACAGCGTGAGCTGCCATGGCGCAAGGACGCTGGGTTCCTCGACCGCCGCGCGCCATTCTGAAAGGAAGCGTTCACGCGGCCACATGGTAGCGCCAAAGCGCGCGAGGTGCTCGGTGTGCACCTGGCAGTCGATGACGCGGAAGCCCCACATCGCTAGATGCCCGAGCAGGGTCGTGAACGCAACCTTCGACGCGTCGGGCTCCGAAGCAAACATCGACTCTCCTGCGAAGGTCTTTCCAAGCGCTACGCCGTAGAGGCCACCGACCAGCTGATCGTCGCGCCAGGCTTCGATGCTGTGGGCGTACCCGAGCTCGTGAAGTCCTAGGTAGCCATCCCGCAGCTCCCGGGTGATCCAAGTGCCTTGCTGATGGGGGCGTGGCATTGCGGCGCATGCGGTAATCACGTCGCCAAAGGTGCTGTCCGCAGTCACGCGAAGCTGGCCCCTGCGGATGACCTTGCGCAGCGACCGCGACACGTGCGCGCGAGACGGCGTCAATGCAAAGCGGGGATCTGGCGAGAACCAGAGCAAGGGATAGCCCCGCGCTGGCCAGGGGAAGATGCCATGGCGGTAGGCGATGAGGAGGCGTTCGGGAGACACGTCTCCCCCAACGGCGACGATGCCTTCCTCGTTGGCATCTTCGGGAGCAGGGAACGCGAGCTCCTTGTCGAGTAGGTATACAGGCATCAGCGGACCCCGTAGGCTAGCGCAAGGTCGGCCCGGATGGTGGTTCTCGCGTCTAGGCTTCGCCCGGGGGCGCATTGGTGTCGTGGAAGGTCAGCACGATGTCGTCGTCCTGGGCTTCGGCCATCGCGGTGCCGCCTTCCTTCAGGCTGCCGAAGACCATCGCCTCGGCGAGCGGCGTTTTGAGCTTCTGCTCGACGAGCCGCGCCATGGGCCTTGCGCCCATTTGCGGGTCGTAGCCGTGCTCCGCCAGCCAGTCGCGCGCCGAGCCGCTGAGCTCCAGCCGAACCTGCTTCTCGGCGAGCATGTCGGCGAGCAGTGCGACCTCCTTGTCGACCACCATGCGGATGACCTCCCGGTGGAGCCCGCTGAAATACACGACCGCATCGAGGCGGTTACGGAACTCCGGCGTGAAGATGCGCTCCATCGCTTGTCGCACGCGCCCCGTGGCGAAGTCTTTGGGCTGGTCGCCGCCGCCAAAACCAACCACCTTCTCGGTGGCCTCGAATGCGCCGGCATTGGTGGTCATCACGAGCACGATGTTGCGGAAGTCGGCTTCGCGCCCATTATTGTCGGTGAGCTTGGCGTGGTCCATCACCTGCAGGAGGATGTTGAAGAGCTCACCGTGGGCCTTTTCGATCTCGTCGAGAATCAGTACGGCGTGCGGGTGCTTGCGAACCGCGTCGGTGAGAAGGCCGCCCTGGTCGAATCCGACGTAGCCCGGAGGAGCGCCGATCAGCCTCGATACGGAGTGTCGCTCGCTGTACTCGCTCATGTCGAAGCGCAGGAGCTCGACGCCCATCACGCGGGCGAGCTGCCGGGCGAGCTCCGTCTTGCCAACGCCGGTCGGCCCGGCGAAGAGAAACGAGCCGATTGGCTTGTGGTCCGCGCGCAGCCCAGCACGCGCCAAGGTGATCGCACTGACGACTTTGTCGATCGCCTCGTCCTGGCCAAAAATGACCTTGCGAAGCTCGGGGCCGAGCTCTTTGAGCTGGTCGCGTTCCTTGGCGCTGACCGATTCGACCGGAACCCGAGCCATCTTGCTGACGACCTTTTCGATTTCTTTGATCGTGATCTGATGGGTGCGCGCGTTTTCGGGGCGCATGCGCTCGAGCGAGCCCGCTTCGTCGATCACGTCGATCGCCTTGTCGGGCAAGAAGCGTTCGACGATGTGTTTTTGCGCGAGCCGTACCGCTGCCTCGAGCGCCTCGTCGTCGTATTTCACGTCGTGGTGCTCTTCGTAGTATTGGCGCAGGCCCTTGAGGATCTCGATGGTGTCGTCGACGCTGGGCTCGTGCACTTCGATCTTCTGGAAACGCCGAGCGAGGGCCCGATCGCGCTCGAGATGTTTGAAGTCAGTGTACGTAGTCGAGCCTAGGCATCGAAGCTTGCCAGAGGCCAGTGCAGGCTTGAGGATGTTTGAGGCATCCATCGAGCTTCCGGTCGTAGCTCCCGCGCCGACGATGGTGTGGATCTCGTCGATGAACAGGATGGCGTTTTCAATCTCCTGAAGGCGCTTCATGACCGCCTTGAGACGCTCCTCGAACTGCCCGCGAAATTTGGTGCCCGCGAGGAGGGCGCCCATGTCGAGTGAGAAGATCTGGGCGTCGCCGAGAATCTCCGGCACGCGGCCTTCGTAGATGCGTCGCGCCAGCCCTTCGGCGATGGCCGTCTTGCCGACGCCCGGCTCGCCCACAAACACAGGGTTGTTCTTGCGTCGCCGGCAGAGCACCTGGACGGTGCGGTCGAGCTCCTCGTCGCGTCCGATCAACGGGTCAATGCGCCCCTCGGCGGCCTCGGCGATCAGATCCGTGGCGAAGGCCTCGAGCGGGTCGCGGCCGGGGGCCGACTCCCCTTCGTCGTCGTCGAAGTCGGTGTCGGTGTAGGCGTCACTTTCACCCGGAACGATGTCCGTGCCCACGCCATGTGAGATGTAGCGCTTGAGGTCGAGCGAGGTGACGCCTGCTTCTTGCAGCACGAAGGCCGCGAACGACTCGTCCTCTTTGAGCACCTGGACGAGCACGTTGCTGCCGTCGATGGTTTTCATCTCCGAGGAGATCGCATGAATGGCGGCGCGCTGAAGGACTCGCTCGACTGCCAGCGTTTGCCGGGGCTCGACGGTGACGCTCTCGGGGATGCGCGACAAGCGCTCCTGCATGAACTCTTCGAGCTTCTTTCGTAGCCGGCGGATATCTGCTCCGCACGCCTTGAGTGCCTTCGAAGCGTTCGGGTCTTCGGTAAGGGCGAGGAGCAGGTGCTCGAGCGTCACGAACTCGTGGCGCATCAAGCCCGCTCGGTCGAACGCCTTTCGAAGCGTCGCCTGAAGCTCTTTGTCGATGACGGGGCCAGCCATGTCTACGTCTCTTCCTCCTCTTCGGGCTCCATCGTCAGTCGCAGAGGGAACTCCTGCTCCTGCGCCATTCGCTCGACCCGTTGGATCTTGGTTTCTGCGACCTCGCGGGTGAACACCCCGGCGACACCCACGCCATTGTGGTGGACGTGGAGCATGACGCGGATCGCATCTTGCTCGCCGAGGTGAAAGACGGTGTGCAGAACCTGAACGACGAACTCCCTGGTTGTGTAATCATCATTGTGCAGAAGAACCCGATACAATCGTGGGCGTTTGAGCTTTTTCTCCGGTTTGACCTGAGTGATGGTCCCAGCGTCGTTCTCGAACCTTTCGGCCATACCCTATTTTAGCGCTTTCTCCGACCGAGCCCAGTCCGGCATCACCCGAACGTTTGGCAATCTAAGGCCGGCCCGCCGGATGCGCTAGGGGGTCATTCGAGAACGAGCCTGAGATAGAATAGCTGGTTCTGGCCGTTGCGGAGGGTCACCGTCGCGTCGCTGGCTTCCTGAACGACGAAGCTATTGCCCGAGCCTATCGTGGAGAAGGTCCCATCTGGGTCGAACGAGGTGTAGCCGAGAACGACAGACGGAATCCGCCCGAGCGGGTGCGCGATTTCATATGTGCTGCACCCACGGAACTCGAGCCAGTAGCACTGCTCGTCTGCGATGGGCGGAAGGGGGTGGGACTCCCATGCGCCGTCGTCATTGGTCATCTCGCACGGAAGCTCGCTGATCGGCACCAGTCGGTCCTCCGGAGTTCCACAGGGATCGCCGCAGGCCGTCGTGAAGAACCCGACGGCGGCAAGGACCGCCCACCACGCACACCTAGGCATCTGCATCTTCCGGAGGGGCATAGTACGCGCGCACCGTCGCGACCAGCGATTCGATCGTTTGCTTGACCGATGTGGCAGCGACGCCAAGGCCCAGCCGCTCCGCGGTACGAGTTGTGATCGGGCCGATCGAAAACAGATCGAGCGTGTTCAGCTGGTCCGCCGCGTCCCCCCCGAGCAGGTCGAACAGGTTCTGGGCCGTGGACGAGGAAGTGAACAGCACGGCATCGCTCTCGGCCGGGTCGATCAGGGCCCGGATGCGCTCGGCCTCGTTGAGGTCAGGGGGCAGGTTGCGATATGCCACTACGACGTCGACCTCCGCGCCGGCGTCGCGCAACGAATCCGGCAAAACCTCGCGCGCGGCCTCAGCGCGCGGCAGGAGGATGCGCGCCCGGTCGGTAAGGAACGGCTGAAGCGCAGCGATCACGCCTTCGGCACGAGCGTCCTTGGGAACGAGGTCAGCGACGATTCCGTGCGAGTGCAAAGCCTCCTGCGTCTTGGTGCCGATCGCACACACCTTGACCGCGGCCAATGCCCTCATGTCCAGACCCGCTTCACCGATCGCCGAGAGGACCGTCTCGACGGTGTTGCCGCTCGTGAAGACAACCCAATCGTAACGATCGAGATGGGTCACGACCTCCCGTAGCGGTGAGAGGTCGGAGGCCGGTGCGATCCGGATGGTTGGCGCCAGGATCGGCTGGGCACCTTCGTCGCGAAGCAGCGAGGCGAGTGACCCTGCCTGATGAACGGCGCGCGTCACGAGAATGCGCTTGCCGAAGAGCGGCTTTGTATCGAACCAACGCAGGTTGCCTCGCAAGCGAACCACCTCCCCGACAATCGTGAGCGCCGGCAAACCGATCCCGGCATCCGTTGCCCTTTGATGAATGTCTGCCAACGTCCCGACGACTGTGCGCTGCTTTGGAAGCGACGCCCACTGGACTACGGCCACCGGCGTGTCGGCCGCGCGCCCATGCTCGATCAAGAGCTTCATGAGCGAGTCGAGCTTGCGCATGCCCATGAAGATGACCAGCGTCTGTGTCGCCGTTGCAAGCTTCGACCAGTCATGGTCGGTCCGGTCCTTTTCGACCGACTCCGTTGCCGTCACATAGGCCACGCTCGAGGCGAGCTCTCGGTGCGTCAACGAAAGGCCGGCGTATGCGGTAGCCGCAAGCGGGGAGGGCACCCCCGGAACCACTTCAAATGGGATTCCCGCGGCCGCCAGCAGCTCTGCCTCTTCGGAGCCGCGCCCAAATAGATAAGGATCGCCACCCTTGAGGCGAACCACTGTCTTGCCCTCCCGCGCCGCCTGAACGAGCTGGCGGTTGATCTCGGCCTGCCGTTGGCTCACCCGACCCGCACGCTTGCCGACGAACACGAGCTCCGCGCCGGCCCTCACCGAGCTCAACTGCTCGGGATGGACCAACGCGTCGTAGAGCACGACGTCCGCTTCGCTCAGCCGCCGGAGCCCGCGCGCGGTGATCAGCTCTGGATCGCCGGGGCCGGCGCCCACCAAGTACACTGTCCCGGGCGCCGTCATGCCGGTCAGCTCCCGCCCAAGTCGTCGGGCGGGATGATCGGCTCGGTTTCGACTACGCCTCCGCGCCGCTTGCGCTTCTGCGTCGCGCTGGCTTTGACTTGTGGCCGAATACCGCCTTTGTCGTTGGGAATGAAGCGAATCTCGGTCTTTACTTCAAACGACAATGATGTGAGCGCACGGTAGAACTCCCCCGCGATATCGGTGGCTTCGAGAAAATCGCGAACCTCTTTGGCGACCCCGCGAACCAGCGCGTTTTTTGTCTCGTCGACCGAGGCAAAAACGTAGCCGATGAGCTCTTTGGGGAGCTTGCCGTCCTGCGTGACCCCACGAATGGCGCTGTCCGCGCTCCGAATCGTCCCGACGCCCGCTTCGATCCCTTTCTCGACGGCCTTTCGAAGCGTGTCGCGCAGGACACCTTCGGACCAGCGACGCTCTCGCTCTCCCTGTTCGGGGTCGGTAGAAGCGTTTTCGTCGAATTCTTCAGGCATGATCGTTTCGCTATCCCTCGACCTTCCAAAGGTCAAGCGTTGTAAGCATACCTCAAGCCCGCATGAAGCGCAGTTTCGTTGCCCCAACACCTACAGCCCTGTACGTCGGGATACTGCATCCGTGATACCTCAGTTGTTGACCTCGAGCGTCGCGCTCCGACGGACACTGCATTCCTAACGAGTCTTGCGTTCAAAAAAGTGAGCGGCTATACGAATGCAGATGGGTCAAGGGGCAAGCACAGTCGAAGAGCTTTGGGAGCAAGCCGAAGAAGCGCTCGAAGCATCGTCCAAGCACGCCGAAGGTCTGCTGAGCCGATTGGTTTCGATCGCGGACGAGGGGAGCGACGCTTCGCTCTTTGCACACCGTCACCTCGCCGAGCTTCACCTCGAAGGCAACCCTTGGAAGGCCGCGTTGCATCTGCGGCGTGCGCTCGGCCATTGCGCCGAGGACGACATGCTTCACGCGCTGATGGGCCTTTGCCATGCGCTGCTCGGCAACTACCGAGTCGCGGTCCGTTCCTATCGCGAGGCGTCGAGCCTTGCCCCTCAGACTCCCTGGTACCACCACAACCTCGGTCATCTCATGGATGTCGCGCTCGACGATCCAAGCGGCGCAGAGCGTCACCTCCGACGCGCGTATCAGCTAGAACCAGAGCACGACGAAATCATCGGCTCGCTGGCGCATTGCGTGGCGCGTCTCGGTGACCTCGACGAAGCGCAGAAGCTTGCGAAGCTCGCGCAAGAGAAGGGCCCTTGCAATCCAGATCACGGCGCGCTTCTCGAGTGGATCGAAGGCGGTGCGACCGACACCGCTGCATCAACCGCTACCGTCCGTCGACCACCCAGCGACCGCGTTGCCGAAACCGTGCAGCTCAAAATGGGCGAAGCCGGCTTCTCCCGCGACGAGATCGAACGCGCCACGCAATTGTGGTCCGACCTGCAGGCTCACTGCGAGCTTCGCGTCACCAAACCCGAGGTCTTGGCTGCGGCGCTCGAATACGCGATTGCAGTCGTCGAGCAGCGTCCGGGGTGTACGCAAGCAGAGGTCGCTCGGCGGTATGGCGTTGCGCCGACATCGGTATCCGCCAGGTTTGCGCAGATTCGGAACGCGCTTGCGTTGCGGCCGGGCGATCCTCGCTACGCGGCGTCACGCTGAAAACTGGCCAGGGCTAGATGAATCGCATATCCGGGGTTCATGCGCGCGCTTCCCAGTGCCACGACGGTTTGCCGCGTCTTGATCGGTCTCGACCGAACAAACGCAACCGGCACCTTGCACGTTCGCGGTGAAGGACGCCGTGCGACGATTTCGCTCGAGTCGGGCCGGCTGGTGGGCGCGAACATCGACCGACTGGTGCCGAGCTCGCATCGGCAAGTGTCCGAACAGGTTGCCGCGATGTGCGAATGGAGCGGGCTCGTGCTCCGACTCGTGCAGTCGGCCCCGGGGCCGGCCTGGTGGAGGCTCGGCCAGCCGATTCCAGCGAGCGTCCTGGCGCTCCAGACCATGCGTCGGGCCGTCAACAACGTAGACAGCGCAAGCATTCGGGCAGAGCTTGGACACGCGGCGTATCACCTCAGCGAAGCGGGCGAGGCGCTCATTCACGGGGTCGAGCTCCGTTCCGAGGAAACGTCCGTCTTGTTCTGGCTTCGAAGGGGCGTGCTTGCAGAGGAGCTCACCGCGCTGCCCGGCTGCGGAGTGGCAGGGTATCGCTTCCTCTGGATGCTCAAGTTGCTGGGCGTCGCTTCCCCGAAAGCCCGGGGCTCGTACCCTCTGTTGCTCCGGAAGCGCAGAGAGCTCCGCAACCAGGCCACGGCCCATGCGCTTCTCGACCTCCCGGAAGATGCAAATGGGCGCGACGCGCGGGTCGCACTCCGCAAGCTCGTTCGGGACCTTCATCCCGACCGCTTTGGAGATGGCACGCCGCCGGCGCTTCGCCGCGCGTCCGGGGAAGTTACGACCGCGTTGGTCAATGCCGAGGCTCTGATCGTCTCGAGGCAATTCAAATAAGCCCCGGCGGCGGATTCACTCGACCCGCCGGTGAACGTTCAGCGTGACTGCCGGCTTCAAGCCGTCGGCATCGAAGGTCGCCCGCCGTTCGAACGTCGACCGTACGCCATCTCCGTCGAGATCACCTTCGGCGCGAAACGACGCCGAGACCGGCTCCCGAGCTTTGATCAAATCGCAGCCCTCATGGCTTGGCGTGTAGCTATAGCTGTAGCGAATCGGCCGAGCCGGTTGGAAGCCGAGCGATTCCCAGCTCGCGTGGCCCGTCTGCTCCTTCGCAGCGAAATCGACCTCTGCCATGTCGACCGTGGGCTTTGCGGGGGTCGGGCCGGCGCGTTCCGGCAGACAGAAGCGCTTCCCCGCGTCCCAGGAGGTCGCATAATAGGCGGCGGCACGGTCGCTCATCTCTTGCAAAAGCTCGGACGCTTCGCTGATCTTGTTGACGCGCACCCGGCGAACGAACGTCGGGACGAACACCGCCAGCACGATGCCGGCGAGGCATAGCAGGAGCGCCGCTTCGATCAGGCTCAATCTCGGACGACGGCGAGGCAAGGCCGCGGGAATGTGCGAGGCTCCCACCGGTTTGGCAAGCGGCTAGCTCGGGTCTTCGAGGCCGATCGTGGTTTTGATGGGGTCGGCGACGAAGAAATAGAGCGCCGAAGGCATGTAGGGAAATTCTTCTTCGCGCCGCCGCTCGAACTCCTCGTTGGCGCTTCGAAAAGCCTCGGCATAGGCCTCGTTACGGAGCTGGGAGAGGCGAATCTCGATTTGCTCCTTCACGTTCGGGTCACCGACCACAGCGTACATCTCTTCGAGGTGCCGGAGCTCGCGATCGGTCTGCCCAAGCTTTCGAAGCGAGGTCGCATTCGTCAAGACCAGCCAGGCAGGACCTGCCCCAAGACGTGCGGCTGTCATCATGTAGTCGTCTCCCTCGGCTTTGAGACGCTCGCGGTTTGGATCGTCCTTCGGGAGGTGGGGCAGGAGCTCATAGCTGATCGTCGCTCCGGCGTCCCAGGCGAGCTCTCCGTCATTCGGGAAGCGGTCCGAGCCCCGACGCAAAAAGTCGATCGAGCGCTCCACGACCTCGGTTGAGCTGCCTGTCGGCGTGTACACGCCAGCCATGCCGACCCAGCGGTACACCCGCCGGAAGTCCGGGTCGAGCGCCAGCATCGACTCGCCGTAGTTGAACACGTGCCGAACCGCGCCCCGGTTTGCAAACTCGTCGCCAAAGTAGATGAGCGCGCGAAGCCAAATCAAGTCCGCGAGCGCCCGCCGATGGCCCAAGCTCATCACCTGCAACCACGGAGGGGGCGGCAGGTAGTAGATGTCCTCGTAGGCTTGCGTTTCGAGGTACTGGTCCATCGCTCGCCGGCGAAGCGAAAAAACCCCAGCGACCACGCCCAAGATCAGAACCGCGGCAATGATCCGACCCCTCATCATCCTAGTATATCGCAGAAGCGGGCAGTCCCCCCTTAAACGGAAAAGGCCGCGGCGAGTGCCGCGGCCCTTCCAGTTGTGATCCTAGCGCGATTACTCGAGCGGATGCTTCTCGCTGATCCCGGGTGCGCGGTAGAGTGCGTTGTCGCCGTTCGTGCCCGCCGCCATCTCGAAGCTCGAAAACACAGCGTCCCCGTCGAGGTCGCCTACGGCACGGAACGTGTAGACACTCACGGTGCTCGGAGCGTGGCCGCATGTGGCGCCGGTGGAGACCCAGCTGTAAGCGTAGTAGATCGGATCGGCCGGCGCGAAGTTGAGCACCCGAAAGTTATCGAAGCCCGCAGGGGCCCAGTTGACGACGACCTTCTTGTCGGACGGAACGTGGGTGGGGGCCTGGGTGGGGAGGACGCAGTGCGTGGCAGATGCAATCGTGGTGCCCACTGCGGGAACGCCCCCGGGCCAATTCTCCGAATCGTAGTGCGCGGACGCGCCTATGAACATGTTCTTGAGGTTCGCACCGGCTTCCGAGGTCTTCGAACGCTTCACGTAGTTGACGAATGCCGGGATCGCGATCGCGGCGAGAATGCCGATGATCGCGACAACGATCATCAGCTCGATGAGGGTGAATCCCTCTTTCTTCGAGAGTAGCTTGTTCATGTTCAGTTCCTTTTCCCCCGGGCCCAGTGCCCGCATAATTCAGAGTTGCCCTAGGACAGTGCAACTGCCGTGCCGATTCTGACGGACCCCCCGTTCGACTGGAAATTATTGGCAAATCTCGGTTTCCGGGTGCCAAGGAAACGCGCTGAGAGACAGATCTCGTCACCCGAAGGTGACAGAAATTGTCACTCCCAGCCGCCTGTTGCAGCCGCACTGTTAAAGATATGGTTCGACTGGGAGTAGATTTCGAGGAAGAACGGCACCAGGTCCCCGTCCAAATCTCCCTGGGCTCGCGCCACGAACCAATGGTCGCCGTTGGCTAGACCGCTGCCGGCGGGCACGCCTGTTCCCGGAAAGTCGGCCACGGTGGCGTACTGGAACCGGATCGGCGCGTCCGGGGATGCGCCGAGCTGTTGCCACTCAGGCGTGGGCGTCCAAACCACCGGGTCTTCGCCCGGAATCGTGGCCGGGTTCCAGCTGCCCCAGTTGTTCCCATCGACGGCGCAGTACTGACCGAATTCGTCTCGGTACGACTCCTGGCGCTGCTTGATCTTCACTAGGAAGCTCGTCGCTTCGGTCACGCGAGACTTCTGGATGTACGAGGTGAAGCTCGGGATCGCCAAAGTGGCCAGGACACCGATGATCACCACGGTGATCATCAGCTCCGTGATGGTGTAGCCTTGGTTTCGCCTCATTCCCATCCCCCTCTACCTGCCGCGCTGTTGTACATGACGCGCGACTGCGAATAGACCTCGAAAGTGCACGTACTACCGTCCTCGTCGAGGTCGCCTTGGGCCTGTGCCGCGTACCAGAAAGTCCTGTTGTCGAGGTTGCTGCCGGCCGGAGGCGCCTCGCCTGGTAGCCCCGCGACGGTCGCATAGCGAAACCGCACGTACCCGGGCGAGCGGAGCCCGAGCTCCTCCCATGCAGGAGAGCTAGGCCAGATCACCGCCTGAGACCCCGGAATGGCAGCTGGCGTCCAGTTGGCCCAGGCGCCGGTGCCGCTCACTTTGGCATAGTTGCCGAATCGGCTGCGGTAGGCTTCCTGCCGGCTCTTGATCTCGTTGAGCACCGTCGCCGCCTCGCTGACGCGACTCTTGTACACGTAGAGCTTGAACGAAGGGATGGCGAGCGCCGCCAGTACGCCGACGATCACAACGACGATCATCAGCTCGATCAAGGTGAAGCCAGCAGTACGACGATGGCGGGACAAGGAAGATCCTCCAAATCTCACTATATCAATCGCCAGCTAGATCGCCCACTTCGGGCGAAACGTGTTTTGCCAAACGATACCGGAACTGCCGAAAGCTCATGCCGAGCAGCTCCGCAGCCTTCTTACGGACCCCGCCGGCCTGGTCGAGCGCGCGAAGTAAGAGCTCCTTCTCCACCTGGGTGAGGTAGTCGTCCAAGTCGAAGCGGCCCTCCGGAATTCGCGAGAGATTGCCCGCGTTTTTGGAGGGATGGGTATCTCCGAGGTCCTCACGGCCCACCGTGTCGCCAAGCGCCAGTGTGACGCCGCGCTCTACCATGTTCTCGAGCTCGCGAACATTGCCCGGGAATGACTGCTGCGCCATCCAGCGCATCGCCTCGGGCGAGAACTCCAGGCGGCGCCCTTGCAGCGCGGCGTGTTTCTGAAGGAAGTAGTCCGCGAGCACCGGGATGTCCTCGACACGCTCCCGCAACGGTGGGACTTCGATTCGAATCACGTTCAAGCGGTAGAAGAGGTCTTCTCTCAACGTTCCGGCGTCGACCTCGGACTCGACGTTGCGGTTGGTCGCGGCGACGACTCGAACGTCTACGTCGACCTCTGCGCTGCCGCCCACGGGCCGCACCTTGCGGTCCTGCAATACCCGCAGCAGCTTGACCTGGAGCGGTGGCGGAAGCTCGCCAACCTCATCCAAGAAAAGCGTGCCGCCATCGGCCGCCCTGAAAAGACCTTCCTTCGCGGCGATAGCGCCGGTGAACGCGCCTTTGATGTGACCGAAGAGCTCACTCTCGATCAGGTTCTCCGGGATCGCGCCACAATTCAACACCACGAACGGCTCGTCGGCGCGGGGGCTTTGGAAGTGCAGGGCACGGGCGACCATTTCTTTGCCGGTGCCGCTTTCACCGGTGATCAAGACGCTGGTGGTGGCGTTGGCCACCCGCTTCACCAGGTCGCGAAGCCGGTCCATCGCCGCGCTCTTGCCGATGAGCTCCCCTTCGCTCCAGCGCGCCTTGACCTGCTCGCGAAGCGTTTGGTTTTCGGCGACGATGTTGCGCTTTTCGAGCGCCTTTTCGAGAGTTGCCAGGAGCTCATGGTTCCTGAACGGTTTTTGCACGTAGTCGTACGCGCCTTTGCGCATCGCTTCGACGGCCTGCTCGGTTGTGGCGTACGCCGTGACCATCAGAATCTGGGTGTCGGCCGATCGCGACCGAACCGCATCGAGCACCTCCATGCCCGTGCCATCCGGCATGACCAGATCGGTAATAACCACGTCGTACGGGTCAGCGCTCCCGAGTTGGTCGCGCGCTGCGTTCACGCCGTCCACGACATCGACGCGATAGCCTTCACGCCGCAGCAAGATCTGTAGCATCTCACGCAAGCTGGCTTCGTCGTCACAGACAAGAACACGTGCGGACACAATCGGCAAACCCCCGCCTACATCCTACGCGAAATCTTTCGCGCGGCCACGAGACTTACCGGGCGCACACGGCCCCCGCACTATCGCCCGCACGCCTTCGGCGGCAGTCGGTCCCGTTCCACGGCCCCCGCACTATCGCCCGGACGCCTTCGGCGGCAGTTTGTCCCGCCCCACCACCCCCACACTATCGCCTAGCTGAAGCCTGCGCGGCGTCCGCCACCGCCACTCGGAGGCCGAAGGCAGAGCCCGTGTAGGCTGCTGTACTCCACGAAGTAGACGGTATGGTGCTCGCGGGAGGTCGCCTCGCAGAACGCCGCCCGGAGCCGGAGCCCGGCGACCTCGGAAACTTCCATCGCCTGGCCTGGGTCCCCGATGTACACGGACAAGCTGTAATCCTCGGCGACGGTGTACTCGTCGCCGTCGCGCTCCACACCGGATGCTGCTTCGAGCATCGCCTCGAACGTGGGTCGTTCCATGCGCCGCAGCTTTGATGCGTGCGGGCGGCTGGTCAAGCGTTGGGGTTCGGGGTAGGGCGCTACCGTGGTGAACGAGGAGGAGCTCTGGCAAAGTGAGGTCCTGGTTAGCGACTCGGTTGGCCGCTTGATCGAATTCTGGGGGTTCAAGCGCAACATGGGGCGTCTTTGGGCGATCCTGTATCTCTCGGACCGTCCGCTCAGCGCCCCGGAGATCCAAGAGCGCCTTCAGCTCAGCAGCGGCGCCGTCTCGATGACCCTCAACGAGCTGACTCGCTGGGGCGTCGTGAAGAAGGTCTGGCTTCAAGGCGAGCGGCGCGATCACTATGCCGCCGAAGGCAACTTTTGGAAGATGATCTCGCGCGTCTTCAACGAGCGTGAACGGGTCGAGGTCCTCGACGCGATCGACATCATGGAAGATGCGATTCGGTTCTTGAGGGACAAAGCCAAAGAGCCCGACGATCGGAGCCGGGCGCAGTTCCAAGAAGAACGCATTCGCGAGCTGTTGGACCTCGCGCGCCTCGGCAAGCAGCTGCTCGATGCCTTGATCAAAGATGCCAAAGTCGACGGGAGCCCTTTGATGAACGTGCTCCTGGGCGGCGCCGACAAGCGCTGAGGACTAGGGCAAGGAGCGCATCAAAGGGTCGGTTTGCTGGCGAACGGCTGAGAGGCCTTCTTGCTCGAGCTGAGAACGAACGATGTCCTTGTAGCGAAGCTTCATCGGGTGTTCGGTCAAGATCCGTTCGAGTGCCTTGCCGCAGTCCGCGCTGCCCGGGTCTTTGCGCAAGCATTCGAGGACGTGAAACGACGCTGTTTCAGGGTTGTCCATGTGGCTTGCGTTGAGAAGAAACAAGTGAAACGACGAGGCGCTTCGCTCGTATCGAAGAGCGCACTCTTGGGCAAGCCGGCGGGCCGCTTTCCAGCGCTGGGTCCGTACGAATGCGGCCAAAAGGCGTTCGGCATAAAGGACCTCGTCCCCTGCGAGCTGGTGCGCGATGGTCAGCGGTCCGATCGCGTCCTCGATGCGTCCGTCTTCGAAGTAGTACATCCCGAGCCATCCATAGGCATGAGCGCCCTTGGGGTTCTCGATGATCGCCGCGGTGTAAAGCGTTTCTCCGTCGCGGTAGTCCTTGACCCATCCATGAAGATGCACCGCGAGCATCGCTAGGTAGGCAACAGCGATCAACGCCAACGCAGGGCGCCAACGCCTGAGCCCATCATGGAGGTGCACCGCGATGCTTCCGAGCGCGACCGCGAGGCCAGCCGAGGGGAGATAGAGGTAGCGACCAAATCCAGGCCAGAGAAGCCCGGCGATAATCGCCACGGGCGCCAAGCAAGAGACAAACCAGAAGAGGCCCCATGCGACCAATGGCAAGCGTCGCCGCATCAGCCATACGGCTGCCGCAGACAACGCGAACGCAAGACCAAACGCCGTCAGTTGGAGAGCACTGAACGCTCCCAGCTCCTCGCCGAGAAAACGAAGATAGAGTCGCCTGGGCCAGAGTGCGCCCCACAGGCCCTCGAGCTCGAGCGGAGCGAGGTAGCTCAGGGCCTTGAGGAGATGGTCTGTGCCTTCATTGCTATGCAGACCTCCAAGCACCGCAACGCGCAGCGCGAAATAGCCGACAGCCGCAAAGGCGAAGCCAACGGAGCGTCGCAACCTTTCTAGCCAAGAAACCGACGTACTCCACTCGGGCCACAATACGATGGCAGGCAGCGCGAACAAAAGGCTCTCCTTGCTGAGTAGCCCGGCGAAAAAGAGTCCAGCGGACAGAGCCATCCAGGAGCGCCGCGTAAGCCCTTCGCTTCGGCCGAGAGCCCGACGCCAGATAAGAATTGCGCCGAGCCCCAGGGCCGTACAGAAAAGATCTGACCGCCCGTTGATCCAAATATGTGCCGAGCTCGGGTGCGGCGAAAGCGCAAACCACGCTGAGGCGAACAGCGCAAACGGCCATCGCTCGGTGCCGAGCAGCTCTTTGACGAACATGAACACCAGCACCGTACAGATGAGGTGCATGACTAGATTGGTGAGGTGGTAGGCCCACGGGTCGCGACCCGAAATCGCAGAGTCCCACATGAAGCTCACAAGCGTCACCGGGCGATACGTATCGACGTAGAGTTCGTCTCCGCGATGTTCCGGGGAGACGTACATCGTGTGGTTTCGAAAAAGATTCAGAAGCTCCGATGGATCGTGAATGATGTCGCCGTTCTCGATCACGTCCTGGTCGTCATACACGAAGCCGTTCTCGAACACGGGCAAGGCGACGGTTGCGACCACCCCGAGCAGGCACGCAACCGCTACGGCTTGAATCCGCAACCCTTCCACGCCTCTGACTGTGCATCATAGCTCGCAGCTCGGTCAAAATCCTCAGGCTTGCGCGACGAATTCGTGCCTGGGCTCACGAGGGTGCTGGAGCGCGCGGGCCAAGAACGAGAGCTGCTCGCGCCAACAGCGGCGCGCCTGACGCCGCCACATCAGTGCATGAAAGGCGTGGAGCTCGCCTTCGTAGTAGCGCGCTTCGCATTCGACACCCATCGACTTGAGGGCGCGGTCCAGGCGGCGGGTGTCATCGAGCAAGGGGTCGCGCGTGCCGATAGGCACGAAGAATGCGGGGAGGGCACGATCCGGACGCTCGCGGCGCTCGAAGACGTGGAGCGGGTCCGCAAGGTCGAGCTCGCCCGGCGCGTGGGCGTGAAGCGTTCCGACGTACGACTCGTTCATGCCCTCGAGGATGTCGTTCACCCATCGGGGAAGCTTTCGCTTGCGATTCAAGCGCTCCGGATTGGTGACTTGCAGTGGTGCGCAGGCGGGCACAACGGCGGTCGGAACCAGACCGGCTGCGAATGCACGCTGTGCGAACGGCTCGGGACGCCGGTAGCAGCAACAAATCGTGAGCGCGGTGGCCAAGTTTCCGCCGGCCGACTCGCCGGCGAACACGAGGCGGCTCAGGTCGCCTCCATACGCGTTGGCATGTTCGGACACCCATTCGAGCGCCGCGCAGATGTCGGATACGGCGGCCGGGTATGGGTTCTTCGGTGCGAGCCGGTAGTCGACGTTGAATACCAGGTAGCCAGCGCGTGCGAATGCGAGCCCCATCAGCCAATGCGTATTCTTCGATAGCAGGTTGAAACCGCCGCCGTGCATGTAGAGGACGATCGGGAGCGTGCCGGCCCGGTTGGCGGGTCGATAGATGTCGAGCCGGTGTCGCGGATTGCCGCTATGAAGGTACTCGACATCCCTGATCACCTGTACACCGTGTTTGGCCGGATTCGAGAGCGGATGTAAGCGCCCGAGACGCGAGAGGCTCCCAAAGAAACCTTCGCCGATGACCGCATTGGCGTGTCGCCGCAGGCGTTTGCGTGCGCGCTGAAAGCAGGACATAGCCGAGGGCTTGGGGGGCATGGACGACTTGTATCACGGTCTTGGGAGGCCCCGCCGGTTTCGGGGGGCGCTCGCACGAAACCGCGGTTTTTTTGTGCTGAATCGGGGCTCGGCGTATCTCCACGGGATGGTTGCGGCATGCCGAAAGTCGATCTTTTTCGCGCTGCTCGCAACGCTGCTCTTGACCGGCGTTCCTAGCCAGGGGCATGCGGGCTCATACGGCCGGGTCGACGCGTTTGTCGTTCGGCAGAAGATCCACAAGGACCTTCCGAAGATCAATCGCTGCTACGAATCCGCCCTTCGGTACGAGCCCGAGCTCGCCGGCAAGGT